>Ga0209172_10004477_pt1 | contig 18752 bp, 14 predicted proteins | sample LarsenN4metaG_FD_184113 | JGI IMG/M metagenome (GOLD analysis project Ga0209172, IMG submission 184113) | Hot spring sediment bacterial and archeal communities from British Columbia, Canada, to study Microbial Dark Matter (Phase II) - Larsen... ... | reverse complement strand
AGTAGATTGCAATTTGATTTAGCTTGAGCGGTAAGGATTGCGGCTACGGCCGCTGACTGTGTGCGGCGAGTCTCTGACTAGAGTAGATTGCAATTTGATTTAGCTTGAGCGGTAAGGATTGCGGCTCTGCCGCTACGGATGTGCGGCGAGTCTCCGACTCGCCGGAGCGATGAAGCTGCACTTGCGGCTGCGCCGCCAGGAGGCTGTGCCTCGCGCCTGAGAGGATTCTATTATGCGCAACTTTGAGCGGCGCAGCCGCTGCAAGAGGGAAAGCGCGATACTCAATCCCCCGGCACAACGATCTCCTGCTCTTTATACTGAAGCTGATAGAGCCGGTAATAGATTCCGCGTTGAGCCAGCAGCTCCTGATGAGAGCCCATCTCGCGGATTCTCCCCTTGTGCATAACTATAATCTTGTCCACGCTCTGAATTGTCGATAGGCGATGAGCGATTATGATCGAAGTGCGCCCGCGCATCAGGCGATTGAGCGCATCGCGGATCAGCAGTTCCGTCTCAGTATCAATGCTCGACGTTGCTTCATCAAGTATTAATATTCGCGGATCGAAGCAGAGCGCGCGAGCGAATGCAAGCAGTTGCTTCTGCCCGACAGATAGACCTGCGCCGCGCTCTTTCACCTCTTCGCTGTAGCCATTTGGCAATTGCTTGATGAAGCTTTCGGCGTGGACTTCTTGCGCAGCCATTCGCACCCGGCTATCGCTGATTCGCGCATCGCCCAGCCTGATGTTGCTCTCAATATCTCCTGAGAAGAGGAAAACATCTTGCAGCACGATGCTGAAGTTTCGGCGAAGCCATTGCAGATCAAACTCGCGGATGTCCACGCCATCAAGCAGAATCTGTCCCTTCTGTACATCATAGAATCGCAGAAGCAGATTGGTGATCGTAGTCTTGCCCGCGCCGGTGTGCCCTACCAGGGCAATAGACTCTCCCGGCTCCACTTTGAAAGAGACATCTTTCAGAATCCAATCCTCGTTGTTGTAGGCGAACCAGACATTGCGAAACTCGATTGCACCTCTCACCTGGCTCAATCGCTTCGGTTTATCCGGCGATTTGATGGTTACTTCGGTATCCAGCAGCTTGAAGATGCGCTCCGAAGAAGCCATTGCCGCTTGAAGGATGTTGTACTTCTCGCTTATGTCTCGAATCGGATTATAGAATCGCTGGGCAAGCTGGATGAAGGCTATCAGGGCCCCCAACGTGAACGTCCCGCGAACAATTCGTCCGCCGCCATACCAGATTATCAGCCCGATTCCAATCGAGCTGATAATCTCTACGCCGGGGAAGAAGACGGCGTAATAGAAGATCGATTTGATATTGGCTTGGCGGTGTCGATCGTTGATCTGTTCAAACCGGCTCATCTCCTTCTCTTCACGGTTGAACAGTTGAACAACTGACATGCCGCTCAGACGCTCCTGGAGAAACGCATTGATTCGCGCCAGCCGTGTGCGCACCTCTCGATAGGTCTCTCGCACACGAATGCGGAACCAGGTCGTCAGCACAATAAATCCCGGCACAATGGTCATCGATACAAGCGCCAATCTCCAGTCGGTATAGAACATCCATATCAGGATCGCTGCCAGCGTGAAGACGTCGCCGAAGATTGCCACCACTCCCGAAGTGAATAGCTCGTTGAGCGCATCAACATCAGAAGTCAATCGAGTGATCAAGCGGCCAACCGGATTCTTATCGTAAAAGCTGATCTGAAGTTCCTGAAGATGAGAGAATATCTGCCTGCGTAGGTCGAACATTATCCTCTGTCCGACCGATTGCATCAGGACAATTTGACAGTAGTAGATGAAGAAGCTTATCACCAGCGCCAGCAGGTATAGGGCCCCAATCAGGTTGAGCCCGGCAAAGCTTTGCAGCTCGACGCCAAGCCGCCCGGCCAGGGAGTGAACCATTTGCGAAATCGCCCCCGATTGCCCCGACAGACTGCCTCGCGGCTGTATTATATGATTGATGGTGAACTCGGTGAGCACGGGCCCCACCAGCTCGGTGAGCGAGTAGACGATGAGCAAGGCAATTGACGCAACTACCTGAAGTCGATAAGGGACAAGATACTTCAGCAACCGCTTCATTAAGCGACTGTCATAAGCTTTGCCCAGCACCTCTTCTTCGTGAAATCCGTTTGGCATAAAACGTGATGCGCACCGGCTTACTCCTCAGCTTGCTGCCAGTTCCTCCTCCAACAACTGCTTCTGATAAAGCTCAGCGTAGATGCCGCCTCGCTCAAGTAACTCTTCATGCGTGCCGCGCTCGGCGATGCGCCCCTGCTCAAGCACCACGATCAAATCGGCCTCTTTTACCGTCGAGACTCGATGGGAGACAATCAAGCTCGTCCGACCACGCAGCTCGCTGCGCAGATGATTGAGGATCTTCTCTTCGGTGTAAGTATCAACCGAAGAGAGCGCATCATCCAGGATCAGAATCTTCGGCTTGCGGATTATCGCGCGAGCAATTGCCGTGCGCTGCTTCTGCCCGCCTGAAAGGGTAATTCCCCGCTCGCCTACGATGGTGTCATAGCCGTCAGGAAACTCAGCAATGTCATCGGCAATGCTTGCAACCTCGGCAGCCTCTTCTATCTGCGCCGGAGTAGCATCCTCAACGCCGAAAGCTATATTGCCCTCTACTGTTTCGCTGAAGAGAAATGTCTCTTGCGGGACATAGCCGATGGACGAGCGCAATTGTTTGAGTGAGATCCTGCGAATAGGGACCCCATCGATGAACACCTGGCCATCTTCGGCTTCGAGCAGGCGCGGCACAAGGTTCATCATCGTCGATTTGCCCGAGCCGGTGTGGCCGACTACGGCAACCGTCTGCCCGCTCTCTATCTTTAAATTTATGCCCTCAAGAGCAGGCGCATTTCTGCCGGGATAGTAGAATGTCAGATCTCTGAATTCAATCTCTCCTTTTATCTCGCCCACCTCCAGGGCCCCTTCTGCATCTTTGATTGCCGGCTCGGTATTGAATATAGCGTTCATACGCCCCATACTGGCCATGCCGCGTTGAAACAGATTCACTACCCAGCCCAGGGCAATAACCGGCCAGATCAGGCGCACTACGTAGAGGTTGAACTCGACAAAGCTGCCAACGCTGATTTGACCGGCGAGCACCAGTCGGCCCCCATACCAGAGCACAGCCACGAATCCAACGCCGATGAGCGTTTGAAGCATTGGATAGAAGAGCGCAGTCAGCTTGATCAATTTCATGCTGCGAGCGACATACTCGCGATTGAGACTATCGAAGACTTTCGCCTCTGCTTCTTCCTGAGCGTAAGCGCGCACTACGCGAACGCCGGCGAAATTCTCCTGCGCCCTGGCAGTGATAGTGGCGAAGTACTCCTGAATCTTCTCGAACCGATCATGAATTCTCTGGCTGAAGAATCTGGTGGCAATCGAAACCAGCGGCAGCGACAGGAGCGTCAGCAGAGTGAGAGAGACGCTGATGCGGAACATCATCGGCAGCGCAACGGTGAAGACAAACAGGGTATTGAGCGAGTACATGATGGCCGGGCCCACAAGCATGCGCACCGCTGCCAGATCGTTTACTGCCCGCGCCATCAAATCTCCTACCCGATTCTCTTGATAGAACTGAAGCGGCAATCGTTGCAGATGGGCATAGAAGTCATTACGCAGCTCATATTCGATGTCGCGTGACATCCCGACCAGAATGCGCCGCTGCCAGAAGAGAAAGAACCCTTGAACGAGCGCAATGCCGACAACAATACCGGCATAGCGCAGCAGCTTTCCGTCGGTAACACCGAGCCTCAGATCGTCAACTGCAAGTCCAACAGCTACTGGGATCGCCAGACTGATAGAGCTTGAAAGCAAGACGCACAGGCTTCCGACAATGAGCGCCTGCTTATGGCGTTCATAATAGCTCAAGAGTCGTTTAATGTTGCTCATAACAAGCAAAGAGCATCGCGGTTTGAGCCCGAGTCAAGCCGGATGCTCCAACAGATTCATTGCTGATAATTCCGTCGCAATGCCGAGGATTAATTTAATATCTGTCGGCGGGAATTGGCAAAGGAAAAGTTGAGCAATCTTCAATTGAAGAGTAAAAGCGCCGCTTGATTTTCAATCACGGCTATAGTAGTGTAGCCTTGCATTGGGCAATTGATTACGGGCAATCTTAAGCTGATAAATGGGCAATATTGCGCAGAGACATTTAGCAGCTTCGACCGCACTATAGAGATGTAAGAACAAGGAATTTCCTTGCCGCAGAGAGGCGCGCGCCCGCTCGCCCGGAGAGTAGCCCAGCCAGCGTCAACTCCGGGTAGATTTCGGCGGGCCAGAGCTTCAAGGGGCCAGAGCAATTGCCTGGCGGGTGAACAGCGAGCTTGAGAATCGGCTTGGCTCAACTCGCTTCCACTAATTGAATCAACTCCGGTATTGAGTTGGAAGAATGTGCTCCTTGATCACTCTACTGTCAGCAGATGCACCTGAGAGTTCCGGCCATAATTCGCTCTTTATTCAATTCCAACTCAATACCGAGTTGAGCCACGCTTCGAGAAAAAAGGAGGGATTTTTAATGAAGCATCGTGTGCATCTTCTCACACTGATAGCAATAGTGTGCCTATCTTCCATTGGCCTGTCGGCTCAAGGGTTCCGCGCTACAATCGTCGGCAGAGTAACCGATGAATCAGGCGCGGTTGTGCCCAAGGCTAAGATCACCGTCACCAATGTTGGAACCAACGAGTCGCGCGTCGTCGAAAGCAGCGAAACCGGGGATTATGTAGTCCCGCAGCTTACCCCCGGCGAGTATATGCTGACGGCAGAGCTGCCCGGTTTCAAGAAAGAGATAGTGCGCTCTATTATGCTGGAGACTAACCAGCAAGCGCGCGTCGATGTAGTATTCAAGGTGGGGGCCGTGACCGAGGAGGTAGAGGTTACAGCGGCTGCGCCGATTGTATCATCAGAAGACGCAGCTCTGGGAAATGTGGTAGACCAGAAAAAGATCGTAGAGCTTCCGCTCAACGGGCGCGATTACCTGCAACTGGCGCAACTTCAACCCAATGTGTTTGCGCCGGCGCAGAATTCGACGCTCGGTTTCCGTGGGGGCTTCAATGTCGCTGGCAACAGCGAAATCGCAAACAACTACATCAAGGATGGGATCGACAACAACGACGAGACTACCAATCAGCCATCGCATCGGCCAATCCTTGATGCTGTGCGTGAATTCAAGGTATTGACGGGGACCTATTCAGCCGAGTACGGGCGGCAAGCTGGGGGCCAGATCATCGTCACCACTAAATCGGGCACCAATGACTATCACGGCTCGCTGTTTGAGTTCCATCGCAATTCGCCTCTTGATGCCAGAAACTTCTTCGCGCCGACCAAACCCAGCTTCCGTCGCAATCAGTTCGGCGGCGTCATCGGTGGGCCCATCCTCCGCGACCGCACGTTCTTCTTCGCTGGCTACGAAGGACAACGGCGAGGCCAGCAGGAAGCTGGACTGGCCAATGTGCCTACGACGGCGATGAGGAACGGGGACTTTAGCGCCATCGCCACTCCCATACGCAATCCGTTCGATAACAATCAACCTTTCCCCGGCAATCGCATTCCCCAATCTCTGTGGAGCAAACAGGGGGCCGGTCTGCTGGCTCTCTACCCGGCTCCTAACCGCGAGGGGGCGCAGAACTTCGCTTCCGCCGGCGCCGGTGTGTTTCGGGTAGATCAGTTCTCCGGGCGCATCGACCACAAGATCGGGCAGAAGAATAACTTCTTCGGCGTGTATGAATTTGCCGATTCCAAAGAGTTCTTCCCCATTGCCAATCCTCTATGCTCGGCGCGCGATGTGCCCGGCTGGGGTTGCGATGAACTGCAGCGCACCCAGCATCTGGCGCTGGTCTGGACACACATATTCGGTCCGCGCCTGGTTAATGAGGGGCGCTTCGGCTACAGCCGCTTCGGCTTTTTCCGCCTGCAACAAGACCGCGATGTGGATGTAGTCAATCGGCTTGGCATAAGCGGGCTCACCGATGCTGGAAGAACGCCGTTCAACAACGGAGCGCCGGAAACCATTGTGACCGGCTTTGTCACCATCGGGGGCCCTACCAATCTGCCGCAGGGCCGCCACGACAATACCTATCACTATGTCGAGAACATGACCTTCATCCAGGGCAAACACACGATGAAATGGGGGCTCGACATCAGGCGGTTCCTGTTCAACTCCTTCTTCACTTCGTTCGGTCGCGGCAGTTTCAGATTTGATGGGCGGTTTACCGGCCATCCGGTGGCAGACCTGCTGCTGGGGATACCGTTCCAGGCCGACCGCAATCTGGGCGAGCCGTTCCATAATGCCAAGACCTTCAGCTCCGGCTACTACTTCCATGACGATTGGAAGGTTAACCCCAAACTGACTTTGAATCTGGGTCTGCGCTATGAGCTTAACTTGCCGCCAATTGAAAATATCGACAAGATAGCATCATTCGACCCGCGAACCGGCACGATCAAAGTCGCGGGCGGACGTGAAGCGTTCATCAACCCGACCACCGGATTGCTGGAGATCCGCCCGCGCCCTGACGTCGGCAGGCGATTGTGGAAGACAGACAAGAACAACTTCGCGCCGCGAATAGGTCTGGCCTGGCGACCGTTTGGGGGGACCTCGACGGTAATCCGAGCCGGTTTTGGGACGTTCTATAACTATCAAATCGTAGGCAATGGAATCACTCCGCTGTCGCGCAATTCCCCCTTCCGTCAGAGGCAAACAGCCGGTCCTTTCCTGGCTACAACCCGTCCCGCTCCCAATCTGGCAGATGCTTTTGCCGGAAGGCCATCGGTTGTGCCCCCAGGAATTGATGAAAACTTCAGAACTGCCTACATCAACCAATGGAGCTTCGGCATTCAACGCGAGATTCTCAGGAACCTGGTGCTTGATGTCTCCTATCTGGGTTCTCAAGGCCACAAACTGCCAATTGGGGTGAACATCAATCAGGCGGTTCCAGGACCGGGCTCGGTCGCCAGCCGCCGGCCATTCCCCGCATTCGGCAATATCACCGGCGGTTTCATCTCCTCAATCGGCAATTCCAACTTCAATGCGCTGCAAGTCCGCATCGAGCGCCGCATGAGCAGCGGATTGAGTTTCATCTCTTCTTACACCTATTCCAAGTCGATTGATGATAACTCCGGCATTTCTACTGGCAGCGATTCCAGCGGCGCCCCGCAAAACGTGCGCGATCTGCGTTCCGAGCGGTCTGCATCGGACTTTGATGTGGCGCATCGTTATGTTTTCAGCACCGTCTATGATCTGCCGTTCGGTCGTGGCCGCCACTTCTCGCTTTCCCACACGGTGGCTGAGGCTATCTTCGGCGGCTGGCAACTGACCGGAATTTTGACTCTGCAAGGGGGGCGACCGTTTACCATTTTCACCGGCACCGATCAGAGCGGCACCGGACAGAATGCCGACCGGCCTAATGTCATCGGCGACTGGCGCGTAGCCAATCCGGGGCCGGAGCGATGGTTCAACCCGTGCACGCTGTTGGCCAATGGAACTCTGCGCAACTGCCGCCCCGGCGAAAGCCCTGCCTGGCAGCAAAATGCTGCCGGCACTTTCGGCAATGCCGGGCGCAATATCTTGCGCGGCGATGGATTGAAAAATTTCGATCTCGGCCTCTACCGCGCGTTCAGACTCAATGAACGACAATCGCTACAGTTCCGCGCCGAGTTCTTCAATCTGACTAATCATCCGAATTTCTTCTTCCCCAATCCGAGCCTCGCCAGCGCGGCTTTCGGCGCCATCTCGCGTGCAGCATTTCAATCGCAAACAGGGGCCCAGCGCCAGATCCAGTTCGCGCTGAAGTACCTGTTCTAGATTTATCGCCCGGGCATCTTCGCCGGATGCTCGGGCGCAATTAACAACTGACGATGGATTAGAAATCGCTCCTACGGAGCTAAGTACTGCCTCCGCTGAGCAGATACTAATGGATTTTAATCATAGGTTAATAGTCCTTTAACTGTTAATTTCATATCTTTTCGCTGTACTCCTGGTAAAATAGTCTTTACTTGGAAGGGAAGGAGTTATGAGAAACAGAGCACTGGCGATTCTCCTTATTCTCGTAGTATTACCTCCTGCGTTCTCTTTTAGCACTGCCGCCCAATCGGGCCGCAACCGGCCTAAAAAGAATCAGACAAGCACTCCTTCAAGTAAAGAGACTATTCCTAAGCAGACAGACTCTCAGCCAAATAAGAGCATTCCGCCGGCGCCGAGCACTAATGCGCCAGCTAATACTCCAGCCGATGATAAAGTGGTCGATATTGGAGACGATGATGTTCTCAAGATAGACGCCACATTGATAGATGTCCCTGTAGTCGTAAGCAACCGCAATAATCAATATATCCCCACTCTGACCAGGAAAGATTTTGTCATCTACGAAGACGGCGTGCAGCAGGAGATATCGTTCTTTGCCTCTCAAGAGGTCCCCTTCCACGTTGCGCTCCTGCTCGATACCAGCGGCAGCACGCGCGATAGCCTTCCCGATATTCAAGCTGCGGCCCTGGAATTCGTCAATCAGCTTCGCTACGACGACCGCGTGATGGTCATCGCATTCGATAGCGAAGTTGAGGTTCTATGTGAATTCACCAGTGATCGTGACCGATTGCGGCACGCTATCTACAGCGCCCGAACAGGCGGAAGCACCAAGCTTTATGAAGCTGTGTACCTGGCAATTTCAGAAAGGCTCAAATCAATAAAGGGGCGCAAAGCAATAGTGCTTTTAACCGACGGCGAAGACACAGCAAGCAAGAGTGTGACCTACCAGGAGGCGGTCGATATAGTCGCAGAGTCAGATACACTGGTCTATGCTATATCTTATCCGTCTTCGGAATTGGGGCCCTCAAACCCGTATCCTTCTCCTTATCCGAATCCGAATCCTCCAGGGCGAAGCCCGTGGCCTTTTCCCACGCCTTTGCCAATACCGATCCCTCCGCCGCGCGATCGTTACCCGCGAGACCGCCATCCTGAGCCTAGAGATCGAAGGCCATGGCCTGTTAGTGAAAACTGGGCGGCTGCGCCCCAGGTCAAAGATCCTATGACTTCACGCAAGCTTTCAACCAAGCGGTTTCTCGAAGATATAACGCAGAACTCAGGAGGGGATCTCTACTTCGCTAATTCAATACGCGACCTGCCGGCAGTCCTGGGCACGATTGCCGCAGAGCTGCGCCACGTCTATTTGCTTGGCTATTATCCAAGTAATGCTATAACCAATGGCAAATATCGTCGCATAAAGGTGCGAGTGCCTGAGCACGGCGATCTAATTGTGCGCCATAAATTTGGATATGACCCAAACAAGCATCTAGCAGCGAGCCAAAAACAGCATAAAAATAATCTCCTGGAAAGCAATCCGCATCTGCCTCGATGACTTGAATTAAAATCAGGTCCATTGTAGAACTTACAACTCACACATAGATTGCTCTGGCATACACACTAGCGGAGATTCTACATGAAGACCAAACTCCTATCTGCCGAAAATGCGCTGAACTTGCTTCTCATATTCGTGCCTATCAGTATTGTTCTTGAACTGATGCACGCGAACCCGGTCTGGATCTTTGCATCATCAGCAATCTCAATCATCCCTCTCGCTGGCTTGATGGGCAAAGCTACCGAGCACCTGGCAGAGCAGTTGGGCGAAGGCGTTGGGGGCCTGCTCAATGCTACTTTCGGCAATGCGGCAGAGATGATTATCGCTCTGCTCGCTTTGCGCGCCGGATTGCATGAGGTAGTCAAAGCATCAATCACCGGCTCTATCATAGGCAATATCTTGCTTGTGCTGGGGCTGAGCCTGCTAGTTGGAGGCTTGAAATTCCCCGCGCAGCAATTTAACCGCGTCGCTGCCGGAATGGGATCGACGCTGCTGATGCTGAGCGCCATCGGCCTCGTCGTTCCTGCTATCTTCCATTATATCGTCCAGGGCCGCACTCCAGCTCACGAGCAAGAGCTCAGCCTGGAAATTTCACTGGTGCTGTTCGCAAGCTATATCCTCAGTTTGCTTTTCACCTTGCGAACCCATAAACACCTTTATGTAGGAGAAGCTGACAAAGAGCACGATGAAGCCCTCGGTGTTGCTGGCTGGAGCAAGAAGAAATCCCTCGGCATGCTTCTGGGGTCAACAGCACTGGTCGCGCTGATGAGCGAGTTTCTGGTAGGGGCCATCGAGCACACATCGAGTGCGCTCGGCATGACCGATGTCTTTGTTGGCGTCATACTGGTGGCGATCATAGGCAATGCGGCAGAGCACAGCACAGCCGTTCTGGTAGCAATGAAGAATAAGATGGATCTGTCAATAAACATCGCTGTAGGCTCTAGCATTCAGATTGCCCTGTTTGTCGCTCCGGTGCTTGTCTTCGTCAGTTACGCTTTCGGCAAACCGATGGATTTGATCTTCACTACATTCGAAGTCGTCTCGGTCGTCCTGGCCGTCTTTGTGGTCAATTTGATCGCGTCAGATGGAGAGTCAAACTGGATGGAGGGGGTGCAGCTTCTTGCGGTCTACATAATCATCGGCATGGCGTTTTACTTCTTACCCTGAATCGGAGCAAGAATGGAACAAAGAGTTTCACCACAGACGCAGAGAACACAGAGAGGAGCAAATTCAAGACGGTTTCTGCGGCGCTTTGCGGTGAATCTTATCTGTCACAATCTATGTTGGCTCGATTTAGCTCTATTAAGGGGGGGCATCCCATGACCAAGCAAAAGTACGATGTTGCAGTTGTGGGCTCAGGCGCAGGCGGCGCAACAGCAGCCTACGTTCTGGCCAATGAAGGTTTGAATGTAATCTTGTTTGAGGCCGGGCGCATGCTCGATCCGGCGAAAGATTTTCTCACTCACGCCTGGCCTTATGATCTGCCATTCCGTGGCCGAGGAAAACCCGGCGAATACGATGGCCTCTGGAAGATCAACGAGTATACCGCTCATCTCTATACCAACCCCCGCAAAGACAAATACAGGTCTGATCCTGAATTTCACTGGACTCGTCTGCGGGCAGTGGGCGGGCGCACCAATACCTGGGGCAGAGCCTGCTTTCGCCACGGGCCGCTGGATTTCAAGACCAAATCCCTGCAAGGCTTCGGAGAGGATTGGCCTATCAGCTATGAAGACCTCGCTCCTTATTACGACAAAGCAGAGCGGCTGGTGGGAATCGTTGGCAGCAAGGAGAACTACTTCAACATGCCCGACGGAATTTACTGCGGGCCCCCTCACAAACCCCGGTGCACTGAGCTATTTTTGAAGAAACGTGCTGCCAGGATCGGCGTCCCGGTCATTCCTGAAAGGACGGCGGTTCTGAGCGTCTCTTATGATGGACGACCCAAATGTCATTACTGTGGCCCCTGCGGACACGGCTGCGATGTGCGCGCCCGTTTCAGCAGCCTCGATGTGATCATTCCCAAACTGCGCGCCAGATCAAACTTCACATTGCGCACCCACGCAGTCGCCCATCAAGTGCTTGTTGACAGCGAAGGCAGAGCGCGCGGCGTTTCGTTCTTCGATGCCAACACAAAACAGCACTATGAAGTCGAAGCCAGAGCAGTAGTGCTTGCTGCCAGCACAGTTGAATCGGGGCGAATAATGCTGAATTCAAAATCGAGGTTCCACCCCAACGGGATCGGCAATTCCAGCGGACTGGTGGGACATTATCTGATGGATAGCGTCAAATCAGGCGCAGTAGTTGGAGTAGTGCCTGAGTTGAAGAACCGGCCGCGCGAGAATGAAGACGGCGCTGGCGGTTCGCACATGACCATCCCCCGGTTCAACTATAACCGCAAGAACAACTACTATGGGGGCTACTTCATTCTGATCGGCAGCGGGTTTGGCCGGGGCATCAGCGGAGCCGGCGGAATAACCGGCTGGGGGGCCCAGTTGAAGAATCAGATTCGCCAGGAATACGGCAGCACCATCAGCTTGCGCGGCTACGGCGAGAGATTGCCCGATTATGACAACTATTTTGAGATCGATCCCGATAACAAAGACGCTTATGGCATCCCGCAAGTGCGCTTCTGCGCTGGCGCCAAAGACAATGACCTGAAGATGATGGAAGATATGTACGGCTGGATGGAAGAGATTCTGCGCGCTTGCGGCGCTGAGATTTTGCCGCACAGAAAGTACGTAGAAGCTATGGGAGATGCAACGCATGAATGCGGATCGGCACGGATGGGCAATGATCCTAAGACGAGCGTGTTGAACCGGTTCTGTCAATCGCATGATGTCAAGAATCTGTTCGTGACCGATGCCAGTTGCTTTGTTTCGCTGCCCGGCACGCACGGAATCACTACCTGGATCATGGCCCTATCGTGGCGAGCATCGGAATACCTGGCAGATCAGATGAGAAGAGGAGAGCTATAGTATAGCTTTTAACAAAACCATCTTCCGGTTCGGGCGCGAGAGCGCCCTCAAAACAGATTAATTTTATAAGCTTTTGAGGGCGCTCTCGCGCCCGATGGCTGCGCCCAATCTTTATGCGCAACAGAGGGTGGCTACAGCAGAAACTCGGCGACCGGTCCCTCAGGTCTCTCCACTATCGATAACGGGGGAGCTTGTCGATCAAGTGAAGCAATGCCTCCTGCCAGCACTCTGCTGTTATTTGAAGGATTGCCCGTAGCTGGCGCTTCTTTTGCAGTTGATGTTGTGGCAATCAAGCCGGATTAGATAGGCATTGAAGATCGACCCCAGCGCGCAGATCATTTAAAACTTTCTCTAATCTCTCTGACAACAGCTCTGCTTCTTCTTTTGTTAGCGCCGGGGTGCCCTGCGCAACACAGGGGCTGCTGATTATGCCCTGACTGTACATCGCCTGCTTAATGCCGGCTATAAGCTTGACATTAAGAGGTTGCCCCTGGCCGGTAGAATAGATTTCATCAAAATCAGCAAAGATCTTTTCATACACTCTTATAAGATCGGTCTCTCGATTGACAATCGCCTGCCAAGCTGATTGCCATTCGCGTGGGAGCAGATTGGCCTGGCCTGATACTACTCCTGCCACTGCCAGCTCCTGAGAGCTGATGCCAGCTTCGCGTTGCACCTCATCCACACGGAATATCAACGGCGCATTGCCAACATAAAGGCAGAGTGATTCAGGCAAGTCCCTTCGCCAAAAAGCGCGCAAGTAATCTTGCAAGATTTGGCGCGAAACAGAAGCTTTGATGCAGACTACAAACGGCAATCGACTCAGCAATTCAACACAAGATAGAGGAAGATTTGGCACAGCCGCATCGACAGCCAGTTCAGGGTTATCATACAGGCAAACAGGCAGGGGCCCTCTGTCAGAGGCTTTGGAATTGACTATCCCGGCCACATCGCGCTCAAAGAAATCGACAATCTCATCGCACCGAAGGTCTGCAATACCGAGAGGCGCTATTACTGCCATCTCTGCTTTGAGCTGAGCTGCCAGTTCCAGATTTTCAAGCGTCTCTGCTTTTGTCAGCGCGGTCACTCCCGCCCAGGCCTCGACAGGCAAAGCCCTCTGATCAAGCAGAGTATTGGCGCGGCGAATCTCTTCAATGCCTATTTGCAACAACTGCTGGCGCTGGCTGTTTGTTATGCGATTCCATTCGCCGGTAGTGCTTGACAGGAATATGCTATCGGCGCCGAAGCCGCGCTGAATAATGTAGTGGAGAACGCGCCGTTGATCTGCCTCGATAATATTGCCCGCATCATCGAGCACAGTTATTACCGGGACATTCAACCCCGTCCTCGGCTTATAGGGTCCCTGATCCAACATCTTCACACAGCAACAACATGGTTCCTTAGCGTGCCGATTCTTTCAACTGTCGCTTCAATCTTATCTCCAGGCTTCAAGAAGACCGGCGGCTTGCGGAAGACCCCTACTCCCGGCGGCGTGCCGGTGGAAATAATATCTCCTGGCTCAAGAGTGATTGCCTGCGAAATGTAAGAGACAATATAAGGCACTTTGAAGATCATCTGCCCAGTAGTGGAATCCTGCATTGTTTCACCGTTGAGAGTGAGGCTGATCCTCAGCGCATGAGGATCGGGCACATCGTCTTTCGTCACCAGATAGGGCCCCAATGGAGCGAACGTATCGCAGCTCTTGCCGCGCATCCACTGGCCATCGCTGAATTGCAGGTCGCGGGCGCTCACATCATTGCAGATTGTGTAACCCGCCACGTAATCATAAGCCTCGGATTCAGAGACGAATTTGGCGCGTTTGCCGATGACTACTGCCAGCTCAACCTCATAATCAACCTGCTCCGAGACCTTCGGCAACACTATTGCATCATCAGGGCCTATCACTGATGTTGACAGTTTGGCAAAGAGAAGCGGCTTTTCCGGCGGAGCAAGCCCCTGCTCTGCTGCGTGATCTGCATAGTTTAGGCCAAGACAGATCATGCTCCCGGGGCGCGCCACAGGCGCAAGCAGCTTCAGCTCTCCAAGCCTCAACAGACCTCCTTCAAATGCGCTGTCTTGAGGATCGGAGCGAAAGTAATCGACAATTTCTGCCGCTGCTTTTAAAGCTTCATCGCCTGCTTGAAGAAATCGCAATGTATCGCTATCGCTGAGCCAATTGAGAGAGAGGGTCTCCCAACGTCCAGATGAACCAGATAATTTGTAAGCTGAGAGAGGCAGATCCAGCACTTCTGACTCATTGACCAGAACCCCAAAGCTCTGTCTGTTATTCGCAAGAAAACGGACTATTCTCATTGTTATCTACTCCAAAGAGCCTGAAAATTGATTCAGAACACATCTAAAAGGGACTAAATTATGGCCACAGAGCAACCACATCCAATCTCCGACGCCATCCGTCCGACGTCGGGCGGATGACGTATCTTTTTCTTTACCGCCTCCGTGCTCTGTGGCTACTTCAACTGCACAGGTTGTTTTGTTGATATTGAGCTATATGCGCCGAGCACGACTTCAAGAGCTCTCAATCCATCTTCGCCTAAAACCAGAGGCTGTCGCCCTGACTGAATAGAATCAACAAAGTCTTGAAGCAGTCGTCGATTTAAATCTTTGTCATTAGAGATGACTACATGCTTGCCGGCAGCTTCAGAATAAAAGTTCAGCGTCCAGGGGAAGAGATCCAATTTGAGATTGCCTCTGGCGCCTATCAGCTCTATGATCGCGTCCCCCCACAGAGGCGAAGAGTGAGCAGGCCGCGACCAGCTTGTATCCAGAGTTGCAAACAGCCCGTTGCTCATCTCAAGCGAGAGCAGTCCTACATCTTCGGTCGGAATATCATAGAGTCGCGTAGCCATCTCGGCATAAACTTCGGTAAATTCGGCGTCGAAGAGCCAGCGCATAGCATCGACTATATGAACAGTATGGTCGATAATTGCGCCTCCGCCTGCAAGCTCTTTGTCAACGAACCATCCGCCGGGCATAGTCCCGTGATTGCTGGTTTTGGCAGCGACCACCTGGCCGATCTCGCCGTCGGCGATCATCTTCTTCGCTTTGTGAAGAGAAGGGGCATAGCGCGCAGGAAAGCATATCTGAAGGATGACCCCCTGCTCTTTGCAAACGGCTATCATCTCCCGCGCATCTTCGAGCCTGGTGGCGATAGGCTTTTCGCACAGCACATGTTTGCCAGCGCGGGCGCTCTCGATAGTCATCTCTTTGTGAGCGGCATTCCTTGAGCATATTATCACGCCGTCTACCGGCTCTTTTGCCAGCAGCTCACGATAATCGCTGTAGCGCGCAGTGCCGCTGATTAGCTCAGCGTGCTCTTCAAGGCGGGATGGATCTTCATCAGAAACAGCTATCAACTTAGCCTCTGGTATTCTCTTCAAAGTCGCTGCATAGTGCGGCGCATGAACGTGCTCGAAGCTGAGTATTGCCAGATTTACCATAACCACCTTCCACCGAGAAAATATCGCCGGGATTGCAGACCCTGGAAACTAACATCACCAACAATTGATTGTCAACCGCTGTTTGAACTGGCAATATATTATCCGCTTCGATGGACGAGAATTATGTCAGATATTAAATCTCCCATTATAATCAACCTCTCAGAAGCCGGTAGAGCAGTCCAGGAAGACGCGCGCCATTTGCGCAAGATAATCGCGCCTTCTATCTGGTCGGCTGAAGAGGAGTGGGCCGGGGGCCTGTGGGAAAAAGAGCAGCCGGGCGATCTGCGAAAGGTGGCTATCTCGCGTGAAGTCTCACTATCCTATGTTGACGAGCAAGCTGCACAGGAACCGCACTGGCATCCAGCTCAGATAGAATCTTACTTCAGCGCCAGCGCAATTGAGCTTGTTTACAAGCAGGTTGATAGCCATCAACCGATCTCATTTACTCGCGTGAAGTTTACCGGCAGAATATTGATCCCCCCGCGCATCTGCCATCTGGTACGGCTCACCGGCCTGACAGAGGTTTTACAGTTCCCTTCCCCCGACAATTCAGATAAGGTAGTCTGTGACCGATGCATACAGCATGAAAGGCACGGATGCAGCGCAGAAGAGGCCAGAGCGGCGATGGGGATTGAGGTATAGGAGGTTTCGAGTCTCAGCCAATGTTTTCTGCCACAAGTTCCTCAAACCATGAGATAGAGCGTCGGGCAAGCTTTGCCGATCTATATCAGGTTCGCCAGCAAAACCTATCCCGGCTATTCGTCCCCGGAGTCTATTCTGTTGGCTTCGATCTGCTCTCTGATGGCACCCCTTGCCTGATTGCGCGCATCAGCCCGGTAGGAGGCTTTCGTGTAGTAGTGCAGGCAGGCAAGATTATCCGGATTGATGAAGGCTCAAATCTGAAGCCGGCAAAACCGTTTGTCGATGAGCGCGGCCTTTCGGCTTTAATCAAAGAGGGCGGTCGGATTGTCAAAGTCTGGGCCCCTGTGAGGATCTTCGAGGGCTTCTACCAGAGATTACTTTAATCTGAAATACTCTTCATTGACATCAAACCAGGCGACAAGCCCGCGCCAGGGGCCCCACTTCCGGTAAAGCTCTTCTATCTGCGCGCGAGTTACCTCAGTCCCATTGAAATACTTTTTAGCCGCCTGAGCCGTCATCCATGAATCCACCGGTATATAGTCAAAGTGGCCAAGCAAGATCGTCAACATCCCTGCGGCATAATCGCCTGCGCCGCGCAAGCTCTTAAACTTTTTGAAGAGCTGTGCTGAATCAAGCTTTGAGATATGATCAAGGTCAAACTCTCCGGCGAGGAATCGTTCGGCGCACTCGATTATCGCTTGCGCTCGGTAGCCAACCCTGATCTTCTCTGCGAGGAACTTTTCCCCCGCCTCTTTGAATTGCTCAGGCAGCGGAAAGGCTTTATAAGTCGGCTCAGGAGGAAAAGGGGCCCCCAGAAGCTCTACCGACCGGGCTACCATATTCTTCGTCTGCGCCCAGTTGCAATTTGTCGTCATAATCACCTTGACTACATCTTCAAACAGAGTAGCCGAGCGCAAGAATCGTCCCCACTCCCCTTCGGCAATCCAACGAAGATGCTTCTGCTTTGAAACCGCCTGGTAAAATGAATCTAGGCTCAGATCAAGCGAAAGCATGTAAGAGATAATCTCAGCTAGCTCTCGCCTCTCCGAGACGCTCAGCTTGCTTTCAGCAAGAGCGTTGACCCTTAGCTTCTCGCGGGATTCCAGGCAGGTAAATCGCACAACGCGACCTGAAGATAGCCTTGCAGTCGTAGAGATGGTGCGATCATTATCATCCCTGGTAAAGGGGAGAAGCTGAGGCCAGCCATGCGAGTTTACTGTCGGCCAGAACTTGAATCCAGCAGGCACTTCCAGTTTGAGTGTGTTCTTAGTTGTCATGCAGCTTCCTGCTCAACAGTCGATTCCAGAAACCGTTTCAAGTGCGCCAGGGCATTGGGCCACCCGTGTACTACCGATTCGTAATACCAATCCCAATCCAGGCCATCGCGGTAGCCTTCCCGGCAAACGCTGACGCGGGTCTTATCTTGTTCACCATCGACCTTAACGGTCAAGACCGTTGGCCCCAATACCATTTGCTCCGGGTTGAAGTAAACCAAATTTTCAATCCGCAGGCAATCGCCAGGTTGAAACGATTTGACTGTGCCGGTAGTGACGTAGCGAAAGCCTTTGTCAGAAGGCTCCCAGGCCAGTGCCCATACTCCTCCTTCGCATTCCTCTACCAGGCCGCGATCTACGCCCCCCCACCGGCGCATCATCTCTATATCAACAAAGGCGCGCAGCGCAGTTTCAGGTAAAGTTGCGATTTCAATATCAGCACGAACCTCTCTCATTGCCCCTCCTTTGCTTTCTGACAACACGCATTCTAACACTGACTGCTGACAGCAGTATGTCAGTTTGCAATTACTCAGTGGGGGCAGAGATTCAGCTTATGTCTCCGGACGAATAAGCTCTCGTTCCAGTGGGGTATGTCGGTTTGTAATTACTCAGTGGGGGCAGAGATTAGCTCCGGTAGGAGCGACCTATTTATAGGATTGAGAGACGAAAGACCTCCCTGGCTCCGATGGGAGCGACCTATTTATAGAATTGAGATTAAAAGCCTTTCTATAGCTTTTAAGAAAAAGATTTCTCGGTTTGGGCGGCGGGCGCCCTCAAAACAGTTCCAAAAGATTTCTCGGTCCAGGCGGCGGGCGCCCTCAAAACAGTTCCATTTAAACAGTTCCATTTAATCTGTTTTGAGGGCGTTGAACGCCCGATGAGAAAAAGATTTCTCGGTCCAGGCGGCGGGCGCCCTCAAAACAGTTCCATTTAAACAGTTCCATTTAATCTGTTTTGAGGGCGTTGAACGCCCGATGAGAAAAAGATTTCTCGGTTCGGGCGGCGGGCGCCCTCAAAACAGTTC
>Ga0209172_10004474_pt1 | contig 18766 bp, 16 predicted proteins | sample LarsenN4metaG_FD_184113 | JGI IMG/M metagenome (GOLD analysis project Ga0209172, IMG submission 184113) | Hot spring sediment bacterial and archeal communities from British Columbia, Canada, to study Microbial Dark Matter (Phase II) - Larsen... ... | reverse complement strand
CATCGCCGCCGGGCGCGAACCGGCCGACCTGGTGCTTCGTAACGGGCGGATCGTCAACGTGCTCTCGTGCGAGGTGCACGAGGGGGACGTTGCGATCGCGGAAGACCGCATCGTGGGCGTCGGCCGCTATGAAGGGCGTGAGACGGTCGACCTGCGCGGCCGCTACATCTGCCCCGGCTTCATCGACGCGCACGTGCACATCGAGTCGTCGCTGCTGAGCGTGCCCGAGTTCGCCCGCGTCGTGTCGGCGCGCGGCACCAGCGCCGTCATCGCCGACCCGCACGAGCTGGCCAACGTGATGGGGACGGAGGGCATCCGTTTCATGCTGGCCTCCAGCAAGTACTGCCCGATCTTCGTCTACGTCATGGCCAGCTCGTGCGTGCCGGCCTCGCGCTTCGAGAGCTCCGGGGCCGAGCTGGACGCGCTGGACATCGAGCCGCTGCTGGCCGACCGCTGGGTGCTCGGACTGGCCGAGATGATGAACTACCCCGCCGTGGTCGCCGGCGACGCCGACTGCCTCGCCAAGCTGGCGCTGCCCGGCAATCGCCCGATCGACGGCCACGCCCCGGGCCTCTCCGGCCGCGCGCTGTGCGCGTACGTCGCCAGCGGCGTCGGCAGCGACCACGAGTGCACCAGCGCGGCGGAGGCGGCCGAGAAGTTGCGGCTGGGGCTGCACATCATGATCCGCGACGGCAGCCAGGCGCGCAATCTCGACGCACTGCTGGCGCTCGTGCGGCCCGAGACGCTCGACCGCTTCATGTTCTGCACCGACGACAAGGACGTGGAAGACCTGCTGGCCGAAGGGCACATTGACTGCACGATCCGCCGCGCCGTCGCCCGCGGCCTGAATCCGGTGCACGCGATCAAGCTGGCGACGCTCAACCCGGCCCGCTACTTCGGCCTGCAGCATCTGGGCGCGATCGCCCCCGGCCGCAGCGCCTCGCTGGCGATCCTGGACGACCTCAGCGATTGCCGCGTGTGGCGGGTGTACCACGGCGGTCGGCTGGTGGCGGAGGAGGGCGTCGCGCTCGACCCGCAGGCGCCGCGGCGCAAGCCGCCGGTGCTGCGCGCCAGCCTCAACGTGCACTGGCTGGAGCCGCAGCACTTTGCCGTGCCCGCCCCGCACGCCGGTGAGTGCCGCGTGCACGTGATCGAGGCGCAGCCGGACCGCATCGACACGCGCCGCTGCATCGAGACGCTGCACGCGGCCGACGGCCGCCTGCACGCCGACCCGCAGCGCGACCTGCTCAAGCTGGCGGTGGTCGAGCGGCACCAGGCCAGCGGGCAGATCGGCCGCGGCTTCGTGCGTGGTTTCGGCCTGCGCGGCGGCGCCATCGCCTCCAGCGTCGCGCACGACGCGCATAACCTGGTGGTCGCCGGCGTCAACGACCACGACCTGTTCACCGCGGCCGTGCAGGTGGTGCGGATGCGCGGCGGCTTCTGCGTGGTGAACGACGGGGCGGTGCTGGCGGACGTGCCGCTGCCGATCGGCGGGCTGATGAGCGACCTGGACGCGGAGACGCTCCGCGGGCGGCTGCGGCGGCTGCACGAGGCGGCCTGGGCGCTGGGCTGCAAGCTACGGCGGCCGTTCATGGCGCTGTCGTTCCTGACGCTGTCGGTGATCGGCGAGCTGAAGTTGACGGCGCAGGGACTGGTGGACGTCGGGCGCTTTGAACTTATCGACCTGGTCGCCGAGTAGCGCCTGCAGCGCAGGGCCATCCACGCCGCCGGGCCGCCAGCTTCTCGTCGGCGCGCCATGGACCGCCCGGGCGGTCCAGCCCCGCGCCCGCGCGCCGCACGTCCTCTTCCGAACCGGGCCAGCCTCGGCGAGCAGAGGCCTTGACTCGTGCCCATCACGTCCGCTAGCATGCTCATGATGTCGCAGCGAGCGGCCAAGTTCTGCGGGCGCTGGTACTGGCGGGAAGGCCCGTCGGAGGTTGGCGTCTAGCCCGCGTGCGCACTGATCGGATGACCCAGCCCCCGGCGGAGGAATTCGCCGGGGGCTTTCGTTTTCAGAACCGCAGAGGCGCAAAGGTGCGCAGAGAACGCAGAGTTTGGGCGCTGGCTCCTGCAGCGGGCGAATCCGTGAGCAGCCGTCGGTCTGCCGGCGCCGTGAGGCCGCCCAAACCACAGAACTCGCGCTGGTCCTCTGCGGCCCTCTGCAATGCAAAGGTACAGAATCTTGTTTTATTCGCAACCTCTGGTTGCGGCTCTGCCGCGCTGTGGCCCTCCGCGCCTCCGCGGTTTCTCTGCTCTGGAGCCGCGCGATGACCGTGCCTGACGCCATCCGCTGCACTGTCGCCGGGCGCAGCCTGAGCGAGCAGCAGGCCGCCGGCGTGGCAGAGGCCATCATGGACGGCCAGGCGACGCCGGCCCAGATTGCTGCTGTGCTGGTCGCTCTGCGAATGAAGGGCGAGACGCTCGAGGAGATCCTCGGCTTCGCCTGGTCGATGCGCCGCCGCGCGACGCCCGTGCCGCTCGCACCGTGCGACGAGCTGCTGGACACCTGCGGCACGGGCGGCGACGCGGCCGGCACGTTCAACATTTCGACCGTGGCGGCGTTCGTGGCGGCCGGGGCCGGCTGCAAGGTGGCCAAACACGGCAACCGCTCGAACTCCAGCCGCTGCGGCAGTTCGGACGTGCTGGAAGCGCTGGGCGTGAACACGCAGATGTCGCCGGAACAGACGGCCCGTTGCATCGAGCGGATCGGCGTAGGGTTCCTGTTCGCGCCGCAGTATCACCCCGGGGCGCGGCACGCCGCCGGCCCGCGGGCCGAGATCGGCGTGCGGACGATCTTCAACGCGATCGGGCCGCTGGTGCATCCGGCGGGGGCGCGGCGGCAGCTTGTGGGCATCTACGATGCGAAGCTGACGGAGCCGATCGCGGAAGTGCTCGGGCGGCTCGGCGCGCTGCACGGTCTGGTCGTGCACGGCGAGGACGGGCTGGATGAGATCACGATCACGGGGGCGACGTGCGTGAGCGAATTGCGCGACGGGAATGTGAAGAACTACACGCTCCGGCCCGAGGACTTCGGCGTCCCGCGGGGCCGACCGGAGGATCTGCGAGGCGGCGAGCCGCAGGACAACGCGCGGATCGCGCGCGAGGTGTTGAGCGGGCGGCCCGGGCCGCCGCGCGAGGTCGTGCTGCTGAACGCGGGCGCGGCGATTTTCGTCGGCGGCAAAGCCGCGTCGATTGCGGAGGGTGTTGCGCGGGCGCGGGAGGCGATCGACTCCGGACGCGCGATGGCGAAGCTGGAGGCGTTGCTCGCGGCAAGCCGGGAGCAGACGTAGCGTCGGCCCCCGAGGCCCACGCAGGTCCTCGATGAGCCCACGGCCGCCACGGGGGGCGGCCGCCGCCTGGAGGGGTGTGTAACTGGACATGGGCCTGATTATTGACGACATCGTGGCGCGCAAGCGCGTGGAGGTCGCGCGGCGCAAGGCGGTCCGGCCGCTGACGGCGCTGCGCGATGCCGCCGCGCCGGCGTTGCGCGACTTCGCCGCCGCCCTGCGCGGCCCGGGCGTCGCGGCGATCGCCGAGGTCAAACGTCGCTCGCCATCGGGGGGAGTGCTGCGGGAACAAGTAGATCCGGCGGCGCTTGCGGGCGAGTATGAGCGGAACGGCGCGGCGGCGCTGTCGGTGTTGACAGATGTCGAGTACTTCGGCGGCCGTGACGAGGACCTGACGGCGGCACGGCGTGCCACGTCGTTGCCGGTGCTGCGCAAGGACTTCACGGTCGACGAGTATCAGATCCACGAAGCCCGGCGGCTGGGTGCGGACGCGGTGCTGCTGATCGTGCGGATTCTGGGCGACGGCGAGCTGAACGAGTTTCTCGGGCTGGCGCACGAGCTGGGGCTGGCTGCGCTCGTGGAAGTCCACGACGAGCGCGAGCTGGAGCGGGCGCTGGCCGCCGGTGCGGGGCTGCTCGGCGTGAACAACCGCGATCTGGGCACGCTCGAGGTGTCGCTGGAGACGGCGCTGCGGCTGGCGCGCGAGATTCCGGATGATTGCCTGAGCGTCGCCGAGAGCGGCATCCGCACGCGTGCGGATGTGCAGCGGCTGGAGCAGGCGGGCTACGACGCGATGCTGGTGGGCGAGACGCTGCTGCGCTCGTCCGATCCGGGTGCGAGGCTGCGGGGGCTGCTGGGGGGCGGACTGTGACTGCACTGCATGAGGCCCGTCAGCGCGTACGGGAGATCGACGCGCAGATTCTGCGGCTCGTCGCACAGCGGCTGGAGCACGCGCGAGAGATCGGCCGGCTGAAGAAGCTGGCCGGCGTCCCGCTGCGCGATTGGGATGTGGAGCGTGCGGTGCTGGCGCACGCCGAAGCGACCGCGGGCGAGCTGGGCCTGTCGCGGCCGCTGGTGCGCGGGCTGATGCAAATGCTTGTGGGCGAGTCGCGGCGGCGGCAGGAGCGCGAGTCGTACGCGAGCTACTCCGGGGACGCCGAGAGCGTACTGGTCATCGGCGGGCGCGGCCGCATGGGGCGCTGGCTGTGCGAGTTCTTCGCGGACCAGGGGCACCGCGTCCGCGCGTGGGACATCGCTGACCCCAAGCACGAGCGCCCGGCGCTCGACGACCTGCTGAGACAGGCCACGTTCACGGCGGTGGCGGCGTCGCTGGAGACCGTGCCGCAGGTGATCGACGAGCTGGCGCAGCGCGGGTGTCGCGGCCTGGTGTTCGACATCGCCAGTCTCAAGGGACACCTGAAAGGCTCCATCGGGCGGGCGCGGGCGGCGGGGCTGTCAATCACGAGCATTCATCCGATGTTCGGCCCGGGCACGCAGACGCTGTCGGACCAGGTGATCTGCCTCTGCGACTGCGGCGACGCGGAGGCGACGCGCCGCGTGCGAGCGTTGTTCGCCGAGACCGCCGCCAGCCTGGTCGAGCTGTCGCTGGACGAGCACGACCGGCTGATGGGGTACGTCCTGGGCCTGTCGCACCTGATGAACGTGCTGTTCGTGCGCGTGCTGATGGGCAGCGGCGGGCCGCTGGAGCGGCTGACCCGCGTCGGCAGCACGACGTTTCACTCCCAGATGCAGACCACGGGCACGGTGATCCGCGACGACCCGGAGCTGTACTACGCGATCCAGCGGCTCAACCCCTTCACGCCGCAGCTCTATGCCGACCTCGGGCGCGAGCTGGAAGCGCTGACGGGTTCGGTGCTGCGCGGCGACCGGGCGGCGTTCGTGCGGGCGATGCAGGCGGCGCGGGCGTGGGTGGAACAGACATGACGCGCGTCAAGATCTGCGGCATCACGCGCGTCGAGGACGCGCTGGCGGCGGTCGCAGCCGGCGCGGACGCTCTGGGCTTCGTCTTCGCCGATTCGCCGCGGCGGGTTCCGCCCGCCACGGCGGCAGCCATCTGCCGCGCGCTGCCGCCCTTCGTCGCAACGGTCGGCGTGTTCGCAGACGCGAACCTGGCGTACGTGAACGGGGTGGCGCGGGAGCTGCGGCTGACGGCCGTGCAGCTCCATGGCAGCGAGCCGCCGTACTACTGCGCCCGCGTGGCGGCCACAGTCATCAAGCGGTTCGACGTGCGGCCGGAGGACTCGCAGCAGCGGCTGCGCGACGCCGTGCGAGGCTACGATGTGGCGGCGTACCTGCTCGATCCCGGCCGCGGGAGCGGGCGGACGTTCGACTGGAGCGTGGCGCGTGAGCTCAGCCTGCCGCTGATCGTCTCGGGCGGCCTGACGGCGGGGAACGTCGGGGACGCCGTACGGCGGCTGCGACCCTATGCGGTGGACGTCTCGTCGGGGGTCGAAGTCGAGCCGGGGCGGAAGGATGCCGAGAAGATGCGCGCCTTTGTGGCGGCGGTGAGGAGAGCCGATGCCGACCTTGCCTGACGAGCGTGGGTACTTCGGCGCGTACGGCGGGCGGTTCGTGCCCGAGACGCTGATGTACGCGCTGGAGCAGCTCGAGGCGGCGTACGCCGACGCGCGACACGACGCGGCGTTCCGGCAACGACTGCACGGGCTGCTGCGTGACTACGTCGGCCGGCCGACGCCGCTGTATTTCGCCGAGCGGCTCACGCAGCGGCTGGGCGGGGCGAAGGTGTACCTGAAGCGCGAGGACCTGGCGCACACCGGCGCGCACAAGATCAACAACGCCATCGGGCAGGTGCTGCTGGCGCAGCGCATGAGCAAGCCGCGGATTATCGCCGAGACCGGGGCCGGGCAGCATGGCGTGGCGACCGCCACCGCGTGCGCCTTGCTGGGCCTGGAGTGCTGCGTGTACATGGGCAGCGAAGACGTCCGGCGACAGCGCATGAACGTGCTCCGCATGCACCTGCTGGGCGCCGAGGTGGTCACGGTCGAGGCCGGCAGCCGCACGCTCAAGGACGCGATCAACCAGGCCATCCGCGACTGGGTGACGAACGTGCGGACGACGCACTATGTGATCGGCTCGGTGGTCGGGCCGCACCCGTACCCGATGATGGTGCGCGACTTCCAGTCGATCATCGGGCAGGAGACGCGCGACCAGGTGCTCGCCCGCGAGGGCCGCCTGCCGGACCTGATCCTCGCCTGCGTCGGCGGCGGATCGAATGCGATCGGGATGTTCCATCCCTTCCTGGAGGATCGGGAGGTGCAGCTCGTGGGCGTCGAGGCGGGCGGCGAAGGCATCCAGACGCATCGACACGCCGCCGCGCTGATCCAGGGCCGCGTCGGCGTGCTGCACGGGGCGAAGAGCTACCTGTTGCAGGACGCCGAGGGGCAGGTGCTGGAGACGCACTCCATCTCGGCCGGGCTGGACTACCCCGGCGTCGGCCCGGAGCACGCGTGGCTGAAGGACTCCGGCCGGGCGGAGTACACGTTTGCGACGGACGAAGAGGGGCTGGATGCGCTGCGGCTGCTGGCCGAAACGGAGGGGATCATCCCGGCCCTGGAACCGGCGCACGCGCTGGCGCACGCGGTGAAGGTCGCGCCGCTCATGGCGCGCCACCAGATCGTGGTCGTGTGCCTGTCCGGCCGGGGAGACAAGGACCTGGAGATTGTGGAGGGGCTCGTAAAGTGATCGCGCGCGTCTTCGAGAATCTGCGCCGGCGCGGGGAGCTGGCCCTGGTGCCGTATCTGACGGCCGGCTTTCCGTCCGAGCGCGTGTTCTTGGAGGATCTGCGGCGCGTGGCCGACAGCGGCGCCGATCTGATCGAGATCGGCGTCCCGTTCAGCGACCCGATCGCGGACGGGCCGACGATCCAGTTCGCCTCGCACCGGGCGCTGCAGGCCGGCTTCCGGCTGGAAGACCTGTTCGACGTGCTCCGCGACGTCGAGCTGAGGCCGCCGCTGGTGTTCATGTCCTACCTCAACCCGCTGATCGCGTTCGGGCGCGAACGCCTGCTGGCGGCGATGCGGCAGTCGCGCGTCGCGGGACTGATCGTGCCTGACCTGCCGGCGGAAGAGGCGGATGACTGGCTGGCCGCGGCGCGAGCGCACGGCATCGTGCTGGCGTTCCTGGCGGCGCCAACCAGCGGCGAGGCCCGGCTGCAGCAGATCGCCGCCCGCACGGACGGCTTCGTGTACGCGGTCAGCCTGACCGGCACGACGGGCATGCGCGCGACGCTGGCGGACGGCCTGCCGGAGTTTCTTGGGCGAATCCGCAGGCACACGCAGCGGCCGGTCGTCGTGGGCTTCGGAATCTCGCAGCCGCAGCACGTGCGCGCCCTGCGCGGCCTGGCCGACGGGGCCGTCGTCGGCAGCCGGATCATTGAAGCCATCCGCGCAGGCGAAGATCTGGCCGTGCTGGTTCGCGCGCTGAAGCAAGCCACCAGGAGTTGAAGCCATGCTGGTTGTGATGAAGAGCGACGCAGACCAACCAACCGTGCAGCAAGTCTGCGATGCGATCTCTGCATTCGGCCTGACGCCCCACCCCATCCCCGGCAAGCTGCGCACCGCGATCGGCATCACCGGGAACGTCGGCCCGGTCGATCCGTCGCTCTTCACGTCGCTGCCAGGTGTGGTCGAGGTGATCCGCGTCACCAAACCCTACAAGCTCGTCAGCCGCGAGATGAAGCCCGACAACACGATCGTCCGCGTGGGCGACGTGGAGATCGGCGGGCCGGGCATCGCCGTCATCGCCGGGCCGTGCTCGGTCGAGTCGCGCCCGCACATGGTCCGCCTCGCCTCGCGGCTGCGCGACCTGGGCGCCAATCTGCTCCGCGGCGGGGCGTACAAGCCGCGCACCTCGCCGTATGCGTTCCAAGGTCTGGGGGAGGAGGGGTTGAGCATCCTCGCGGAGGTCCGGCAGGGGAGCGGGCTGCCGGTGGTCTCCGAGGCCCTGAGCACCGACGACCTGCCGACGGTCGAGCGGCACGTGGACGTAATCCAGATCGGGGCCCGCAACATGCAGAACTTCGCCCTGCTGCGCAAGGCCGGCCGCAGCCGCCGGCCGGTGCTGCTGAAACGCGGGCTGGCGGCGACGCTGGAGGAGTTCCTGCTGGCGGCCGAGTACATCATGGCCGAGGGCAATCGCAACGTGATCTTGTGCGAGCGCGGCATCCGCACCTTCAGCGACTACTCGCGCTTCACGCTGGACATCAGCGTCGTGCCGGCGCTCAAGCGCCTGTCGCACCTGCCGGTGATTGTCGACCCCAGCCACGCCGCCGGGCGGCGCGAGCTGGTGATCCCGCTGGCGCGGGCGGCGATCGCGGCCGGCGCGGACGGGGTGATGGTGGAGGTGCACGAGGACCCCGCGCACGCCCGCTCGGACGGGGCCCAGTCGCTGACGCTGGAGATGTTCGCGGAGCTGATGGAGGAGCTGCGGATCATCGTGCCGGCCGTGCGGCGCGAGGCGGTGCGGCGTTGACGATGGACGAGGTTGGCAAGGTATAATGTGGTGGTTGCAGCCAGGAGGTTTCAGCGTGGTAGTCTCGATTCGAGCGCATTTTGATGGTCGCGTGATTGTCCCAGACGAGCCCGTGCAACTACCGGTCAACACGTCCCTGACCGTTTCGATCTCGACCGATGGCGCGCCAGGCGCACAAGGGCGCCCCCCGAGGCCCGTCGAGGACCGCCTTGCCGCGCATGCTCGCTTCAGTGGATCCGTTTCCGTCGGCTCTCTTCCCAAGCAGATCTCCCGCGCGGACAACTTCTACCAAGAGCGGGAATGATCGCGCTGCTCGACACGAATGTCATCCTGCGCGATGTCGATGCACTGGATTCCCAGCACGCGCTGGTGCGGGCTGCGATTGAGGAACGCATACGCGCCGACTGGGACCTGCTCCTCGCGCCTCAGATTCTCTACGAGTTCTGGGTTGTTGCAACCCGACCACCAGAGCAGAACGGCCTGGGCCTGTCGCCGAGCGAGGCGAATGCGCGAATCAGACTCTTGCGCGACGCGTATTCTCTGTTGCCCGACCCACCGGACCTGCTAGCGCGCTGGCTGGAACTGTGCGTGCGAACGGGAGTCCGAGGCAAGGCGGCGCACGATGCGCGCTTGGTTGCTTGGATGCATGGCCACGCCGTCACACACCTTGTCACCTTCAATCCCACGGACTTCCAGCGCTACCCCGGCGTAAGCCTCGTTGTTCCGGGTCAGGTGTGAGCCCAACATGGAACCATGCCTCTTTCCCGCCTGCCGCGGCTGGTACCGCCGCGTGGCCACGCGCGCCAGCCCGCTCAAGCTCTTCGAGGCGCTCTACGCCGAGCGACCGTACGCCTTCCTCTACGAATCTCTGGAGGCCCGCGGCACGCGCGGCCGCTACTCCTTCCTCGGCGCCCACCCGCGGGCCGTCTTCGAAGCCCGCCGCGACCAGTACACGCTGCGCAGCGGCCAGCGGCTGGACGTCGTTCAGGCAGGCCGCGGCGCGCCGCTGGACGCCCTGCGCCGCCTCATCCCGCGCCAGAGCGACACGCCACCGGTGGCCCCATTCTGCGGCGGCGCGGTGGGCTACCTGAGCTACGACGCGGTGCGGTGGTGCGAGAACCTGCCCGCGCGGCATGCAGACGACGCCGGCGTGCCGGACGCGTGCTTCCTGTTCCCACAGGAGGTGATCTGCTTCGACCACCTCGAGAAGGTCGTGCACGTGCTGCTGTTCATGGACGGCGGCCAGCCGGCGCGCTTCGAACAGATCGTCGCGGCGCTCGCGCGCATCGCGGACGCAGACCGGGAGGGCGAGCCTCCCGGCGAGCCGCGGCTCGGCCCGGACCTCGCCCTGCCGGCCGACCCCGACCCGGCCGGCTCCACCGCGCTGGAGGCGTCGGCCATGCGTTCGAACATGACGCAGGCGGAGTTCGAGGCCATGGTCCTGCGGGCCAAGGAATACATCCTGGCCGGCGACGTCTTCCAGGTCGTCCTCTCGCAGCGCTTAGAGTTCCCGCTGACCGCTCCGCCGCAGCGGCTATACAAGGCGCTGCGGGACACGAACCCGTCGCCGTACATGTACTACTTGCGGCTGGGCGAGCTGCACATCGCCGGCTCGTCGCCGGAGATCCTGGTGAAGCTGATCGGCCGGAAAGTGGTCACGCGACCGCTGGCGGGCACGCGGCGTCGCGGCCGCACGGCCGAAGAGGACGAAGCCCTGGCGGCCGAGCTGCGGGCCGACCCCAAGGAGCGGGCCGAGCACGTGATGCTGGTGGACCTGGGCCGCAACGACCTGGGCCGCGTGTGCGAATACGGCTCGGTCAGACTGACCGAGACGCTGGAGATCGAGCGGCACTCGAAGGTGATGCATCTGGTCAGCAACGTGGAGGGCTGGCTGCGCGACGGCCTGGACGCGTTTGACGTGTTCCGCGCCGTCTTCCCCGCCGGCACCGTCAGCGGCGCACCGAAGGTCCGCGCCATGCAGATCATCGACGAGCTGGAGCCAGACCGCCGCGGGGTCTACGCCGGCGCGATCGGCTACTTCAGCCTGCTGGGCGACCTGGATTTGTGCATCGCGATCCGCACGATCGTGATGCACGGCGGACGCGGGTACATCCAGGCTGGCGCCGGCATCGTGGCTGACTCCGTGCCGGCCCGCGAGTACGACGAGACGCTCAACAAGGCCCGCGCGCTGTGGCGGGCGGTGCAGCTCGCCGGGTAGCGTCTGGGGCATACTGTGACTGCCGTTGTCCACGCGTGACAGCGGCGGCTTGGTCTTCACCCGAGCGCGAGTTAGGGCAAGTCGCCCGCGCGACCGGGGACCCCCTCAAGTATTGCCCGTTTGGCTCCATGATCTGGGTGAGCGTGAAGGTCGTGGGTAAGACCCCGCCCAGCGCGCGTAGCGTGTGGCACAGCCGCCCTCGGCTGCGCGGCCCGGGTGTTCCCAGCCATGGGCGGCTGGGCCACACCCACGATCTTGACGCTCACCCCATGATCTCCACCCGCTCGGCGGCGCTTGAAAACCGCCGGCGGGACTGTAAAGATAGATGCGTCGCCGCGACGGCTGATTGGGCGTCGGCGTGCGACCGTTGCGGGTGTAGCTCAGTGGTAGAGCGTCACGTTGCCAACGTGAATGTCGTGGGTTCAAGTCCCATCACCCGCTTTTGACGTAAGCCACGCCGCCCCCGAGAGATCGGGAGACCTGCCGACGGTCGGCAGCGCGGCCTGAGACGCGAAAACGCGCGGTGTTACACCGCGCGAAGGCGTGTCGGAGGTCCGCGATGCCGACGACTGACCGAGCGAAGGACCGCACCCCACCCGCGTACCGCCTGCGCAAGGGCTACACGCAGGCCATCGTCACGCTCACCGACTCCGTCACGAGACGCCGCCGGGACTACTGGCTCGGTGAGCATGGAACGGCCGAGAGCCGCGAACTCTACCACCGCATCATCGCGGCCTGGGAGGCCAACGGCCGGTGCCTGCCGGACGTCAACCTCATCGATGCGCCGGCGACGGCGAGGCAGGGAATGACGATCGCGGCGCTCATCCGCGAGTACTGGCGCTGGGCCAAGGGCTACTACCACGTCAAGCACTCGGCGGCCATCAAGAGTGCGCTCCGACTGCTGCGGCAGCACTACGGCCAGACGCCCGCCGCGGAGTTCGGCCCCAAGAAGCTGCGCCTGCTGCGGGAGGCGATGATCCAGGGCTTCGGCCGCGAAGAGGACTTCCGTCGCCCATGGTCCCGCAAGTACATCAACGCGCAGGTGCAGCGGATTCGGCACATGTTCAAGTGGGCCGCGGCGCACGAGCTGCTGCCGGCCGGCGTCCACCAGTCGCTGTGCACCCTGGAACCGCTGAAGCGCGGCCGGACGCGCGCCCGAGAAAGCGAGCGGGTCGGCCCCGTGCCCGACGAGCTGCTCGAATTGGTGCGCCCGCACCTCAACCGGCCCGTCCGTGCGCTCGTGGAGCTGCAGCTCCTGACCGGAGCGCGGCCGGCCGAGCTTCTCGGCCTGCGGGCGGCCGACATCGACTTCGGCGCCCGGCCGCAGATCTGGACCTGCCAGCCTGCCGAGCACAAGAATGCGTTCCGCGAGAAGCCGCGAGTGATCTATTTCGGGCCAAAGTCTCAGGAGATTCTGCGGCCTTTCCTCCTGAATCGACCGACGACCGCGTACCTGTTCAGCCCGGTCGAGGCCGAGAACCAGCGGCGAGCCGCCTTGCACGAGGCCCGCGAAACACCGCCTTCATGGGGCAATCGGGCGGGAACGAACCGGCGCGTCGCCCCTCGGCGACGGCCCGGAGAGCGCTACACGCCCACAAGCTACTACCGCTCAATCCAGTACGCGTGCGAACGGGCGTTCCCACCGCCGGAGCCGCTCCGGCAGCGCGACCAGGAAACGCGCTCTGCGTGGCGGGGCCGGCTGACGCCCGAGCAGAAGGCGGAGCTCAGAGCGTGGCGGCGGGCGCACAGCTTCCATCCCTATCAGCTTCGCCACAGCGCCGCGACGCTTCTGCGGCGCGAGTTCGGACTGGAGGCCGCCCAGCTGGTTCTCGGCCATGCCAGCGCGCAGATCACGGACGCCGTCTACGCCGAACGTGATGTCACGAAGGTGATCGAGATCATACGGAAGATCGGCTGATTGCGAGCGGCAAGCAAGGCTCCGGGCTGAGACGTCAGACTGGCGGAACCGCAGGCGGAGAGTACGATTCTGTAGCTGAAGGTCAGCCCCGGTGTCGGGTGCCGCGATTGCGTGCAGCGGGCCCCGGACGACCCGCTGACCGACAGGATCCGGCGCATGCCGCAACCGCCTTCAGCTCAGTCAAGCCCGGACTTGCCGGATTCCTCGCAACAGGGTGGACGCACCATGTCTGGCGATTCAATAGACCGCGCCAGTCTGGCAGCACGAGCCGTTTCTCTGCTCGACCAGGCGATCGCTGAGATCGAGCATTTGCGGGGCACGGATCACGGTCTCGCATACATCGGGCGGAGGGACAATCCGGCATTGTACTTCAAGGACCTCCCCCGACCCGCAAAGGCTGAGAACTTCAGTTCGACGCTCGGAGCGCTCAGCGTCGAGCTGGCCGGACTGGTCGGCCGACTCGGATATAGGTACCCGCCCTTCCGATTCAGCCGGCGAGCGCCTAGAGACTCCATTTCGTCCTACGAGCAGGTGGAATGGACTGATCCGCGCGGAGCGGCTATCAACTCCGTCGACTACTTCAAAGTCACGCGCATCAACGGCGCCGCGGCAGTCGGCCAGGTCGTGGTCGAGCATTGCAGTTACCTACCCCCACGGCCGGCGTTCTGGGATGAACTGCTCGGCGCGTTGAGGGTGTGGCGAATTGAGATCGGCCACGAGTTGGTTCGTGAATCCCAGGCTGCTGCGCTGACAGTGTCGCCGCCGATCAAAGGCTGGCTCGCGAAACGGAAGCGGGCGGCTCTTGCGTGGCTAGGCGAAGCGATCCTGACAGTCCGGGATCATCCAGAGTGGCCAGATTCGCGGATCGCGCAACAGATCGGGGTGAACCCCGGGACGCTCTCGCGCTCTAAACCTTACCGGGACGCGGCGGAGGCAGTTCGGAGGCACGCTCGGAATGCTCACGCGCCGCCCAGGGGCTTCCGAACGCGCGACCCGGACTCCGGCGAACAGGATATCGAGGCGTACAAGTAACACTCGCCAGTTCCTTTGCGCAAAATCGTGCGCAAAGTGCCACATTCGTTTTGCCCTGAAAACACAGTGTCTTTCGCACTCTAGCGCGCAACACTCGCGCAAAGCTCGAAGAGTAGATAGGAGCGCCACGAATGGTTCGCAGGAGGACGATCGAACGCCGCAAGTCGCTCGCTGCGATCGCAGCCTTTGCCAAGCTCCTGCACGGATGCGAACGGTCCGAACCACGCGTGATCGCCGAAGCGCGGGAGGATTTGGGGAGGCTGGGGCTTCGCGTCCAATTCCTGAATCAGAGCAAGCATGCCGGCGAGCGGCGGCGCCCGATGTTTGAAGCAGCGCGTTGAGGCCTGCCCAATGTCCGACCATCTGCCAGCTACCGAGTACATCACGCTGACCCAGGCGGCGAATCTTGCCCCGGGCCGGCCGTCTACCAACTGCCTCTGGCGCTGGTGCCGGCGGGGGGTGCTCAGCCGGGGCGGCGAGCGCGTGCGGCTCCAGCACGTCCGTGTCGGCGGGGTGATTTACACGACGGTGCACTGGCTCGCGGAATTCGGCCGCACGCTCGCGGAAGCCGACACACGCTACTTTGACCTGTGCGCATCCGCGGCCGAGGCAGCGCAAGCCCGCGAGCCGCGCACCGCGCGTCAGCGTCGACGCGCCTCCTCTTCGGAGTTCCAGCAGCAACGACGACGGGAGCTTGATGAGATCGACCGCGAGCTCGAAGAGGAAGGCCTGTGAGCCGCACCAGCGTCGCGGTCGCCCTCGATCCGTTCGCAGTCATCCTGGAGCGACTGCACAGTGCGAGACGATCGGGAACGGGCTACGCGGCGCACTGTCCCGCCCACGATGACCAGCGTGCCAGCTTGAGTCTGGATCGCGGCACGGAGGGCGGGGTCGTGCTGCACTGCCACGCGGGCTGCTCACCCGAGGCGGTCGTGAAGGCGCTCGGTCTGGAGGTGCGTGATCTCATGCCGCTGAGCCCGCCGGCTGGCAGGCGCGTTACGAGGAGTGGTCGATCCGCGGCCGCCTCCGGGAACCGAAACCACGGGGCAACCTACGCGACCGCCTGCGACGCAGTGAGCGCGCTGGAGAGGCAGCATGGCCCGTCGTCGGCGAAGTGGACGTACACCGACCAACAAGGCACGCCGGTCGGCCTCGTGCTGCGGTGGAACGGCCCGAGCGGCAAGACGATCCGGCCGGTGAGTCGCCGGGAGTCGGGTTGGATCGTCGGCGGCATGTCGGCACCCCGACCGCTGTATCGTCTGGCAGAGCTAGCCACTTCGCCACGCGTGTACATCTGCGAGGGCGAGAAGGCCGCTGACGCGGTAAACGCCTTGGGACTCGTGGCGACGACCAGCGCGCACGGCAGCAACGCCGCCGAACAGACAGACTGGTCGCCCCTGGCCGGCAGGCTATGCACCATCCTGCCTGACAACGACCCTGCCGGTCGCAGATACGCGACGAATGTGGCGCGCATGCTGGCCAGGCTCGCGCCCGCCCCCACGGTCAAGATCGTCGAGCTGCCCGACCTGCCGGCGGCGGGTGACGCGGTCGAGTACATCGCCAGCCGCCGCGCTGCCGGGCTCGAACAGGCGCAGATCCGAAGCGAACTGGAGCGAATGGCCGAGACGGCTGAGCCGGTCGAGTTGAAGCCAGCGGAGCCGGTGATCGAGCGCTACCAGCCCTTCCCGGTCGAGGTCTTGCCCGAGCCGGTGCGCTCGTTCGTTTCCCAGGGGGCGAAGGCAATCGGCTGCGATGCCTCGTACATCGCTCTGCCATTGCTGTCAGCGCTGGCCAGCGCGATCGGTAACACGCGGCGGATCGAGCTGAAGCGCGGCTGGGTGGAGCCCCCCATCGTCTGGACCGCGATCGTCGGCGAGAGCGGGACGCTGAAGACGCCTGCATACAAGCTCGTCACGCGGCCAATCCATGAGCGCCAGAACGAGATGCTGAAGCGACATGCCGAGCGGCAGGTGGAATACCAGGCCGAGGCGCTCCGATTTGAGAAGGCTCTGATGGCCTGGAAACGCGACAAGGCCTCGGGCGACGATCCGCCTGTAAGGCCCGAGCCCCCGCAGGCGGTGCGCTACATCGTCAGCGACACCACGGTCGAAGCCCTGGCTCCGATCCTGGCGGCCAACCCCCGCGGCGTGCTGCTGGCGCGCGACGAGGTGGCGGGCTGGATCGGCTCATTCGACCGCTACGCGCAGGCTCGCGGCGCCGATGCGGCACACTGGCTGAGCATGCACAACGGGGAAAGCATGGTTGTCGACCGCAAGACGGGACACCTGCGCACGATCTACGTCGCATCGGCCTCAGTGAGCGTCACGGGCGGCATCCAGCCGGGCATCCTGGATCGCATCCTGGGGCTCGAGCATCGGGAATCGGGGCTGCTGGCCCGGCTGCTGCTGGCCATGCCGCCGCGCCGGAAGAAGCGTTGGACCGAGGCGGAAATCCCGGCCCGCGTGGAGGCCGCGATCTGCGCGCTGTTCGATCGGCTGTACGCGCTGGACTTCGATCGCGACAGCGACGGCAACGCTCGGCCGCGCCTCGTCAGCCTCAGTCCCGGCGGGAAGCGCGCCTGGATCGAGTTCTACGACGCTCACGCGGCGGAATACGACGAGCTGACCGGCGACCTGTCGGCCGCCTGGTCGAAGCTGGAAGGGTACGCCGCGCGGCTGGCGCTCGTGGTTCACTTCGTGCGCTGGGGGGCAGGCGACCCCGAACTCCAAGACCCTGACGCCGTTGACGAGGCGAGCGTCGTCACGGGCGTCGCGTTGTCCCGTTGGTTCGGCCGAGAGGCCCGACGGGTGTACGGCATCCTGGACGAATCCGACGAGGAACGCGACCGACGCCGGCTCCTTGAGCTGATCGAGCGCAAGGGCGGATCGGTCACGATCCGCGGCCTGTTGCGATCGTCACGGATGTTCGCCACAGCCTCCGAGGCGGAGATGGCTCTGGATGTCCTAGTGCAGGCTGGGAAGGGCCGCTGGGAGTCGCCCGAGCCCGGCTCGCATGGCGGCAGGCCGACGCGGCGTTTCGTGTTGACAGATCCATGCGAGGTCGGACGAACCATGCGGGAGAACCGCGCCGACACCGTTGACGTTGACAAAACCCCGAATGGCGGCACCGGCAATGGCGGTTTTGTCAACGTCAACGCTGTCAACGCGGCGCGGTCCTTTCGATTCGCGGGCGATCAACTGGACTTCGGCGATGTCTGTGCCGGCTGGACGCCGGCCGGGTGGGCGGCCGAGCTGCGGCGAAAGGCCGACCGGTGCGACCAGTACCGGCCGGACGTTGCGGAGCGCTTTCGCGCCTGGGCGGCCGACATCGAGGCGCGGCTGGGGCGAACTCCGGTCGTGCGCAGGGACCGATCGGAAGGAGTCTGAGGGATGCATGTAGAACTGCGGCCGCTGGCCGCGATCAAGCCGTACGAAAAGAACCCGCGCGACAACGATGCGGCCGTCGAGGCCGTGGCCGAGTCGATCCGACAGTTCGGCTTCCGCCAGCCGATCGTCGTCGACGAACACGGCGTCATCGTCGTCGGCCACACGCGCTGGAAGGCCGCGCAGAAGCTCGGGTTCGAGAAGGTCCCCGTGCATGTGGCGCGCGACCTGACGCCGGGGCAGATTCGCGCATACCGTATCGCAGATAACAAGACCAACGAGCTGGCCGAATGGAACATGGAGCTGCTGCCCCTCGAGCTGGCCGAGCTGCGCGACGCCGGCATCGATTGGTCCCTGCTCGGTTTCGACCAAGACGAGCTGGCGAAGCTGTTCGACATGGCCGACGGCGTGAAGCCGGGCATGACCGATCCCGACGACGTGCCCGCGCCGCCCGACGAGCCGGTCACGCAAGCCGGCGACCTGTGGGTTCTCGGCGAGCACCGGCTGCTCTGCGCCGATGCCGGCTGCGCGGACGACGTCGATCGGCTGCTTGATGGCCAGCCGGTCCATCTTGTCAACGCGGACCCGCCGTACAACGTGCGCGTCGAGCCGCGCTCGAACAACGCGATCGCAGCGGGCCTCAGCTCGTTTGCAAACCCCGCAACGCTGAAGCACCACCAGGGCTTCGACCTCGCCCGCGACCCGGAGAAGGCGAAACCGACGACGCGAAAGATGCGCGCAAAGGACCGGCCGCTCGCGAACGACTTCGTCAGCGACGAAGCGTTCGATCGCATGCTGGACGCGTGGTTCGGCAACATTGCCCGCGTGCTGTTGCCCGGCCGGGCCTTCTACGTGTGGGGCGGCTACGCCAACTGCGGCAACTACCCGCCGGTGCTGAAGGCCTGCGGGCTGTACTTTTCGCAGGCTGTCATCTGGGTGAAGGAGCACCCGGTCCTCACGCGCAAGGACTTCATGGGCAACCACGAGTGGTGCTTCTATGGCTGGCGCGAGGGCGCGGCGCACGTCTTCCTGGGCCCGCCGAACGTCACCGACGTGTGGTCGGTCCGGAAGGTCAGCCCGCAGAGCATGGTGCATCTGACCGAGAAGCCGGTCGAGTTGGCGGTTCGCGCCATGCAGTACTCGTCGCGCCCGGGCGAGAACGTGCTCGACCTCTTCGGCGGGTCGGGCTCGACGCTGATCGCGGCGGAGCAGACGGGACGGCGGGCGTTGCTCATGGAAATCGATCCGCTGTACTGCGACGTGATCGTTACGCGCTGGCAGAACTTCACTGGGCGGAAGGCGGAACGGGTTTCCGGCCGAAGAGACACCCCAGCGGGCGCCGGGGTGTCGCGGAAGAAGCGCGCCGCCGTCTAGCGGGTCACGGCTTGGCGTCCGCGACGGCGGCGAACTGGCCGCG
>Ga0209172_10004472_pt1 | contig 18770 bp, 16 predicted proteins | sample LarsenN4metaG_FD_184113 | JGI IMG/M metagenome (GOLD analysis project Ga0209172, IMG submission 184113) | Hot spring sediment bacterial and archeal communities from British Columbia, Canada, to study Microbial Dark Matter (Phase II) - Larsen... ... | reverse complement strand
AGCTGGATGGCGAGGTTCTTGTCGGCGTCGGGCTTGGGCTCCTGCGGCGTGCGCGAGTCCATGACGATGCCCATGACTTTTTTGCGCAGCGCCTTTTCGTCGCCGAAGATCTCGATCGTGTTGCCGTAGCTCTTGGACATCTTCTGGCCGTCGAGGCCGGGGATGACGGCCACCTGCTCGGAGATGCGCTCCTCGGGCACGACGAAGGTCTCGCCGTAGGTCTGGTTGAACTTGATCGCGATGTCGCGCGTCATCTCGAGGTGCTGCTTCTGGTCCTTGCCGACGGGCACGACGTTGGTGTCGTAGAGGAGGATGTCGGCGGCCATGAGCACCGGGTAGGCGAAGAGGCCGAAGTTGGGCGCGATCCCCTTGGCGAGCTTGTCCTTGTAGCTGTGCGCGCGCTCCAGCAGGCCCATCGGTGTCAGCGAGCCGAGCAGCCACGTGAGCTCGCAGACCTCGGGGATGTCGCTTTGGCGCCAGAACACGGCCTTCTTCGGGTCGAGCCCGCAGGCCAGCCAGTCGAGGGCGATCCCGCGCGTGAAATCGCGCCGCTCCTGCGGATCTGTGACGGCGGTCAGCGAATGGTAGTCGGCGATGAAATAGTAGGCGTCGCCGCCGGCCTGCAGCTCGATGGCGGGGCGCATGGCGCCGAAATAGTTGCCGATGTGCAGGGTGCCGGAGGGCGTGATGCCGGTGAGGACTCTAGGCATTTTCGATTTTGAATTTTGGATTTTCGATTCCCGAAGCACTGATGCCGATGGCTAGTCGCTGAGATTGAAAGCGGATTTTGTGTCAGGCACAGCGCTCAGTCGCGCCGCGGGATGGTCGAGACGCTGGCGCGGCTGCGCGCGATGGTGCCGGCGGGCAGGTAGCCGCCGAAGGCCGTGCAGGGCGTGATGATGGCGCGCTTGCCCAGCAGCGTGCCGGGATTGAGGACGGCGTTGCAGCCGACCTCGGCCCCGTCGCCGAGCACCGCGCCGAACTTGCGTAGGCCGGTCGCCACCGTGCCCGTGGGCAGGCGCACGGTCACCTCGGCCTGGTCGAGGCGCAGATTGGAACAGATGACGCCCGCGCCGAGGTGGGCCTTGTTGCCGAGGATGGAGTCGCCGACGTAGTTGTAGTGCGGCGTCTGCACGCCGTCGAGCAGCAGGCAGTTTTTGTATTCGCACGAGTTGCCGAGCACGCCGCCCTCGCCGACGATGACGTTGCCGCGGATGAAGGCCCCGGGCCGGATCTCGGTCCCCGCCCCGATCCAGGCCGGACCGATGATCACGGCATACGGTGGCAGCTTGACGGTGGGATGGAGCCAGACCTTGCCCTCGACATGGACGCCGGGGGGAACCTTGGCCCCGGGCTTGGAGAAATCGGCCTTGGTCACCGCCTCGGCGATCTTCTTCAACCACTCCCATGGCGCCGTGTCGGCGGGGAAAGACGGGGCAAACGGACTCAGCGACGGCGGCAGGGCGAAGAACTCGGAGGCTTTCACGCGCTCCTCGATACCAAAATCCCGCCCCGAAACCAGAGGAAACCCATGCGAGAGAAGTCCGGTTTACCCGGCTTCCAAAAAGCAGAAACCCCTCATTTCTGAGGGGTTTCTGTAAATGGAGCGGGCGAAGAGACTCGAACTCTCGACGTCCACCTTGGCAAGGTGGTGCTCTACCAACTGAGCTACACCCGCGAGAGAAGGCCGGACTATTGGCCGCCGCGAACCTCCGTCAACAGATTTATTTTCCCCGGCCCGGCCGGCGATCCCCGCCCCGCTGTCACAGGCGAAAATTGCCCGCGCGCTGGCACGGTTCCGGCAGAACGCGCCATCCATGCCGAGCCGCATCCGACCGACCACCGTCACCTCCCAGCCCAGCGCCGAGGAGGAGCAGGCCCACGCCAACCTGCTGCCCGACCGCTATTTCTTCCAGACCGACCCGGCCGACATCCAACGGCACCTCCGCCTCGTGCACCAGTTGCTGGCCGGGATCGCCGCCTCCGACTCCATCGGCGCCTTGCAGCCGTCCATCGAATGGGGTCCCGGGCCGACGCCAGAGACCGCCTCCGTGCATCTGGCCACCTGGGACCGGCCGGCCTTGTTCGCCAAGCTCGTCGGCGCGCTCACCTTCGCCGGCCTCGACATCGTCGCGGCGCGCATTGCCACGCGCGCCGATCACATCGCCATCGACACCTTTGTCGTCCGCGAGCAATCGGGCGGCCTGCCGACGGCGCGCGAATACTGCAACCGCGCCGTCGAGGACGCGCTCACCGGCCGCCGCACCTTCGCCGTGCCCGCCGACCCCCAGCCGCACGACCGCCGCATGGAACCGCTGATCGAGATCTACCGCGACACGCTCGCGCCGCGCTTCATCGCGGAGGTGCACGCTTCCGACCACCCCGGCCTGCTCCACCGGCTCGCCGCCGCCATCGCCGCGCAGGGCCTCGACGTCAGCTTCGCGCGCATCGACACGGCGCGCCAGATCGCCTTCGACACCTTCCACCTCGCGCCCGCCGCGCACCAGCCGGCCCCGACCGACGACGATGTCGCCCGACTGCGGCAGGCGCTGACCGACGCCGCGCGCTAGGCGCGCAGTTTTCTCTCCCCAAGCCCGCGCAAGCCTGTTCATGTCTCGTTTCCGATGAACGAGACCGATCCCCGCGAACTTGCGGCGCTCTACCGCCTCGCCGCCCTGGCCAGCCGCTCGCGCGGCCCGGCCGAGGCCGTCGCGGCCGTGCTGGCGGAGATCGTCCCCTTCTTCGCCGCCGAGAGCGGCTCGGTCTCGCTCGTCAACCCCGACACCGGCTACCTCGAGATCGAGGCGCACCAGGGCCTGCCGCGCGACACCGGCGGCTTCGCGCTGCGGCTCGGCCAGGGCGTCACCGGCTGGGTGGCCCTGCACGGCCGACCCCTGCTCGTGCCGGATGTCACCCACGACCCGCGCTACATCGCCGCGCGCCGCGCCGTGCGCTGCGAGATGGCCGCGCCGCTCGCCCTCAACGGCCGCACCTTCGGCGTCATCAACCTCGACGCCGACCAACCCGGCCGCTTCACCCCCGCGCAGCTCGAACAGCTGGTGCGCCTCGCCGACGAGGCCGCGCGCACGCTCGACTGCGTCTGGCAGGTGCACCATTACCGCTCGCACTCGGCGCAGCTCGAGACCCTGGCCGAGCTCGGCCAGTCGCTCGTCAAGCGCCTCGAGGAGGCCGACCTGCTCGGCACCGTCGCCGCCAGCGGCCGCGCCATCTTCGGCGCGCGGCTGTGCACCATCCATTCCTACGACGCCACCGCCGCCACGCTGCGGTTGCGCGCCGTCTCCGCCGAGGCCGACCTTGCCGTGCGCGTGCCACCCGGCCCCGTGCCCGCGCGCGAGTCCCTGCTGGCCTCCGTGCTCACCTCGCGCCAGCCCGCCGAGCACCAGCAGCTCCACACCGGCCTCTACGCCGACGCCGCCGACCTGCCGCCCGCCGCCGGCCTGCACTCGGCGCTGGTCACGCCGCTGTTCAGCGACAACGCCCCCGTGGGCACGCTCGCCGTCTTCATGGGGCCGCCGCACCGCTTCGACGACGCCCAGAAGCGCGCCCTCGCCACGCTGGGCAACTTCGCCGCCGTCGCCCTCCAGAACGCCCGGCTCTACGCCCGCGTCTTCGAGTCCGAGCAGACCCTGCGCAAGAACGAGACCCTCACCTCCCTCGGCCTCCTCGCCGCCGAGATCGCGCACGAGATCCGCAATCCGCTCACCGTGATCAAGCTCCTGCACGCCCCGCTCGGCGCCGACCTCACGCCCGACGACCCGCGCCGCCGCGACCTGCAGGTCGTGACCGAGAAGATCGAGCAGCTGGAGGACATCGTCTCGCGCGTGCTCTCCTTCGCCCATGCGCCCGGCGCCGTGCACCTGCGCCTGTCCCTCGCCGAGGTGGTCGAGGACACGCTGCTGCTGCTCCGCGCGAAGTTCGCCCAGGCGCGCGTGCAGGCCGAGTTCCTGCCCCCGCCCGCCCCGGTCCTGGTCAGCGCCAACAAGGGCCAGCTCCAGCAGGTGCTGTTCAACCTCATCATCAACTCCCTCCAGGCCATGCCGCAGGGCGGACGCCTCGTCATCAGCGCGCGCAGCCATGACGGCCGCGCCGAGCTCGACGTGGGCGACACCGGCGGCGGCATCCCGCCCGCGATGCGCACGCAGCTCTTCGAGCCCTTCCTCTCCGGGCGCGCCGGCGGCACCGGCCTCGGCCTCGCCATCGCCCTGCGCATCATGAAGGACCATCGCGGCGACATCAGCGTCGTGCAGACCGGCCCCGGCGGCACGACCATGCGGCTGACCCTGCCGCTTGCCGCAGCTCCATAGTAGTTGACCGCATTTCCGGGCGGACAGCGGCTGCGGACTCGCCATTGGCCCCGCGTCGCCTAGCGTCCTGCGCATGAGCTTCGCCACCCTCGCCTCCCTGCCTCCCCGCGCCATCTTCGACGGCCAGATCCGCGGCCACTACGCCCACCTCGAGAAGGTCACCGTCGGCGAGGTGCACCTGAACGCCCACACCACCGTGCCCATGCACCAGCACCCGCACGAGCAGGTCACCTACGTCCTCAGCGGCCGCTTCCGCTTCACGGTCGGCGACCAGACCACCGTGCTCGAGCCCGGCATGGCCGCCCTCATCCCCGGCAACGTCCCGCACGGCGGCACGACCCTGACCGACTGCCGCGTCATCGATCTCTTCGCGCCCGTCCGCGAGGACTACCGCTGAGCCCTCCGGCTCACAGCAGTTCCCGGAACTGTTCTGGCGTCAGCCCTGCAACCTTGGCGATGTAGCCCATTGTGTAAGCGTTGATCACGGTGTGTCGCGGCACTTGCACCATCACCGCGCCGTTGGACAACGTGAGGTGCTTGCCCTGACGGATGATCCGGAAACCGCGCTTCGCCAAGACCCGCACCGCATCCCTCTGGCCGATGCCGGGCAGCTTTGGCATGGCTCAGAGCGTCACGGTCTCGTGCTGCACGGCCTCGACGCCGAACTCGGCTTCGTTCACCTGCTGCTTGGCCGCGAGATATTCGGAGATCGCCTCCCGGATGTTCGCCAAAGCCTCCTCACGGGTCGCCCCCTGCGAGCAGCAACCCGGCAGGCTGTCGCACCAGACCGCCCAGCCTTCGTCGGACTTCACCAAGGTGACGTCGTATTTCATGCCGCGAAACTAGCCGGCACGCTCCAAGCGTCAAGCCACCCTAATCTCCTGTGCGCTCTCCTTCTCGCTTCCGTCGCGAGGACTACCGCTGAATGGAAAAAGGCCGGCGCGGGGCCGGCCTTTTCCATAGGTAACAGCAATGGCGGGGAAAATTATTCCTCGAGCTCGACGTTCCAGTAGGCGACGTCGAGGAAATCCTTCCACTTCTCGTGGCCGTGGTTGCCGAGCACGAGCGAGATGACGGGCCGCCACTTCGGGCGCACCGGCTTGCGGATGAGCCGCATGTGGGCCTCGTGCGGGAGGCGGTTGGCCTTGCGCGTGTTGCAGCGGATGCACGAGCACACGATGTTCTCCCACGTCGTCTTGCCGCCGTAGTGGCGCGGGATGACGTGGTCGAGGTTGAGCTGCTCGCGCGGGAAGCCGTGGCCGCAATACTGGCACTTGTCCGCGTCGCGCTCGAAGACGTTGTTGCGCGTGAGCTTCAGCTCCTTGCAGGGCAGCTTGTCGAAGAAGGTCAGCAGGATCACGCGCGGGAGCCGGATGGTGCGCGTCGGCGTGTGCACGAGCTCGAGCCGGTCGATCGGCGGGTTGTAGGCCGAGAAGTCGATCCAGTCCATCAGCGAGAACGTGCGGAAGTCGTCCTCCTGCTGGTGCACGACCTGCGCGTGCCCGCGGGCCAGCAGGTTGAAGGCCCGGCGCGCCGCGATGATGTTCACCGCCTGCCAGAGGCGGTTGAGCACGAGCACCGGCTGATCGAGCACGGCTTGCATAACGGGGCCGTGGGATACCGGGGCCCCCCACCCCTGTCAAGCGGCGGGACTAGCGCTTCCCCCGCGGCGGCTCGGCCCGGGTCAGGGCGGCGATTTCCCGTTCGAACGCCGGATATTGCCGCGACAACGCGGCGCGGTCGCCCAATTCGAAGTCGCCCCAGACGAATTCCGGCGCGAGCACGTTGGCGAACAGGGCCCAGCGGCCGCCGGAGCGCAGGCGCGTGCCCTGCCAGCAGCGGGCCGGGGCCGTGTCGAGCAGCCGCTGGCCGGAAGCAAGATCGGGTCCGAGCTGCACCACCTCGCCGCGGCCGTCGGGAAACAGGCGCAATTGCTCCAGCGCATCGCCCGCGAGGAAGGCCCAGATCTCGTCGTTGGCCAGACGGTGCATCGCCGAAAAACCCTCCGGCGTGATTAGCGCGTAGATGGCCGAGTAGGCGCGGCGCGCGCCGTCCAACGGCGCGGGCAGGGCCCCGGCCGGGATTCTCAGGTCGGATTCCAGCACACGCCGGAAATACGCCCCCTCCTGGTCGAGCGGCTCCAGCCGCAGCAGCGCGATCACCTGTTCGGCGCTGTAGTGGTCGGGCGTGAGCGGCTTCGACATCTTTTCAGTTTGTAGGAGCGGCTTTACGCCGCGACCGAAAAATTCGGCTTCTCTCGTGTCATCCTGAGCGCAGCGAAGGATCCACAAGACATGGAGGACCCGCCACACCAAGGTGGATTCTCCGCTGCGCTCAGAATGACAAACCCGTTAGCGCAGCGCGCCGCGCAAAATCGCCTCCGCCTGCGCGAGGCCCTGTTGCGCCAGTGTGTATTCGGGGTTGATCTGCAGGGCGCCCTCGAAGCACCGCTTCGCCTCGGCGACCCGGCCCTCGCTGAGCAGGACATGCCCGAGGTTGTTCAACGCCTGGTGGTTTCCCGGGTCGCTCTGCACGGCGCGCAGGAAACTCGCCTTCGCCTCGCCGCGCCGGCCGAGCATCCAGAGCGCGTTGCCCTGGTTGTTGAGCACGCCCGCGTCATCCGGATCCACCGTCAGCGCCATCTTGAAATAGTGCAGCGCCTCCAGCGGCCGGCGTTGCTGCGTGAGAAGCGAGGCGAGGTTGTAGTTGCCCTGGAAGAAATCGGGCTTGATGCGCACCGCCTCGCGCAATGCCTCGAGCGCCTCGTCGTAGCGCCCCGCGCTCATCAGCGACACGCCGAGGTTGCCGTGTGCCTCATACATGCGCGGCTTCAGGCGGATGGCCTCGCGCTGGCAGGCGATGGCTCCCTCCGTGTCGCCGCGCTCCTGCAGCTCGCGCCCGAGGTTGGACTGCGCGCGGGCATTGGCCGGGTTCTTCCGCACGGTGTCGGTCCACAGTTTTTCCGCCGAGGCGTAGTCGCCGTTGCGGTCGATGGTGACGACCGCGCAGGCCGCCGCCGCGGCCGCCGCAAGCCACATGACGCGCGGACCCAGCCAACGGTAACCGGCGGCGACGAGCAGCGCGGCCACGCCGGCCAGCGCGAGGTAAGGACGGTGCTCCGCCATCGTCTGCGTGGCGATGGGCACGAGGCTCGAGCTGGGCGCGAGGCAGAGGAAGAACCACGACGCGGCGAAGGCCGCGGCCGGTTGCCGCCGCCACAGCCAGAGCACTCCCCCGAGCAACGCCGCCAGCACCAGGGCCTGCCACCAGACCTCACCCACGCCCGCCACCGTGCCCGTGCCGTAATCGAAGACCAGCGGCGCGGGCCACAGCGCCAGCCTGAGGTAGAGCACGACGGCCTTCACCTGCGTGAGCGCGTAGGCGGACACGCTGACGGAGGTTTCGAGCCCGGCCGTGCCGCCGCGGCCCTGGCCGCCGAGCACCAGCCAGCCCAGCAGCAACCACGAGGCCGCCAGCCCGGCGTAGAGCGGCCAGCGCCGCCGCAACGCGGCCAGGAACCCTTCGCCGCGGACCAGCCGGTCGTAAAGCAGCACGAGCACCGGCGCGACGACGGCCGTCTCCTTCACCGCCACACCCGCGAAGGCCGCCGCCACCGCCAGCCACCACCGGTCGCGCGCGGCGGCGTGGACGGTCAGCAGGATCAGCAAGGCCGCGAGCGACTCCGCCCGCTGCACGACGTAGGTCACCGCCGCCGTCTGCAACGGATGCAACGCCCACAACACGGCGACCAGCCCGGCCAGCAGCACCGCGTGGCGGCCGAAGCGCGGGGCCAGCGCGCCCGTGGCGAACGCCCGCCGGGCCAGCCCGAAGAGCAACAGCGCCGCCGCGACGTGGATGGCGGTGTTCACCACGTGGTAGCCGCGAACGTCGAGCCCGTGCACGGCGTAATTGAGCGCGAAGGTGAGGTTGAGCAGCGGCCGGCCGGCGACGGTCTGGCCGATCTCACCCGGTGGCTGCAGCGCCATGCGCAGGCTGCGGATGGAACCGTTTTGCCCGATGGAGGGCAGGTCGTCGAAGACGAAGGCCCCGTGGAAACTGTTGGCGTAGGCGACGAGGACACCGAACACGATGGCCGCCGCCCACGGCCACGACGCGGCCGCCCCGGCGTTGTCCGCCGCTGGATGCTCCGGCCCGGGCCGCTCGTTTCGCGCCATGCCGCCATGCAATTTCGCGCCCGGACCGAGTCCAGCCACAACATGTTGCGCCCCGGCCGACTCTGTCCTTTGCTCGCACCGTGCACCTCACCCACCTCGCCTGCACCGCCTGCGGCCGGTCCCACGACGCCGGCGTGCCGCAGAACGTCAGCACCTGCTGCGCCAAGCCGCTCTACCCGCAATACGACCTCGCCGCCGCCGCGCGCACGCTGACCAAGGCCGCGCTCGCCACCCGCGTGAAATCCCTCTGGCGCTACCGCGAGGTGCTGCCCGTGCGCGGCGACGCCGACATCGTCACGCTCGGCGAGGGCTTCACGCCCCTGCTGCCGGCCCCGCGCCTCGGGGCGAGGCACGGTGTCGCCCGCCTGCTCATCAAGGACGAGTCGCTCAACCCCACGCAGAGCTTCAAGGCCCGCGGCATGGCCACCGCCGTCTCGATGGCGAAGCAGTTCGGCCTGAAGAAACTCGCCGTGCCCTCCGCCGGCAACGCCGCCGGGGCCATGGCCGCCTACGCCGCCCGCGCCGGGATTGAGGCGCACATCTTCATGCCCGCCGACACGCCGAAGGCCAACGTCATCGAGTGCCGCGAGCTCGGCGCGCACGTCACGCTCATCAACGGCCTCATCACCGACTGTGGCGCGGAGGTGGCCAAGCGCAAGTCGGCCGAGGGTTGGTTCGACGTGTCCACGCTCAAGGAGCCCTACCGGGTCGAGGGCAAGAAGACCCTCGGCTACGAGCTGGCCGAGCAGCTCGGCTGGCAGCTGCCCGACGCCGTCATCTACCCGACCGGCGGCGGCACGGGGTTGGTCGGCATGTGGAAGGCCTTCGACGAGATGGAGCGCCTGGGCTGGATCGGCAAAAAACGCCCGCGCATGTTCAGCGCGCAGGCCGCCGGCTGCCAGCCCATCGTCCGCGCCTTCCACGCCGGCGAGAAGCACGCCGCCGAGCACACCGGCGCGCACACCCGCGCGTCCGGCCTCCGCGTGCCCAAGGCCATCGGCGACTTCATCATGCTCGACATCCTGCGGAAGAGCGGCGGCGGCGCCGTGGCCGTGACCGACGACGAGATGATCGCCGGCGTCCGCGAGATCGGCGCGGCCGAGGGCCTCTTTGTCGCCCCCGAGGGCGCCGCCACCTACGCCGCCCTCAAGCACCTGCTCGCCGCCAAGACCATCCGCCCCGACGAATCCGTCGTCCTCTTCAACACCGGCGCCGGAGTGAAATACCTCGAGTGTTTCGGCGGCTGATAGCTTGGAATCGTCGCGTGCAAGCACGCTCCCACAGTATTTCTTGTGCAGTGAACCCATGTGGGAGCGAGCTTGCTCGCGACTCTGAGGGTTTCATTCTCAGCATATGCCCCTCGACCCGACCAAGGGCTATCAGGCTTTGAGGCGCGGTAGGTATTCTTCTCCCGGCACCAGCTATTTCATCACCTTTTGCACCGCGGACAGGGCTACCGGTTTGACCGGAATTCAAATCGGCCAAGCCATACAAGGGGAATGGCAAGCCATGCAGAATGACGCCCTATGGGTCGTCAGGTGCGCAACCATTATGCCTGACCACATTCACCTCCTTTTCGAGTTGGGCCTAAAACTCAGCTTGGGCAAGGTGGTCGCCCGGCTCAAATCGCGCACAGCGGCGGCGCTACGCAGTGCAAACCTGACATGGCAAGCGGGCTACTTCGATCACCGGTTGCGCCCCGGCGAATCAGCCCTGCCCTATTTTCACTACATCTATCTGAATCCCTATCGCGCCGGCTTGATAAGCACCGGCACGGAATGGCCGTGGTTTTTCTGCGGCCCGGAAGACCGCGCATGGTTCCTGCCTCTTCTCGACCGGGGATTGCCGGTGCCGGAATGGCTGGCTGACCTGCCCTGACAGGTAAGCGCTGTCGCGAGCAAGCTCGCTCCCACAATCACAAACCAAAGCCATCTGCACGCTACCGCACCTGCAGGGTGTCGGCCTCGTAGGCGAGCTTCAGCGGCGGGATGACGACGGCCTTGCGGCCGCCTTCCTTGCGCACGCGGCCGGCGAGCCAGGCGTCGTAGCCGGTGTCCTTGGCCGCGGCGAGGACGGCGTCGGTGTGTTCCGGCGCGACCCAGGCGGCGAAGCCCACGCCCATGTTGAAGGTGGCATACATCTCGCGCTCGGTGACGGGGCCGGCGTCCTGCAGGAACCGGAAGAGCGCCGGCGCCTCGCGCGGGGCGGTGATCTCGTGGACGAAGGGTTCGTCGAGCCGCATGAGCTTGCGCCAGCCGTGGCCGGTGACGTGCGCGGCGTAGTTGAGCTTGAGGCCGCGGCGCTGGCACTCGCGCACGAAGGCGACGTAGATGACCGACGGGGCGAGCAGGGCCTCGCCAAAGGTGCGGGCGTCGCGGTGGCCGATGTGCGTCTCGTAGCCGCGCTGCAGCTTGCCGGCGATGAGGCGGCAGAGAGACAGGCCGTTGGTCTGCACGCCGGAGCTGGCGAGGAAGACGATGGCGTCGCCGTCGCGCACGTCGCCGGTGATGCGGTGCGACTTGGGCGCGATCCGGCCGAGGGCCGAGCCGGCGAGGACGATGGTCTCGGCGTTGACGATGCCCCGGAGCGTGGGCGTCTCGCCCCCGCCCCAGACGGCGCCGGCCAGCCGGCAGCCCTCGGCCCAGCCGTCGACCAGCGCCTGCATGCGCGCCGCGTCGGCGAACCACGCCGACTCGCCCACCGCGGCGTGCATCGCGACGGATACCGGCAATGCACCGCAGGTGACAAGGTCGTTGACGATGGTGGCGACGGTATCGATGGCGATCTCGCGGTAGAAGTTCCTGCCCGACTGCGCGTAGACGGCGTCGGCCACGAGGTTCTTGGTGCCGAGGCCCTCCTCGACGTGCGCGAGGTAGTGGTCGGCGGCCTCGATCAGGTAGGCGCTCTCGCCGCGGATGCCGGCGGGCTCGGCGTAGCCGTGGGCGGCCAGCGCCGCCGCCGTCGTCTTCGCCGCCTGCTGGCAGGCGCGCTTGAAGGCGTCGAGCTGGTCGTAGTTGACGCCGGAACTTTCGTAGGAAAGGGACATGAAAAATTCTCCGCTGATTACGCGGATGGGCGCGGATGGATGGCGGGCCGCTGGAAATCGGTTGGGTAATCCGCGTTCATCTGCGTCATCCGCGGGGAATCAATAACTCCTCCCCTCCGACTTCTCGTAGTAGTTCACGAAGGCCTGGTGGGCGACGCGGTAGCCGCCGGGCGTGGGATACTTGCCGGTGAAATACCAGTCGCCGGTGTGGCCGGGCAGCGCGGCGTGCAGGCTCTCGATCGACTGGAAGATGATCTCCACCTCGCCCTTCCAGTTGGTGAACTTCGGGCAGACCAGCTCGGTGATCTTCCGGGAAATCTGCTCGGCGGTGAAGGGTTCGTAGATCTCGCGCACGTGGTTGACCTCGCGGTGCGTGTCGGCGGCCAGCTCCTCGCAGCAGCGGCGGTAGACCTCGTCGATCAGGCCGCCCTTGCCCTTCTCCTTGAGCAGGGCGATGGCGGCCTCGAAGGCGATGAACTTGCCGATCTCGGACATGTCGATGCCGTAGCAGTCGGGATAGCGGATCTGCGGGGCGGTGGAGGCGATGATGATCTTCTTCGGGTTGAGCCGGCTGAGGATGCGCAGGATGGAGCGCCGCAGCGTCGTGCCGCGCACGATCGAGTCGTCGATGCAGACGAGGTTGTCGGCGGGCGTGACGACGCCGTAGGTGACGTCGTAGACGTGCGAGGCGAGGTTGTTGCGCCATTTTTCCTGGCCGATGAAGGTGCGGAGCTTCGCGTCCTTGGTGACGAGCTTCTCGCCGCGCGGCCAGTTGCGCATGATGAGGTCGTCGAGCGCCTCCTCGGTCAGCTTGCCGCGGCCGGCGGCGGCGAGCAGCTCCGCGCGCACGGCGGCGCGGCGGCGCATGCGCAGCTCGCTCATCAGGCCGTAGTAGGCGACCTCGGAGGTGTTGGGAATGAAGCTGAAGATGGTGCGCTCGAGATCGCCGCCGACGGCCCGGAGCAGCGGGTCGGCGAGGCCGGCGCCGAGGGCCTTGCGCTCGCGGTAGATGTCGGCGTCGTTGCCGCGCGAGAAATAGATGCGCTCGAACGAGCAGGAGGCGCGCGGCCGGGCGGGCGTGAGGCGCTCCACGCGCACGTCGCCGCGCTTCTTCACGATGAGGGCGGTGCCGGGCTCGACCTCCTTCACCTGCCCGAGGTCGGCGTCGAACACCGTCATCAGCGGCGCGCGCTCGGAGGCCACGGCCACGACCTCGTCGTTCTCGAACCAGTGGCAGGGGCGGATGCCGGAGGGGTCGCGGGCGGCGAAGGCGTCGCCGTTGCCCGTCGCGCCGATGAGGGCGTAGCCGCCGTCCCAGTCCGCGGACACGCCGCGGAGCACGCGGGCGAGGTCGAGCTCGTCGGCGATGCGGCGGGAGATGTCGGCGCCGTGCAGGCCCTGGGCCTTGGCGTCGCGGTAGAGCTGCTCGTGCTCCTCGTCGAGGCCGTGGCCGATCCGCTCGAGCAGGGCCTGGGTGTCGGTGGCGAAGATGGGATGCTGGCCGAGCTCGATGAGGCTGTCGTTGAGCTCGGCGGTGTTGGTCATGTTGAAGTTGCCCGCGAGCATGAGGTTGCGGGTCGGCCACGAGCTGCGGCGGAAGAACGGGTGGCAGGCGCTCATGGTGTAGCCGCCGGAGGTGCCGTAGCGGAGGTGGCCGAGGTAGAGTTCGCCGCAGAAGTCGAACTGGCGCTTGGCCGTGTGCGTGAACTCCGGGTGCACGATGCCGTCGGCCACGAGCTGGTTGTAGCGGCCGAGAAGCGACTGGAAGATCGTGTCGAGCGGGTTGGCCTCGACGTTGCGCTCGCGGAACATGTAGGGGTCGCCCGTGGGCACGTCGAACTTCAGGCAGGCCACGCCGGCGCCGTCCTGCCCGCGGTTGTGCTGCTTCTCCATGAGCAGGAAGAGCTGGTAGAAGCCCCACAGCGGCGTGCCGTATTTCTCGACGTAGTAGGACAGCGGTTTCTTCAACCGCACCACCGCGACGCCGCACTCGTGGGTGATGAACTCGCTCATGAAAGAGACCGATTTCGGTCGGCCCCCGGCGGGGGTCAACGGCTTTCTCGGAAAACAGTGGCACAAAAATCCGCCACGTCCTTTTCTCAGCCCCGCTTCGGGTCGGGCACGGACAGCTTCTTGCAGATTTTGCGGGCCAACAAGTCACTCAACTCTGTGTGCCGGGGAACCGCCTCGATATGCCCGGTGGCGGGATTCGCCCAAAGCGAAGGCGACCCGCCCTCCCGGCGCAGGTAGCAGCCGTGCAACCTGAGATGACGGAGCAGATCGCCCCGTTTCATGCCACCGTGAGCAATTCCCTGCGTGCTCCCTGAGGCAAGCCGCGGCGCGCGTCCCGCCGGCGCTCCGCCAGGATGAGCTTGATGGCCTCGGTGAGGCTCTCCTTGGCGGCCTGTGCCGTGCGCCCCTGACCATTCGCTCCGGGGACCTCCGGGCAGTAGGCAATAAACCACTTGCCGTCCTTCTCGATGATGGCTGTGAATTCGTTGCGCATGACCTGTAGGTTGCACTCCTGACCCCGCAAGACAAGCGCGCCCTCGCGGCGCAGGCACTGGTAAGTTGGCAAAAAATTCGCGTCCCGCCCGCCGGACCCCTTGACGCGCCCCGGTTGTTCCCAAACATCGCCGTTTTCCATGCTGATCCTGCGCGGCTCGCCTGCCCTCTCGACCTTCCGGCTGAACAAGCTGCAGCAGGACCTCGCCGCGGCCGGGCTGCCGGTCAAGGCCGTGGCGGCGGCCTTCGTGCACGTGGTCGAGACCGACCGCGCCCTCACCGCCGCCGAGCTGGCCACGCTCGAGAAACTGCTCGCCTACGGCCCGCGCCGCGCTGCGTCGGAGCTGAAGGGCCTCGTCCAGGTCGTCGCCCCCCGGCCCGGCACCATCTCGCCGTGGTCCTCCAAGGCCACCGACATTGCCCGCAGCTGCGGCCTGGCCGCCGTGCGCCGCATCGAGCGCGTGGTCGAATACACCTTCGGCCTCGATGGCAGCGTGCCGCCCTTCCCGCTCTCGCCGCTCGACGCCGGGCAGCTGCGCCTGCTCGGCGGCCGGATCCACGACCGGATGACGCAGGCCGTCTTCGGCGACCTTTCGGCCTGCGCCACGCTCTTCCAGCACGAGCCCCCGCGGCCGCTGGCCACCGTGCCCGTGCTGGCCGCCGGCCGCGCCGCCCTCGTCGCCGCCAACGCCGACCTCGGCCTCGCCCTCGCCGACGACGAGATTGACTACCTCGTGAGGAACTTCACCGCGCTCGGCCGCGACCCCACCGACGTGGAGCTGATGATGTTCGCGCAGGCCAACTCCGAGCACTGCCGCCACAAGATCTTCAACGCCACCTGGGAGATCGACGGCGTCCCGCAGGACCGCTCGCTGTTCCAGATGATCAAGCACACCTACGAGCACCACCGCGACGGCATCCTCTCGGCCTACAAGGACAACGCCGCCGTGCTCGCGGGCACGCGCGGCGGCCGGTTCTTCCCCGACCCGCGCACCGGCGAATACGCCGTGCACGACGAGGACATCCACCTGCTCTGCAAGGTCGAGACGCACAACCACCCCACCGCCATCTCGCCCTACCCCGGCGCCTCCACCGGCTCGGGCGGCGAGATCCGCGACGAGGGCGCCACGGGCCGCGGCGCCAAGCCCAAGGCCGGGCTCGTCGGCTTCTCCGTCTCCAACCTCCGCCTGCCCGGCGCCGTGCAGCCGTGGGAAAAGGACCACGGCAAGCCCGGCCGCATCGTCTCCGCGCTCGACATCATGCTCGAGGGCCCGCTCGGCGGCGCGGCCTTCAACAACGAGTTCGGCCGCCCCGCCATCTGCGGCTATTTCCGCACCTTCGAGCAGGAGGTGCCGGGGGCCGCCGGCCCCGAGATCCGCGGCTACCACAAGCCCATCATGATCGCCGGCGGCGTCGGCAACATCCGCGCCGACCACGTCCGCAAGGGCGCCGTCAACCCCGGCGACAAGCTCATCGTGCTCGGCGGGCCCGCCATGCTCATCGGCCTCGGCGGCGGCGCCGCCAGCTCCCTCGCCAGCGGCCACGGCAGCGAGGACCTCGACTTCGCCAGCGTGCAGCGCGACAACGCCGAGATGCAGCGCCGCTGCCAGGAGGTCATCGACCGCTGCTGGGCGCTCGGCGCCGACAACCCCATCGCGTTCATCCACGACGTCGGCGCTGGCGGCGTCTCCAACGCCCTGCCCGAGCTCGTCAACGACGGCGGCCGCGGCGGCCGCATCGACCTCCGCGCCCTGCCCAGCGACGAGCCGGGCATGAGCCCGCTCGAGCTTTGGTGCAACGAGTCGCAGGAGCGCTACGTCCTCGTCGTGCCCGCGGACCGGCTGGAGCAGTTCCGCGGGTTCTGCGCGCGCGAGCGCTGCCCCTTCGCCGTCGTCGGCGAGGCCACGGAGGAAAAGCGCCTCGTCGTCACGGACCCGCATTTCCGGAACACCCCCATCGACCTCCCGATCGAGGTCCTGCTCGGCAAGCCGCCGCGCATGCACCGCCGCGAGGTCTCCCGCCCGCGTCCGCTCCGGTCCCTCGACCTCTCCGGCCTCGGCCTCAAGGAGGCCGTCCGCCGCGTGCTCGCCCACCCCGCCGTGGCCGACAAGTCCTTCCTCGTCACCATCGGCGACCGTTGCGTCACCGGCCTCATCTGCCGCGACCCCATGGTCGGCCCGTGGCAGGTGCCCGTGGCGGATTGCGCCGTCACCGCCGCCACCTTCGATGTCTATACCGGCGAGGCGATGGCCATGGGCGAGCGCACCCCCGTCGCGGTGAACAACGCCGCCGCCTCGGCCCGCCTCGCCGTCGGCGAGGCCCTGACCAACCTCGCCGCCGCCCAGGTCGGCGACCTCGGCAAGGTCAACCTCAGCGCCAATTGGATGGCCGCGCCCGCCGTGCCCGGCGACGCTGCCGACCTCTATGCAGCCGTGCGCGCCGTCGGCCTGGAGCTCTGCCCCGCCCTCGGCATCACCATCCCCGTCGGCAAGGACTCGCTGAGCATGTCCACCGTCTGGCGCGAGGACGGCCGGGAGAAGCGCGTCACCGCCCCGGTCTCGCTCATCGTCTCCGCCTTCGCCCACTGCGCCGACGTGCGGCTCACGCTCACGCCCCAGCTTCAACGCCCTGCGCTGAAGCCGGTTGAGGTTAAAGGATTAGGTTTAAGTGCCGGCCGTCAGGACTCGGCCTCAACCTCAACCCTCAACCTGAACGAGGAGGACACCGTCCTCCTTTTGATCGACCTCGGGCGCGGGCAGAACCGGCTCGGCGGCTCCATCCTCGCCCAGGTCGTCTCCCAGATGGGCGGGGCCACGCCCGACGTCGACCGCGCCGCCGACCTGAGGAACTTCTGGAACGCCGTCCAGCAGCTCGGCCGCGAGGGCAGGATCCTCGCGTATCACGACCGCTCCGACGGCGGCCTCCTCGTCTGCGCCGTCGAGATGGCCTTCGCCGGCCACACCGGGGTCGAGCTGGCCCTGCCCGCCGGCGACGCCTTCGCCGCGCTCTTTGCCGAGGAACTCGGCGCCGTCCTCCAGGTCCGCCGCGCCGACCTGCCGGCGGTCAACGCCGTCCTCCAGGCCCACGGCCTCGACACCTGCACGGCGCCCGTCGGCACGCTCAACCCGGCGCACCGCTTCATGGTCCGCCAGGACGGCCGGGTCCTCGTCGATGAGGACCTCTTCGACCTCCGCGCCCTCTGGTCCGACGTCACGCGCCGCATCCAGGCCTTGCGCGACAACCCCGCCGGCGCCGAGCAGGAATACCGGCTCAAGCTCGACCGCACCAACCCCGGCATCCGGCCCAAGCTGACGTTCAAGCCCGCAGCATCCGGCGTTCAGCGCTCAGCGGTGCGCCCGAAGGTCGCGATTTTGCGCGAGCAGGGCGTCAACAGTCACGTCGAGATGGCACATGCCTTCACGCGCGCCGGGTTTCGCGCCGTCGACGTGCACATGACGGACATCCTGGGCGGCCGGGTGTCACTGCGGGATTTCCGCGGCCTCGCCGCCTGCGGCGGCTTCAGCTACGGCGACGTACTCGGCTCCGGCGAGGGCTGGGCCAAGAGCATCCTTTTCCACGAGCGGGCGCGCGCCGACTTCGCCGCGTTTTTCGCCCGCCCCGACACCTTCTCCTTCGGCGTCTGCAACGGCTGCCAGATGATGAGCAGCCTCAGGTCCATCATCCCCGGCACGGCGCACTGGCCGCGTTTCGTGCAGAACCAGAGCGAGCGCTTCGAGGGCCGCTTCGTCTCGCTGCGGATCGAGAAAAGCCCGAGCCTGCTCTTCGCCGGCATGGAGGGCTCGGTCATCCCCGTCGCCACGGCGCACGGCGAGGGCTACGCGGAATTCCCCAACGACCTGGCGGCGCAGCGCTGCAGCGAGTCGGGGTTCGTGGCGGCGCGGTTCGTGGACAACCACCACGAGCCGACCGAATATTACCCGCTCAACCCCAACGGCTCGCCCCTCGGCATGACGGCCTTCACCAGCGCCGACGGCCGCGCCACCATCATGATGCCCCACCCCGAGCGCGTGCACCGCACCGTGACAATGAGCTGGCACCCGCCCGAATGGGGCGAGGACAGTCCCTGGATGCAGTTGTTCTACAACGCCCGCCAATGGGTGGGCTGAAAGTTCCGACGCGTGCCGCGCCGTAGCCTTGGCACAGGCGGGTTGACGGACTTTTCCGCTCGCCGCCGGAAAATCCGCCGACTTAATCCGCCGCGATGCTGAACGTCATCTGGCTCGGTCTCGTCGCCCTCGCCGTCCTGATCGGCGCCGCGACCGGCCGCCTGGCCGAGGTCACGGCCGGCGCCTTCCAGATGGCCGACACGGCGGTGATGAAGATCGCCCTGCCCCTCGCCGGCATCATGGCGCTGTGGCTGGGATTGATGCGGCTCGCCGAACAAAGCGGCCTGGTGCAGCAGCTGGCCCGTTTCCTCCGCGCGCCGATGCGCTGGCTGTTCCCCGACGTGCCGGAGAACCACCCGGCCATGGGTTCCATGCTCATGAACATGGCGGCCAACATGCTCGGCCTGGCCAACGCCGCCACGCCCCTCGGCCTGCGCGCCATGCGCGACCTCGAGACGCTCAACCGGGTGCCCGGCACGGCCACGAACGCCATGTGCACCTTCCTCGCCATCAACACCAGCAGCATCCAGCTCATCCCGGCCACGGCCATCGCCATCCTCGCCGCCAACAAGTCCCAGGACCCCACCGCCAT
>Ga0209172_10004470_pt1 | contig 18783 bp, 17 predicted proteins | sample LarsenN4metaG_FD_184113 | JGI IMG/M metagenome (GOLD analysis project Ga0209172, IMG submission 184113) | Hot spring sediment bacterial and archeal communities from British Columbia, Canada, to study Microbial Dark Matter (Phase II) - Larsen... ... | reverse complement strand
GCAGGAGAGATCCCGCCCTCCTTGACGTTGCCGAAGATTCGGGTGATGAACCCGTAGCGCACAGACGCCCTCGCGTTCGGGTTGGCTTGAAGGAAGCCTGAGAGCGCATCGCCCGCTGGACCGTCAACCGGAGCCTGGGCGTTTGCGTCCGCAAGCGGCAACGCCAACAGAACAAGCGTAAAGAGCCTGACCAAGAGTTTCATTCGTTTCCTCCTCGGAGGCGGGGCCTCCTGCCTCCATTGTACACGACCGGCGGGGGGTCTGCAACCCAGGCCGGAGACGCCGCGCCCTATGCCCCAATGAATTACGGGTCCATGGCGGCATCGGTGGGCGCGGAACACGAGGGGTATACTCCGCGCGGTCGGGCGCCTGCGCCCTGTTGAACCGATGAGCGACCCGGGCTTGCACACCTTGCGTCCCAGCTCCACTATGACTGCGACTGTTGGCGTGGCGCCCGAGGTTGAGACAGGGGCGCTCATCGCTCTGCTCGCAGAAGAGGAACCACGAACGATGCCGGAAAGCAAGTACGATTATGATGTTGTTGTGATAGGGTCGGGGCCGGGAGGATACGTCGCTGCGATCAAAGCCGCGCAGTTGGGGGGCAAGGTCGCTTGCGTTGAGAAGTCGCACCTGGGCGGCGTGTGCCTCAACGTGGGATGCATCCCGTCCAAGGCATGGATCTCATCTGCCGACATGCTCAATCACATTCGAGAGGCGGAGAAGTGGGGCATCAAGGTGAGCAAGGTCGAGCCGGACTTCGATGCGATGAAGGCGCGCGTGCAGAAGATTGTGGAGACGCAGCGGGGCGGGGTCGGTTACCTCTTTAAGAAGAACGGCGTTGCGCACATCCAAGGGTTCGCCTCGTTCGTAGACCGGCACACCATCACCGTGGACAACGAAGGGAAGAAGCAGACCCTTACGGCGCGGAACTTCATCGTCGCCGGCGGCTCAAGCGTTGTGTACCTCGATATTCCTGGACTGAAGGGAGGCGCCGAGGCGAACGTCTGGACCAGCGACGACGCCGTTATGCCGCCGTTCTTGCCGAAGAGCATCCTCGTGCTTGGAGGCGGGGCGGTAGGAGTCGAGTTCGGGTTCGTCTTCAACAGCCTCGGAGCGAAAACGACCGTCGTAGAGATGATGCCGAACCTCATCCCGATGATGGACGAGGACCTCGGCGTCGAACTCGCGAAGCAGTTCAAGAAGCAGGGCATCGCCGTCTACACTGGCTCGACGCTCGAGAAGGCTGAGAAGACAAAGAACGGCTGGAAGTGTCACGTCAAAACGCCCTCCGGCACCGAGACCATCGAGGCGGAGGTGGTGCTGCTCGGCGTGGGGCGAAAGGCGAACGTCGAGGGCATGAACCTCGACGCGGTGGGCGTGAAGCAGCACAAACGCGGCATCGAAGTGGCGAACAACCGCATGCAGACGCACGTGGACAACATCTATGCCGTCGGCGACGTCATCGGCAAGATTCAACTGGCGCACGTTGCGAGCGCGGAGGGCATCGTTGCTGCGCACAACGCTGTGCTCGGCGACGGCAAAGAGATGGACTACAAGGCGGTCCCCAACTGCGTGTACACGGTGCCCGAGGTGGCGTCCGTCGGAAAGACGGAAGGCGAAGCGCGCGCCGAGGGATACGACGTTACCACAGGCAAGTTCCAGTTTCGACCGAACGGCAAGGCGATGGCGGCGAACGAGCAGGAAGGCTTCGTCAAAATCGTGGCGGAGAAGAAGTACGGCGAGGTGCTCGGAGTGCACATCATTTCGGCGCACGCGACCGACCTGATCCATGAGGGCGTCGCGGCGATCAAACTGGAGGCGACGCTCGAGTATATGACCGACATGATCCACGCCCACCCGACGCTGGCTGAGGTTGTGAAAGAGGCGTTCGAGGTGGCGGAGTTCGGCAAGAGCGTGCACTCGATTTAGCCCGGCTCGAGGCTGCCGGAATCGCGTGAGGCGAGGGGGGGGGTACAATGGTGAGGCCATGCATAGGCGCGACTGCGGCGACTTCGTCGCCTCTCGACCGGAAACCGGGCGTGAATCGCGGACCGGGTCAGCCCTGGGGCTCGTCCTTAAAGCCATGACACCATGACACAAGCTGCGAGGGCATTGGCTGCGGTGGTCGCCACTGCCTTGGTGCCGTGTGTGAGTTGTTACTGGCGGTGTCTCCGAGTCGGCATGTCTGCATGGCTTGATGATGACTGCCCTTTTTGGGTGTGGGAATAGGTGCGATGTCAACGGAGTTTGCCACGAGACTACGCAATCTTTCGGACGCCATCCGGCAAGAGCGGAGGGATGACTGCAAGCGCATGATGCGGGACATCGCAGTGGATTGTTCCTCGCCAGGCTGCCCATACCCAGAGTTGTTCCAGGCAGCGGCTCTCTTTGGCGCGGCTGCGAGCATCACCGGGGAGTGGCCCCATGTTGTGCGAATGTACTCAAGAGTGCGGCAGCATCCAGAACATGATCAGACGAAGGCATGGCTGAGGCACGAGGCGGACTTGTATTTTGGATACGCGCTTCTTAAGTCCGGGAGTTGCGAGGAGGGCATCCTGATCCTCGAAGGGCTTATTGATGCGCAGCCATCGAGGGCGGTGTTATCCCGGTTGTCATTCATGTTGGCGGCCATCCAACGCGAGCGTGACTGCGTGCGGTTCGAGGGAGACTTGAGGCGACTCATGGAGAGAGTACGCGGGTTGAAACCTGGCCGAGTCACTGGACAGAAAGGACCGGGCAAGCGGGGACGAGCAAACTAGAGTTCACTTGGGTGTACAAGAACCCGGATGACGCCGGCGAGATCCTGATCGTCGTCTTCCGGGACGGCAAAGTCGAGGGCGTCCGTTCCTACACGCCGCCCGAGGGTGAGGACATGCCGATGGGTGAGCCGAGCCCGTCGGACTTTGGCGGCGCAGGGGGTGGTTAGCCCGGGCGGATGGCCGCAGCAGCCGGATCCCGCAGTGGCGCCCATAGCACCAGAGCCGCGGATAGGGTGATTGTGTTGGGGACACGATTCCGCGCAGGTTTATATGCCGCAATGATGCTTGCCGTTGTCGGTATGGTCCTGATCGGCACGACACCGTGGTACGGGGGGTCCACCAGCCTGGCGGGCGCCGTGCTCCTTGCTTATAGCATGTACCTCCTGCGGGACCAGAAACGGACGCGGAACCTAATGTACTCTACCGCTTTGCTGCTTATGGGCATCTTGCTCGTGACGCTAGTCCTTCTAGCGGTCTCGGGCCCCAAGGGACGCGCGATGTGGCCGATCGGTCTTTTGGGCGTTGTTCTTGGCGTCGGTTGCGGAGTCTCGGGTGGCCGAGGACTCTGGAGGGCGTGGCGCAGGTGGAAGGTCCGGAATCGCGTAGGGTAATCGCCGTCTCTTTAGATACGAACTCGCCCACGACGCGGAGTGCTATCCATGTGTCTGCGACAGTATCCCTCCACAGCCTTGCTGTGGTAGTGTGTTCAGAGCCGCGTGGTGATGCAACGGAGAGCGGTCCGATCCCGCGGGCGGCTCATCGGCATCGCCGACTCGGCGGCGCCCCGCCCCGGCGCATCGTGCCATAATCGCGGGAGGCATGAATCAGTACCTGCCGATCGTGCTGCTGATGGCGCTTGCGGGCGCGTTGTGCGCGGCGATGGTAACCCTTTCGTGGTTGCTCGGGCCGAAGCGCCGTACGCCCTACAAGGAAGCGCCGTTCGAGTGTGGCGTCGAGCCGCTGCCCGGCGCGCGCGAGCGGTTCCCGGTCAAGTTCTACATCGTCGCCATCCTGTTCATCCTGTTCGACATCGAGGTGGTCTTCCTCTGGTCTTGGATGGCGACGTATCGCGAGTGGCTCGACGCGGGCAGTCCGGCTGCGCTCTATTCGTTCTGGGCGATCATGGTCTATATGTTCCTCTGGTTCCTCGGCGACGCGTACGTGATTCGCTCGGGGGCGCTGGCTTGGGATGAGAGCACCACCCTCGCGCCGGAGAAACTGCCCGCCGAGCCGGACGAGGATGAGCCGCTGCCGACGACCGGCGAAAGCATCGAGATCCACGAAGGAGCGAGGGCGGCGTCCTGATGCCGAATCCGGTCGTTCAGGGCGAGCGCCTCGAAGTCGTCCTCCTGCGCGAGAGCCTGCCGGACGCCATTCTCAAGGTGAAGGAGTTTCGAGAGGACACGTTCATCTGCGTCAGGCGAGATCGCATCCGCGAAGTCGCCGAGTTCCTCCGCGACCATCCTGACCTCGAGTACCGCTACTTCTCGGAATGCACCTGCGTGGACTACAGCAAGTGGGAGCACGAGCGAGACCTGAGCGAGCGGTTCGAGGTCATCTACAACTTGTACTCGATGAAATACTTCTCGCGCATCTTCCTTAAGGTCGGTGCGGATGATGGGCTGCCGATCCCTTCACTGATTCCCGTCTTTCCGGGCGCAGAGTTCCCGGAGCGCGAGGTTTGGGACCTCTACGGCGTCGTCTTCGAGGGGCACCCGAGGTTGAGGCGATTCCTGCTGCCGGACGACTGGGTGGGTCATCCGCTGCGCAAAGACGTGCCGCTCGGCGGCGAGGACATCCCGTTCGACCAAGACACGAAAGGCCCCGCCATCGAGGACTTGCAACGACCGCACGCTGGAGAGAGTTTCGACGGCGTGACCGGCACGGAGGACATCGGAGGGAGATAGATGCCAGAGCAGACCTTCATGCCTTCTACGCAGACCGTCTTCGAGCGCATCGGAGAGAACACGCTCGTTGTCAACATGGGGCCTCAGCACCCCAGCACCCACGGCGTGTTGCGCCTGATTTGCGAAATGGAGGGCGAGACGGTCGTCAACATCGAGCCGGTCATCGGGTACCTGCACACGGGCATGGAGAAGGAGGGCGAGTACCTCCAATACTTGAAGGTCGTCACGATGACCGACCGCATGGACTACATGTCCGCGAACGGCAACAACCTCGTCTATACGCTCGCCGTCGAGAAGTTGCTGAACCTCGAAGTACCGCCTCGTGGGCAGGTGTTGCGAGTGCTGCTGTGCGAACTCAGCCGCATTGCCAGCCACTTGGTGTGGCTCGGAACGAGCGCTCTCGATTTGGGGGCGATGACGCCGTTCTTTTGGTGCTTTCGCGAACGCGAGAAGATTCTTGATATGTTCGAGATGTTCTCGGGCGTTCGAATGATGCCGTCGTGGATCGTCCCGGGCGGACTTCGCGGCGACATGCCCGCAGGCTTCGACAAGCTGCTCGTGCCGTTCATCAAGGAGTTTCCGGACGCGCTGAGTGAAATTGAAGGATTGCTTGTCGATAATCCAATTTGGAAAGAACGGACGATCGGAGTCGGCGTCGTGACGGTTGAAGAGTGCATGGCGTTCGGGCTTTCTGGCCCGATCATCCGAGGCTCTGGGCTTGAATGGGACATCCGAAAGAGCAACCCCTATTCGGGGTACGAGCAGTACGACTTCGCGATCCCGGTGAGCAAAAAAGGAGACGTCTATGCGCGTTTCCTTGTGCGCCTTGCCGAGATGCGAGAGTCGCTCAAGATTATCCAGCAGGCGTTCGAGGGATTGCCTGAAGGACCATGGAACAGCGACGACCGCAAGGTAGTGCCGCCGCCGCGCGAGGAGTTGGACACCTCGATGGAGTCGCTCATCCACCACTTCAAGTTGTGGACGGAGGGATACCGCGTACCACCCGGCGAGGCGTATGCCGCGATCGAAGGACCGAAAGGCGAACTGGGTTGCTACGTGGTGAGCGACGGCAGCAACCGACCGTACCGCTTCCACATGCGACCGTCTTCCTTCATGAATCTGCAAGGGCTGAAGAAGATGTGCGTCGGGAGGTTGATCGCCGATGTGGTCGCAATCATCGGCAGCATTGACATCGTGTTGGGAGAGATTGACCGCTGATGGACACAATCCCCGTTTCATCGCTCACCGAGCGACCGAAGGCGCCGCGACCGGACGAGGTTGAACTTCGCTTCAGCCCTCGCGCTGTTCGTGAACTGGAACACCTGCTGACGCACTACCCCGACAAGAAGTCGGCGATGCTGCCTGCGTTGTGGATCGCACAGCGCGAGTATGGTGGTTGGCTGCCGCCCGAAGCGCTGCTTGAGGTTGCAGTGCGCCTCGGAAGGTCTTATGCCGAAGTGGAGGGTGTCGCGACCTTCTACACGATGTATCATGTTGGTCATCCTGTTGGACGACACCTCATCGAAGTGTGCACCTGTCTCTCATGCCATCTTTGTGGTGCCTATCGAATCGCGGATTATTTGAAGGAAAAGCTCGGCATCGAATTCGGCGAAACGACTCCCGACGGGATGTTCACGCTCGAGGAGGTCGAGTGTCTTGACGCCTGCGATCGAGCGCCCGTCCTGATGGTCGGCGACCAATACATCGGCCCGGTAACGCGCGAGGACGTGGACGCGCTCCTCGAGCGCCTGCGGCAGGAGGACTCACCCACCACGATCCGCCTCGCCGACGAAGTCGTGCAGTGCCAACTGCACAAGAGCGAGCAGGGCTGAAGCCGCCTTCACCTCTGCGGCCCATCAACCTGCAATCCACCGAGCCACCCGAGCGTGTGCCGGGCGACGGAGTGGGCTCGTGTGCCCAGAAGAGGGCCGACATGGCTCATCTCGCGGTAGAGCACGAAGTCGCCCGAGAGCATCTCTGCCAGTCGCCGGCTCACCTCCGGCGGGATGTCGGTGTCTTTGTCCGACGCGATGACCAGGACCGGGCAGGAAGGCTTCTCCGCCGGGACGCCGTCGCGGAGCGCCCGCAGCACCGCGCCCGACTCATCCCGCCACCGCTCGTGCGCCCACTCTATGACCTCCTGGCTGCTGTCCCAGAGCGCATCCTCGGTCTCCTGGAGCGGGCTGTTCGACCACTCGACGACATCGGGAACCTCTTCCTGCTGCCCACGACTCCATTCGACCCCCGCGGGCGGAACGCTATTGACCAGCACGACTGCCCGCGCCTCCATGCGCTCCGCCGCCTTCAGCGCGAGGATTCCGCCCATGCTTGCCCCGATGAGCACAAGTCGCTCCCCTGCCGCGCTCGCCGCCTGCACGACCTGCTCGATGTAGTCCTCTACCGTCGTGGCGGCGATACCCCGTTCGGCGGGCATCAAGTCGGGCGCGACGACCTGCCAACCGGCGCGTTCGAACTCCTCTTGCCAGAACTTCCACTCCCATCCGCCGCCGCCCGCTCCGTGAATCATGACGGCGACGGGGCGCTCCGCTTGCGCTGCCGCGTCCGGGCGCGGCGCCTCCCCTTGGGCGCATCCGATCACGACAGAAACCATCATTAGCCAAAGCGCGGCTCTCACGCGCCGATTTTGTCGCAGGATTACGCCAGGGTGTAACCTTACGGGGCTGCGCGGCGTCTCTGTCTCTTTGCGAGAAATGAGAATCATTGATGGCATCCCGGTTTGGGGCGACCCCGTTGAGGAGGGCGCGCTGCGGCAGATCAAGACCTGCTCTGCTGAGGGCGTCGCCGCCGCCCTGATGGCTGACCACCACATCGGCTACAGCGTTCCGATTGGTGGCGTCATCGCCTACGAGAACAAGATCAGCCCGTCCGGAGTCGGGTTCGATATCGCCTGCGGAAACAAGGCGGTTCGCGTCGACGCGGACGCAGCGGAGGTTCGAAAGAACATCTCCAAGATCATGGACGACATCTGGAAGACGCTGTCGTTCGGCGTTGGGCTGAAGAACAACGAGCGTGTTGACCACGAACTGTTCGACGACGAGGCGTGGAAGCTCGAGCCTGCGCGAGGCGTGAAGGACAAGGCTCGCGCGCAGCTCGGCACCATCGGAAGCGGCAACCACTACGTTGACCTCTTTGTTGACGAGCAGGATCGCGTTTGGATCGGCGTTCACTTTGGCTCGCGCGGCTTTGGGCACACGGTTGCGTCGCACTTCATCCGTGAGGGTGGAGGAAGCGACGGGATGTACGTGGAGCCTGTGCTGCTCGATGTCAACTCCAGCATCGGCGCCGACTATCTTGCGCAGATGGCGCTGGCGGGTCAGTACGCCTACGCCGGGCGCGACTGGGTGTGTGAGCGCGTGGCGCGACTCATCGGCGCGAACGTCGTGGAAGAGGTTCACAACCATCACAACTTTGCGTGGAAGGAGGAGCACGACGGCAAGGACGTTTGGGTTGTGCGCAAGGGCGCTACGCCCGCCTATCCAGGTCAAAGGGGCTTCGTGGGCGGCTCGATGGGCGACATCAGCGTCATCATCGAGGGCGTCGAGTCAGACGAGTCGCGCGCCGCGCTCTACTCGACGGTGCACGGCGCCGGGCGCGTGATGTCAAGAACGCGCGCTGCCGGCAAGAGACAGCGCCGCTGGGTCTGCTCGAATCGAGACTGCACCTGGTCGCAGCGAGGCGCGAAGCCGGAAGCGTGTCCCGAGTGTGGCAACACCAAGATTCGGAAGCTGGTGATCGCGACCGAGGGCGAAGTTACGCGCGACAGCATGCTCGAGTGGGTGCGCGGCATGGGCGTTGAACTTCGCGGCGCGGGCACCGACGAGTCGCCCCACTGCTACAAGCGGCTGCCTGAGGTGCTCGAGCACCACGAGGGATCCATCCGTGTGCTGCACACGCTGACGCCGATCGGCGTCGCGATGGCCGGGCCGGAAGTGTTCGATCCATACAAGGATTGATATGCCGCGCGCGCAGGCAACGCTACGTTGGGCGCGCGGTCCGTTACGTCAACTCGATGACGATGCGGTTGCACCAGTGGCGACCTTCGCGCGTCAGGCGTAGTGTTCCTTCCGCCGCTTGCAGCCAACCCCGCTCGATAAGCGGCTCTGCGCGCGTGAGCAATTGGTCGCCCGGCGACACGGGCAGCCCTTCTGCGGTGCGCAGACGCAGCATGACCCGCTCGAACTGGAGCGTCTCTTTGTTCAGCGTCTCCGATTCGCATGCGAGCGGAAGGTCCTGCTCGACGGCATCGCAGTAGCGCTCGGGATGCTTTATGTGAGTCCAGCGCACGTTGCCTACCCTCTCGACTGCGCCGGGCCCGTAGGCGACGTACTCCTCTCCGCGCCAGTACGCCAGGTTGTGCCGGCACTCAAAGCCCGGGCGTGCGAAGTTGCTGATCTCGTAGGTGCGATAGCCCGCGCCTTCCGTCATGTCGAGCGTAAGTTCATACATCCTGCGTTGCGCGTCGTCCGTCGGCAGCGGAAGCAGCCCTCGTCGGTGCAAGCGATAGAAGCGCGTGTTCGGCTCGATGGTGAGGCAATAGAGGCTCAGGTGTTCGGGTTCAAGGGCGAGCGCGGTTTCGAGGTTTCGTTTCCAGCGAGCAACGGTTTGATTGGGCAGAGCGAACATAAGGTCGAGGTTCACGTTTTCGAAGCCCGCCTCGCGTGCCAGCTCGAAGGCGCGATGAATCTCGTCGGGGCTGTGCACTCTATCGAGCGCGGTGAGCTCTGCCTCGTCGAAGCTCTGCGCGCCGATGGAGAGGCGGTTGAATCCTGCGCGGCGCATCGCGTTGAACTTCTCTGCGTCGGCTGTGCCCGGGTTCGCCTCGCTGGTGATTTCGCAGTCGGCGGTCGGCGGATGGATGGCGAGGACGGAGTCGAACAGTTCAAGTAGCGCGTCCGTTGCAACGAACGTTGGCGTTCCCCCGCCGAAGAAGATGGTCTTTGCGGGCCAGCCGGCATGCGGGGAGCGCTGCACTTCGCCGACGATCGCCTTCATCGTGCGGTCGAGGATGTCGCCACGCATCGCGTAACTGTTGAAGTCGCAATAGCCGCACTTCGCCGGGCAGAACGGTATGTGGAGATATACGGCTACGGAATCTGTCGCACCAGCGTTGGCGTGAGGCGTCACTTGCTCGTCGCTCCTCGAATAAGGGCATTGTACACCCTGCCGCCGCCGGACGGTGTCCCTAAGCGGAGGTAAACTTGGTCGGCTCTCATGTGGGACAAACTCCGCGACATCGAGGAACAGTACGAACGGGTTCAGCAAGAGTTGCAGGACCCAAACGTTGCTTCGGATGTGAACCGACTGAAGAACTTGGGCCGTCGGAGCGCGGAGTTGGAGCCGGTAGTCCTCTTGTATCGCCAGGCGAGGAAACTCCAGGAGGAGTTGGCGGGAGCGAAGGAGTTGCTCGGCGACTCGGAACTCCGCCAAACCGCCGAGGCGGAAATCGAGCGCCTCACCGAGGAAAACGAGCGTGTCGAGCGGGAATTGAAGGTTCTACTCTTGCCCCGTGACCCGAACGATTCGCGCGACGTCATTATCGAGATTCATCCCGGAACGGGCGGCGAGGAAGCCGCGCTGTTCGCCGGCGACCTGCTGCGAATGTATCTGCGCTTCGCTGAGAGGAAGGGCTGGAAGGCGGAGGTGCTTACGCTGGACGAGACGGGAATCGGCGGGGTGTCGCACGCGGCTGTCTCGATTCAAGCGCACGGCGCGTACTCGAAGTTGAAGCATGAGACCGGAATCCATCGCGTGCAGCGCGTGCCGAAGACGGAGGCGAGCGGGCGCATCCACACGAGTGCGGCGTCGGTAATCGTTCTCCCCGAGGCGGAGGACGTTGACATCGCAATCAAGGCGGACGACATCGAGATCAGCACGTTTCGCGCAAGCGGTGCGGGCGGTCAGCACGTGAACAAGACGGAGTCGGCGGTGCGCATCGTGCACAAGCCGAGCGGCATCGTCGTCTCTTGCCAAGACGAGCGCAGCCAATTGCAGAACCGCGAGCGGGCGATGCGCATTCTTCGAACGAAGCTGTTCGAAAGAGAGATGGAGCGACGCGCCGCCGAGGAACAAAAGGTCCGGCGAAGCGCGGTCGGCTCAGGCGACCGCAGCGAGAAGATTCGCACGTACAACTTCCCCCAGAGCCGGGTTACCGACCACCGCATCGGATTTACGTCGCACAACCTTCAGGCGATACTCGACGGCGACATCGAGGAGATGCTCGGAGCCCTGGTCGCCTACGACGAGGCGAAGCGCCTCTCAGAAAGCGACGGCGCGGCGTAGCGGCTACTGACCGCGGAGCAGTTGCAGCACGCTTGCGGGCAACTGATTCGCTTGGGCGAGCACCGCCATGCCGGTCTGCTGCAGGATTTGCAGCCTGGTGTATTCCGTCATCTCGCTCGCGATGTCGGCGTCGCGGATTTGGGATTCCGTGGCGGTTAGGTTCTCACGGGCGATAGCGAGGCTTCGCACGTTGCTCTCGAGAAAGTCCTTCTGGAACGAGCCGAGGTCGCCGCGGATGCGCGAGAGCTGGTCAATCGCCGCGTCAATGATTCGGATTGCGTTCTCCGCGCCCTGCTTGGTGGTAACGTCCAGCGTCGCGATGCTCTCGCCGGGAACCACGCCCGTGCCCAGGTCCCTCGCGAACACCGAGGGGATCGAGAGTTGGACGGTCTGGTTCACCGACGGCCCGAACTGAATCTGCACGGCGCCGGCTTGCAGTTGACCCACTTGCGTTGCACCGGACATGTTCAGGTTCGCGTTCTCGGTGAGCGTGATGCTGTTACCGAACGAGTCGGAGATGGTCAGCCCGCTTTCGCCTGCTCCGCGCCCGCCCTGGAAGGTTACGGTTTCAGCGCCTTCCGTCGTGGTTACGGTTACGTCGGCGATGGCGTCGGTGCCGGATGCGCTCGCGGTTGGAGCGGTGTTCAGAATGTCGTTCGTGTCAACAAGGTTGACCTTGAACTGCGAGCCGTAGGTTCGTTGAACGAGGTTGACGGTGAAGGGGCCGCTGCCTGCAATCTCTGCGGTAACTCCGGTCGTGCCGGAGACCTCGTTGATCTTTGCAACCAGGCTTTGCAGTGTGTCGTTGCCGGTGCTCAGGATGGTAACGCCGTTGATGGTGAGTGAGCCTGCGGGCACGAGATCGTTCATCGACGCGTAGGCGACATCCGTGTTGATGACCGCGCGCGTCGCGGGTGTCGTGATGTTCACCGTAATCGGACCGGAGACGATGGAGTTGCCGTTGAACGCGCCGCCAAAGAACATGGAACTGACAAAGTCCGGCCGGGTGATGGCGGCGGTTGCGCCCGCGGTGCCGTCGAGCAACTTCTTGTCGCCGAAGGTTGTGTGCTGCGCGATGCGGTCAATGCTCTCGATGGTGGAGCGAATCTGCGACTGGTTTGCGTTCAGAACGTTGATGTCAACGACGCCCGTGTTCGCCGAGTGAACGGCAAGCGCGCGCATGCTCCGCAGTAGGGCATGAACTTCATCGAGCGCGCCCTCTGCGGTCTTGGTCATGTTGATCGCCTCTTGCGAGTTCCGAACAGCCTGGTCAATGCCGAGGATCTGCGTGCGAAGGCTCTCGCTGACGACGAGGCCCGCGGGGTCGTCGGCTGCAGTTACGATGCGCAGACCGGTCGAGAGGCGGCTGATGCTCTTGCCGAGGCTCTCGTTGGTCCCCGTCAAGTTGCGCAGCGCCTGCATGGCGGCAAGGTTCGTGTTGATGCGAAGGCTCATGGCTTCTTTTCCGAAAAACCGAGAGTGTTACCGGGGTGAATTGTCGGCTGGACGTGGAATCTATGGAGGCTGCGGCGGGGGCGGAACCTGAGAATCGGCTCAAGGGTCGAGGAACACACACGCCGCAACCGAATAGGGTACGCTTGTCTACCATAGAAAGTGAGTTGCGTCGCATGCGTGCTCTTTGACGGATTCTATGCCGTCGCCCTCCAGGCGTCGCGCCCCAAGTTGAAGGGGACGGCGTTCGGTGTCGTCAAGGACGGCCGGCTGCTGGACGCCTCCGCTCCCGCCAGAAGGCTGGGACTTTTGCCGGGAATCACCCTCGCCGAGGCGAGGAGTGTCGCCCGAGCAGCCGCCCGCCACGGTACGGCGCCCGCCCTGCTCGACTACGACCCGGAGCACTTCGACCCGTACGCCCGGAAGTGGCTCGATGCCTGCCTCGCCTACACGAACACCGTCGAGCCGCTTGGGCAGGAGGCGGCGTTCCTCGACCTCAGCACGCTGCCGGGCGCCGAGGAGGTCGCCGACGCGCTGACGCAAGACCTCTATTTCGCCGTGGGCATCTGCCCTCGCGTGGGCATCGCTCGGACGGTGCTGGCTGCGCGCGTCGCGGCGGAGGTGTGCCCAGGTCAGCCGGTGCTTCGGGACGCCGAGTTTCTCGCGCCGCTTCCGGTTGAGCGCTTGTGGCAAGTGCGTCCGGAGCATCGGGCGCGCCTCGCATTCCTTGGCTTTCGAACGGTTGGCGAGGTGGCGGCGCTTCCGACGGAGACGCTGGTTCGGCAGTTCGGTCGTGAGGGCATACGCATCTCGCTGCTCGCCCAAGGGCGCGACTCGACGCGGGTTCGGGCGCTGTATCCACCTGATGAGGTGTATGCGCGCGTCCAGTTCCCCCAACCGGCGCGACTCGACCAGGAGTTGGAGGCGGGCGTCCACCGATTGGCGAGGCGGCTGAGCGAGATGCTTCGCGCGCGGGACTCTCAGGCGCGAACGGTGGCGCTGGGCGTCGAGTTCGATCGCTTCCGCGTCGTTCAGGGGCGTCGAACGTTCACGCGCCCGCTGCAATCGGCGGGTTCGTTGATGACGGCGCTACGGCTGACGCTGCGGCAGGTTGCGATCGAGGAGGAGGTGTTCGCCCTGGCTGCGCGCCTTCCCGATATCGAGCCGGTGTCCGCCTCGCAGTTGCGGTTGTCGCTGGCGGAAGGGGCGGAGGGCGAGATGCCCGCCTCGGTGGAGGATCGGCTTCGGTGTCGCTTCGGCCGCTCGGCGCTGCGACGGGCGTCGGAGGTTCCGGTAAGCCGCCGCGAGCGGTTCCTGCGGCTGCTGCGCGACACTCAAGGTCGGTATAATGCCCCGGTAGATTGACACGACGCACGCTTCTAAGGGAGCACCCACATAGAGCGGCCCGAAAAGAGAAAACCCGAGGCCAGCGGGCGAGCGAACCGCCGCTGATGTATCTTGCAGATGTGCCGCCATCCCCATCCATGGACGAGTGCGAGGTTTATCACCTGCGGGAATCCGGCAGGCTTGCAAGCAAGGGGCACACCTACGCGCTGATTGACCTGTTTGCAGGGGCCGGAGGGATGACCCTCGGATTCAGCGAGTTGATGGGGCATCGCTTCACTCCGGTGTGGGCGAATGACGTAAACGCCGCCGCGGCCGCAACTTACAACGCGAATTTCGGCGCGCACTGTGTCGACGGCGACATCTGCGATATCCTCAACTCGTCCAGCGTATCCATTCCGACAGCCGATGTAGTAATTGGTGGTCCACCATGCCAGGGGTTCAGTCTCCTGAACAAGAATCGTGCTTGTGATCCCCGCAAGCAGTTGTGGCGACCGTTTTTGGATGTCGTGCGCCTCTCAGGAGCCCGAGTGTTCGTTATGGAGAATGTACCGCAACTGCTCGGCACACGCGAGCACGAAGAGATCGTCCGCCACGCCGCCAACATGGGCTTCGCAGTCACGTGGGCAAAACTCTGCGCTGCAGACTACGGAGTGCCTCAGACGCGTTGGAGAGCGTTCATTGTCGGCAGCCGAGAAGCGAATCCATCCGAAGCCTTCCCGCCGCGGAAGACCCACTATTCGCCGGGCGAGCTCGACGCGCAAGAGAGCCTTTTCGCAGGTGATTACATAGATCGCCCACGGCCGTGGCGGACAGTAAGGGACGCTATCGGTGATCTCCCGCGGCCAGTCGGAACCGAGATACGGAATGAGTTGCCCCCATTGGACTTACACTTTGGTCGCAGACCTACGGAAACGAGTTTGAGACGTTATACATCTATTCCCCGTGAAGGCATGAATCGCTTTGACTTGCAGCGCGCGGCACCCGAGCTAACTCCACCGTGCTGGATTCGCAAGACGTCCGGCGGGACTGACTTGTTCGGGCGTCTCTGGTGGGATCGTCCCGCGTTCACCATTCGAACCGAGTTCTTTAAGCCGGAAAAGGGAAGATACCTTCACCCCGAACAGCACCGTCCGATTACGCATCGCGAAGCTGCACGCATTCAGTCGTTCCCTGACGAGTTTCGCTTCCACGGCAGCAAGATTGAGATCGCTAAGCAAATAGGGAACGCAGTACCGCCCCTTCTTGCCGCGCGCGTCGCAGACTGCGTGTACGCGATGCTCAGCGTGCGCGGCCGGAGGCACGGATGAGCGACACCTTTGATGCCGCTACGCGGAGCAAGATCATGGGCAAGGTTCGGCCGAAGAACACAGGACCGGAGTTGATTGTCCGTCGCACACTTCATCACATGGGATACAGGTTCCGCCTGCACGTTCCAAGCCTGCCTGGCACGCCGGACATCGTGCTGCCGAGATATCGCAAGATCGTCCTCGTTCACGGCTGCTTCTGGCACTCCCACGCGGGCTGTGCGCGGGCGACACGCCCTCAATCCCATCGCCGGTTCTGGAAGCAGAAGCTCGACGGCAACCGCCGCCGCGATCGTGCAACCCTGCGCCAGCTTACCGCTGAGGGCTGGGATGTCTTGGTGGTGTGGCAATGCGAGACGGCTGACCAGCAAGAGCTGGGGCAACGTCTTGCCGGATTTCTGGGGCCAAGGAGCGGTGCAACCCACGTATGAGTGCGCGCGACCGGATTCGAGAGTTCTTCGAGCGTAACGTTGGCAAGGTCGTGACCACGAATCAGATCCGAAGGGTGGCGAGTATTTCGGAATACGCTCGCCGAATCCGCGAGCTTCGCAACGAAGAGGGCATGCAGATACACAGTCATCTGGACGACCCTGCGCTGAAGCCGGGTGAGTACATGTTGGTGAGCTTGGAGCGCCTGCCTGCATTCGGTCGAGGAATTCCTGCGGGTGTGCGCACCAGAGTCCTCGAACGGAACGGTTACACTTGCCAGCTCTGTGGTGCTGCCGGTGGAGATCCTGACCCAACAAACCCTGCGCAGAAGATTCGGCTTCACCTTGACCACGTCCTGCCGGTGAGCCAGGGCGGATCGAGCGATGAGGACAACCTGCGAGTTCTGTGCTCTGCGTGCAACCAGGGGCGGGCGAACATCCAACCAGCCTCCGAGGGCGCCAAGAACCTGCTGATGCGTCTGCGCAAGGCCCCACGAGCCGTTCAGAGGGAGGTGTACGAAGCTCTGAAACGCAGATTCGAAGGGAGCTAAGTGGCGAAATCACTTCAAGCCTGAAGAGATTCGCAGGCTTGCCGAATATGTGACCAGAGCGGGGCGCGGAGATAGCACGCAGCCAGTCACCGTGTGTTAAGCCGGAGCCGACGCAGGCACCGGACGTTGTTTACCTCCTCCTTCTTTGCCGCGCCCCGTCCTTCACCCGTCAGGCAGACGCCTACCCACTTGGTACGGCTGCTCCCGAGGTCTGCCCATGCCCGACGCAGGCGCTGTATCCGCCATCCAGGTTGACCACCGATGAGAAACCGGCGCGCAGCAGCAGGCTGGTCGCGATGCTCGATCTGCCGCCCGTCTGGCAATAGACGAGAATGCTTCCCTCTTGTGGCAGTTCGGAGAGACGCTCAGGAAGCCGCCCGAGCGGGATGTTCCTTGCGCCTTCGAGGTGTCCGGCGTCGTATTCGTTCGGCGTGCGAACGTCGATCACGACATCCGCCGAGGAGCATGCCACCTTCGCGCTCGCGGCGTCGGCGGTCTGCGTAGCTTCGAGTGGGCGGGCCGAGCGCCACGCCTCGAGCGCCTCTTCCCCAGCCCAACCGACAAGGTCGTCGAGGCCGATGAGCGCGAGGTCTTTCGCCACCTGCCTCGCCTCCTCCTCGTCGTGAGCGATGAACGCGAGCGGTCGGTCGTATGGCAGCAGCCAACCCGCCCAGGTGGGGAAGGTGCGCCCTTCGTAGAGGTTAAGCGTGCCGGGCAAGTGCCCTTGAGCGAACTCCTCCGGCGCGCGCACATCGAAGACGATCGCCGTGTTCTCAGCGAGATGAGCGAACAGCGCCTCCGGGGATAGCCTCTTCGGCGCGTGGATTCTGCCGCGGGGCGCGGGACCCTCCTTGTTCATGCGCTTCATCTCTTTGAAGTAGCGCGGAGGGTCGGGCTGACCTTCGAGGACGGCTTGGACGAACTCCTGCGCGCTCGGCGCCTTCCATGCCCAGCCGACCCTCTTCTCGTACCCGAGGCTGCTGACCGGGACGCCGCCGAGACCCTTGCCGCAGGCGCTTCCGGCGCCGTGCCCAGGGAAGATGAGCAAGGAGTCGGGGTAGGCGCCCAGTCGTTGCAACGACTCGTAGAGTTGCTTGGCTCCCGCCTCCATTGTGCCGCTCACACCCGCCGCTTTCTCGAGGAGGTCGGGTCTTCCGACGTCGCCGACGAAAACGAAGTCTCCGCTGAAGACGCCCAGCGGTTCGCTCGACGCCGCCTCGTCCGTTAGCAGGAAACTGATGTGCTCCGGCGTGTGGCCGGGCGTGTGGAGGACGTCAAGCCGGACCGCGCCGACGCGGATCACGTCGCCATCCTTCACCAGGCGCACGTTCGGCTCGTCGGCGAAAGCGTACTTCCAGTCTGCGTCGCCTTCGTCGGAAACGTACAGTGCAGCGCCCGCGACACGCGCCAGTTCCCTCGCCCCGGAGAGGAAGTCCGCGTGGATGTGGGTCTCAGTTACGCCGACGATGCGCAACCCCTCCTGCTCGGCGGCTTCGAGGTAGGCATACACGTCGCGGTTCGGGTCAATGATGAGGCATTCCTCGGCGCCCGGGCACCCGACGAGGTAACTCGCCTGCGCAAGTTTGTCGTCGTAGAACCGTTTTAGTATCACGTCCAGATTATGGATGATTCCCTCGCGGCTGTGGCGACTTCCTGCCAAGGCGGGGTGTATTCCCGCCACAACTCGGACCTCGTTACAGTCTTATCAGTAACGATATACTTCCCGCAGGAGGTCTCTTTTGAACACACAGGTTCTTGCGATGGCGTCGCTGGGCGTCGTCGCCGCAGGGGTAGGTTGGGTCCTCAGCCCGAAGCGCTCGTTGGCGCCGCCGTCGGCTCGCAGCTTCGCCATCGGCGTTGTCGGCACGGTCGCTGTGCTGGCGGCTGCGCTGTTCGTCTTCGTGCAGTGGCGGGCGAGGCAACTGGGCACAGCGGGCGGCGAGGGTGACGCTTTGGTATGGGGGCTTGCCGCGGGGTTCCTCATAGTTCTTGTTGCGCACCTGCTTGCGTGGAAGCGGGAGCCGAACGTCGCGGTGAGCCTTGGGCTCGCGGGCGCCGCAGTTGCGCTGCTCGGGTTGGTCTCTCCAGAGGAGGGAGGGCGCGCACTGGCAGTAGCGGCGGTCGCTGCCGGCGTAGCCAGCGTCGCCCTTCGAGGAAGCGCCGAGTCGAGGACGGCGCTGCTGTTCCTGTTCGCCGCGCTGAGCGGAATCATGGCGCGCGAGGCGGTGCCCTACTCGCCCACTTGGCAAACCGGCGCGCTGTTCGCTCTGGCGGGCGCGGTCGGCGCATGCGTGCAGGCCGCCCTTGCATCACGGTCGCATCGCTACGTTGCCCTGGCGGCGGGCTTGGCCGTGGCGCTTGGCATCGGCGCGCTCGGAACGTATCGCTATCTGTATGTCGGCGACCTGTTCTCGCTGCTGGTTGCGGGCATGGCGGTTGCCGTCGGCGTGTTTCTCGTTGGCGAAGAGGACTCGTCGCCTCCGAATGGCATGCGACTGCTGCTTTGCGCGCTCATCGTTCTTGGTGCGGGGGCGTGGGCGTTCTCGTTGCGACATGGCTTCGGGATGTCCGCGCTGCTAATCTCTGCCGGGGTATTCGCCGCGCTACTGGGTAGCAATCGCGCACAGGCGGTTCTTTCGCCGCTGCTCGCGCTGGTCTTGTTGCGGGTCTTGATTGAGTGGGCGGGCGGAGGCACCGCCGTTGACTTGGGGCAGCACTACGTGCTGATGGGCTTC
>Ga0209172_10004467_pt1 | contig 18791 bp, 15 predicted proteins | sample LarsenN4metaG_FD_184113 | JGI IMG/M metagenome (GOLD analysis project Ga0209172, IMG submission 184113) | Hot spring sediment bacterial and archeal communities from British Columbia, Canada, to study Microbial Dark Matter (Phase II) - Larsen... ... | reverse complement strand
GGCGTTTGTGCCCAGTCGCAATCGCTAATTGACTCAATCGAGGGAGGAACGGGTTCATTCATCTTGCCACCCTAACAGCCGCCAGTGTTTTTCTCAATTAAATTTTGTCAACCCCTTGAACGGTTACGTAGCTTCGGATGTGTTTCATGCGTTCTGCACAGGATGATTGAGCTATTGAATTCGCCATAAAACCCTCTACAAGTTGCTACTCAAAACATTCAAGAGACTATCTCACATTCTGACTTTAGAAAAATAGTATGAGGAAGTTGTGAGGGTGCCAGTGCCATCAATTGTGATTGCAGGAGCCAGTGAATTGAGGCCAAGCTTCAGCCAGTGTCTTTAACCGATTTGAGCATTGTCTAATAGTTCTGGAGTTTGGACTAATTCAAAAAATACACCACACTTAGGAGGGGCGAATAGCCGTTGGCTCTTATGTATAGTGGAAAATTTCGTTGAGTCTAAAGTCCAAATAGTTTGCATCCAGGTCGTTTTTGGAATCCTCACAAGTTCCTCATTTTTAGGGACTAAATTAAATTACAAAAGTCCAAAGGGGTTTACCAATGGATTGGAAACCGATCGCAAAAACGAAAGAACACCAGCTTGTAGAACCTAACTTATTAGACTACGAGGAAACCTGCCGTACGTTCTCCTGGGCTTCCTTAGAAGCAGAGTTGCGAGGAACCTGTCAGAGTCAAGGACTCAACATTGCGGATATTGCGATCGACCGTCATGCCACAGGTAGTCGAGCAAACAAGACCGCATTACGTTTTGTTGACAGAGATTGGAACATTAAGAATTTCACCTATCGAGCGCTGAAGGAACAAACCAACCGCTTTGCCAGCGTTCTCAGCACCCTTGATGTGGGAAAAGGCGATCGCGTCTTCGTGCTGGCAGGACGAATTCCATCTTTATACATCGCCGCATTTGGTAGCTTAAAAAATGGCAGTGTTTTCTGCCCTATGTTCTCAGCATTTGGCCCTGAACCCATTTTTCAGCGATTGGATCGAGGGGATGCCAAGGTGCTGGTCACTACAGAGCTGCTTTATCGCCAGAAAGTAGCGCAGAGCCGCGATCGCCTGCCTAACTTGCAGCACATCCTGCTAGCCGATGTAGATGACCATGCCAGTGAAGGAATCTGGTCATTGCCAAGATTGATGGCAACTGCTTCCCCAGAGTTTGCGATCGCGCCAACCGATCCAGAGGACATGGCATTATTGCATTTCACTAGCGGCACTACGGGGATGCCAAAGGGAGCCATTCACGTCCACAAAGCCGTGTACCAACATTACATGACGGCTAAATATGTGCTGGATTTACATCCCGATGATATCTTCTGGTGTACGGCGGATCCGGGTTGGGTGACGGGCACCTCCTACGGCATTATTGCGCCTCTGACTCACGGTGTCACCAGCATTGTAGACGAAGCTGAGTTTGATGCCGATCGCTGGTATCGTATTCTGGAGACACAAAAGGTGACAGTTTGGTATACAGCTCCAACTGCAATTCGAAGATTAATGCGAATGAATATCAATCCAAAGTCAGAGTATGATCTGAGCCATTTGCGGCTGGTGCTGAGTGTGGGAGAACCGCTCAATCCGGAGGCGGTTGTGTGGGGTGAGGAGAAACTGGGACTGCCGATCCATGACAACTGGTGGCAGACAGAAACTGGCGGCATTATGATTGCCAACTATGCCACGATGGACATTCGCCCTGGTTCGATGGGTCGTCCAGTCCCAGGAATTGAAGCGGCGATCGTGCGTCGCAAAGAAGATGGATCAGTTGAAGTCATTGATCAACCAGGTGTCGATGGCGATCTAGCGCTGAAACCGGGATGGCATTCCATGTTTCGGGGCTACCTGCATGATGAGGTACGCTACAAAAAGTGCTTCGTCGGGGATTGGTATATCACAGGTGATCTGGCAACCCGCGATGCCGATGGCTACTTTTGGTTCGTCGGACGCGAGGATGACATTATCAAAACCTCTGGGCACATGGTCGGTCCCTTTGAGGTAGAGAGCGCCTTAATGGAACATCCTGCCGTCGCAGAAGCTGGAGTGATTGGCAAACCCAATCCGATGATTGGGGAACTGGTGAAGGCGTTTGTGGCTCTAAAACCAGGTTATCAACCCAGCGATGTCTTGAAGCTAGAGTTGATTGGTTTCGCCCGTCAGAAATTGGGAGCCGCGATCGCACCTAAAGAATTGGAATTCAAAGATAGCCTGCCCAAAACCCGCAGCGGCAAAATCATGCGGCGATTGCTCAAAGCACGGGAACTGGGGCTACCGGAAGGCGATTTATCGACGTTGGAGCAGGACTAGATGAAGAAGAAAAGTGGGGGCAAGCCAGAATCGATTCAAAGTGACACTTCACAACATCTCATTGAACTGTTGCGACAAATGCTGCGGATTCGTCGGTTTGAAGACAAGTGTGCCGAACTATATAGCGCGGCTAAAATTCGCGGTTTTTTGCACCTTTACAACGGCGAGGAAGCGATCGCAGTTGGTGTGATGCAAGCCATGCAACCCGATGATGCGATCGTGGCGACCTATCGAGAACATGGGCAAGCGCTCGCCTGGGGCATTCCCATGAAGACTGTCATGGCAGAAATGTATGGCAAGCAGGGGGGCTGTTGCCGGGGCCGGGGTGGCTCAATGCATCTGTTTGACAAAGAACGACGATTTTATGGCGGTAATGCGATCGTCGGTGGTGGCTTGCCCTTAGCGGTGGGATTAGCACTTGCCGATAAAAAATTGGGACGGAATCGTGTCACCTGCTGCTTTTTTGGGGATGGTGCTGCGGCCGAAGGCGAGTTTCATGAAGCGTTGAATCTGGCGGCCTTGTGGCAGGTTCCCGTTTTGTTTGTGTGTGAGAACAATCAGTATGCGATGGGAACTGCTTTGAAATATTCTCACTCTAATCCTAATCTTGCTGAGAAAGCGGACAATTACGGCATCGCTAATGCAACCGTTGATGGCATGGATGTGTTAGCTGTAGAAGCGGCTGCCCACAAAGCCGTAGACATTGTGCGAACTGAAGTAAAACCGTTCTTTTTGGAATGCATCACCTACCGCTTTCGCGCGCATTCGATGTTTGACCCTGAATTCTACCGGGAGAAGGCAGAAGTCGAGCAGTGGCGGGAACGCTGCCCGATTAATACGCTCTTCAAAACAATTCAGGAAAAGGGATGGCTCAGTGATACCGAATGGAATCAGCTCAACCAGGAAGTCGATAGCGAAATTGCAGCCGCGATCGCCTATGCTGAAACTTGTCTCTGGGAGCCTGTGGAAGACTTAACCCGCTTTGTCTATTCCGAGCGAGGAGCAGGAGTATGAATACAAGTATCCAGGAAGCCCAACCCATTCACCTCACCTATCGGGAAGCGGTGCGAGAAGCCCTGCGAGAAGCTCTGCGTAAAGACGATCGCGTGTTTTTGATGGGTGAAGATGTGGGCCGCTATGGGGGCGCATTTGGGGTCAGTAAAGGACTGCTGCAAGAGTTTGGCAGCGATCGCATTATGGATACGCCCCTGTGCGAATCTGGCTTTACGGGAGCCGGGATCGGGGCAGCATTGGGTGGAATGCGTCCGATTGTGGAAGTGATGACTGTCAATTTTAGCCTGCTGGCTGCCGATCAGATCCTCAACACTGCCGCAACGTACCTGCATATGTCCGGTGGTCTGTTCAATGTGCCGCTGGTGATTCGCATGGGGACGGGCGGTGGTAAGCAGTTGGCAGCCCAACATTCCCACAGTCTAGAAGGCTGGTATGCCCACATTCCCGGCATTAAAGTACTCACCCCGGCCACGCTTGAGGATGCACGGGGAATGCTGTGGACGGCGCTGGAAGACCCCGATCCGGTACTGATCTTTGAGAACACGCTGCTCTATACGATGGAAGGGGATATATCGGCAAATCCTGAACCTGTGGACATCGATCGCGCTAAAGTCCGACGGGCTGGCACCGATGTCACTCTGATCAGCTACAGCGCCAGTCTGTTTAAAGCCTTGGATGCGGCTGAAACGCTGGCTCAAGAAGGTATTGAAGCGGAGGTCATTGATCTGCGCACGTTGCGGCCGTTAGATGATGAAACCTTGCTCACCTCGATCGCCAAAACCCATCGTGCCGTCATTATTGATGAAGGGTGGCGCAGTGGCAGCATCTCCGCCGAAATCAGCGCCCGCATCATGGAAAAGGGATTCTATGACCTGGATGTACCTGTCGAGCGGATCTGTGCGGCAGAAGTGCCGATGCCCTATGCAAATCATCTGGAACAGGCTGCGCTGCCTCAAGTTGCAACGATCATCCAGACAGTAAAAAGGATGGTGACAGGACATGACTGATTTCTGTATGCCCAGTCTGGGAGCGGATATGAAGACGGGGACATTAGTAAAATGGCACGTCAAACCGGGCGATCGCTTAAAACGAGGTGATATCATTGCCGATGTGGAAACCGATAAAGGCATTATGGAAATTGAAGTCTTTGAGGACTGCGTTATTGATGAACTCTTGCTCAAACCAGAGACAGAAGTTCCTGTAGGAACGGTGATGGCCAAGATTCATTCTGAAGTCGCTAAAAAAGTGACTGAAGCAAAAGTTCCAATCAAAGAAACGGCAAAGGAAAAACACCTCATTGAGTCAACTAAACCACCAGTCAAAACGACTGTAACTTCAACACCCGTAACCACAGACGGCAAGCGCTTACGAGTCTCCCCGATCGCCCGTAAATTAGCCGCAGAACTGGGAGTCGATTTGACTCAGATCAAAGGTACGGGGGCGGAGGGCGCGATTCAGGAAAGGGATGTGCGGCAAGCTGCAGCCCTGGCTGACAAGGTAGAAGAACCTGCAATTGAACGACCTGTAGAAAAACCTTTAGAGACTCCTGCGGCCCCTGCAAAGCTTCCCTCTTCTGCCGAGTTTCAAGCAGGGATGCGACGGGCGATCGCAGCAGCCATGTCGCGTTCTAATCGCGAGATTCCCCACTATTACCTGGAAACTCAAATCGATATGAGCCATCCCTTAAAATGGCTAGAGATGGAGAATCAGAAGCGATCAATCAAGGATCGGATCTTGCCTGTGGTATTGCTGATCAAGGCTACAGCAAAGGCACTAACGGAAATCCCTGAATTGAATGGGTACTGGATTGACGATCGCTTGCAAGTGGAAGAATCGATTCATATAGGCTTTGCCATTTCTCTTCGTCAGGGTGGCTTGGTGACTCCTGCCATCCATCATGCGGATACTAAAAGCCTGGATGAGCTAATGGCTGTGCTATGAGATTTGATCGAACGCACACGTGGCGGACGCTTACGCAGTTCTGAGCTGATGGATGCCACGATTACTCTGACCAGTCTGGGGGACATCGGTGTAGAAAAGGTGTTTGGCGTGATTTATCCGCCGCAGGTAGCACTGGTGGGGTTTGGCAAAATCACCGAACAACCCTGGGCAGAGCGGGGAATGCTGGATGTGCGATCGGTGATGACTGCAACCTTAGCAGGGGATCATCGTGCTACGGATGGCATTATCGGGGCAAGATTTTTGCAGGCATTGAACACTCAGTTACAAACACCTGAACAGCTATGAATACGCAAGAGACTCAAGTGAAAGCAACATTACTCAATCTTCTTAAAAATATTGCTCCTGATGCCAATTTTGAGGCACTGGGAGAAACCGAAGATATTCGCCAAGCTCTGGGAATTGATTCCTTTGATTTCCTCAATTTCATGATTGGTATCAATGAATCTTTCGGGGTCGAAATTCCTGAAACCGATTATGGCAAGTTGATGACTCTTAAAGATATCATTCAGTATATTGAAGCACATAGAACTTGAGAAGAACCAGAGGCGATATTCCTCAGAACAAAACTTGTTAGAGATATTGGTTAGCTCTCACCAAATCTGCTAAAGCAAGTGGTTTTGATATTTAATCTTTTCCGCTTCAAAAAGCTATGCCGCTTTTTACTGTTCTCACAAAATAGCTTGCAGAAACACGACATTCTTTTCTGTGCGAATGGGGTGGTGATGCTCAAGGTTTCTATCAGATGCCGTTACAGTTCTTCATTGCTACCTGTGTCTGAAACTTGATTGGGGCTGGCGTGGTTGGCGCTGGAAAAATTAGGACAGGGTCTAGAAGCGCCTATTCAAGATGCGGCAGGGGAGGAGTGGGAGTCTTATCAGAAAGTTCGGACATTTTGCGATCGCGTGTGTAACTGACCTGATCCCCGTAATACATCAGTGGAATCACAAACAAGGTCAGCACTGAGGAGGTTAACATGCCACCCAATAAAGCCCAGGCTAAGCCAGACCAGACGGGATCATTGAGGATAGACAGAGTGCCTAACATGGTGGTGACACTGGTTAAGAGAATGGGACGAAAACGAACGGCCCCTGCTTCCAGGATAGATTCCTTCAAGCCTGCACCTTCCTTCAGTTTGTCGCCAACAAACTCTAGCAGCACGATCGCATTCCGTACCACAATTCCTGCCAGTGCAATCACACCAATCATCGCGGTTGCACTGAAGTAGACTCCGTTGACAGCAAAGGCAAGCAAAATTCCAATCAAGGCGAGGGGAATGCTACCAAGAATAATTAGTGGTACTTTGAAGCTGCGAAATTGTCCTACTAGAATCAAATAAATCAGTAGAACCGCAACCAACATTGCCAAACCCAAATCACGGAAGACATCCAGAGTTAGCTTCCACTCCCCATCCCACTGAATCCAGTAGCCCTTGGGTAAGGGATTGCGGAAGAAGTAAATCAGCTGATCCAAAACGGCATAGACAGAGGAGCGATCGCCCATTTCCCCCATAACATAGGTGACAGGTCGTTGATCTTTATGCAGAATCGGTTGATCAACGGTGCTGGGCTGGAAGGTTACAAGCTCCATGAGCGGCACGAGCGCGCCATTGGCAGCAGGTAGTTGAATGCGGCTAAGAGCATCAATGCTCTGGCGGTTGGCATCGGCAAAGCGTACCTGAATTGCCACGGGAGCCAGTTCTCCTGGTACTTTCAGGGTGGAAACCTGGGCACCCGCGATCGCCATGTTTAGTGTTTGGGCAATGTCCTGGGTTGTGAGTCCGGCGCGGTTGACCTTTTCGCGATCGACCACCAGCCGCATCTGGGGCATCTGGTTTTTCACTGAGTCGTCAATGTCCACCACCTCTTTTGTTTCGGCAAACACCTGCCGCACCTGTTTCGCCAGTTGCCGGAGAGTGTTGTAATCGGAACCATAGACTTCTGCCAGCATCGTCGATCGCACTGGCGGACCAGGAGGATCTTCCACCAGCTTGACGATCGCGTTATGCTGCTCTGCAATCTCGGCTAGTTTCGGACGCAACTGAAAGACAATCCCCTCTGACTGGATGGAACGGGCATCCTTATTGGTCAAATGCACCCGAATATCGGCATAGTGTTCACCGATGCGATCGGTAGCACCCCGTAACATACCGTTGAAATCAATCGGCGCACCTAATCCTACATAGGTTTCAAAGCTGGTGACTTCTGGCATTTGGCGCAGCACCGCTTCCATATCCTGAATCATGCGATCGGTTTGTGCTAACTCAGTTCCTAAAGGTGCATCTAATTGAATCAGAAACGTATCTTTATTGGCTTTAGGCAGCATCCTAAACTTGACTGCTTGCGTCAATGGCAGGATGAAGGATACCAGCAGCAATCCCGTAATGCAGAAGAGAACGAAGCGGCGACGACTGGCAGAATCCAGCAGAGGAGACATAATGCCGTGATACCAGCGGTAAATGCGGGTACTTTCGATCGCGGGTGAACCGCTACTTCCATCGGCATGGGGTTTAATTTTAATCAGCCGCAGGGCCAGAAAGGGGGTGACGGTGAGCGCCAGGGTCGTGCTGACGATCATCGCGACAGGCACGTTAAACGGAATAGGCCCCATGTAAGGTCCCATCATGCCCGTGACAAACGCCATCGGAATGAAGGCCAGAATCACAGTAATGGTGGAAAGGATGACCGGAGTTCCCAGTTCATTTACCGCCCCGATCGCTGCCTGGGTTTTCTCGCGCCAGCTCATTCCCGGTTTTTCTTCAAAATGGCGGTGAATATTTTCTGTGACCGCGATCGCGTCATCTACCAGAGTTCCTAACGCCAGGATCAGGGCAAACAGGGTGATCCGGTTAATTGTCTGCCCGGAGATCCAGCCAACCGCCAGAGTGCCAGCCAGCGTTAACGGAATCACAAACGCCACGATCATTGACTCACGCCAACCCAAGAAAATCACCAGCAATCCAACTACGGTGACAATTGCTAGTCCTAAACTTTGATAGAGATCACCCACCGCTCTGGCGGCTGTCTGCCCATCATTACGGGTGACAGCAACAGTGATCCCAGGTGGCAATTGTGGCTTCAGTGCTTCAACGCGCTTGAAAATTTGTTGAGCAACGGTGACAGCATTCGTGCCCTTCTGCTTAGCAATGCCAATCGTAATCGCAGGTTGGGTAACAAATTCCCCTTTGGGTTGAGCTTTTGAATTGGGGTAGGGATTGCTGACATCCCAGTCCTGACGGTAATGGATGCGGGAAAGCGTAGTGCGATCGCCAAAGTCATCCACCACAGTTGCGACATCGCGCAGGTAAATCGGCGAAGTGGAACCCTGGCCGAACCCAACAATAATTTCACCCACATCCGTAGCCGACTGGAACAAATTGCCCCCGTCAATATACAGCCGATTTGCCCCGACTGAGACATCCCCCGACGGAAGCCGCACATTTTCTCCCTGCAACCGTTGGCTAATCTGAGCGGGCGACAGTTTGTAACTGGCTAGTTTGTCGGGGTCAAGATCTACCCGAATCGCACGAGGTTGTCCACCCGTAATTGTCAGGTTAGCCGTGTTGGGAATACTCCGCAGGTCTTCCAGCAACCGCTCTCCCACGCGTCGCAGTTGGTTGTCGCTATAGTTCTTGCCCGTAACCGTCAGTGTGACAATTGGGACATCATCGATAATTACAGGCTTCACCAGGTAGCGGGCACCGGGAGGCAATAAATCCTGGTAGCTATAGAGATGATTTTGCAATTTGAACAAAGAGTCTTCCCAGTTTTGCCCGACGAAGAATTGCACCGTCACTTTGGCACCAGAATCCTGAGAAGCGGAGTAGATATGTTCCACACCAGACAATTCCCGCAATTTTGCCTCGATCGGGGTAGTCACTGTCTTTTCAACCACTTCAGCCGGGGCACCGGGATAAGGCAAATACACCTCTGCCGCCGGAACTACAATTTGCGGATTCTCTTCTTTGGGTGTCAACAGGACAGCACCCAACCCAAAAATCACCAGAGCCGCAATTACCAGAATGGTGAGTTGGGAGTTGATGAAGTAGGCAGTAATTCGCCCAATGATGCTGTAGTTTTGGTTATCGGTAGACATGGGAGTGGAGAGGTGAAAGGGTGGAGGAGTGGATTTTTAAGGGGGGGGAAGGGGGGATCAATTTGGGAGCAGGCAACAGCAGAGAACTTGTGTGTACCCAGTAGCCCTTACAGCGGAGGTGTTTCTCTAGTTAGTTTGAACGGGGGTATTGTCTTTCAGGTCGGGGGAGGGGTTAACAACCAAGCGATCGCCCTCGGTTAATCCAGAGAATACTTCGACATTCGTACCGTGAGTTTTGCCTACGGTGATAGGTTGAAAGAATGCCTGACCGTTTGTAACCTGATAAACGCCAGTGATGCCAAATTGCTGCACGATCGCCGCTTGAGGAATAATTAAAGCTGATTGTTTTCCAGGTGTTGCTGCGGCATTCGCCAATTGCATTCGCCCAAACATCCCTGGAATAATGTTTGAGGTATTATTCAAATTTACTTTTACAGCGAAGTTACGGGTGTTTGGATCGGCAGAAGGAACGATCTGGCTAACCGTTCCCGACACGTTTCGGTTAAGGGCATCCAGTCGAATCGTTACAGATTGTCCTTGTTTGACCTGAGTGATAAGGGACTCTGGAACCTGGGTACTAAACCGCAGGCGATCACTACTTTCCAGCGTGACCAGGGGTTGTCCAGCCCCAGCCATAGCCCCCACTTCCGTATGTTTGCGAGTTACAACACCGTCAAAGGGTGCGGCGATCGTGCCATAGTTGAGGTTGGCCGACACCTGGTTAACCTGAGCCTGGGCCTGCCGAACTTGGGCTTGGGCCTGGTTCATCGAGGACTGTGATTGGCGTATTCCGGCCTCAATTTGCCGAATTCGGGCTTGCACGATTTGCACCCGTGTATTTGCTTTATCCAGCAATTGTCGGCTGACAGCCCCTTCCCCTTGCAGCATCGACATCCGTTTTTGCTCTAAGCGGGCATCTGCTAGTTCAGCTTCGGCTTCAAGCAACTGGGCCTGGGTTTCCTGCACTCTGGCCTGAGCCGTTTGATAATTGGACTGCGCCACATTCACAGCCGCTAAGGCTTGTCCGCTCTGTGCCTGAAGATCAGCAACGTCAATTGCCACCAGTAGATCTCCTACCTGAACGCGATCGCCTTCCTTTACAGGCAATTGACGAATCTGCCCCATAACTCGGCTTGTCAGCGTGACGGTTTCAATCGGTTCCACAGTTCCAGTTAAGACGCGGTTTGCAGTCAGGGACTGGAATCGTGCGATTGTTGTTTGTACCTGAATCGGTGTTGCACGGGTTGTCGCCGCAGAGAGCCGTGTCGGTTGTTGGCGGTTTGCAGCATGATTCAACCACCAACCCGCTCCACCCGAAACTATCATCAATCCTGTCACTAGCGCGATCGTCCGAATGTGTCGAAACTGGAAGCGAGGCTGAGCAGGAGGGGTTAATTTGTCCATCACCATGATTTCATCTCCGATTGTTAAGCTGGGTTTGCCAGTAATTGACAGGCATTTGCTATCCAGTCCTAGAGCGATTCCAATTCCTGCCAACTCAGAATTATTGCCCTACGTTTGAAACTGCATTCTTAGATGGGAGCAACCTCACCAGTGATAACTCCACCCCTGCAAATGGCTAGGAAATAGCGCTCTAAAGTTGTCTGCGCCAAACTGCCCCAATAGCCTTTCAACGCGATCGCTCGTCGCCGTATACCCGATCCTGAGCCAGGTAGTCTGGAGTGGCAAGAAACACAGGTTCCATATCCTCTATTCGCCTCACCCCTCCTTTACTCCCAGCTTGTCTAGCAAGAAAATCAGCGGACACCAGTTGGTAAACGCCGATTGCAGCAAATTGAGTCCGACAAAGGCTGTCAGAAATAACCAATTTGAATTAACCAGTGAAAGCAACAAGCTGATCACTACAAAGCTGCCTGCAACAAACCTGATCCATTGATGACGGGTCCACGACTGCCTTCGGCGACCCACTGGCTTCAGCATGGCACTCTCCAAAGCAACGATCTATTAACTATACTACTATACGGTAATATAGTTAAATAAATTTGTCACCTCAAAAACTTTTACACAAATTAATTCTGCTCAATCAAGGTGGGTTAGGACTGCAACGCCGCGACGCGATGATCATGCCTTTTCACAATATGGTGGGTAGGAGTATGGAATCCCCTGTCCCCTGTCCCAACTAAGATGAGTATGGCTATAGGATTTAGTGACACGTTGTGTGCCTGCGAGTTGGTAATAGAGGTCTGAAAGCCCCCTCTGAAAGGTTGTCAAATCTGGTTTCTTGCCATTTTGTCCGCGCTAAGATTCTTTCAGTTGCGCAATCCAACGCACTTCTCGTTGTAACTTGCCAAGTTCTGTCAGCATCGGGATTGCTGGTCAAACAAAACTTGTTCTCCAGCTTTAGGGCGATTGATTCTAAAGGTCAAATGGCTTCTAATCATACTTGAGTTCGTAATTCCTATTAGGTGGCAGTCGTAGCAGCGAGGGAAGCTCAATCCCAGTCTTTCTTGCCTGATAGTCCAATTCAGCCAGTCCAGGACTGAAGTAGGTGAAAATTTTTCGTCATACTTGTGCGGGCGATCGCTTCTAATGTCAGCCAAAAAGGTCGGATCGATTGAAATAGTTTGCAGAAGTAGAATCTATGGATATGATGAATTTGATTCGATTAATGCATCCTAACTTCGCATCTTCTCTTGTTGATAATTCACACTTAGCTGGTGAGAACAGAACTTATGCCACAAAACTCTAATCAAGCGAAAGCCGCTTCCAACATTCAACCCACAATGGTGAATCAAGTCGCTGAATTGTTGGGCGAACTACCTGATAAACCAACCTCGCAGCCTGTCCAACCTTCCACCGTTGCACGTCCACTTAAAGAAGTGGTAGCCCAACTCTTTGAACCGATTCAAGGCGCATTAGCGAAAGGTTATACCCATCAAGAAATTGTTGACCTCATGAAGCAGCATGGGTTTTCCACCACTGCAGAGACCTTGAAAAGCTATCTCAATCGGACTCGGCGGCAGTCTGCTCCTAAGCTGGCGAAAGTGACAAAGCAGACGACATCAAGCAAGTCACCTCAAGGCACACCCACAACCAAATCAAAACCAACAAAAGCTGATAGCCTTGCAAAGCCTGCTCAGGTTGATGTTGAAATGGCACCCACGCTAGCGAAGGCTGAATCCACACCCCCTGCCCCCAAACAAAAATCTACAGTTTCTGCCAAGACGAAGAAGCAAACTCCGGCAACTTCTCGTAAGTCAGCCGCTAAAGTAGCCCCCACCACGAAAACAACCGCTCGCAAATCAGCCGCTAAAGTAGCCCCCACTACGAAAACAACCGCTCGCAAATCAGCCGCTAAAGTAGCCCCCACTACGAAAACAACCGCTCGCAAGCGGAAAACAATGTAACTCAAAGAATCCAGAGTTCAAGATCCGATTTAAGTTTGGATTCTGCTTGACTCGGCAACTCCGTAACTGCCACTTCCAGCATTATTTCTAATTGCTCCACACAGGACAAATTGGACTGTAAGATGTGCGGAGATAGCGTTGTCGTGGACAGGAAAACGCATCTGTCGGTGACTGGCTGCTCTACAACACATATTCTATGACTGTTTGATTTCTTGTCTTGTACAGGATCATATCGATCGCCAGATCATCGCGATCGCCCCATAAGAGTTTGTCTGCTGCCGTCTATCAATCCAGTCGGATCCATTCACCATGCGTTGATCTATCGCCCAAAGCGGCGCCAGTCAAAGGGGTTAGTCGGCGATCGCAATCACTGATCATGGTTACTCGATAGTACACTTGTTTGCTTTGAGATGCAAGGCAGCACCCGATCTAATCAATCTGAGCTTAGATTTTATCAGGTTTAATGGTTCATCCGTTCTCTGGTTCATTATAATGACGCTCGGAAACCTTCTTCCAAAGCAAAAAGTCTATGAATAAGCAAGAGTTAGTTGATGCCATCGCTGTCAAAGCAGGCGTAACCAAAAAAGATGCTGACGCTATTCTGTCTGCCCTGACTGAAACCATCATGGAAGCTGTTGCCGATGGCGAGAAAGTCACGCTCGTTGGCTTTGGCACCTTTGAACCACGCGATCGACAAGCTCGCGAAGGGCGCAACCCCAGCACGGGTAAACCGATTACAATCCCAGCAACGACCGTTCCTGGTTTTTCTGCGGGTAAATTGTTTAAGGAGAAAGTCGCCCCATAACGGTCTGACAGAGGATTAAACTTCCACGCGCAGCCCTCGAACCAGCGGGGGCTGTTTTATGCGTGATAGTGCTACGCATAAAGTTTGCTACAAGTGGATAGGGGCTTAAAAAGCCTGTGAGAAGCCGCAATTATCACGCAATCCCCTACCCTGTATCACTCACCATGATTTGAGCTGACGAGTCAACCCGCTCCAACCGAATTTGCGCCTGTCTGCCTGGGGATGTAAACTTCACAGCATTGGAGAGAAGATTTCAAACCACTTACTGTAATCGCGTAGAGACGCTGCGCAAACGCGAAATGCCCTGACGGAATTCATACTTCTGATCAGCAACGCCGCTAACCAGTCCCCAATCTGACTGTTTGTAGTGCTCCACACAATCGTGAAACCGCTTTAGTGAAATAGTGACCACAACGATCAAGTGAAAGCTTGAATGTACTCCAATAATTTAAGTGTTACTCAGTCGTTTCTTCTGTAGCAATCACCTGTTGAGTTGAAGCTGCGATCGCAGAGAGAGGCATTTCTGGTAACACTTAAGTTTTTTGTTGGACTCTGTCGCAAATCGATCTCCACTGCGTATCTTTTACACAGCTTGCCAGAGCATCTCTACATAACACAGAGTGAATCTGAATGATTTGAGGTGTTTAATTCTTTTTTGTATCAGTCATAGCGATTTCGTTACCTAGCATTCAGTACCATAGCCAATTAGCCTTTCAGGAAAAAATTATGAGTGGAAATGCTGCCCGGGTTCAAGCCATCCATCAAATTACCAATCGAGAAGTGATGGCTCCTAAACCATCAGAGCGCCTCGAAGAAATGTGGGCAGAGAATGTCTTCAATCTCAGCAAGATGCAAGCCAGTCTTCCCAAAGCTGTCTTCAAATCGATCAAGAATACGATTGTGACAGGTGAAAAGCTTGATCCCTCCGTCGCTGATGCCGTTGCTACAGCGATGCGCGATTGGGCCATGGCGAAAGGGGCACTCTACTACGCCCACGTCTTTTATCCCATGACAAACTTAACCGCCGAGAAACATGACGGCTTCATCTCGGTGCAAGGTGATGGCAGTGTGATTTCCGAATTTTCGGGCAAAGTGCTGGTGCAGGGTGAACCGGATGGCTCTTCGTTCCCCAATGGAGGGATTCGCGATACGTTTGAAGCGCGGGGATACACAGGTTGGGATGTGACCAGCCCTGCCTACATTATGGAAACCGATAACGGTGCGACTCTCTGTATCCCGACGGTGTTCGTCTCCTGGACAGGAGAAGCCCTCGATAAAAAAGTCCCATTGCTGCGATCGATCGCCGCGATGGATAAAGCCGCGCGTAAAGTTCTCACCTTGTTGGGCAATACTGAAGTCGCCCATGTCAACTCTAGCTGTGGGGCAGAGCAGGAATATTTCCTGATTGATGCTAATTTTGCCAGTCAGCGGCCTGATTTACTCTTAGCCGGACGCACTTTATTTGGCAAAGCTCCCGCTAAAGGGCAGGAATTTGACGATCACTATTTCGGAGCCATTCCCGAACGGGTGCAAGTCTTCATGCAAGACGTAGAAGAAACCCTGTATAAACTGGGGATTCCCGCCAAAACTCGCCACAACGAAGTAGCTCCCGGTCAGTTTGAAATTGCCCCTTTCTTTGAAGCGGCGAACGTGGCCAGCGACCACCAGCAGTTGATCATGACGATTCTGAAGCACACGGCGAAAAAGCATGGCTTCATGTGTCTGTTGCATGAAAAACCCTTTGCAGGCATTAACGGCTCTGGTAAGCACGTCAACTGGTCGGTGGGGAACTCGACTCAAGGTAACTTACTCGATCCTGGTGACTCCCCCCACGACAATGCTCAGTTTTTAGTGTTCTGTGGTGCGGTGATTCGCGGTGTACACAAATATGGGCCGCTGATGCGCGCCGCGATCGCCACAGCCAGTAATGATCATCGGTTAGGGGCGAACGAAGCACCCCCAGCGATCATGTCGGTATATTTAGGCTCGCAACTGGAAGAAGTGTTTGAGCAGATTAAAACAGGCACCGTAACTGAGTCTAAACAAAAAGGGGTAATGGATTTGGGGGTTGATGTCTTACCTCACTTAACGAAAGATGCGGGCGATCGCAACCGTACCTCTCCCTTTGCCTTTACCGGAAATCGGTTTGAGTTTCGTGCTGTAGGTTCCAATCAGTCTGTGTCGGGTCCATTAATTGTACTCAACACCATGCTGGCAGACTCCCTCGATTGGATGGGGAATCGCTTAGAAACAGAACTCGCCAAAGGATTAGACCTCAATACGGCGATCATCACAATTCTGAAAGAAGTGATGGAAACGCATGGTGCTGTCGTGTTTGGTGGCAATGGCTATTCAGAAGAATGGCACCAAATTGCAGCAGAACGAGGTTTAGCGAATCTGCGAACGACCGCCGATGCGCTACCAACGCTAAAAGAGGAATACATCGAAGACCTGTTTAAGAAGACAGGTGTTTTGACTCCTGTAGAACTGGAAAGCCGCTTTGAAGTGTATGCGGAGCAGTACATTCTTTCCATTGAAGTAGAAGCCAAACTGGTGATTAGCATGGCAAAAACCATGATTTATCCCGCTGCAGTTGAGTATCTCTCTAAACTTGCTTCGACGATTGCCAGCCTGGGTGAGTTAGGAGTTGAGTTTGAAAAGGAAAGCGCAAAAACCATTGCCAACCTGACAAACTCTATGATTGCTACCACCACCAAGCTCAGTGACGCTCTGGCGAAACACGACTTTGTCAGCACTGAAGACAAGATGCAGTACTGTGCCCAAACCCTTCGTCCACTAATGGATGAAGTCCGCCAGTATGCAGATGCGCTGGAAGGCAACATTGCGGATAGCTTCTGGCCGTTACCTACCTACCAAGAGATGCTGTTTATCAAGTAACTGGAGTTTGGACTAATTCAAAAAATACACCATATTTAGGAGGGGCGCTAGCGCAGCCCTAGCGAAGCCATGCCAAAGGCTATTGCCGCGAGGCTATACGGCTGTTCGCCCTTACATATAGTGGAAAATCGCGTTTAGTCTAAAGTCCAAAAGTAAGGGACTTGCAGATAAATACTGTACCAATACGGCAAATCTGTAAGGGAGAATGGCCATTCTCCCTTACAGCACCACTGGAATATTATTTCAACGCGCTCCCCTAACGGTTCTCACAGCACTGCTGACATCTCTAAATTTTAAGTGTTGGGCACCCAGCGGCCCAGCACTTTTAATTGTGTTACAGATATTCATCCCGTGATTACTCTCAACGCTCATGCTGACCATCTGGAAGATGCAGATGACGAATATCTGGGAAGTAAGAACCATTAGCTATCAGCCCTGGCAAGGGGTTTGGGTGGTTGCATCTGATCACAGCAACCTGAATACGCCGATTAACCTTGCTTTGCCTCGTAGTATTCCGAAATGTGTTCATAAACGTGATCAGGAAATTGCAAATCACGATAGACATTACACGCGTCTGGATCATCACCATTAGGACAAATGGGAAAATCTTGCTGCTTTTGCCACTCTAAAATACGTTCTCGACGGGGTGGGTTGTAGTCTTTACCCTGCACCTGCAACACTAATGCTTTTGCTTCAGACTCACTAAAGTCTGGGTCTTTCTGCAAATACGTCATTAATTCATCTTCACTGAGAAAATGGCGAGCAACCATCGCAAAGGTCAGCCGACCATAATGTCCAATGTCTTTTCTGTCGTTCAGAGCATTCAAGAGATGAGTCATCATCTCGCTTTTTTCCAACTCTTTCAGCATCGGCTTACTCCAGATTCTTGACTCTCTTCTCCTTTATAAACAACGTGGTTAAGAATGCCGTCTGCCAGAAGACCTGTTTATAGTCTAAATGTACTAAAAGTTTTATTTGATCAGAAGGAAATGGGAGGAAGCAGTATCAAAACTTGGTGCATCCTGTATAAAAGTTGTGTAGGTGTTGATTCGATGCGATTGAGTACTGTTATTGAATGGTTGTTCGTATTGATTACTTTAGAGAAAAATGAGCCGTTTTCGTGTACATAATTTGCCAAAGCTAGGAGAGCCGATTAATTACGATGATGTGAGTCCTTATCTTTGGAACTTACATGCTCGATTGCACAATGCAATTCATGCTGAGACACGCGTTTATACTTGTCGATCGTGGCGTTTAGCAGAGCAGGTCACGGCATCCTACGAACTACACTGGAATGATCTTGTTGTACCTGGTGAAACACTTTTGGGTTCATTTGGTTGGGCGGTTAGCTCTGATCTAATTGCCCGAATTGAGGCTGAATTTGCGAAAGGAGAAGCTGTGCGCTTATTTGTCTTTAATTCAGACGCGGATCTGTGCTTTGAGGAAGTACTTGAGCCGATTGATTGAGCGTCAGCTAATTGCTTTTCTGGGAGAGTATCTTGCAGAGTCCCAAACCGCTCTCCCTTCAGAATGAGCAAAGGCTTTCAGCCTAATCTGTTGCAAACGCGTACTGATCGCGTCCTTGTTGTTTGGCGGCATACAATGCCCGATCAGCACGAGCAATCAGTTGTTTAGCTGTCTCAGCATTCGTAGGCGTGACACTGGCCACACCTAAACTAATTGAGACGATCGCGCTACTGGCATCTGAGCAAGCATGTGGAATTTCTAAAGCTTTTACAGCTTGTTGAATCTGCTTAGCAACAACGATCGCCCCTGCCAGATCGGTGTCTGGTAAAATAACTGCAAATTCTTCACCACCATAGCGGGCGACGAGATCGGTCGCTCGATGAACAGTTGCTTGAACGGCCTGAGCAATCTTAATTAAACAAATATCACCTACTTGATGGCCATAAAAATCGTTATAACGTTTGAAAGAATCAATATCAAACATAATCAACGCGAGCGATCGCTGATTTCTAAGCGATCGTCGCCACTCTTGCTCTAAATAGTCATCAAACTTTCTGCGGTTTGCAACTTGAGTCAGACTATCTAAAGTAACTAATTGTTCTAATTCAGCATTTGCTGCTTGTAGCGATTGCTCTAACAGACGTCGTTCAGTGATATCAAAAACAAATAAATAGTAACCAATGATTTGTTTGTTAGTGTTGATTGCAGGAGTCAGGCAACTCGTCAGATAGGCGTACTGACCATCCAGGTAAGTTATCTGAGATCTTGCACCAGTTTCAACAAGGGGTTGCCAAAGAAGGAAAAATCTGAAAGAAAGGGCGTAATCAAAATTTAACTGAACGGTTATGGAAACCATTGTTCAACACG
>Ga0209172_10004465_pt1 | contig 18799 bp, 16 predicted proteins | sample LarsenN4metaG_FD_184113 | JGI IMG/M metagenome (GOLD analysis project Ga0209172, IMG submission 184113) | Hot spring sediment bacterial and archeal communities from British Columbia, Canada, to study Microbial Dark Matter (Phase II) - Larsen... ... | reverse complement strand
ACGCATCCGACGAACTCCCTCGTGAACCGATGCCGTGCCCATCCCCGTGCCCCCTTTGTTCAAAGGCACCTTCAGACACGACACTTCACGAGCTACAAACGCACGTCAGATCACGAGCTACCTACATGCACCCCCTTCCCCCCTTGCACGGCCGCCTCTAAAGTGGCCATGCTGCACTGCAACAAGAAGCCGCCGATGCCGCCCGTCCGCACCCCCGCCCGCCATTTCGCGCCGCTCGCCGCCGGCGCGCCCGAGCCTTATCGGCAGCTCCCCGTGCGGCTCGAGCGCATGATCCACTTCGTGCCGCCCCACAACGAGCGGATCCGCGCCCGCCTGGGCGAGCTCATCGCCCAGGTCGACGTGGTCCTGGGCAACCTCGAGGACGCCATACCGGCCGACGCCAAGGTGGCCGCGCGGCGCGGCTTCATCGCCATGGCCGGCGCCCACGAATTCGGCCGGACGGGCCTGTGGACCCGCATCAACGCCCTCAACTCGCCCTGGGCGCTCGACGACATCCTCGAGATCGTGCCCGCCGTCGGCGCCAAGCTCGACGTCATCATGCTGCCCAAGGTGGAGGGGCCCTGGGACATCCATTATCTCGACCAGCTCCTGGCCCAGCTCGAGGCCAAACACGCGCTGCGCAAGCCGATCCTGATCCACGCCATCCTGGAGACCGCCGAGGGCGTCAGCAACGTGGAGGCGATCGCCGGCGCGAGCCCGCGCATGCACGGCATGAGCCTGGGCCCGGCAGACCTCGCCGCCTCGCGCGGCATGAAGACGACCCGCGTCGGCGGCGGCCATCCCGCCTACGGCGTGCTCGCCGACCCCCTGCCGGGCGGGGGGCCGCGCCCCTTCCACCAGCAGGACCTGTGGCACTACACGCTGTCGCGCATGGTCGATGCCTGCGCCACCCACGGCATCAAGGCCTTCTACGGGCCGTTCGGCGACTTCGCCGACGGCGCCGCCTGCGAGGCCCAGTTTCGCAATGCCTTCCTGCACGGCTGCGTCGGAGCCTGGACGCTGCATCCGAGCCAGATCGACATTGCCAAGCGCGTGTTCAGCCTCGATCCGGAGGAGGTGGCCTTCGCCAAGCGCATTCTCGAGGCCATGCCCGACGGCAGCGGCGCGGCCATGATCGACGGCAAGATGCAGGATGACGCCACCTGGAAGCAGGCCAAGGTGATCGTCGATCTTGCGCGGCTGGTGGCAGCCAAGGACCCGGAGCGCAAGGCGGCCTATGGGCTCTGAGGGGCGGGGAATGAGGCCGAGGCGCCGCGCGAGGTGATGCACGGGCGCCACAGGCGGCGGCAGGCATCTTGATCGCAACCGCAGCGGGCGATATTCGAGGCGCCCGCCGGCCATATCGACGGGCATTCCTGAGGAGTGCGAAATGTCCAGCGTCCGACAGGCAAAGTTCGCGGTCGGGCAAGTCGTGCGCCACCGCCTTTACCCCTTCCGCGGCATCATTTTCGACATCGACCCGGTGTTCAACAACACCGAGGAGTGGTGGCAGTCGATCCCAGCCGAGGTCCGGCCGAGCAAGGACCAGCCCTTCTACCACCTGCTGGCGGAGAACGCCCACACCGAGTACGTCGCCTACGTCTCCGAGCAGAACCTGCTGCCGGACGTGTCGGGCGTGCCGCTGCGCCACCCCCAGGTGGGCGAGCTGTTCGCGCGCAGCGAGGACGGCACCTACCGGCCGCTCTTCCTCCAGCAGCCCAACTGAGCACCAGCGACGACGCGGCCTGCCGCGCGCGGCGGCAGGCCGCTCAGTCTGGCTCGCGCCGGCGGAGGCTCACTTCTTGGCGGGGGCCGCCTTGGCCGCTGCCGCCGGGGCCGCGCCCTGCCCCTGCTGCTGCGCCTCCGTCTGCTTGCGATGCTCCTCGGCGAGCTCATGCTGGCGCTGGGCGATCTGCTGCATCAGCGCCTTGCGCGCCTCGCCGTACTTCTGGCTGTCGACCGGGGCGCCGGTGTAGGAGGCCTCGAATCCGTTGAGCGGCACGGCGAAGCCCGTCGGCACGCCGGCGGCGTTGACCGCGAACACCACGAGCCCGCCGCTGGTCTTGAGGTCGTTGATCAGCTCGGGCGTCGCCTCCATGTCGGCGGTGCAGCCGCCCGGATGGCAGAGCGTGTAGTCGAGCTTGATCTGCTTGAGCTTGGTCTCGTCGATCTTCTCGTTCTTCTGCAGCTTCTCCCACTCCGCCTTGGGGTAGATCGCCCCGCGCATTCCGGCCTTGAGCAGGGCGCCCAGCGGCACCATCACCATGAACACCTGCTTGTCCTGGCCCTCGACCTGGCGCAGGGCCGCCGACACGACCGCCGCGCCCGTGTTGGCGTCGATGCGCTCGTGGTGGGTGAGGCAGATGTTGAGGTCCTTCTTCTGCTCCTTGCCTTCCTTGTCCCGGCCGACGGCGGTCGCCTTCTCGCACAGCTTCACCCATGCGCTCTGTGTGCCCGCGGGCGGGGCGCCCTTGGCGTCTTTTGCGTCCTTCTTGGGCGCCGCTGCGGGCGCGGCCGGGCCCTTCTTGGCCGGTGCGGGCTGCTGCGCCTCGAGGCCGCCCGCCCAGCCCGCAATCCCGAGCGTCAGTGCGGTCGCCACGATGCCGGCCCGGCGACGCCCCGCGGCCGCTGCCAACTGCCATCTGCCATGTGCCATCTCTCGACCTTTCCCTGCGAGGCCGGCTTGCCGGCTCTTGCCCCTGAGAAATAGAACTTGCGCATCCGTGCGCGTGCCCGGCACTAATGGCTGGAATGCGGCAATCCCGTGACGCGGCGCAAGCGCGGCTGGGTATCCCGAGGGCGGGGCGCGCGGCACGTTGCCGTGGCGCCACGCCGCCGCGGCGGCGCGTCGGCCCGCCGCCCTCGGGCATGTGCTAGACACGGCCGCTCGAGACCGCGCCGGGCCGCGCCCGTCGCGCTGACGTCATGAAGCTGGCGGACCTTCCCGGCGCGAAATGCCGCATGTAGTGCTCGCCCTCGCCGTCCTCGCAGCCGCTCTGCTCCTGGGCACCGGAGCGCGGGCGGAGCCCGTGCACGGCATCGCCATGCACGGCACGCCCAGGCACCCGCCGGGCTTCGCCCACTTCCCCTACGTGGAGCCGGACGCGCCCAAGGGCGGACGCCTGGTGCTCGGGGCGCTCGGCACGTTCGACAGCCTCAGTCCGTTCATCATCAAGGGCGTCAGCCCGCCGCTCCTGCGCGAGTACGTCTACGAGAGCCTGCTGGCGCGCAGCAGCGACGAGCCCTTCACGCTCTACGGCCTGATCGCCGAGACCGTGGAGGTGCCCGAGGACCGCAGCTCGATCACCTTTCACCTGCGCCCGCAGGCGCGGTTCGCGGACGGGGCGCCCGTCACGCCCGAGGACGTCCTCTTCAGCCATGCCCTCCTCAAGGAGAAGGGCTGGCCCTACCACCGCTCGCACTACGGCAAGGTGGCCAGGGCGGAGAGGACGGGCGAGCACAGCGTCCGCTTCACCTTCGATGCTCCCGGCGACCGCGAGATCCCGCTCATCATCGGCCTGATGCCGATCCTGCCCCGTCACAAGGTCGACCCCGCCGCCTTCGAGCGCACCACCCTCGAGCCGCCGCTCGGCAGCGGGCCCTACGCCGTGGCCCGCGTCGATGCCGGCCGCTCCCTCACCTTCCGCCGCAATCCCGACTGGTGGGCGCGCGATCTCCCCGTCGCCCGCGGCCGCTTCAATTTCGACGAGGTCCGCATCGAGTTCTTCCGCGATGCGGCCTCCCTGTTCGAGGCCTTCAAGGCGGGCGAGGTCGATCTGCGGCCCGAGGACGACGCCGGCCGGTGGCTTGAGGGCTACGACTTCCCCGCCGCCAGGGACGGCCGCGTGCTCAAGCGCGAGCTTCCCACGCGCCTGCCCTCGGGCATGTCGGCGCTCGTGTTCAATACACGCCGGCCCATGTTCGCGGACCCGCGCGTGCGCCGCGCCTTCATCCTGCTGTTCGACGCCGAATGGATCAACCGCAGCCTCTTCAACGGGGTCTATGCGCGCACCCAGAGCTTCTTCGAGCGCTCCGATCTCTCCTCGCACGGCCGGCCGGCCGACGCGCGCGAGCGCGCCCTGCTCGCCCCGTTCGCCTCTCTCGTCAAGCCGGCGGTGCTCGAGGGCACCTTCCGCCTGCCCGTCACCGACGGCAGCGGGGCCGACCGCACCAACCTGCGCGCCGCCCACGCCCTGCTGCGCGAGGCCGGCTACGAGCCCAGGGGCGGCCGGCTCGTCAAGGGCGATACCCCGCTCGCCTTCGAGTTCCTGGCCCAGACGCGCCAGCAGGAGCGGCTGATGCTCGCCTACGCCTCCACCCTGGAGCGCCTCGGCATCGAGGTGAGCATCCGCCAGGTCGACACCGCCCAGTACTGGTCGCGTCTGAAGTCCTTCGATTTCGACATGATCCACTGGACCTGGAGCGCCTCGCTCTCGCCCGGCAACGAGCAGATCAACCGCTGGAGCAGCCGGGCCGCCGACATCGAGGGCTCGCTCAACTACCCCGGGGTGAAGAACCCCGCCGCCGATGCCATGATCGAGGCCCTGCTCGCAGCCCGCGGCGAGGAGGAGTTCACCGCCGCCGTGCGCGCCTTCGATCGCGTGCTGATGTCGGGCGACTACGTCCTTCCGCTGTTCCATCTGCCCAGGGTGTGGGTGGCGCATTGGGCACACCTGCGCTTTCCGCGCACCCCGCCGCTCGGCGGATTCGACCTCGACACTTGGTGGTCGGAGCGGCGTCGGCCCTGAGCCGGCGATCGGCGGCCGCCGTTCATCCAGCGTTCAGGCCCGGGCCACGCTGGTTGCGCAATCGAAGCTCCCAATGGCTGCCCTGCGGCATGGGCCAGCCGGCCGTCGGCGTGCTCCGGCCGCGACCGGAGGCATTCCATGTCGAGAGCCCTGCGCCGGCTCCTGATCGGCTTGGTGGTCGGCTTTGCCCTGGCGCCCGCCCTGCCGGCCACCGCCCAGGACCCAGACGACGCCCCTGCCGACCGCGAGGAGGCCGGCCCGCCGCCCGACCGCTACCAGGCCCCCGACCTCGCCGACCCCGCCGGCGAGCCGCGCGAGCACGACGTCGGCCTCTTCTACGAGCGCCTCGCCCCCTACGGCGACTGGCTCGAGCATCCGCGCTGGGGCTACGTATGGCGGCCCAACGTCGACCCCGGCTGGCAGCCCTACTCCCAGGGCCATTGGGCTTACACGGAGGAGCATGGCTGGTACTGGGTGTCGTCCGAGCCGTGGGCCTGGGCCGTGTTCCATTACGGCCGCTGGGTGCTGGATGAGGACGAGGGCTGGCTGTGGATCCCCGGCACCGAGTGGAGCGGCGCGTGGGTCATGTGGCGCGCGGGCGAGGAGGAGGTCGGCTGGGCGCCGCTGCCGCCCGAGACCTCCTGGGGCCCCGACGGCGCGCTCGTCTATGACGAGGAGATCTATGCCGGCGAGCATTACGCGCACGCCTGGTGCTTCGCGCATCCGCGCCATCTGTTCTCCCCGCTGCTCCACCGCCTCCTGCACCCGCGGCGGCACAACTTCGCCCGCCTGCGTCACACCCACCATGTGCGCGGCGCCCATTACCGGCGCGGCGGGCGCGCGATCCACACCGGCTACGACGTCCGCCGCTACGAGCGCTACGCCGGCCGGCCGGCGCCCATTGCGCGCCTTCGTCACGTCGCCGATCCGCGCCGGGACGGCGCGCGGCGCGCCGGCGAGATCGACGTGTTCCGCCCCCGCATCGCGCACCGCCCGGGCGGGGCGCGCATGAGGCCGCCGGTGGTGCGCGCGCCCGACCGGCGAGGCTTCGCCGGACGCCCGGATCGGCTGGGGCGCGAGCGGCCGTTCGCCCGCGTCCCCGACCGCGACGGCGGGCCGCGCATGACGTTGGGCGCCGAGCCGGGGCCGAGGCGCGTCCTGCCCGAAAGCGGCATCGTGCCCCGCGAGGGACGGCGGCTGCCCGGCCCGCGTGGGCCCCACCTTGGGGAGGATGCCGCGCCCGACAGGCCGGCGCGCAGGCCCTGGCAGGGCCCGCACCGAGCCCCCCACAATCCCGCCACGAGAACCCTGCCGCCGCCGCAGCTGCCGCCCGCCGCCAAGGCTCCAGGGCCGGCGATGCGGGGGCTTCCTCCCGCCGCCAGCACCCATCCGCCAGGCTTTGCGCGGCCGCTGCCGCCGCGCGCAGCGCGGACGCCGCCGCCGGCAGCCAGGGCGGCGCACCCGCCCGCCCCGCGCTTCGTTGCCAAGCCCCCGCCGGCGGCCAGGGCGGCCCATCCACCCGCCCCGCGCTTCGTTGCCAAGCCGCCGCCGGCAGCCAGGGCGGTGCCGCCGCGGGCCGCGCAGCCCGCGGCCAAGAAGGTGGCCAAGCAGAAGGGCCAGGTCCAATAGGCTCCGGATAGTCGGCAAGCACAGGGCCCCGCCGCTGGGGAGCAGGCCGCGGGCGCCATTGCGCACCCCTGCGCCGCCAAGTATCAGGCTCGCATGACGCGCGCCAAGAGCTCCCTGCTGGCCGAGGACCTTTCCAACCTCGACGCCCTGCTTGCGCGCATGCGGGCCGGGGAGCGCCGCGCCATCTCGCGCGCGGTCACCGAGCTCGAGCGGCTGTCGGCGTCGGCCCCGCGCCTGCTGCGGGCCATGGAGCCCTACCTCGGCAACGCCCTGGTGCTGGGGTTCACCGGCCCGCCCGGCGCCGGCAAGTCGACCCTCGTCAATGCCTACACCCGCCACCTGCGCCAGGCGGGAACGACGATCGGCATCATCGCCGTCGATCCCTCGAGCCCGGTGTCCGGCGGCGCCATCCTGGGCGACCGCATCCGCATGACGGCGACGCTCGACGACGACGGCGTGTTCATGCGCTCGCTGGCGAGCCGCGGCCACCTCGGCGGCCTGTGCCCCGCCGCCGTTCGCGTGATCGACGCGCTCGACGCCGCCGGCAAGGACGTGATCCTGATCGAGACGGTCGGCACCGGCCAGAGCGAGATCGACGTGGCCGAGGTGGCGGATGTGCGCGTGCTGGTCACGGCGCCGGGCCTCGGCGACGACATCCAGGCCATGAAGGCGGGCCTCATCGAGATCGCCGACGTGATGGTCGTCAACAAGGCCGACCGGGAAGGCGCCGCGCGCACCGTCCAGCAGCTCAAGGGCGCCCTGGCGCTGCGCCCGCGCGAGCTGGGCGAGGTGCCCGTGCTGGAGACCATCGCCACCACGGGCGCGGGCATCGACGAGCTCGCGGCCGCCGTCGACGAGGTGGCCCGGCGCCGCTTGGCCGAGGGCCCACGCCAGCGCCGCCGGCGCCGCGCGCGCTACCTCATCGCCCGCGCCGCCGCCGAGCGCATCGCCAGGCGCGTGAAGGACGGCGGCGGCGCCGTGCTCGACCAGCTGGCCGATGACGTCCTCTCCGGCCGGCTTGCTCCGGAGGCCGCCGCGGAGCGCCTCTTCAGTGCGTGACGGTGGGCTTGCGCTGGAGCGCGCGATCGATGCGTTCAGGCAGGTGGCGGGAGACCCGCGGCGTCGGCTGCGCCCGGGCGGCAGCGGGCGGCATCATTCCCAAGAGCGCCGGGGCGGCAAGGGGCCGCAGCATTCCCAAGAGCGCCGGCCCCGCTTTCAGCCATAGGGCCTGGCCAGGGCGCTCGAGGTAGATCAGCGTGAGGCGCGCGTAGAGCACCACCAGCAGCACGAAGGTAGGCACGTAGACGGCCACGCTCGCCAGGCCGTTGAGCCCCAGGAAGGGCGCGATGGACAGGTAGATCTTGGAGAAGATGGCGCCGACCAGGGCATGGTTGAGGTAGATCGAGTAGCTGCCGGTGCCGAGCCGGTGGAGCTGCAGCCGCTTCATGGCCAGGCTGACGAGACCCTGTTCGGCGGCGAACACGTAGATCACGGCCGCCAAGCCGAAGGTGACGAGATACCAGACCGGGCGCGTCGCCGGGCTGCGCAGCAGCAGGAGGGCTAAGGCGATGACCGCCACCTCGGCCACCGTCCCCCATAGCCGCCCGCGCACCGGCTGGAAGCGGACGTGCAGAACGTAGGTCAAGCAGCCGAGGGCGAGACCGGCCAGCGTGCGAACGAGCGCGTCGGGGCCGTAGTCGCGGGGCTCGACCGCCCCGACATAAAGATAGGCGAGGCAGCCGAGCAGCAGCCCAGCACAAACGAGCCCCAGCGCCGCCCGCCCGAAATGCGCCACCAGGGCGTAGATGACGATTGCCGAGAGGAGCTCGGTGGAGATGGTCCATGAGGGGTAGTTCCACGAGATTTCGTGCCAGAGCAGGCCGGTCCCCTGCAGCAGGAGCAGCGTGTCGATGAAGTTCACCGCGTTCATGCCCTCGAAGGCGTCGCTGCGGGTGGCCACGCCGAGCGACGCGGCGGCGAGCTTCACGAGCTGCAGCAGCAGGAACATGAGGAGCGCGAACAGGTGCAGGGGATAGAGCCTGGCCAGGCGGCGCCATACGAAGCTGCCCAGGTGCAGCGGCTTGGAGAGATAGACGTGCGCCAGCACGAAGCCGCTCAGCACGAAGAAGAAGTCGAGGGTGTTGAACAGCCGGTCGAAGAAGGCGCTGCCGCTGAGCTCGGGATGCGTCCAGCGAAAATGAAAGATGGCGACGCCGACCGCGGCAATGCCCCTGAAGGCATCGAGCGCGAGGAAGTGCCCCTTCCTGCGCGCGCCCGCCGCGCTGCCGATGGCGCCCGGTTGCATGATGAGGCATCCCTCCGTCCTGTCGGCCCCGGGAGCAGCGGCGGCTGCAAGGCGTGTGCCCCGTCCGCCGGCTTCGCCGCTGGCGTTGGGCGATCTGGTTAAGAGCACGCGAGGCGCGAGCCCATGCCGACCCTGAGCCTTGCCGTCGCCGTCGAGAGCTGGCCCATCGCCGGCGCCTTCGTCATCTCGCGCGGGGCCAAGCGCGAGGCGGCCGTGGTGGTGGCCGAGGTGAGCGACGGCCGCGTGCGCGGACGCGGCGAGTGCGTGCCCTACGCGCGCTACGGCGAGACGGTGGAAGGGGTGCGCGCGGCGATGCTTGCCATGCAGGGCAGGCTCGCCGATCGCGGCCGGCTTCTGCGGGAGATGCCGCCCGGCGCCGCCCGCAACGCGCTCGACTGCGCATTGTGGGACTGGGAGGCGAAGCATTCCGGCACGCCCGCCGCCACGTTGGCCGGCGTGGGGCCGCTGCAGCCCCTCCTCACCGCCTTCACCATCAGCCTCGACCGCCCCGAGGCCATGGCCGCCAGGGCCGCGGCCGCCGCCCGCGCCATGCCCCTGCTCAAGCTCAAGCTCGGGGGACCGGGAGACGAAGCGCGCCTGCGCGCCGTGCGCGCCGCCTGCCCCGACGCACGCCTCATCGCCGACGCCAACGAAGCCTGGACGCCCGAGCTGCTACCCACCTTGCTCGGGGTGGCGGCCGAGTGCGGCGTGGAGGTGGTCGAGCAGCCGCTGCCGGCCGGCGCCGACCGGGCGCTGTCCGGCCCGAGGCCGGTGCCGGTGTGCGCCGACGAGTCGATCCACGACCGCGCGGGCCTTGCCGCCCTCGCCGGCCGCTACGACGCCGTCAACATCAAGCTCGACAAGGCCGGCGGGCTCACCGAGGCGCTGGCGCTCGCGGCCGAGGCGCGCCGGCTCGGCTTCAGGATCATGGTGGGCTGCATGGTATCGACCTCGCTCGCCATGGCGCCGGCGCTGCTGCTCGCCCAGGGCGCGGACTGGGTCGACCTCGACGGGCCGCTGCTGCTCGCCCGCGACCGCACGCCCGCGCTCCGCTACGAGGGGGCCCTGGTTCACCCGCCCGCGCCTGAGCTGTGGGGCTGAGCGGCGGCCGGCAATCGCGGGGCTCGGGGGAGCGTACGGCCGTCGTGCGGCCGGGTCGCCGGTAGCGGCGGCTCAGGCCGGCCGCGGCCGATCGCGCGCAAGCGCGAGTGCTGCCGCCAGCCCCACCGCCGCCAGCAGGGCCATGGCCCAGTAGGCGCCGCCGCCGTAGCGCTCGTAGAGCGGGCCCGCCACCAGCACCGCCGCGCCCATGCCGAGCCCGCCGACCATGGAGGCGTAGAGCGCCTGCGCGGTCCCGGCCGAGGCCTCCGGCACGCTCCGGGCGACCAGATGGACGGCGCCCAGATGCGTGGCGGCGAAGGTGAGCGCATGCAGCACCTGGAGCGCGGCAAGCAGGGCGAGCGGCGGGTCGAAGCCCATCGCCCCCCACCGCACGATGCCGGCTCCGGCGCCGAGCGCCACCAGCGGCGCTGCGCCGATGCGCGCCACCGCCCGCCCCGAGACGGCGAACAGGGCGACCTCGACCGCCACGCCGATGGCCCACAGCGCCCCGCACCACTCCGCCGACAGCCCCTGCGAGCGCCAGTGCAGCGTGCCGAAGGTGTAGAGCACGGCATGGGCGGACTGCACGGCGCCGGAGGCCAGGAGCAGCAGCAGGAAGCGCGGGGAGAGGAGCAGGGCCCAGCTGCCGGCGAGATCGAGGCGGCGCGTTGCCGACGTCTCGGGCCCGCGCCGTGGCGCCGGGCGCCCAAGCCCGTGCGCGGCCGCCGCCATCAGCCCTCCCCCGGCGATGAGGAGCCACATCACCGCGGCGGGCCCCAGCCGCTCCACCGCCCAGCCGCCGCCGAAGCTCGCGGCGATGAAGCTGAGCGACCCCCACAGACGCATGCGTCCGTAGTCGAGGCCGGCCGCCCTCACTCCGCCCATGGCCACCGTCTCGGTCAGGGGCATGATGCTGGTCCAGGCGATGGCGAACACGACCATGGCGGCCAGGATCGGCCAGAAGCCGCGCGCCTGCGCCAGCGCACCGAGCGCCGCCGCCACGATCCATGAGAGGCCGATCAGGAAGCGGCGGTGGTCGCCGGCGCGGTCGGCGGCAGCGGCGATGAGCGGCGTCACGACAACGCGCACGAACAGCGGCACGGCGGTGACGACGGCGATCTCGCGCGGGCCGAGGCCGGTCCAGTCCAGCCACACCGGCAGGTAGGCGAGGCTCACGCCGGCCACGAAGAAGAAGGCGGCGAACAGCGCCGAGACGCCCGCCGCAAGCGACAGCCGCCCGCCCGCCGGGCCCGCCGCGCTCATGCCGCGCGGCGCCCGCCCTGGATGATCTCGGCGAACAGCGCGGGATCGACGTTGCCGCCCGAGAGCACCGCCGCAACGGTCTTGCCGGCGATGGGCAGCTTGCCGGCGAGGATCGCCGCCAGCGCCACCGCGCCTCCCGGCTCCACCACCAGCTTCAGCTCCTCGAAGGCGTAGCGCACCGCCGTCCTCGCCTCCTCGTCGGTGACCGCAAGCCCGCCCGCAAGGTTGCGCCGCGCCAGCTCGAAGGTGATCTCGCCGGGCGTCGCCGCCAGCAGCGCGTCGCAGATCGAGCCAGACAGGGCGGCGTTGCGCTGGCGCGCGCCCTGGGCGAGCGAGCGGGCGAGATCGTCGAAGCCCGCCGGCTCCACCGAGTAGATGGCCGTGGCCGGGCTCCTCTCCTTGACCGCGATCGAGACGCCGCCGATGAGCCCGCCGCCCGAGGCCCCCACCAGCACGATCTCGGGCACGGCCCCCATCGCCTCGGCCTGCTCCATCATCTCCAGGCCCGCCGTGCCCTGCCCGGCGATCACGTCCGGATCGTCGAAGGGGTGGACGAGCGCCGCCCCGCGCTCAGCGCACAGCGCCCGGGCGATGGCATCCCGGTCCTCCCTGACGCGGTCGTAGGCCACCACCTCGGCGCCGAAGGCGCGCGTGCGCGCCACCTTGAGGCGCGGGGCGTCGGCGGGCATGACGATGGCCGACTTGAGGCCCATGAGCGTCGCCGCCGCCGCCACGCCCTGCGCGTGATTGCCCGAGGAGCAGGCCACCACGCCGCCGGGGTAGGCGTGCCTGTCCACCTGCGCCACCTTGTTGTAGGCGCCGCGGAACTTGAAGGCGCCGACCCGCTGCAGGTTCTCCGCCTTGAGCAGCACACGCGCCCCGGTCAGCGCGTTGAGCGCCGGGTGCTCGATGAGGGGTGTGCGGCAGGCGAGGCTGCCGAGCCTGCGCCGGGCCGCCAGGATGTCGGAGAAGTCGGGCTGCCGGGCCGCCATGAGGGTCTCCGCTTGCGCCTGTGGCTGCCGCTCACAAGCGCCTGCCGGCCCGGCCTGTCAAGCAAGCCGCGTGCGGCCCGGCACGCGACATGAAAAACCGGTCCAGCCGAGCTGGACCGGTCTTCGCTTGAAGCCGAGCCCATCGTCCCTGGATCACGCGGGCTCTGGCTCTCCCCCATCGAGCCGCGCGTCGTTCCGCGGCTCGTCCCCTCACCGCATTGGTTCTCTCAAATAAGCCCTTGGCGATCAATGGGGTTGCAGAGATCGCCGGAAACCTGTGGCGCCGCCGCCACACTCCATTCGCGGGGCCAAGCGCCCTCAGCACTTGGCGAGGCTCATGGAGATGCGCTTCACGTCGTGGTCCTTGGGCTGGATACTGATGGTCTGCTTGCAGCCCGACACTCCGAGGCTCATGGCCGCCGTGAAGTTGGCGCCCTCGATCGACAGTGTGAAGCCGTTGCCCGTATAGCGACCCGACACCTGGCCGGCGGTGGAATAGGTCCGCTCCTCCCAGCTGCCCGTGACCTGTGCACCGACGACTTGCAGCTCCGCCTTGGCGTTGATGTTGTAGTCGGCGCTGGCGCAGCGGATCGTCTGGCGGATCTGGCCGCCGCCCTGCTCGACTTTGTAGATGACCGCGCACTTGACCTTCTCGGTGGCGCGGTCCTTGAGATAGACCGTGCCGCCGCCGCTCCAATAGCCCGACAGCTCCTCGATCGGCCCAGCCCCAGCAGGCACTGTGGCAGCCAGAGCGGCCCATAGCGCGAGTGCGGCGGCTTTCGTCCTGGCGGTCGCAAGGCGCATGGGACCTCCTCGAGTTTGGCTCGCCGCATCATGCCGCGGCCGGACGCCGGCAGGCAAACCACGCCGGCGTGACGGACGCATCACGCGGGAGGCGGCAGGCGGCGGATGGCGTAGAGGTGGTCGACCGGCCCGCGGCCGCGGCCCACGCCGAGCCCCTGCCCCTCGCGCAGGGCCTCCCACACGAAAGCCTTGGCGCGCCCTACTGCCTCGCGCAGGCTTGCGCCGCGCGCGAGCAGGGCGGCGATGGCCGCCGACAGCGTGCACCCGGTTCCGTGGGTGTGGGGGGTGTCGATGCGCGGCCGCGCGAAGCGCTCTATTCCAGAGTCGTCGCAGAGGATGTCGACGGCGGTGTTGCCGCGGTCGTGGCCGCCCTTGAGGAGCACGGCTGCGCACCCCAGCGCGCGCAGGCTGCGGGCCTGCGCCACGGCCTCCGCCTCGCTCGCCGCCTGTCCGGTGGCGAGCAGGCGCGCCGCCTCCGGCAGATTGGGGGTGAGCAGGGTGGCGAGCGGGACGAGCTCGCGCTTGAGGGTGTCGATGGCGCTGTCTGCCAGCAGCACATCGCCGCTCGTCGCCACCATGACCGGATCGACCACCAGCGGCACGCCGGGCGCCCGGCGCAGCGACTGCGCCACGCCGGAGACGATGGCGGCCTCGGCCAGCATGCCCGTCTTGATGGCGCCGACCTCGAGGTCGGAGAGCACCGCCTCGATCTGGGCGGCCACGAACGATGCCGACACCGGCTCCACCGAGGCCACACCGCGCGTGTTCTGCGCGGTGAGCGCGGTGATGGCCGAGGCGCCGTAGACGCCGAAGGCCGAGAAGGTCTTGAGGTCCGCCTGGATGCCCGCTCCCCCCGAGCTGTCGGAGCCGGCGATGGTGAGCGCGATGGCGGTGCGCGCCGGCCCTCCGCCGGGTGGTGATGCGGCCGTCATCGCCTTGCACCCTCCTTCATGATGTCGGTCTGCAGCTCCTTGGGCGTGAACATCTCCTCGATGCGCGCCAGCACGGGCACGTTCTCGATCAGCCACTGCCCGAACCAGTTGAGCGAGCCCGTGAGCATCAGCACGCCGGTGACCACCAGCAGCAGGCCCATCGCCATCTCGACGCGGCCGAGGTGGCGGCGGAAGCGCTGCAGGAAGGCGATGAAGGGGCCGATCGCCACCGCCGCCAGCACGAACGGGATGCCGAGCCCCAGGGAGTAGACAAGGAGCAGGCGCACGCCGGCGCCGAGGCTCGCCTCGCTGGCGGCGAGCGCCAGCACGGTGGCCAGGATCGGGCCGATGCACGGGGTCCAGCCGAAGGCGAAGGCGAGCCCCATGAGGAACGCGCCGCCCAGGCTCGCCCCCTCCATGCGCGCATGGAAGCGGGCCTCGCGGTAGAGCAGCGGCACGCGCAGCAGCCCGAGGAAGTGCAGCCCGAAGGCGATGATGACGAGGCCGGCCACGATCGACAGCGCGCCCTTGTGCGCCTGCACCCACTGGCCGAGCACGGAGGCTCCCGCGCCGAGGGCGACAAACACCGCCGTGAAGCCCAGAACGAACATCACCGAGGCGGCCACCACCCGGCGCCACACGCGGCTCTCCACCGCGCCCTCGTGCGTCAGCTGCTCGATGGTGGCGCCGCCGAGATAGCCGAGGTAGGGGGGCACCAACGGCAGCACGCACGGCGACAGGAAGCTCACGAGGCCGGCGAGCGCCACGCCCAGATGGATGTAGACTTGGGTGAGCATCGGAAGGTCCTGCGGTGCCTGCCGTCGAAGTGGTGTGCCGGGCCGCGCCCGTAAAGCGGCTGCGGCAAGCCGCCGGTCAGCCTCCCGCCCTTACGATCTTCACCGCCTCGCGCGGCCGCGGCGCCACCACCTGCCGAGCCCTGAGATGGCTCGCCACCACGTCCCAGATCGCCGGCCCCTCGACGCCGTCGCCGACCGCCCCCCAGCCCGCCACCACGTACTGCTTGGCCGGCTCGATCGGGGCGCCGCCGGCGACCAGGTGCAGGTTGCTGATCCGGTGGCCCATGCCGAGGTCGACGTTGACCGTGTAGCCCATGCCGCCGACGCGCACCATGTCGCCGCCCTGCTGGTAGTAGGGGTCGGGATTGAACAGGTTGTCGGCCACATCCTCCAGGATCGTCTTGATCGTCTCCCCGGTCATGAGCACGCGGTAGGCGGCCGGATAGGTGATGGCGGTGGCGTTGTAGACGTCCTCCCAGGTCACCGGCTGGCCGGCGATCAGCGTGCCGCCCCAGCGGAAGCCGGGCGAGAAGGCGATCTCGGCGTCGCGCTCGGCGAGCAGGGCATCACAGATGACGTCGTCGAGCGGGCCGGCGAATGTGCCGCGCCGGTAGAGCAGCCCCTCGGTGCGGGCAAGCTCGGTGGTCAGCATCGTCTCGTGGGGAGCGCGGATGCCGGCCACCAGCGCGTCCATCTCCGGGTCCGGAGCGATGGCGTCGGCCAGCACCGGGATCAGCGCATAGGACGCATCGACGACGCGCCCGCCCGCCACCTCGAGGTCGAGCCGCGACAGGAACTTGCCGTGCGAGCCGGAGGCGACCAGGAGCGTGGCGCCGACGCGCGTGGGCTGGGGCAGGGCGTCGTGGGTATGGGCGGTGAGGATCACGTCGATGCCCTCGACCCGGCTCGCCAGCTTCATGTCGACGTCGAAGCCGTTGTGGGAGAGCAGCACCACCACCTCGGCCCCCTGGGCGCGCGCCGCGGCCACCGCCCTGCGCACCTCCCGCTCCCGGATGCCGAACGACCAGGCGGGCATCATCCGCCGCGGATGGGCGATGGGCGTGTAGGGGAACGCCTGGCCGATGACGGCAACGGCAACCCCGCCCTTCTCGAGCAGCCGGGTGGAATGGAACACCGGCTCGTCGAAGTCCGTGTCGCGCACGTTGCCGGCGAGGAAGGATAACCCGGAGGAGCCCGGCCGGTCGGCGCCGCCGAACAGCTCCAGAATGCGCTCGGCCCCCAGCGTGAACTCCCAGTGGCCGGTGGTCGCCTCCACGCCCAGCGCCTGCATGACGGCGATCATGTCGCCGCCGCCGCTGGCGAGCGCCGTGTAGGAGCCCTGCAGGGCATCCCCGCCGTCGAGCAGAAGCACGCGCTCCGTCCCCCGCTCGGCGCGGATCGCCTTGACCAGAGTGGCCACGCGGTCCATGCCGCCGACGCGCCCGTAGGTCCGGGCCATCGCCTCGTAGTCGTCCGAGCTCAGCATGTAGGCGTGCGGGGAGTTGGCCTCGATGCTGAAGGCGTGTAGCAGGGCGGCCCCGGTGATGTGCGGCAGGCGGCCCCTGGCCTCGCCCACGCCCAGGTTGAGCGAAGGCTCGCGGTAGTAGAGCGGCCGCAGCTGGGCATGGCAGTCGGCCATGTGCAGGATGGTGAGCTGGCCCTTGGGCGTGAAGCGCAGCAGGTCCTCCTGGCGCAGCGCGCCCCGCGCGGCGGCACGCCCGAGCCCCCCGCCGAGGCCGGTGACGGCAGCGATTGCGGCTGCGACCTGCAGGAAATCCCGGCGCGTGATCATCAACTTTCCATTCTATCCTACAACGCGCGAGCCCTGCACCTCCCCGGCGGCCCGGGCGCGGCCGCGCGCGGACAGGCCCTCGTTAACCTGGCCTTGCGCAGACCTCGCGCGGATGGGGCTCAGGCGCGCCGCAGCCTGAGCCAGGGATGGGGGTTGCCCGGCACCTTGACGCGCAGGGCATAGACGGAGGTGTGCGCGCAGCACAGCAGGGTGCGCAGGTCGGGGCCGCCGAAGGCGAAGTTTACCGCCTGCTCCGGCCAGCGGATGACGCCGATGCGCCGGCCCTCGGGCGTGAACACCCAGATGCCGCCAGGCCCGGTGCAGAACACGCGCCCCAGGCTGTCGACCTTGAGGCCGTCGGGGATGCCGGGCTCGCTGCCCTCGTTCATGTCGGCGAAGATGCTGCGCCCGATCATGCGATGGGCGCCGTCGAGGCGGATGGCGTGGATGTACTTGGAGGAGCGCGTGTTGGCCACGTAGAGCGTGCGCTCGTCGAGCGAGAGGGCGAGGCCGTTGGGATACTCGCACAGCGCCACCCGGCTCAGGCTCCCGTCGGGCGCCAGGCGGTAGACGCCGGCCCCGTCCCACAGGTTGTCCTCGCCGGCCGGCCCCGGAATCTCGCGCTCGTGGTAGGGGCGGCGCTTGTCGGGGTCGGTGAAGTAGAGGCTGCCGTCGGAATGGCAGATGACGTCGTTGGGCCTGGCGAAGCGCCCGCCCTCGAACCGCTCCGCCAGCGGCTCCAGCGTGCCGTCGGCGCGCAGCCGCGACAGGCGCCGGCCGTCGCCCTCGCAGATCACCAGGCGGCCCTGCAGGTCGAAGGTGGTGCCGTTGCCGCCGGCGGTGACCGCCACCACTTCCGGCGCCCCGCCCGGCGCCAGGCGGTAGAGCCTGTTCTGGCGGATGTCGACGAAGTGCCAGTAGCCGTCCGGATGCCACAGCGGCCCCTCCGTGAAGACGAAGCCGGTGGCGAGCCGCTCGGCCTCCCCGGTCTCTAGCACGTCGGGCAGATGGTTGGCGGCGGGCATGGGCTGGCTCCTTGCGCGAGGCGGGCAGCCTGCGCCGGCAGAGCGGGTTTGTCGAGGCTTGCCGCGGCACCTAGCCGGCGGCGCGGGCCAGCGCCGCCACGCCCGGCAGCGTGCGCCCCTCGAGCCATTCGAGGAACGCACCGCCGGCGGTCGACACGTAGGTGAAGTCGCCGGCGACGCCGGCGGCGTTGAGCGCGGCCACCGTGTCGCCGCCCCCCGCCACCGACGAGAGCTTGCCGGCCTTGGTGAGGGCGGCGGCGGCGCGCGCCAGCGCGAACGTGCCCTCGCCGAAGGGCGCCACCTCGAAGGCGCCGAGCGGCCCGTTCCACAGCAGGGTGCGGCAGGCCCCGATCACGCCCGAGTAGTGGGCGACCGCCTGCGGCCCGACGTCGAGGATCAGCTGGTCGGCCGGCGTCTCCAGCACCGGCACCGCGCGCGATGGCGCGCCCGCCTCCAGCCTCGCCGCCACCACCACGTCCTTGGGCAGCACCACCTCGCAGCTGCGCGCCTTGGCCGCGTGCATGATGTCGAGCGCGGTCCTGGCGTGGTCGGGCTCGGCCAGCGACCGGCCGATGCCGACGCCCTGGGCCAGGAAGAAGGTGTTGGCCATGGCGCCGCCGATCAGCAGCTTGTCGACCTTGGCGGCGAGGTTGGTGAGCACGTCGATCTTGGTCGACACCTTGGCCCCGCCGATCACCGCCGCGGTGGGCCGCTGCGGCCGCTCCAGCACGGTCACCAGGGCCTCGATCTCCTCCATCATGAGGGGGCCGGCGTAGGAGGGCAGAAACCGGGTGATGGCGTCGGTGGAGGCGTGGGCGCGGTGGGCGGCGGAGAAGGCGTCGCCTACGAACATCTCGCCGAGCCCGGCCAGCGCCTGGGCGAAGGCGGGATCGTTCTTCTCCTCGCCCTGGTGGAAGCGCAGATTCTCGAGGACGGCGACATCGCCGTCGCGCATTGCCGCCACGGTCTCGGCCGCCGCCGCGCCGATGCAGTCCGGGCCGAAGGCGACCGGCCTCGCCAGCAGCTCGGCGAGCTTGTCGGCCACGGGCCTCAGGCTGAACTGGGCGTCGGGCCCGCCCTTCGGCCGGCCGAAATGGGAGATGACAATGACGCGCGCGCCGCGGTCGGCAAGGTCCCTGAGGCCGGGCAGCAGCCGCTCGAGCCTGGTGGCATCCGTGACCCTGCCGTCCTTGACCGGCACGTTGAGGTCGGCGCGCACCAGCACGCGCCTGCCCCGCACGTCGACGCCGGCCGTCGTCCTCAGCCTGTCAAGGTTCATCGCCTCTAAGCAGAGATTCTTTGGCTGACCAACGGATCGACGCTTCGCTCCCGATTGAGGGCCGCCACGGCGGCGTGAACGGCCCGCTCCAGGGCGGCAGCGTCGGTGAAGGTCTGGTGGGCCAGATGATGG
>Ga0209172_10004464_pt1 | contig 18803 bp, 10 predicted proteins | sample LarsenN4metaG_FD_184113 | JGI IMG/M metagenome (GOLD analysis project Ga0209172, IMG submission 184113) | Hot spring sediment bacterial and archeal communities from British Columbia, Canada, to study Microbial Dark Matter (Phase II) - Larsen... ... | reverse complement strand
TTCGATTAGAAACAAAATTTCGTCCGGGTTTGAGCCTAAACCAACCACAGGGTTTAAGAAAAAAACTTCTTCAGTTCGGGCGGTTTTGAGGGCGCCCGCCGCCCGAAGTTCTTGCGCCCTCAAAACAGTTTAAATGGAACTACCGCAGCTATAGACCTTAAGAGAAAGATCAGAGTCAGTTCGGGCGGTTTTGAGGGCGCCCGCCGCCCGAAGTTCTTGCGCCCTCAAAACAGATTAAATGGAACTGTTTAAATGGAACCAGTCTGTCCGTATCGGAGGCTGCGGGCACATCCACTCAAAACAGATTAAATGGAACTGTTTAAATGGAACTGTTTTGAGGGCGCCCGCCGCCCGAACCGAGAAATCTTTTTCTTAAAAGCTATAGCAAGGCTTTTTATCTCAATTCTATAAAAGAAAGGCTTTTAATCTCTATTCTAATAGGTCGCGACATAAGTCTTCTCCACAGGGGCCCCTAGAGCCTTCTGCGCTCTTTCCAGCATGCCTTTATTGACATCCGCCAGAGCGACGATCTGAGCGCCGAGCTTTTGCGCTGCTACCAGGCGAGTGCTCCCCCGATCGCCCGAACCAATTCCGCCGAGGCGTATGCGGTCGTTCGCGCCTAAAATTCTATTATAAGATTGAGCGCTCACAGTAGTTGCAGCCAGCGCGGCTGCCGCAGTCACGCTGCTGTTAATGAATTGGCGACGGTTAATCGCGTACTTCTCATCGCGCATACCAGAACTCCTTTCAGCTCCGTAAGAAGAGATGATCCGTTACGTTGGAACTGCATCCAATTTTGCAAAAGAGGCAAAGATTGCCGATATCAGTAGCTTATACTTTGAAAAGAGAAATTAGTAAGGCGCAAACAAACTGCAAACTGCTTTATCACGCATCACCTATATAGAAAGATCCTGTCCAGAGATCATAACCCTTTCTTGGAAAAGCCTGCGCGTGAAGTTTCCCATGTACCTCTGATGTTCCGCCGGATAGCCGCAATGCCGCTGCCGAGCGTAGTCTATCGGACTTCAACCGCACGCAGGATCACCGCTGTCAAGCTCTTCGAGATGGGGCGACTCTCTTCTGGCGCTGCTGCTCGGTTGGCCGGTGTGGATAGAATTATTTTTCTCTCCCGATCAACCGACTACGGCGTAGACATATTCCGCTTAACAGAAGAAGAGTTGCAGGGTAACTTACCGATGCTGGCATGAAATTAAATTAGAAGTAGACACATTCCGCTTACATGTTGGCTATTGAGTCGCTGGATGCAGTGGTCACTCTAGATGATACCCTCGCCCGACGCAAAGCGGGTGATTAACTCACTGTCCGAAACTGGTAGCGGCGGGCGGGCTCGAACCGCCGACCTTGGGGTTATGAATCCCACGCTCTGACCTGCTGAGCTACGCCGCCATATCGGAAATAATTTGCTGATCTCAAACACCTACTCAAATTAACCTCGCGCCTTCGTCAAATCCACAACGCGATCAGGCAAAGATTCTAGCAATAGCATGAGCTTTTCTCAAGGAGAAATAATAGCCTTCCTCTTGTGCCGAAAGTTCCGCTGTGCGCGGAAGACAAAGGCTTGATGCGTCGAGCGCATGGAAGCAGGGGCCCTCTGGACCGGTCAAACTCTACTATACGCAGAAGGCGAAAGTTTGCTGCGTCAGCCTGGCCGCTCGCTGCAAAAAGCAGCTATCTCTGTCATCCAGTTCATCCCATTATTTGAATAACCAAGACAGGGCGCGAACTGGCAGACCGGCTGTCGGCCTCTATTTTGTAACTGACAAATTACTTCATTTCCAAGGAGCGGTTATATGATTGTGCAAACCTATAAAGAGAAGAAATTCGACCTGAAAGGGCTCAATGGAATTTCCGATGAGCAACTGGAGCAGCACTTTGAACTCTATTCCGGTTACGTGAGGAACACCAATCTGCTCAATGAACATATTTCAGATCTGATTGAGAACGATAACGGAGATACACCTGAATTTGCTGAGCTGGTGCGGCGCCTCGGGTTTGAGTATAACGGCATGCGCTTGCATGAATACTATTTCGGCAATCTCAAAGCAGGGGCAAGCCCTGAGCCTTTGCCGGACTCGCGGCTGCGCCAGACGATAGAATCTTACTTCGGCAACTTTGATGATTGGAAAAAAGCTTTCATCAGCATAGGCAAGATGCGCGGCGTAGGGTGGGCAATCCTTTACCAGGATCCGGTAGCAGGCCGATTGTCGAATCACTGGATCACCTTGCATGAGGATGGTCACCCGGCCGGCTTTGCGCCTATACTGGTGATGGATGTGTGGGAACATGCCTACATGGTCGATTACAAAGCGAGCGAGCGGGCAGAGTATATCGAAGCATTCTTCTCTAATATTGATTGGGGCGCAGTCGAATCGCGCCTCATCACAGCAGGCGCTGCGGCAGCATAACAGTTTGCGACAGCGGGCCCAATCTCTATGAAGATCAGCCTGGATCTCAGCCGGCAGACCATTACAGATCGAGGTCTGCGCCACTATATTTTCCGCCCGCAAGGGGCCCCAGAGATGCTGTCAACCGATTGATAGCGTAATCTACCTGCATTTACAGTTGACATATAGCCGACAGATATTTATTCTAAGAATGCTTATTGGGCGAGAGCACAGCCACGCATTTTGGGGCACCTTAAGAAATCAATTGACAAACAATAAATATCACAAAGTTGGGAGGATCTATGTTAACCGAGTTCTTAACTTATATTCCAACCGTCCTGGGAATGCTACAAGGGCAGGACGGCAGTCTGCTTCATGCTCCGACAAGCATGACCGACGTTTTCAAGATATTTCTCCGATGGTCTCACTTTGTTGCAGGTATTACGTGGATCGGTCTCCTGTACTTTTTTAATCTGGTGAATGTGCCCTTGATGAAGAAGCTTGATGCGCCGACTAAAGGAAAAGTCATTCCTGAGTTAATGCCGCGCGCTCTCTGGTGGTTTCGCTGGGGCGCAGTAGTGACGGTGCTTGTGGGACTCACCTATTTTGCTATGTATATCCTGGCCAGTGATGCAAAGAATATCGGTTTTAGCACCTGGGGCGCTCTGGGCAAGTGGTTGGTTATCGTGCTTGTCTCCTACGCGATCATCTACGCCCTGCTACAACCAGCATCAGGGGCGCTCAATAATGGCTATCTCCTTGCTGCGCTGATCGGCATCGTCGTCATCGCAATGGCGGCGGTGATACTCTACACGCTGGGCGAGCCTGATGTGAGCAACAAGACGCTCTCGATCGGCGTCGGAGGAGCTCTGGGCATAATCATGCTGCTCAACGTCTGGGGCATTATCTGGAGAGCGCAGAAGAAGATCATCGCGTGGACCAAAGACAACGCTGAAAACGGAACGCCGATTCCACCTGAATCGGCCAAACTGGCGCGACGAGCATTCCTGGCGTCGAGAACCAACGCCTGGCTCTCGCTGCCGATGCTCTTCTTTATGGCAACATCTCATGGAGACTACATAATATTCGGGAAGTAGACTTGCGTTGATGATGCGTGAAAAGTAATGCGTGATGCGTAATGCGCAAAGGGTGATAGGTGAAGGAATCAAACTGGATAGCCTGCGGATTGCGCATTACGCATCACATATTCAGCGCGGGAAGGGGTACATCACCCAGGCAATGATAAGCCCGATTCCGATGAATGAGATGAAAACTTTCAACCCGTAGAGAAAGCGCGAGCGGATATCTGTCTTCTCTGAATTGAGCACAGCAAAGACTATTGATGTTATAAGGGCAAATACTGCCATTACTAACAGGTGCATCTATCTCTTCCTTCCTACCCCTATATCAAATGCATCCAGCACCACCAGATAATTGAGCAGGCCGGCTACCAGGAGAAAGGTATTGCCGTATTCAAAGGTCAATACATCTGAGCGAATCTCCAGTCCGTAGCCTGAGTACCAGCAGATGAAGTAAGTCGCTCCCATCCCGGCATTGGCGAAAGCAGGGAAGACAGATAGCCAGTCGTTTGAATTGGGAATAAATAGGTGGCCCTGCATCCACATCCCAAGAGCGAACATGGCGAAGATAGAGATGGTACACAGCAGCCCTCTGATCCAGCGGCCTAAGATTATATGGCCTGCGCCGGGGATGAGATACGCCAGCGCACAGGCGAGAAAGAGAAGCCAACGCGAAATTGCCGGCGCTGCCTCCTCTTGAGGTAGTGATGGAGATGGTTCCTGAATGGAAACTCTCTCTTCTCCTAATTCCGGGAATATCTGTTCTGTTGAGCTTTCACTGCCCTGCAATATTCTTCTCCTGTGATCGACGCAATGAAAATGTAATTCAATCAACAGTGAAAAGGGATTTTAGGTGTACAGACTGGCACTGTCAAGGACAGCAACCGGTGTCGTGTCACAACGCTCATTTTTGCACAATTGTTTCGAGCCTGTCTGCCTTATGTTGTTATTTGCTCTGCGCTCACCTGCGGTTTCGTCTGCAAAGCCTGACTCAGCGCGCTACGCCAGGCCAGCTCAAGCTCAGCAACCGATTTGCGAATCAATTCTTCGCCGCCTACACTGATACGAAGCTGGGAACCGCCAGCGCGACCTATTATAGTACACGGCGCGTTATGACTGGCGGCAATCTCCTGGAGCTTTTCTACATTCTCTTCTCTAAGCGACAGCACAATGCGAGAAGGCGATTCGCTGAACAGTTGCGCCAGCGCAGGAATCGCGCCTGCTAAATTTATTTCTGCGCCTATTGCCCGACGGCCATAGCTTGAAAAGCAGCTCTCGGCCAGCGTAACGGCCAATCCGCCATCGGAGCAGTCATGAGCAGAAGAGATAATTCCCGACTGAATGGCCTCCAGGCAGGCGCGTTGCACTGCCCGTTCTCTCTCCAGATCCAGCCTGGGCACATTGCCGGCGATGCGCCCGCAGATTCGCTCAAGATATTCTGTCCCGCCCATATCTTCATAGGTCTCTCCCAGAAGCACGACTACCTCATCTTCTTCTTTGAAACCGCAGGTGATGACCTGGTGGACATCTTCAATCAGCCCGACCATGCCAATCACAGGCGTGGGATAGACTCCTCGGCCCTCGGTCTCATTGTAGAAGCTCACATTGCCGCCGGTGATCGGCGTCTGGAAGTAGCGGCAAGCCTCTGCCATCCCGTCGATCACTTCGCTGAATGACCACATAACTTCAGGCCGCTCCGGCGAGGCGAAATTCAAACAGTTGGTTGCGGCAATCGGCAGGGCCCCAACGCAGACCAGATTGCGACAGGCTTCGGCGACAATCAATTTCGCTCCTTCGCGCGGGTTCAGATGACAGTAGCGCCCATTGCCATCGAGGGTCATTGCCAGCGCCTTGCGAGTCTCTTTGATCCGAATCACTGCCGCATCCGCTCCGGGCAGCACAACAGTATTGGTGCGGACCTGATAATCATATTGCTGGTACACCCACTCCTTCGAGCAGATATTGGGCGAAGTGAGCATTCGGAGCAGCGCCTGGTTGTAACAGGCGCGGGCAGCAGCAGTCGCGCTTTCAGATGAGGAATCGGCCAGCTCGCCGCCTTCTTCAACTGAAACGATAACTGCCGATGGATCAGGCTCCGGGTTGACATAGTAATCGCCGGGGGAGATTATCTCCACTGCTTCTGTTGCTCTTTCGGGGGCTTTCATCGGGCGATTGTAGACAGGGGCCTCATCGGTCAGATAGGCATTGGGGATTTCGGCTACCACCTGCCCTTGATTGAGCACGCGCAGCAGGCCGTCGTCGGTCACTCGACCGATGACCACAGCGTCGAGATCCCATTTCTTGAAGATGTCTATGATCTCGCGCTCACGCCCTTTCCTAGCCACCAGCAGCATGCGCTCTTGAGATTCGGAGAGCATGATCTCGTAAGGGGTCATCCCTTGTTCTCGCTGAGGCACAAGCGACAGATCCATTTCAATCCCTGTTCCGGCGCGCGCCCCCATCTCGCAGGTCGAGCAGGTCAATCCGGCTGCTCCCATGTCTTGAATGCCTACGACTGCGCCTGTGCGCATCGCTTCCAGGCAGGATTCCAGCAGAAGCTTTTCATAGAAAGGGTCCCCAACCTGGACGGTGGGGCGTTTTTTGCCCGCCTCTTCATCAAATTCAGCCGAGGCCATAGTCGCCCCATGAATCCCGTCGCGGCCGGTCTTGGCGCCGACATAGATAACCGGGTTCCCCACGCCTGCGGCTTTGCCAAAGAAGATCTGGTCTTCTCTTACAATTCCCAGAGCGAACGCATTGACCAGCGGATTGAGCGAATAGCAATCGGCAAAGTAGACTTCGCCGCCAACTGTAGCGACACCGAACGAGTTGCCGTAGTCCCCAATTCCTTTCACGACGCCGATCATAATCGAGCGGTTACGCGCCGCATCGAGCGGGCCGAAGCGAAGAGAGTTCATCGCGGCAATGGGGCGCGCTCCCATAGTGAAGATATCGCGCAAGATGCCGCCCACTCCGGTTGCCGCGCCTTGATAAGGCTCGATGAAAGATGGATGGTTGTGCGATTCTATTTTGAATGCTACTGCCCAACCATCGCCGATGTCTATAATTCCCGCATTCTCGCCGGGGCCCTGCACCACGCGGTCGCCTCTGGTTGGCAATCGCTTGAGGTGAACTTTAGAGGATTTGTAAGAACAGTGCTCGGACCACATGACCGAGAAGATTCCAAGCTCGGTTATGTTGGGCTCGCGCCCTAACAGTTGCACGATCTTCTGATACTCGTCCGGCTTGAGGCCATGACTCTCAATAATTTCAGGTGTGATCTCCATTATCGTCCGCCTTTAAAAAGTAGCCGCAGAGAGGCGCGGAGAACATAGAGATAGCAAAGAAATCTGTCGCCCGTCATTCGTTCGACGTCCGTATCGGACGCGGTTACTCTGCGCCTCTGTAGCCATAGTTAACCTTGCCGAAGCTAATAACTATCATTGTCAGATCGTCGCTTTGCGGCGCTCCTTCGGAGAAAGAATCGACTGCCAGGCAGATCTTTTCTACCAGCGCAGATGAGGTCTTGGCCGCGCTCCGTTTGACTATATCCGACAAGCGCTCTATACCAAACTCTTCATTCAATCCGTTGCTTGCTTCCACTATTCCATCGGTATAAAGAATGAGTCTGTCGCCCGCTTCGATTCTGATCGTCTCCTCCTCATATTCGGATGAAGGCCGCACACCCAGCACCATTCCGCCGCAACCGAGCTTGCGGACTGCGCCGCCGGCTGAGATCAGCAACTGAGGATTGTGCCCGCCGTTTGAATAGGTAATTGCCATCCGATCCATATCTATGACTGTGTAGAAGAGCGTGATGAACGTGCTGGGGCCCATCTTGCGGCAGGCCACCCGATTTATGCGCTTGAGCACCTCGCCGGGCGGCAGCTCATTGAGCGCCTGAGATTGAATCAAACCGGTGACCATAGTCATGTAGAATGCGGCGGGTATCCCTTTGCCCGCCACATCTGCTATCACAACGCCCAGGCGACTGGGGCCCAATTCTATGAAGTCATAGTAATCGCCCCCCACCTCGTAAGCGGGATGGCAAACAGTGGCAATATCGAGGCCGTCAATGCGCGGAGTCTGTTGAGGCAAGAACTGAATCTGCACCTGTCGCGCAATTTCGATGTCTCGATTAATCCGCTCACGCGAACGCAGCCGCTTTATATATTCCGGCACATAATCAAGCCGCAGATCCGGCTCGCCCCGGCTCATCTTTCTGTAAGCGATATAGCCGGTCAGCCCGAGGAAGATGAAGATGCCCAATCCGTTAGCAAAGTAGACTGGATTACTGCTGAAAACCAGCGCCTGCGCTGCTATTGCTGAAAACAACGTTGCGTTGGCGACGATAAACGTCACCAGATCGGAAACGAGGATTATATACACCAGGAGCAGATTGTAAAGCAGCCCGATCAGAAGAAAACCGCTCGCGCTGGAGAAAGTTGCATCGCCGATGAAGAAGAGTGGGAGCAGTATTGCCAGAGGAGAAGTCAACAGCAGAATGCTTCGCTCAATCTTGAGCCGTAATAGCGTCGTCAGAGCCAGAACGAAAAAGCCGGTTGCAAGGCCGGAGACGAGATTTGTGCTCAGTATCCATATAAAAGCAAATGAACCGGCAGCGGGCACAACGACAGATTCGTTGAAAGCCGCGCGATAGCCAAGCGCCGAGATTAAAAACTGAATCAATGACAGCGCGCCGAGACTGGCCACGCCGAAGAGCAATCCGTCTACTACTGCCTGCCAGATCGACCTGGCGCGCAGATGCAAGCGCAATAGAGAATCAAAGGGAGCGAGTTTTTCCGGCCATAACTGACGCGCAAGCGAATCAATGAGCGCCACAGGAGGCGTCAGCAGCAACGCTGCCACTGCCCAGGTCAATAGACTTATCAGAATAAAGAGGACGGCGACCAGCGCCCCATATTTAAGCTGGATATTTCCCACCGAGGGGACCTGAGCCAGAATCGACCACATTGCCGGGAAACTGAAGATGGCGCTGTAACAGAATCCTAGTCGGAAATCGATTGCATCGCGCCTCAATTGCTGCACAAGCAGCAGAACCGTTATCAGAAAAACGCTTATGCCGAGCAGCACCAGAATCAGTTGAGAAAGCGAGATTGAGGCGCGCACCGATCTGAGGAAGCTCTCCGGCACATCGTACTCTAGAGCATAGCGAGATACCTGTTTATCTTCTATCTCAACTACAAGTCGCGGAGATAGCCCCGGAGCGATCTCGTCTAGCGTCTGAACTACGGTCCATCTACCGCTGCTCAGCCCAATCGATTCGGCTCGGACTGCTCTGCCTGCCGCCGGTTCCAGCAGATTGGCAGAGAGGAACCGATGAGCTATTTGCAGCGCCTCTGCTTCAGGAATAATTGAAGCGGCGCCGGGCTGGCTATGAGCGCGGTGAAAATAGAACCACTCCCCTTTCTGGTTGAATCGCAATACCGCAATTGCCCTGTCTATCGCACCGCTGCCGGCATACAGAACGGTGATGCCTTGTTCCGCAGGGAAGAAGGCAACTTCCCAGTAGTATCCGGGAACAAGGCTGCGCAGCAGTTGATTGCCTCGCGCCGAGCCTGCTTTCTCTTCTGTATAGAGGACTAGCCTGTCATTCTGAGCGAAGGTCGTTGTGACGATCAGATGTTCCGGGTCGTATCCCAGCTTGCGGATCTTTTCCGTGGCAATCTGCTCAATCTGCCCTGGAGTAAACTGATAGGTGAGCGCGCCCTCCGGAGAATATGAGCGATGCAGAAGCAGAGAGAGCAACAATCCGGCAGCGGAGCAAATAAGAAGCAGGAGCCGGCGCGCCTGCGGCCGCGGAAGTTTAGCCAGATTGTTTAGCAGAGGCTGAGTCACTAAAAGTTATATCTTAATCAACAGCTTCGCCGGCCCAGGCCAGCAATTATTGTTCAAGCTGAGAAGATAGATCTATGCAAGCCAAGTAGGTCTTAATTTACAAGACGGCTTTCGAGCAAGTCAATGTTTTAAGCTGAAATCCTACCATGACGAAACGGGAACGACAATTTACCTTGCCACTCAGCACTGGATGTCAACTGATGTACTTGATAAGAAGTTCTCTGCTCGCTTTGACGGATTGAAGCAACTCACGGACGCGATTGAGAATCGCATGGGCGTGCTTGGGAATCGCCTGCTTTAGTTTGCGCGCGATCATTTGTAATCGATGAAGAATATTTACAGAGGCGAAAATCTGTTTTCACTCGAAGGACACTTGCTGTATAATCTGGCTGCATATTGTGCTACGGAGATTATTTTTGATCGCTATTTTGGTGATCAACAAAGCAAGGTTTTATTGGTGAAAGATCTAAAGATGGGTCGATCTTTAATTGCGTGGCTCGATCCGGTTTTAAGTATTGAGGGTCGTCAGGATCAGGAGCAGAATAGCAGTCTCTTCGCTTGTGTCCAGGCGTTTATCAAGTGCTCATTAGGACCTCTTAACTTTAGCTTATCTCAATTGGAGTTAACCAAAGACTGCGAAGGTTGATAGATCATAATTCTAGTGTTACCGGGGAAGAAATTACTGTCAACTACCCCACGCCTGAAGACGGGCCCGTTCGCCGACAGGCGGGGGCTTGCTGTGAGTAGCTGCCCAAGCCAGCAGCATTCGCTTCAAGACGGGAGGCGATTGACACAGAAGGCTAAGCCGTCTGAGTGTGAGTTTATTTGTTTTCTGAATTGGAGGCTGGCGGCGCCCGCAAGCGGGTACCCGCCCCACGAATAAATTCGCGGGGTTCCGCTGCCAGGAAATTTGATGAGACTATTTCAACTGAGTGGCAAAGCATTATCTCGACTGGTATCTAATCGGAAATGCGCATTGATAATTGCGCTCGTCTTCTCTTTTACCTTTTTGGTGTTCTTACAAAAGCAACCGGTCAGCGCATTCATCGGCGGATATACATCATCTTTTAATTCTGCTGCTGTGGTTGCTCAACAATCATCGCCTCTACGCCGTAGAGGCGATGTTAACGGCGACGGTAGTATCACCGTTCAGGACTTGATAAGCATAATTCAACATTTATCAGGCGCTGTTACTCTCACCGGAGATGATTTCAAAGGCGCGGATCTTACCGGCGATAATCAAGTAAAGATCGACGATCTGATTCGCCTCATCCAGACTATAACCGGCGTCAAACCGGCGCCCCCCGGTGTTGCCGAAACGCAGCTTGGGAGCGGCGCGCCGGGGTCTAGCGTTACCGCCACAATCACGGGAACGGATCTCGGCAGCGTAGATCAAGTTATATTCAACCCGCTTAACAGCGCCGACGCAGGCAAAGTTACAGCTTCTGTTATCAATGCCTCTAAAAATGGCAGCAGGCTAAATATACGAATCACAATTGCTCCTGATGCTGCTCCGGGAGCGCGCACGTTTTCTGTGAGAAATTCAGCCGGCGATATAATCAGCGGAGGCAACGCTTCGTTTACCGTCATTCAGCCGGCTCCGACAATTACAGGCATTGCTCCGGCCAGCGGTTCGCGCGGTTCTACCGTCTCGGCCTTCATCGTAGGCGCAAATCTGCAAGGAGCAACTCAGATCAGCTTCGCCGGCGAAGGGGTTACCGCCGTCATTAATTCGGCAAACAGCACTTCGACCAACCTTTCACTCAGTATCACTGTCTCGGCAACGGCACAGCCGGGGGCGCGCACATTCGAGCTTACCACGCCGGCAGGCAAAGCCAGCAGCGGCGCAGTCGTATTCGTTGTTGAGCAGCCGCCTACCTCTATTACCGGCATAGTCCCCTCTTCCGGCTCTCAAGGCCAGACCGTCAACGCTATAATCACAGGCGCCAACCTGAGCGGCGCCGTCTCGGTTGAGTTCAGCGGCACAGGCATCAGCGCCCAGATTCAACCTGGGGCCACAGACACAACTCTGCCCGTCCGCATCACCATTGGACAGGATGCCCCCACCGATGCGCGGACGTTCATCGTCACCACCGATCAGGGCCTGTTCAGAAGCGGAACCGCAACCTTCCAGGTGCTGGGGCGCGAAGGTAGAGCGTTACAGATCACAACCAGCAATCCTGTAGTTAATGAAAATCAGACGCTCAAGATCGAAGCTCGCGTGGTTGATAGCGCAGGCGTGCCCATCGGCGGGGCGACGCTCCGCTTCTCATCAGGCAGCCCTGATATTGCCTCTGTCGATAACCAGGGCAATGTCGTTGGGATTGAAGAAGGGTTCGCCACGATCACCGTGACCGACCCTGAGCGCGGCCTGAGCAGATCGTTGACAGTGGCAGTGACCAGAGTCGATCAGGTAAACAACAGCGTGATAGCAGGCGCGGGACCGGGCGAGATACGCATGGATCCGTCGGGACAACTATTTGCCACCGACCTCACTCAGAACATAGTGCGAAGAACCATTCTGGGCGAGCCCTGGGAGAAATATGCCGGGACAGGCAGCGCCGGAGCGTTTGATGGCCCCCGCTTGAACGCTCAATTCAATGGCCCCCTGGGAGTGGATATTGACAGGCGGGATGGGAGCGTCTACATCGCCGACACAGCCAATAACATTATCAGGAAGATAACGCCCGCCGGAGAGGTGCTGACCGTCGCTGGAGCTTCTGGCCAGACCGGTTCGCAAGATGGCACGCTAGCGCAAGCTCGCTTCCGTTCCCCGCGAGGAGTCTCCGCCGACTTCGCCGGCAATCTGTTCATCTCCGATGGCGAAAACCACACCATCAGATATGTCGATTTTCAAACTAACCAGGTGAGGACAGTAGCGGGAATTGCCGGCAGTCCCGGCAATGCGGATAAACCGCCTGCTCCACAAGCGCAGTTCCGGCAACCGCAAGGACTGACATTCGATCCGCGCACGGGCGGAGTTATTGTGGTTGATAAAGGCAATAACCTGGTCAGGCTGGTCACCCCCAATGGCAGCGTCCTCTCGCTGGGCGCGATAATTCCCGGCAGCAATGAGCCGGGCGAGCAGAAGCGCAACCAGGCGGGCGAGCAGACGGTCACGTTCAACGCGCCGGTGGCAGCCAGCATTGATGACGCCGGCAATATCTATGTCGCCGAGCAGGGAGGAGCAGTTAAGGTAATCCTGCGCCAGACGGGCCAGGTAATCAACCTGGCCGGGGACGGCGCATTTATCAGCCCGACCGGCATCTTCGTCGCCGGCAACGAGGTCCTTGTCTATGATGCCTCGGCTCTGGCTGCCAGCGCCAGCGGCTCTGAGGCAGCAGGCGGGCAAGCGTTGAAACGGCTCGCTGTGCCCCCTCCGGAAATAACCGCCGTCAATGTGACCCCCCGCAATGATGGGGCCCAGTTGATTGTCGAAGGCAGAAACTTCGCCAGCGATACTACCGGGCTGGTAGATGGGCGAGAAGTGTCCCTGGTGGTTGAGAGCACTACCCGCTTGCGTATCTTCACCCCTCAGTCAAGCGGGACACATACGCTGACGGTGCGCCATCGCGGCGGCGCGGCGCAGACGACTTTCTCAATTGTCCCCCTGCTCAGCATCGCCATCACTTCGCCGGCAAATAATGCGGTCGTAAGCGATACGGTGAATGTAACTGTCAGCGTGTCGAGCAATGTCGTCGGCGTGCAGTATAGAGTGGATGGAGGGAACTTTGGCTCAGAGGTAACCCAACCTCCATTCTCACTATCGCTCAATACCGCTTTGCTGACCAACGGCACACATACGTTGACGGCAGTGGCCCGCGATAGTTCGGGCAATACCAGGACAAGCGCGCCGGTGACAATTAACGTGCAGAACATAACCATCAGCATAACTTCGCCGGCAAACAACGCGATTGTCAGGGACACTATACCCTTGACCGTCAGCGTGTCGAGCAATGTCGTCGGCGTGCAGTATCAGGTGGATGGAGCAAATGTCGGCTCGGAGCTAACCAGGGCCCCATTCTCTTCTACCCTCGACACCACTCGGCTGTCGAACGGCGCGCATACTCTCACGGCAATAGCCCGAACTGCTTCGGGCGCTACCAAGACCAGCGCTGCCGTGATAATCAATGTGCAGAACATCATTATCAGTATTACAGCTCCTAGAGATAATGAGACTGTGTCGGGGATCATAAACTTGACCGTCAGCGTGTCGAGCAATGTCGTCGGCGTGCAGTATCAGGTGGATGGAGCAAATGTCGGCTCGGAGCTAACCAGGGCCCCATTCTCTTCTACCCTCGACACCACTCGGCTGTCGAACGGCGCGCATACTCTTACCGCGGTTGCTCGCGATGGATCGGGCAATACCAGGACCAGTTCGCCGGTAACAATAAACGTCCAGAATGTTGCCCTCGACATCCAAATAACTTCGCCTGCCCAGGGAGCGAAACTGAGCGGGACCGTCAATGTGACTGTGACCGTGCAGGGCAATATCGTCGGCGTGCAGTACATAATCGACGGCAAGAACTTCGGCGCAGAGATAACTGCGGCGCCTTTCACCTTAGCGCTCGACACTACTGTGCTGGCAGATGGCGATCACAGAATTGAAGCGACCGCTCGCGATTCTGCCGGCAGGACTAAAACCAGTCCGGCAGTAGCATTCAGCGTGGATAATGGGCCCGTGACATTGACTGTCGTTAACAAACAAGGGGCTCGCGGTAGCGTTGTAACTTTACAGATTAGAATGACAGGAAGCGCCAATGATGTATCTGCCATTCAGTTCACCTTCAAGATGGATCCGGCGGTTCTATCTGTTTCAAGCGCGCAGGCGCAATCGTCTCCGCGCGGAGAAGCTGTGCCGGCCAACTTCATCTATGCGGTTTCACCGTCGAACGCTTCCGGCGAGGTGACCGTCCTCATCTCGGCCCCGCTGGTATTCCCTACTCCGACAATTCCCGGCAACGGCGTTGTAGCTAATATCATTGCCAGCGTTTCCGCTAATGCCGCAGCAGGAATTACCCCGCTGGCGCTCTCCAATGTCAGCGTATCTGATTCCACCGGGACCTCTGTTCCTGTTGTAGTAGCAAACGGAACTTTCACCGTCACTTCAGCGATAGCCCCCTCGTCTGCGGTCGGATCGGCAATTGAGCATGAGACGCTCAGTTCAAGCAGTCGCCATGAATCGGAGCCTTCGATTCAGCCTGATACTCTCGCCAATCTGGCCGAACGCGGCGCAGAGCGGCTGCGATTCATAGCAAAGAAGCGGCTATAGAATCAGAGGCCCCTCGCTTCAGTTCGGGCGCTGGAGCAACCTCGAAACCTATTAGCTTTGAGGACGCGGCAGCGCCCGAACCAATCGACAATAATCTGTGGTCAGAGGCTGGCAATAATCCCTGAAATAGAGTAGTATCGCAGATCAACAGGAGACACCTGGCCAAAAAAGCTCGTATGAGCCGACCTTTATCGCGGCCTCAGATAAAGGTTGATGATGTTAAAGGACGGGTTACCGGAAGATTCTCCATTTGCTGTCAAGTTCTTTGTACCAGCATTAAAAAGATAAGGGGGGATACAAAATGAAGCATGTCTTTTCCGCCAAAATTTCTATCTTGACACTCTCTCTAATGGTCTCCTTGCTGTTCTGGCAAGGGGCCGCGTTTGCTCAGTCTCAAGCTGCGACCGGCACAATAGAGGGAACTGTAATTGATCAGAATGGCGCCGTCATCGCCGGCGCCAAAGTTACACTGCGCAACGTGGCTACTGGCCTGACGCGGGAAACAACGACCAGCGACGAGGGCCTGTTTCGCGTGCCGCTGTTGCCGGTGGGAGAGTATGACATTACTATCGAGCAGACAGGATTTGCCACGGTGAAGAGGTCTGCTGTCAGATTGACTGTCGGGCAAATCCTCGCCATTGATATAACAATGACTGCTGCGGGCGCCGCCGAGACGGTCAACATCACCGGCGAAGCGCCGATTGTCGAAACCACTCGCGCGCATATCAGCAGCACGGTTAATGAACGCGCTGTGCGCGATCTGCCGGTCAATGGGCGCAACTTCATCGAATTTGTGTTGCTCACTCCCGGAGTGTCGCGCGATGTGCGCACCGGCGATATTGCCTTCGGCGGCCAGCGAGGCACCCTCAACAGCCTGCAAATAGACGGCGCAGATAATAACAACACATTCTTCGGCCAGGCGCTGGGCCGGACAGGCAGCGGGCGCGCGCCTTACCAGTTCAGCCAGGATGCAGTGCAAGAGTTTCAGGTCAACTCCAACGGCTATTCGGCTGAATTTGGCCGCGCTGGCGGCGCAGTCATCAATGTTGTGACCAAATCAGGAACCAATGAGTTTCACGGCAATCTGTTCTGGTTCTTCCGCGATAGATCGCTTAATGCCAATGAAGCGTTCAACAAAGGAAGAGGAAGGCCAAAACCACCTTTTCACGCTCACCAGTTCGGCGGCAACATAGGCGGCCCGATTGTGAGAGACAGAGCATTCTTCTTCTTTGATTATGATGGGCAGCGGCGCAAGACCCCTAACGTGATCATCCCTACCAGGGAGCCTACCGATCCGGCAGTGCGCCCGGCATTTCTCAACCTGATTCAGCAGCTCGGTCAGAACTACATCCAATCGTTCGATCAAAATGTTTACTTGATCAAGACCGACTGGCAGGTGAGCGCCAATAATCGCTTGACTATGCGTTACAATCATCAAGATTTCCTCGGCGGCAATTTGGAGAACGGCGGCGCCACAAGCGTCCTTGAGCACACAGGAAACAGCAACGTCAAAACCAACACTATCACATTGTCGCTTGCCTCGGTGCTCACATCGAATTTCGTTAATGAATTCCGCTTCCAGTTTGCCCGCGACAGGGAGCCGGGCACTGCCAACAGCGACCGTCCCGAAGCGCTGATCCTCGAAGGTGGCGTGCTATCTTTGCAAATCGGTCGCAACAACTTCAGCCCGCGCGAGACTACGCTGAAGCGATACCAGTTTCAAGATACGATGTCTTACGTCGCTGGCAAGCACGGATTGAAGTGGGGGGTCGATTTCAATGTCGAGCGGATATTGAACTTCTTCCCCGGTCTATTTGGCGGCTCGTATAACTTCAACAGCTTCGCCGATTTCTTCGCCAACAGGCCGGCCTCTTTCCGCCAAACATTCGCCGGGCCGGGAACAGATGGGCCAACCACACGGCCTAACCTGTTCGATTTCGCCGCCTTCTTCCAGGATGATATACGAGCGACTCGCCAGTTTACACTCAACTTTGGCCTGCGCTACGACATTCAGAAGATGAAGCGGCCAACGGTAAGCAATCCGGATCCGCAGTTGGCAGCCATCGGAGTTCAAACCGATCAGGTCAATCTCGATACTAACAACTTCGGCCCCCGCTTCGGATTCGCCTGGGACATAACAGGCAGCGGGCGGGCTGTTATGAGAGGCGGCTACGGCATCTTTTATGGGCGCACACCGGCGATCATGCTCGCCACAGCCACATCTAATAATGGCCTTCAAATCATTCCGCTCACATTCACCGGAGCGGCAATGCCTGCCGGTGGGTTCCCCAATCGATTTAGCGCAATACCGGCAGGGGTAACGGTTTCGCCGCCAATCACCTACTCTTTCGCCAGGGATTACGTCAATCCTTATGTACAACAGGGCAACCTGGGATTTGAATTCGAGCTGGCCAGAAACCTGGCGTTTTCAGCCAACTACCTTGTCACCAAAGGGACGCACATCAGCCGCACGCGAGATGTCAATCTGCTGCCGCCTGTGCCGACAACTATCAATGTTCAGGGAGGGGCCCCTGTCACCTTCTTGCGCCATCCCGGTCGCCAGACGTCGCGCTTCAATCGTGTCAACCTGTTTGAATCGACTGCCAATTCGATCTACAACGGCTTGACGCTCTCGCTCAACAAGCGTTTCTCGCACAACATCCAGTTCTTACTTTCCTATACCCTGTCGAAGACAATAGATGATGCCCCCGATCAAACATCGGTTGTGCCCGGCAACGCGGGCGATGATTCTAAGGTAGTGCAGAATCACCTGGACATCAGGGCGGATCGCAGCCGTAGCTTCATTGATCAACGGCATCGCTTTGTGCTGAGCGGCATCTGGGATCTCAACTATGCGAAAGGAATAGATAGCCGGTTCCTGCGCGCGATTCTGGATGGCTGGTCGGTAAGCTGGATATTTGAGGCAAGCTCAGGGCGGCCATTCTCATCCCTGATCGGCTCCGATCTCAATAATGATGGCAACCGCTTCACTGACCGGACGCCTGGAGTAGGGCGCAACACAAACACCTTACCCGGATTTGTCTCGCTCGACCCGCGCATTACGCGCAATATCTTCTTAGGCGAGCGGGCAAAATTACAATTCATCTTCGAGATGTTCAATGCATTCAACCGCGTCAATTTCAGTGGGGTCAATGCAACGCAATTTGCCCTGGTGGGTGGGCAACTGGTTCCACAAGCTGCTTTCGGCCTTCCAACAGGTACAGTCGCGCCGCGCATCGGGCAGATAGCGCTCAAACTCGAATTTACCGGGCCGCGCCTGGTTGCTCCGCCGCCGCCACCACCACCACCTCCTCCAGCTAACCGCGCGCCAGCAGCCTCTTGCTCGGTTGATCGCGCCAGAGTCATCGTCGGCCAGTCGGTCAACTTCACCGTCCAGGCATCCGACCCGGATAACGATTCGCTCAACTATCGCTGGTCTATCTCCGGAGGCTCTCTCCAGCCTTCCGGCGCATCTGCTACTCTCAACACCGCTGGCCTTGCTCCTGGAACCTATACCGCTACCGTCACCGTCAGCGATGGTCGCGGCGGCGAGGCCAGTTGCTCTGCTTCTGTGACCATTGAGCCTAAACCCAACGCCTGTCCATCAGTCGTCAGTTTGACAGTAGAGCCTCAGTCTGCTGTCGAAGGAAGCAGCACTACATTCACCTTCACTGCTCAGGGTAATGACCCGGATGGAGATCAACTGAGCTACTCATGGTCTGCCAGTGGCGGAGCACGAATCTCAGGCAGCGGGCAGAGAGTGACGCTGAGCGCTGCTGACTTGTCTGCCGGACGGGTGACGGTGACGGTCAGAGTGAGCGATGGCAAGTGCGATGGGTCGGATTCGCGGACGATCACCATCGATCCTCGACCGCTGCCCAAGCCGACGGCGCTGCGCATCTCAAGCTGCTACTTCAGGCAAGTAGGGGGGACGAGGATAGACAACGAGTGCAAAGCGTTTTTGGATGATGCAGCGAGCAAGCTGACCGAGCAGCCGAGGGCGATGCTGGTCATAGATGGGCACAGCGAGAAAGGGGAGAGAGAGACGATGGCCCAGAGGAGAGCTGAGAATGCCAAGGCGTACCTGGTGAGTGAGAAGGGGATAGATGGGAACAGGATAATGGTGCGCAGTCACGGCAGCAGTCGGCCTGATGTGAGCGGGCAGAAGGGGAAGGACAAGAGGATAGA
>Ga0209172_10004462_pt1 | contig 18806 bp, 17 predicted proteins | sample LarsenN4metaG_FD_184113 | JGI IMG/M metagenome (GOLD analysis project Ga0209172, IMG submission 184113) | Hot spring sediment bacterial and archeal communities from British Columbia, Canada, to study Microbial Dark Matter (Phase II) - Larsen... ... | reverse complement strand
GGAGCATCCGCAGCTTGACAGCCGTCACCGCCCCTACCAGGCCCAGAGGCAGCATCAGCAGGTTGACGAAGGGTATCGTCCAGCTCTCGTACAGCGCCGCAACGGCGAGAAACACCACCAGAAGCGAGATGGCATAGAGGGCCGGGGCCTGGGCGCCCGCCCGTTTCTCCTCATAGGAGAGGCCGGTCCACTCATAACCGATCCCGACCGGCAGTTGCGCAACCATGTTCTCCATCTCGGCCATAGCCTCGCCGGTGCTGACCCCCGGCGCAGCCTGACCCATGATCTCCACCGACGGGATGCCGTTATACCGCTCCAGGCGGGGTGAGCCATACTGCCAGCGGGCGGTGGCAAAGGCGGAAAACGGGACCATCTCGCCGTCCTTGTTCCTGACGTACCAGCTGTTGATATCCTCCGGCAGCATCCGGTAAGGGGCATCCCCCTGGAGGTATACCTTCTTGACCCGGTCGTTCTGGATGAAGTCATTGACGTAGGATCCCCCCCAGGCAGTGGCGAGGATGCTGTTCACGTCGCCTTGGGCGATCCCCAGGGCACCGGCACGCACGTCGTCGATCTCCAGCTTGTACTGCGGGCTGTCATCCTGGCCGTTGGGGCGCACCGCGACCAGTTTCTGATTCTTCATGGCCATACCCAGAAGCTGGTTGCGCGCCTCCATCAGCTTATCGTGCCCCAGACCGCCACGGTCCTGGAGCTGAAGGTCGAAGCCGTTTGCCTGCCCCAGCTCAATCACCGCCGGCGGCGAGAAGGCAAAGGCCATACCGTCGCGGATCTGCGAGAAGGCCTTCATGGCGCGGCCGGCAACGGCCGGAGCCTTCAGATCCGGGGTCTTGCGCAGCTTCCAGTCCTTGAGCTTGACAAACGCCAGTCCCATGTTCTGTCCACGACCGGCAAAACTGAAGCCGGCCACGGTAATCAGGGAGTCGACGGTTTTGGTTTCCTTTTCCAGGAAATGCTTCTCCATCTGCTCGATCACCTTGATGGTCCGCTCACGGGTGGCGCCGGCAGGGAGCTGGACCTGGCAGACGATGAACCCCTGATCCTCGTCTGGCAGGAAGGCGGTGGGGAGCTTCAGGAAGAAGAAGACCATGGCGCCGACGATGGCGCCGTACACCACCAGGTAGCGTACCGGCTTGCCGAAGGAGCGGCCGACGATCCCCTCGTACTTGGTCCTGCAGAATTCGAACAGCCTGTTGAAATGGCGGAAGAAGGTGCAGAACCAGCCGCACTCACCCGGCGTATGCCCCTTTTCAACCGGCTTGAGCAGCGTGGAACAGAGGGCCGGGGTGAGGATCTGGGCCACCAGAACCGAAAGGATCATGGCTGAGATGATGGTGATGGAGAACTGGCGGTAGATGACCCCGGTGGAACCGCCGAAGAATGCCATGGGGAGGAAGACTGCCGCCAGCACGGTGGCGATCCCCCAGAGGGCACTGGTGATCTGCCCCATGGACTTGACCGTAGCGTCATGGGGCGAGAGCCCCTCCTCGGTCATGATCCGTTCCACGTTCTCAACCACGACGATGGCGTCATCAACCAGCAGGCCGATGACGATGACCAGGGCGAACATGGTCAGGGTGTTGATGGAAAAGCCGCTGGCCGCCAGCACCCCCATGGTGCCGAGCAGGACGACCGGCACCGCTATGGTGGGGATCAGTGTGGCGCGGATGTTCTGCAGGAAGAGGAACATGATGATGAAGACCAGGAATACCGCCTCGATCAGGGTCTTGACCACCTCCTCAATGGAGATCTTGACAAAGGGGGTACTGTCGTAGGGGTAAACGGTCTTCACCCCCTGCGGGAAGTACCGCTCCAGCTCCGCCATCTTGGCCTTGATACGCTCGCCCGTATCCAGGGCGTTGGCCCCGGCGGCCAGACGAATAGCCATGCCGGCGACCGGCTTCCCTTTGTAACGCGCCTCGACATCATAGTTTTCCGTGCCGATCTTGCATTCGGCCACGTCCTTGAGCCTGACCGTGGAGCCGTCGCTCCCGGTGCGCAGGATGATCTCCCCGAACTGCTCCGGGGTCTGCAGCAGGCTGCGGGCATTGATGGTGGCGTTGAGCTGTTGTCCCTGCGGTGCCGGGCTGCCGCCGAACTGGCCGGCCGAGACCTGTGCGTTCTGGGCCTGCAGTGCCGAAATAACATCGCTGGTGGTCAGGCGGAAGTTGTTCAGCTTGGCAGGGTTGAGCCAGATGCGCATGGCGTTCTGCGAGCCGAAAATCGTCACCTCGCCGACCCCTTCGAGCCTGCTGACGATGTCCTGGATATTGGCGACCATGTAGTCGGTGAGGGTGTAGCGGTTCATGGAGCCGTCTTCCGACACGATGCCGACGATCAGCAGGAAGTTTCTCGTGGACTTGACGACCGAAATCCCCTGCCGCTGCACCACTTGGGGTAGGAGCGGGGTAGCCAGCTGAAGCTTGTTCTGCACCTGCACCTGGGCGATGTTCGGGTCGGTCCCGGCCTTGAAGGTCAGGTTGATGGCCACGGCACCTGCAGAATCACTGGTGGAAGACATGTAGATCAGGTTGTCGATGCCGTTCAGCTTCTGCTCGATCACCTGGGTGACCGTATCCTGCACGGTCTGGGCGGAGGCGCCGGGGTACATGGCATTGATGGTGATCTGGGGCGGCGCAATGGGAGGATACTGTGAGACCGGCAGGGTCTTGATCGCCAGGAGTCCCCCCAGCATGACCATGATGGCGATGACCCAGGCAAAGATCGGTCTGTTTATGAAAAAGCGGGACATGGAGAAGCTCCTTGTGAAGTCGTGCGATGAGTTCGTACAGGTCCTCTAACGGAGAGGTCCTATTGTTTTTTCGCCGCGGGCTGCGGCGCAGCTGCACCGGCAGGCGCCCCCTCTGCGGGCTTGCTGCCGAACGGTACCGCTTTCACCTGTGTGCCGGGCCGTGCCTTCTGGATCCCTTCCAGGATGACCCGGTCTCCGGGCTTCAGCCCTTCGGTCACCAGCCAGTTATCGCCAACTGTCCGCTCCGTCTTGATGACCCGCGGCTCCACCTTCTCCTCGGCCCCGACGACCATGACAAGGGGATTGCCGGCAGGGTTACGGGTAACCCCGCGTTGCGGCACCAGGATCGCCTGATCCTTTACCCCTTCCTGGACAACCGCACGGACAAACATCCCCGGTAGCAGGATCTGCTTCGGATTGGGGAAGAGGGAGCGGAGCGTCACCGAACCGGTTCCCGGATCGACGGTAACGTCGGAAAACTTGAGAGTTCCTTCCAGGGGATAGGGAGCTCCGTTTTCCAGTAGCAGTTTCACCCTGGCCCTGGCGCCCCCCCGCTGCAGATGCCCGCTGGCAAGGCTCTGCTGGAGGCGGAGCAGTTCGGCGCTGGACTGGGTAACATCCACGTACATGGAGTCGAACTGCTGAATCGTGGCCAGGGGTGCGACCTGGTTTGCCGTCACCAGCGCACCGGTGGTCACGGACGACTTGCCGATACGGCCGGAGATGGGGGCTGTCACCTTTGTATAGGCAAGATTGATCCGGGCCGTCTCAACTGCCGCCCTGGCGGACGCCACCTCGGCCTCGGCCTGCCTGAGTGAGGCATGGGCGTCATCGTAGTCCTGCTGGCTCACCGCCTTGATCTTCACCAGATCCCTGTAGCGCTCCTCCTTCAGACGGGCGGGTATCAGGTTGGCCTCGGCCCGGGCCTCGGCCGCCTTGGCGCTTGCATAGGCCGCCTGATAGGTTGCCGGGTCGATCTGGTACAGAACCTGGCCGGCCTTGACATCGCTCCCCTCGGTGAAGATCCGCTTCTGGATTATACCGCTCACCTGGGGACGCACTTCCGCGATCAGGAAGGCAGATGTGCGGCCGGAAAGTTCGGTGGTAACCGCCACACGCTGTGGCTGAATCGTCACCACCCCGACCTCGGGGGGACCTGCGGGCGGCTTCTGCCCGTTATTCTTGGACTTGCCGCATCCGGTCAGGCCGAGGCCTGCGGTAAGGGCACCGATAATGATGAACAGCGCGGATCTGGTGATGATTTGCATATGCACCTCTATGATGTGAGTACGTTGTCAGTCAAATGGGCTGACAGTATTTAATTTCAGAAGTTTTCTACTCATTACCACTCGTCGTGAAAGCTATGACGGCCACAAGGGCAAAAACGGCCATCATGACGAGAACAAAGAATTTCATGCCTTTTCCCCTTCCCGTGAAACCGGGGATGACCCGGCACAGAATGAACAGTCATTCCGCAAAGATCTGAAAACTGCCGGACGGATTACCGTTTCAAGCCATCCCAGCACGCCTCGACGGCTCTGTCGATGAGTTGGTCATCAAGGGTTATGAATCCGAGGATATGGTCCCGCGCCACATAGATCAGCGGCCCGAACGCCAGAGCTGCCAGAACGGCCAGGGGGAGATCCTTGATAACCTGCTGCTCGACCCCCTCCCGGAGCACTTCACAGAAAAGGTCCCGCTTCTTCCGCTCGCCGAGCAACTTCTCCCGACGCAGTGCAGCGCCATAGGGAGAATTGAAGAACTGCTCCAGGTAGCGGAAATCAAGGGGGCAGGCGATGAAGTACCGTAGCAGCGCCGTGCTCAGATGAACGAAGCATCCTCTGATCGTGTGCTGTTCTTCATAGCCGTCCAGCAGCCAGGGATACATTTTGTCTTCGAGTTCCCGATACAGCTCGTTGATCAGTACATCCTTGTTCTCGAAGTAGCGGTAGATGGTGCCTGCACCAACCCCGGCACGTTCGGCGATCATCGCCATCGGAGCGCCGTGAAAACCGTGCTCGGCTATGAGTTCAAGAGCTGCCCTGATTATTTCATCGCGCTTGTCCTGTTTCGACATTGACCCTCCATGGGGAATGAACGTTCATTCCAATATCTCTCATGAAGGAACAGCTGTCAAGCCAAAAGTGGCCTTTCTACCGGGATCCACCACGGACCCATTTCTCCAGGGTGATGACCGGCAGCACCAGAGCCCCCACCAACAGGGCATCAAGCCACCCGATCAGATCGAGGGGGGTTGAGTTGAACAACAGATTGAGCGGTGGCAAATAGACGAAGCAGAGCTGCAGGAGGAGCAGCACGCCGATACCGACGAAGATGGCAGGATTGCTCAGCATTCCCTGGGAGAACATGGAACGCCTGAGGGAGCGACAGTTGAGAAGGTAAAATGCCTGGGTGAAGGTGATGCAGGTGACGCAGACCGTCTGCGCCTCGGCCAGCGCACCGTGATGCTCTGCCTGTGTAATTGGCCCGCTGCCGACGATGCGGAAATATTCCCAGAGAAACAGCCCGCAGGCACCGGCGGCCAGAAGCAGCGCCACCATGACCAGTCGGAAGACGAGGAAACCGGAAAATACCGGCTCATCCGCCGGTCGGGGAGGACGGCGCATGGCCCCCGGTTCAAGCACCTCGAAAGCGAGGGGGATCGAGAGGGTCACACTGGCAACCAGGTTGATCCAGAGTGTCTGGCTGGGGGACATGGCAAGAAGCAGCTCGTTCACCCCTTCGACATGAACCGTGGGGAAGAAGAGCATCGCCCCGCTCAGGGTGCAGGCAAGTCCCAGGTTTGTCGGCAGAATGAACGCCAACGACTTGATCAGGTTGTCGTAGACCCGTCGCCCCTCCTCAACGGCCGCCGCTATGGAGGCAAAGTTGTCATCCACCAGAACGACCTTTGCGGCATCACGGGAGACATCGGTTCCGGTTATCCCCATGGCCACGCCGATATCGGCACGCTTCAGGGCCGGTGCGTCATTCACTCCGTCGCCGGTCATGGCCACCACGTGGCGAAGCGCCTGCAGCGCCTCCACGATGCGCAGCTTGTGCTCCGGCGCCACCCGGGCAATGACGTTGGTGGCCCTGACCGCGGCCTGCAGCTCCGCCTCCGTCATCCCCTCCACTTCGCGCCCCAGAAGCGCCTTCTGTCCCGGATGCAGCAGTCCCAGCTGTCGACCGATCGCCTCGGCGGTCAGCGGGTGGTCGCCGGTGATCATCTTGACCACGATACCGGCCCCCTGGCAGATACGTATGGCATCCATTGCCTCGGTTCGGGGGGGGTCCATCATGCCGATCAGACCGGCAAAGCCGAACTCGCCATCCAGATCCTCCGCCAGCAATCGGTCTGAACCGCCCTGCCCCCTGCTGGCAACGGCAATGACACGCAGCCCCTGGCGTGCATAGGTCTCCATTGCCGCGGCAACCCTTCCCTCTTCTTCCGCTGACAGAATGCAGCGCTGCAGAACTGTTTCCGGCGCGCCCTTGAGCAGAATCAACCCTTCTCCATCGACCTTGTTGAGCGTCGCCATGAATTTGCTCTCGGACTCGAAGGGGACGGCATCCAGGCGGGGGTGACAATCGCGCAGCTTGTCCGTGGCCAAGCCGGACTTCTCAGCGGCGACCACAAGGGCCGCTTCGGTCGGGTCTCCACTGATTAGCCAGGAGTCTCCATCGGCACGAAGCGATGCATCGTTGCAGAGAGCGGCAATGGTGAGCAGCCGCCGCAATCCAGGGGGGATTTCGCTTAAACGGGAGCCCTCGTGCTCGATGTCACCATCCGGGGCATAGCCGATGCCGGAAAAACGGTACTCGTGCCCATCGACCCAGGCGACCTGGACGGTCATCTCGTTACGGGTCAGAGTGCCGGTCTTGTCGCTGCAAATCACCGTCGTGGACCCGAGCGTCTCCACTGCGGGCAGATGGCGCACAACCGCCCGACGATCGGCCATACGGCGGACACCGATGGCCATGGCAATGGTGATGACCGCCGGAAGCCCTTCCGGAATTGCAGCCACGGCAAGGGACACCGCCACCATCAACGATTCGGCCACCGGAACCTCCTTGATCCAGATGCCGACACTGACCAGTACCATGACAACAAGAATCACTGCCACGGTGATGCCGCTGCTCACCTTTGCCAGCTGCCGAGTCAGGGGGGTTTCCAGACGAACGGTTTTCTGCAGCAGCTGGTTGATCTTCCCCAACTCGGTACGCTCTCCGATGGCGACCACGACGCCGGTACTCGTCCCCTGAACCACCATCGTACCGCTGTAGGCCATGCCGACCCTGTCCCCCAGTGCCGCCCCCGGATCGCTGACCACCGCAACCTTGGCCACCGGAAGGGATTCACCAGTAAGGGGAGCCTCCTGAACCATCAGATTTCTGATCTGAAACAGTCGCAGATCGGCAGGGACCTTGTCGCCGCTCTGCAGCATGACGATATCGCCGGGGACCAGTTCAGAGGCAGGTACGGTCATCTGCAGACCATCGCGCAGAATTACGGCAGACTCCGGCACCATGGCAGACAGCGAAGCGATGGACTGTCCGGCCCGGTACTCCTGGATAAAACCGAGCAGTGAGTTGATCCCGACGGCAGCAAATACAACGGTTGCGTCCGTATATTTTCCAAGGACCAGGGAGAGGACACCGGCCATAAGCAGCAGCCAGCCGATGGGGTTGTTGAACTGCCGCCAGAGCATCCGCCAGGCGCTATCGCCACTGTTTCTCGGCAGAACGTTAGCCCCGAAAATCTGACGCCGCCTGCGTGCTTCCTCCCCGGTAAGCCCGGAAAAGTCGGTCTCCAGCTCATTCATGACGGCGTCACCATCAAGGGAGTGCCAGTTTGTCGGTTCTGTTCTCATTTTGCCCCGAAAAGCAAAAACCGGTAGTACCGGTTAATGCTTGCCTGAAAAGATGTATGCGTAAGTCACTAGCTGCCTGATTTCAGATAAAACGGTCCACTCAATGAAAGACCAGTTTACCACCGTAATGACCGACAATCATGCAGGCAACCTGACAGGCTGCCAAAAGCACTACATATATCCAGCCTGTTTCGGTAAGAGGCAGAGCGGTCACCTCCGGATGCTCCAGCCGTATCAGAAGCGCCGGCAGCGACAGGGCTGTCAGCCCGGTTGCTCCGATGATCTTGATTCTGAAGACCCTGGTCATCTGCCCACGGTAGCGGATTTTCCAGTCAGCAAAACCGGTGGCAATTGCCAGGGGAGTCGCCACCAGGCCGAAGAGCAGCATGATATATGTTGCGTTTTCGAACTCGCGGAGCCCGGAATAGAGATAGAGCAGCAACGAGGCGAAAGCCGCGGGGAAAAGTGCCAGCGGGAAATGAACCGGTATGGGATGGAAGTATGGCAGCACTGGTTTCACCTGGGTCTGTTGTGGTGACATTACCCCTCCTGACTTGCGGCAGAATCAGATCAGCAGACGGACCGGATTTTCCAGAACGGACTTCAGTTCCTGCAGAAAACCCGCCGCATAGGCACCGTCAACCGCCCGGTGATCCGCCGACAGGGTGACTCTCATGATCCGGCCGACAACCATTTCCCCGTCCCTGGCTATAACGGTCTCCCCGACGGCTCCGACAGCCAGCATTGCCACCTGGGGGGGGAGAATAAGGGCGGAGAACTGGCTGACCCCCTGGGGGCCGAGATTGGATACGGAAAAGCTGCCGCCGCTCATGTCGGCCGGTGTCAGCATGCCATTTCGGGCCAGGTCAACCAGCTTGCGAGTCTGGTCGGCCAGCTCCACAAGGGTAAGTGATCCGGCCTCCCTGAGAACCGGAACGAGCAGCCCTGCCGTGACATTCACCACAATGCCGAGATTGATATCATTCTGCGGCACCAGCCCCTCGTCGGTGTACAGGGCATTGAGACTGGGGAATTTGGGCAGGGCAAGCGTGATCCCCTTGAGGATCAGATCATTGACCGATACCGGCGAACCGGCCATCTGCAGTTCGCGCCTGACCTCCTCGGCATGGTCCATAAAGATTTCCATGGTGGCGTAGAAGTGGGGAATCTCCCGCCAGGAAGTGCCGACGGTCGCGGCAATCGCCCCCCGCATCCTGGCGACACGGCTCTCCACGCCAGCACCTTCCCGCGGAGGGAGCTGAACGGCGGGGATGACCGCCGGTTCCCCTGTCACGGCCGCCGACGGTGTGACGCCGGCGATCTTCTCCAGATCCTCCAGCAGTACCCTTCCATCGGCTCCGCTCCCCTGTATCATTTCCAGATCAATCCCGAGTTCGCGGGCCTTGCGCCTGACCACCGGAGAGGCCTTCTCCCGTGTCGTGATCTCTGGTGCCGCAGACCTCGCCGGTTCAACCGCAGCCGGTTCAACCGCAGCCGGTTCAACCGCAGCCGGTTGCACCGCAGCCGGTTGCACCGGCGCGGCTATTGCCTCGCCTGGAGCCTCCTTGACCGGCAGTTCTCCGGGTGTTCCCATGGTGCCGAGCACTGTCCCGACGGGAACGGTCTCCCCCGGCCGGATCCGCTGCTCCAGGAGCACGCCGTCGTCGAACGCCTCCAGCCCCATGGTCGCCTTGTCGGTTTCCACCTCGGCGATGATATCCCCCCGGGAGATGGTGTCGCCGACCTGCTTCAGCCAGTGCCCCAGCAGCCCCTCGGTCATGGTGTCTGACAGTTTCGGCATGATAATGTTCTTCATCTGTTACCTCAAAATCTGCCTGCCATGAGCTCTCGCACAGCGGCAATGATCGTTTCGGGCCGGGGTATGCAGAGCTTTTCCAGCTCCCTGGAATAGGGCATCGGCACATCCAGTCCTGCAACCCTGATCACCGGGGTCAGCAGGGCATCGAAACACCCCCGGTGGATCCGGTAGGCGATCTCCCCCCCGAGGCCGGCGGTCTCCCAGCACTCCTCCACCACCACCGCCCGCCCGGTCCTGCAGGCGGAGGCAACAAACGTCTCGCTGTCAAGCGGGCTCAGGGTCCGCAGGTCGATCACCTCGCAGGAGATCCCCTCCTTTTCCAGCTCTGCTGCCGCCTGCAGCGCGAGGATGCTCATCCGGGCGTAGGCGACGATGGTGACATCGCTCCCCTCGCGCATGACATTGGCACGGCCGAAGGGGACGAGAAACTCCGGGTCGTCCGGAACCTCCCCCTTGCTGTTGTAGAGGAGCTCGTGCTCAAGGAAGATGACCGGGTTGTTGTCCCTGATGGCCGTCTTCAAAAGCCCCTTGGCATCGGCAGGTGTGGCCGGATAGGCGATCTTCAGGCCCGGGCAGTGCATGAAGTAGGTCTCCAGGGATTGGGAATGCTGGGCAGCCAGCTGGCTCCCCCCCCCACCGGGCATCCGTACCGTCATGGGGAGATGGGTCTGGCCGCCGAACATGGAGCGTGCCTTGGCCATATGATTGATGATCTGGTCCATGGCCAGAAGGGCGAAATTGACCGTCATCAGTTCCGCCACCGGCCGAAGCCCCCCCATGGCCGCCCCCACTGCCACACCGACGATGGTGTTTTCAGAAATGGGAGTATCCTTGACCCGCCCCTCGCCGAACTCGGCCAGAAGCCCCCGGGTCACCTTGAAGGAGCCCTCGTACAGCGCCACGTCTTCCCCCCAGACTACCACCGAAGGGTCGTGGCGCATCTCCTCCTTCAGGGCCAGGTTGAGGGCGTCTCGATAGGTCATCTCAGACATAGATATCCTCCCAAACTTCCCCGTCCTCAGGCCACGGCGACTCCTCGGCAAACGTCACCGCCTCTGCCACAACAGCTTTTGCCCTCTCGTGTATGCCATCCAGCTGGGCCTGGCTGGCAACCCCCTCTTCCACCAGCCTCCGGCCGAAGTTCGGGATCGGGTCCCGTGCCTTCCAGACCTCGTGCTCGGCAGCCGAGCGGTACTTGGCCGGATCGGCCATTGAGTGGCCGCGAAAACGGTACGTGACCGCCTCGATCAGGTACGGCCGGCCGTGCTCCCGTACCCATTCGGCGGCCCGTTTCACCGCCTTGTAGACGGCAATCAGGTCCATGCCGTCCACCTTCTCGGAAGGTATGTCGTATCCGCAGGTTCGCTTGTGGATGTCCACCACCGCGGAGGAGCGATGCACCTCCGTGCCGATGCCGTAGAAGTTGTTCTCGCAGATGAACAGCACCGGAAGCTCCCAGAGACGTGCCCAGTTGAGCCCCTCGTGAAAGGTCCCCTGGTTTACCGCCCCGTCGCCGAAGAAACAGGCCGCTATCCGGTCTTCACCCCGGTATTTGGCGCTGAAGGCAAGCCCGCAGGCGACCGGAAACTGGCCGCCGACAATGGCATAGCCACCCATGAAGTTGAGGGACGGGTCGAAGAGGTGCATGGAGCCCCCCTTTCCCTTGCAGATCCCTGTTGCCCGACCGAACAGCTCGGCCATGACCCGCTTTGGATCGGCGCCACGGACAATGGCCTGGGCATGCTCCCGGTAGGCGGAGAGGATGTAATCGTCCCGGTGCAGCCCGGCTGTTGCGCCGACCGCAACTGCCTCCTGGCCGCTGTACAGGTGGAGGAAGCCGGTGATCAGCCCCCGGGCATACTGTTCGGCGCACGACTCCTCGAATTCGCGGGAGACCACCATCTGCTCGTAGAGCCTCAGCAGCTCATGATCCGGGAGTACCCCCCTGAGCGTAACTTCCATAACTGACCTCATTATCAGAAAAGCCAAGCCGAAAACCTGCCACGGAGACACAGAGGCTCAGAGGAATAATATTCTGTCCTTCTCCGTGCCTCTGAGTCTCCGTGGCAGATTGTGCAGTAGTTACTCCTTCATTGCCCGGACCAGCAGTTCATAATCCTCCAAGAGCGCCTGCAGGTCCTCCTCGTGCTCGATCTCCTGCTGCAGGATGGTCAATACCATGTTGTAGGTAACCGGATCCTTGTCCTTGGTAATGTCCATGAGCCGTTTGTAGACGCCGATGGCGCAGCGCTCACCCTTGATGTTCTGCTCCAGCAGTGTCTTGACGAAGGGGTCGTCCGGCGCCTCGTAGCCGCAGTTGGTAAACCTGTACCACTCCTCCGGCTTGGTGACCGGAGTCCCCCCCAGCTGGATGATCCGCATGGCTACCATGTCGGCATGGAGCAACTCCTCGGTGGCATGCTGCAGCAGTTCGGCGCCGACGGCATCCTTCATCGGTCCCTTCACCAGTTTGGCCCCGAGCCAGTACTGGTAATAGGCCAGCCACTCGTCACTGAAGGCACGGCGCAGGAGGCCGAGAAGTTCATCCACATCCATGTCGATTATTTCACGTCCCTTTGACCCCATGGTTGCCTCCTTCAAACCTGCGACTTCAACCTTTCAGTTTTACGGCAATCTTCGCCACGTGAGCCCCCTGGAAACGGGCAATGGCCAACTCGTTTTCCGACGGTTTGCGGGAGCCGTCGGCCGCGGCCAGTGTCGTCGCGCCATAGGGGGTGCCGCCGGTGATCTCGTCCATGTTCAGCAGACGCTGCTCCGAATAGGGGCAACCGACGATGATCATCCCCTGGTGCAGCAGCGTGGAGTGAAAACTGGTGATGGTGGTCTCCTGGCCGCCGTGCTGGGTGGCGGTACTGGCAAAGACGCTCCCCACTTTCCCCACCAGCGACCCCTGCATCCAGAGTTTGCCGGTCTGGTCGAGAAAGTTGCGCATCTGGGCGGCCATGTTCCCGAAACGGGTCGGAGTACCGAAAATGATGGCATCCGCTTCCGGCAACCGGGCAACCGTGGCTGTGGGAATATGGGCAAAGGCGGCGCGGGCGGCCTTGGCGCCGTACTGCTCCAGCACCTCGTCGGGAATCAGTTCCGGAACCTGCAACAGTTCCACGTTCGTCCCCTCAACGCTGCGCGCTCCTTCGGCAATCGCCTCGGCCATGGTGTAGATATGCCCGTACATACTGTAGAAAATAACCTGAATATTGGTGGACATGAACGCCTCCTAGATGTGAATACCGACACCAGAAGCTTAACAGAAAGGGTGTTGTCTGCAACACCTGCCGTGGCAAATCGCGGCCCGGGTTGCACAGGCAACAGTTCCTGCTATTGTATGTGATAGTTAACGCCACAACCGGCAATCAAGACAGAAAAGGAGAACTCACATGGCAAAGGAAGCATTCGTTGACCAGGACCTTTGTATCAGCTGCGGAATCTGCGTAAATAACCTGCCGGATGTTTTCCGTTTTGCAGAAAACGGCAAGGCCGAGTGTTACGATCCGAAGGGGGCGTCAGTCGAAGATATACAGAGCGAGGCCATTGATGTCTGTCCGGTCGCGTGCATCTGCTGGAAAGAGTGACCGGAAGAGACGACCGAATGGAAAAGGGGAATCCACGGATCATCCTGGAGAGATTACATGCTCGGTACCGTACCATGAGCAGCATTTAGTTGCGAGAGCATTTGCCGAAGGGCTTCTTCTGTGTCATGCCGGAACACCAGCGGCATTCTCCGTGCTGCAGCAACGGCTGCTTTCACGAAACGATACACCGTGACGCGGATGGTTGCATCTCGATGCATCGACGGCAAACCCACAGTTCACACGCAAACAAACTGTTCAACGCATCTATGCCCCAAATGGTATAATAAGTAAGGAAAGGGGGTGTAGATAATGTTGAACATCAGCGGAAAAAGCGTTACGACGACCGAGTCGGGCGAGCGGTGCGACATCAAGGTTTGGAGCGGGGCCTGCGACCGCGGCCCGGATCACGATACCTCGGAAAAGTACCTGTGCGTCCACTGCGAAACGATCCCCGGATTGGACCACGAGGTGCGGCATGAGATTTTCCCCCATGTAAGCGGCGATTACAGCCGGATGATGTGAAAATCTCCATTCTGACGCAACTGCGCCAGCAACAAAAAAAGGGATGTGCGCAAGCCGTTCAGGGTCATTCCCCTGCGGCAGCTTGCGACAATCCCTTTTTTAACATTACTGTCGATCAACCTTCAGTGCAGCAACATGCCTGAACCTGAAGCCGGATCAGCCGCCAAGGCCAGCAGGCTCTCTGCGTAGGCCAGATCCTCCTCGGCCACCAGAATCTCACGTACCACATCATCTGCTCCGAACCTGAGAGCGTACTCAACTCCGCCGTTTTTGAGCATGGTTTCCATTTTGGCCAGTTCTGAACTGTTCACAGCATCGAAGAATCTTTCCATCTTTTCCACCACCTTCCATTGGTAACGTTGGCAGTGAATTGGCCATACTTCATACTTTCATGATAATACAACTGAGGCGATCCGGGTACAAATTCCGCATCTACGTGGAATGATGGTGGGAAAAGCGGCATGATTGCCGGGACGAGAAATCAGGACGTCCATTCTTAAGGCAGGAAATCTGACCGGCAGTATATCCGATCAGACAACAATCAACACTGCTTGCAACCAATGGAGGACTTCCCTTCGAACATTGCATGCAGGCCGTTCATGTGTTTTTCGAGACAATCCGGACACATCCCGTGCGTAAATGAAGCATCGCTATGCTCTATCAGGTACTCTTCCAGATTTTGCCAGATCTCTCCGGTGTTGCGGATTTTCTTGCAGTACATGCAGATGGGAATGAGCCCTTCCAGTCGTTTGATCCGCATCAGGGCGTTCTCCAGCTCAAGTGTCCTCGCCTCAAGAACGGCACGCTGCTCCTGCAGCAGCTCGTTGCGATGCTTCAGCTCCAGATGGATCTTGATCCGCTGACGGACATGACTGATGAAAAACGGCTTGGCGATGTAATCCACCGCCCCGAGTTGCAGTCCGTTCAACTCGCTGTCTCCGTCCGACATGGCCGTGATAAAGATCACCGGAATATCCCGATAGCGTTCGTCAGCCTTTAGTTGGCGGCAGAGATCAAAGCCGCTCATTCCCGGCATCATCACGTCGAGAAGTATCAGGTCGGGGACCTGCTCCCTGACGACATCAATGGCCTCTGTAGCGCTTTGTGCCAGGAGAATGTCATAGGTTCCCCGCAGAATGGTATCCAGCAGCATGAGGTTTGCCTGCTCATCATCGACAACGAGTACCTTGAAGCGTCTGTCTTTCATTATCACCCCGATATTCTTCGCGTATACACCGTATTATTTCGAAATTTTACGGCATCGGCAAATCAGCGAAACCCGGCAAAACATAATTATTTTTTAAAAGTGACAGGATTCAAGCACGTTACGGACAAAATCACTCATTTAGCTCTTTTATGTAAGGCAAACAGCAAGTTCGGCTTGCACGAAGCAAGCCAGTTTCATTTTATTTTCTACAGGAACCGGAGCAGACATGGACGCCGGACGGCATTCAGCCCTGCCTGGAAACGATGGAGAGCAACCTGACGATCTTCCCATCACCGGGAAGCAGGGAGTGCACGGTTTCGGCATCGAAATAGATGCTGTCCCCCTCGTCCAGATCGATATTTTGGTCGCCATATCGTATGACAAGTCTCCCCTCGATGACAAGGATGAACTCCTCGCCGCCATGGCTGTGCCCCGCATCGTCCCTCGCGGTTGCAGGGATCTCGATCAGCGACGGTGCCAGCTTCTTGGCAAACGGGTGATTGGCGAAGAGCTCGACCGATCGTTTCACCCCGGTGTCGGACATCATGCCACACCTGGCTCTTTGTTCCCGACCCCGGACGATTTCGAAACGGCGCGGTTCTTCACTCTCCGTGAAAAAATCCGCCATTTTGACGTCAAAGAACCTGGCTATCTTCGTCAAGGTGGCAATCGGGGGGGAGATGTGACCGTTCTCGATCTGGGAAATGAGCGCGGTTGACACCCCTAATTCCGTAGACACCTTCTGCAGGGTCATTCTCCGATCGTGCCTCAGCTTGCGTATCTTTGCACCGATGTTGTATTCCGACATACCTTATCCCGAGGATGGTTTTTCCATTTGTCACTTTCTGGCCGCGGTGAGGAAGCGCTCTTCGATGAAGGCGGCAACTGCCGCCGGATCGTTCAAATCAAGTACCGGCACATCCAGTTCCAGCGGCGCATCGCTGGCTACGGCCACCAGGGTCGGATCGTGCTCCTCCCCACGACAGAGGAGGGTCGAGCTCCGCTCCTTGCGGTGCACCTCGATCTTGGGGAGGCCGCTCTTCTTGAACCCCTCGGTGAGCACCAGATCCACATCGCCGAAATAGGTGGCAAGCAGTTCGTCGATGGATGGCGACGCGTCGTGCTTCTTCACCATCGCCAGCTTCTCCGGGGATGAAATGACCATGGTATCGGCACCGGCAACGGTCAGGCGGTGACTGTCCTTCCCCGGATGATCGATGTCGAAGCGGTGGGCATCGTGCTTGACCACGCCGATCCGCCAGCCGCGGCCTTTCAGATCGGAAATCACCTTTTCCAGCAGTGTGGTCTTGCCGGTACCTGACTTGGCAACGAAGGAGACCGCCCGCGGCAGCGCCCTGCCGGCACCCTGTCCGGCAACCGGAGTGCCGCACTCTTCCGGATCCCCCTGTAGCTTGGCCACCGCATGGGGGACCGCTCTCCAGACCGCCTCCAGGTTCTCCACTGCCCCCTTCGGGCTGCCGGGGAGGTTGATAATCAAGCTGTTTCCCCGGATGCCGGCAATTGCCCGGGAGATCATGGCATGGGGGGTCTTCTTCAGGCTCTCCGCCCGCATTACCTCGCCGAAACCGGGGATCTCCCGGTCGATGACCCGTCTGGTTGCATCCGGGGTGACATCCCGTGGGGAGACGCCGGTTCCGCCGGTAGTAAGGATCAGGTCAAACTTGCCGCTGTCCGCCCACCCCATCAGCTTGACGACAATGGTCTCCTCGTCATCGGGAATTATTTCACTGTAAAGGGTCGCCACGTCATGCTCCCCCAGCCACTTCTCCAGCGCCGGCCCGCTGGCATCGGCCCGTTCTCCCCGGGAGCTACGGTCGCTCAAGGTCAGGATTGCTGCTTTCATTTCTACTCCTTCTTCAATCTAAACTTGTCACGGCAGTTGCATGCTGCCGAAAAGAGTGCATCAGGCCTATTCCGTCGCAATTCTTAGCGAAATGAAGTGTAAACAGCCGATATTGTCCGAGCCCTCACTCCCCCCAGGGGAGCCCCCGCTGCCAGGTGCCGCTCTTCCCCCCCTCCTTGTGGAGGAGAACGATCTCGCCGATGGTGATCCCCTTCTCCATCCCCTTGCACATGTCGTAGACGGTCAGAGCGGCAACCGAAGCAGCCACCATCGCCTCCATCTCCACCCCGGTACGTTCGAAGGCCCGCACCGTCGCCTCGATCCGTACGCACCCCTTTGCCTGGTCGACGGAGAACTCGATAGCAACGTGATGGATCGCCAAGGGGTGGGAAAGGGGGATCAGGTCCGGGGTTTTCTTGGCAGCGGCAATACCCGCCAGGCGGGCCACGCCGAGCACGTCACCCTTGGCGATCCCCCCCTCGGTGATCGCCGCCAGGGTCTTGTGGCTCATGGACACCATCGCCCCCGCTATGGCGGTGCGCATCGTCGGGTTCTTGGCGCTGACGTCCACCATGATCGCCTGCCCCTTGTCGTCAAAATGGTTGAAGCTCATGGGTCACCTCTGAAGAAATTTTATCGGTTCAATATTTAAGGGTACTGCCTGGGGAATGAATTGCAAAGTCAGTCAGCAGATTCCGCCCTCTCCTCCCCCATGAGCAGCTCCTCACGCAGCAGGTGACACCGTACTATTGCCCCCTGTTCCAGTACCTCGAGCTCCGCGGGGAATACGGCCAGGGCATCGGCACGGAGCATGGTCTTAAGCATGGCGGTCTGCTGTATCCCCGAGGAGTATGCGAGAAATCCCCCCTCCCCGCTCTGCAGCGCAACCCTGATCAGGTTCATCTTTCCCGGTTTCTTGCGCAGGTCGTTCATCAGGGTGGCGGTGACAACCGGACGGAACAGGCGGCTGTGGCCCATCATCTTCAGCAGGGCCGGCCGGGCGAACGCCTCGAAGGTCACCATGGTGGAGACAGGGTTGCCGGGGAGGGAGAAAACCGGCTTCCCCTCGAACATGGCGACGGCTGTCGGCCCCCCCGGCTTCATGTCGACCTTCCAGAAGAGCTGCTTCACACCCAGCTCGGCCAGCAGGTCCCGCACCAGGTCCCGGTCGCCGGCCGAAACCCCGGCGGAGGTGATGAAGGCATCGGCCCTCAGCCCCTCGGTCATCTTTTCCAGGTGGCTCTCCCGGTTGTCCCGGGCAATGCCAAGGAGGACCGGCTCTCCGCCGATCTCCCTCACCGCCGCCGCAAGGGAGAGGATGTTGCTGTTAATGACCCTGCCGGGGGCAAGGGGCTCCCCCAGCTCCACCAGTTCGTCGCCGGTGGAGAGGATCGCCACCCGGGCGCGGCGGTGCACCGGCACCAGCGCCCGGCCGAAGGAGGCGAGCATGCTGATCTCCGGCGAGCGGAGCAGGGTTCCGGCGGTGATGATGGTTTCGCCGGCCTTGACATCCTCGGCAGTACGGCGGATATGCTGCCCCGGCTTCACCGGATGCAGCATGGTCACCGTGTCGCCGCTGTCATCGGTATCCTCGATCGGCACCACCGCGTCGCACCCCGGCGGGACCGGCGCGCCGGTCATGATCCGGATGGCGCACCCCGGCTCCACCGCGCCGCAGATCTCGCCGCCGGCCGGAATGTAGCCGGTCACCCGCAGGGTAGTCGGCACACTGGTGCAGTCGGCAGAGCGCACGGCAAAGCCGTCCATGGCCGAGTTGTCGCACAGCGGCATGCTCCAGGGGGCACTGATATCCTCGGCAAGCACCCTTCCGGCTGTCTCCAGGATGGAGACCCGCTCCACGCCGAGGGGCTTTATGCTGGAGAGAACGATCTGCCTTGCTTCGTCAAAAGTTGGCATGTGATACTCCTTGAACTTGAAAACATTGAACAATGGCTGTACACGGAAGAGTCTTCACCCTTTGCGGAACAGGTGCACCGAGGTCGCCTTGAAGGAGGCGAAGACGGGGCTCCCCTCCCGAAGACCCAGCTCTTCCAGTGAATGAGAGGTAACCGAGGCCACCAGTGGAAAGCCGCAGTCCAGGTAGACCTTGTTGACCGGCCCCAGCGGCACGATGCGGCTCACCGTGCCGGGGAAGAC
>Ga0209172_10004460_pt1 | contig 18812 bp, 15 predicted proteins | sample LarsenN4metaG_FD_184113 | JGI IMG/M metagenome (GOLD analysis project Ga0209172, IMG submission 184113) | Hot spring sediment bacterial and archeal communities from British Columbia, Canada, to study Microbial Dark Matter (Phase II) - Larsen... ... | reverse complement strand
CGGTGCCCGCACCTACCCCGACCTCATGCTGGCCGTCGCCCAGTGCCTTGACCGCTTCACCTCACAAGAATGCCTCCACTACTTCACCCATGCACACTATGGCGCAACTTAATACGGAAATGCTCTAAGCCGCAACGATGCAGTGGGTCCACCGCGAAGTCATACGGTTTTTGGCTGATCAAAACTCGATTCACCGATCCGCAAGCTTCCATCCATTGCAATGCTGTTGGATGGATTTGCAATCGATCCGAGATATTGAGTCTCCGCTTCGCGTTCTTTGCACCCTTCGCGGTGAACTGCAGCATTCCGGCCAAGACACCAAGGGCAAAGCGCCGCAGGCCGCGCCGGGTCAGTTGCTGCTGCTGTCGGGCGGCGGCAGGGTCAGGACGCGGAGGGGGAAGCGGAGGATGAGGTCCCCATCCAGGAGGATTTCCACGGGATAATCCCCGGCATCGGCGAATTCCACGCCCCCAAAGACGGCGACATTGGTGGCATGGGAGTCCTCGCTCATGAGCTTGAAAGGGGTCTCGGTGCGGGTGAGTTCGGTCTCGTCGTCATCCGGGGTGAGGATGCGGGTGGTCTGGGTGTAGCTGCCGGTGCCGTTGCACCAGCGGGTGTAGACGCAGAATTTCATGACCCGGATGGGCAGGCCCGGAGCCGCGATGAGGTGGAGGACGCCGACCAAGGTGTTGGCCCCGGAAGCTTCCAGGCGCACATCCTCGCAGACGAGGGCGCATTGCAGGTCGGGAGTCATCGCCGGACGCAAGTCTCAGGTGTCAGGACTTGGGGCCCGTCCTTCTTCCGGAGTGCGGGGTTCAAACCGCTCCGCCGGTGAGGCCCTGGATGATGCTGACCAGGGGGAGGAAGAGGGCGATGACGATGGTGCCGACGACCAGGGCCAGGAAGACGATCATGATCGGCTCCAGGAGCGAGGTGAGGCCGGCGACGGCGACATCGACTTCTTCTTCATAGACATCGGCCACTTTGGTGAGCATGTCGGGCAATTGACCGGTTTCTTCGCCAACCTGGATCATGGAAATGACCATGGGGGGGAAGAGGCCGGAAGCTTCGAGGGGGGCGACCATCGATTCCCCTTCCTTGACGGCCTCGTGGACTTTGGTGAGGGCGTCGGCGATGACGACGTTGCCGGCGGTCTCTTTGGTGATGGAGAGGGCCTGGAGGATGGGGACGCCGGAAGAGACGAGCGTGCCGAGGGTGCGGGAGAAGCGGGCGATGGAGGTTTTGGTGAGGAGGTCTCCGAACACGGGCATGCGCAGCTTGAGGCGGTCGAGGATGACCGCACCGGCCGGGCTGGCGGCGAAAAGCTTCCAGCCGACGACGAGGACGGCGATGGCGATGGGAAGGTAGGGAATGGGGAGCGCGCCGTCGGAAATGGAGGGGGGCCAGCAGAGGTATTGCACGAAGCGGCTGAAATCGATGACGATCTGGGTGAGGACGGGCAGCGGCTTGCCCGCCAGCATGTCGGCGAAGATTTTCTCGAACTTGGGAACAATGAAGAGGAGGAGGAAGGCGAGGATGCCGACAGCAATGACGAGGACGACGACGGGATAGACCAGGGCGGAGACGACTTTGCCGCGGATTTTCTGGGATTTTTCCTGGAATTCGGCCAGGCGGCGGAGGACGGTTTCGAGCACGCCGCCGAGTTCCCCGGCTTTGACCATGTTGACGTAGAGTTTGTTGAAGATTTTCGGGTGCTGGGCGAGGGCCTCGGAGAAGGTGTTGCCGGCCTCGACGGATTCGGCGAGGTTGGTCATGGCGGACTTGAGGCCGAGGTGCTTTTCCTGCTTGAGCAGGGTGCGGAGGGAGCGGAGGAGGGGCAGGCCCGCGTCGATGAGGGTGGCGAGCTGGCGGGTGAAGATCATCAAGGTCTTGGATTTGACCTTGGGGGCGCCGAAGAGGTTGATGTTTTTGGAGCCGGCCTTGGCGGGCCCTCCGGCGGCGGCGGCGGCTTTGGCGCCCTCGACCACGGTGGTGGGGAAGAGGCCCTGGGCCTTGATCTGGGTGGAGGCCTCCTGGGCGTTGGCGGCATTGACCGTGCCGGTCTTTTGCTGGCCACTGGAATCGACGGCGGTGTAACTGAAGACAGGCATGGCGGTGGGTCTTTGCTGGGTGTGGCTCAGGTGTATTTGATGACTTCCTCGATGGTGGTCTCACCATCGAAAATGCAGCGGAGGCCATCCTGGCGGAGGGTGGTCATGCCGAGTTCGATGGCTTTTTGGCGGATCACCACGGTGGGGGCCTTCTCATTAATAAGCTGGCGGATGGGCTCGCGGATGTCGAGCAACTCGTAGATGCCTTTGCGGCCCTTGTAGCCGGTGTGGTTGCAGTGTTCGCAGCCTTCCCCGTAGTAAAAGGATTTGTCGCCAATGTCGTGGGCGGAGAGGCCGATCTGGGCCAGGACGCTTTCCGAGGGCTCGTAGGGGGTCTTGCACTTGGAGCAGATGCGGCGGATGAGGCGCTGGCCCAGGACGCCTTCCAAGGTGGCGGAGATGAGGAAGGGCTCGACGCCCATGTCGATGAGGCGGGTGATGGCGCCGGGGGCGTCGTTGGTGTGAAGTGAGGTGAGGACGAGGTGGCCGGTGAGGGAAGCCTGGATGGCGATCTGGGCGGTCTCCAGGTCGCGCGTTTCACCGACGAGGATGCGGTCGGGGTCCTGGCGGAGGAAGGCACGCAGGGCGCGGGCGAAGTTGAGGCCGATGCCCTCGTGGACCTGGACCTGCATGATGCCTTCGAGTTCGTATTCGACGGGGTCCTCGGTGGTGAGGATTTTGGTGTCGATGGTGTTGATCTTGCGGATGCAGGAGTAGAGGGTGGTGGTCTTGCCGGAGCCGGTGGGGCCGGTGACGATGAAGATGCCGTGGGGCTTCTCGATGGTCTCCTCGATGTAGGTGCGGATGGCGTCGGGCATGCCGAGGGCCTCGAGGTCGAGGTTGACGACGGAGCGGTCGAGGACGCGGAGCACGACGGACTCTCCGTGCTGGGTGGGGAGGGTGGAGACGCGCAAGTCCACCTGGCGCCCGGCCATGACGGTCTGGATGCGCCCATCCTGGGGGACGCGGCGCTCGGCGATGTTGAGGCCGGACATGACTTTGATGCGGGAGATGACGGGGAGGGCCAGGCGCTTGGGCGGGGGGGCCATCTCGTAGAGGGCGCCGTCCACGCGGTAGCGGATTTTGAATTCTTTCTCGAAAGGCTCGAAGTGGATGTCGGAGGCCTGGGCTTGGATGGCTTTGGCGATGACGGTGTTGACGTATTTGACGATGGGGGCGGAGTTGGCGGCGGCGCCGCCGTCGTCAAGGTTTTGGACGTTGGTGTCCACCTCGCCGGCCAGCTGGGAGAGAAGGTCTTCGACGGCGGCTTCTTCTTTGCCGTAGAACTGCTCGATGCGCTCGCGCACCTGGGAGAGGGGGGCGACGATGAGGTTGATGGCCTTGTTGCAGGCGAAGCGGAGGTCTTCGAGGGCCTGCTGGTTGAGGGGATCGAGCAGGGCGACGGTGATGGAGGCCTCGTCGTAGGCGACGGGGAGTGCGCCGTGCAAGCGGGCGGTGGTGGGAGGGACGACGGAAAGCAGTTCCGGGGTGAAATGGGCGCCGGAGAGATCGACGTAGTCGAGGCCGAGGTAGTGGGCGATGTGCTGGAGGAGGGTGGGCTCGTCGAGGATGCCGTAGTCGGCGATGATCTGCTCGATGGCTTTGCCGGAACGGTTTTGCTCTTCAAGCAGCTCGGAGGCTTGCTCCTCGCGGAGGATGCCTTGTTCCTGAAGGAAGGAGAGGAGAAGGTGGGCGTCCATGGCGGTCAGTCCTTGTCACCCATGGTGGCGGCGATGATTTCCTCGGGGGTGGTGACGCCGGCGACGGCCTTGCGGATGCCGTCCTCGCGCAGGGTGCGCATGCCCAGGTCGCGGGCGCGCTGGCGGATGACGGAGACGCTGGCGCGGTCATTGATGAGGCCGCGGATTTCGTCATCGACCATGAAGATTTCAAAGATGCCGTTGCGGCCTTTGTAGCCGGAGCCGCGGCAGGTGTCGCAGCCGCGGCCTTTGCGGAAGTTGGCTTCGGCCAGGCGGGAGGGGTCCAGGTTCATGGAGCGCAGTTCAACGTCGGTGGGCTGGTAGTGCTCGGCGCAGTTTTTGCAGACTTTGCGGATGAGGCGCTGGGCCATGACGGCGCGGACGGAGGAGGAGACGAGGAAGGGCTTGATGCCGATGTCGATCAGGCGGGTGACGGCGCTGGGGGCGTCGTTGGTGTGGAGGGTGGAGAAGACGAGGTGGCCGGTGAGGGAGGCGTTGATGGCGATCTGGGCGGTCTCGGGATCGCGGATTTCACCGACCATGACGATGTTGGGGGCCTGGCGGAGCATGGCGCGCAGGGCGGAGGCGAAGGTCATGCCGACATCGTGGCGGACGGCGACCTGGTTGATCCCGGCCAATTCGTATTCGACGGGGTCTTCGACGGTGATGAGCTTGCGGTCGGGCTTGTTGAGGGTGTTGAGGCAGGCGTAGAGGGTGGTGGACTTGCCGGAGCCGGTGGGCCCGGTGACGAGGAAGATGCCGTCGGGCAGTCCGAGGATGCGCTCCATTATGGCCTGGTCATCGGAAAAGAAGCCCAGCTCAGGCAGGCCGAGGGTGAGGGCAGTCTTGTCCAAAATACGCATGACGATGGATTCACCGTGCACAGTGGGAACGGAGGAGACGCGGAGGTCGATGGAGCTGCCGTCCTGCATGGCCATGGCGATGCGCCCGTCTTGGGGGAGGCGCTTTTCGGCAATGGACATGTTGGCCATGATTTTCAGGCGGGAGAGAATGGAGCCTTGGAGGCGCTTGGGCGGATCGCGCATTTCCTGGAGGACGCCGTCCATGCGGTAGCGGAGGCGGAGGCGCTTTTCCAGGGGCTCGATGTGGATGTCGGAAGCCTTCAGGCGGTAGGCATCCATGATGATGCCATAGACCATCTTGATGATGGGCGCATCGGCATCGCCGCCCTCGACGCCTGCGTCGTCACCGGCCTCGGCGCTGTCGCCGGTTTTGACGATGAGTTCATCGCCACTGCCGTAGGAATTGATCAGGGCATCGACCGATTCGTCCGTGGCGCCGTAGTGGGTGGCAATGGCCGCTTCGATCTTCTCCTTGGGTGCGACGACGGGATCGACGTCCATCTTCAAGAGGTAGCGCAGGGTGTCCAGCGCCTCAAAGTTCATCGGATCGGAGATGGCGATGCGGACGGAGTGGGGGAAGCGCTGGAGGGGGATGGCGCAGTAGCGGCGGGCGTCGGAGCGCTTGAGCAGGGCGACCGCCTCAGGCTCGACATGGTCGAGTTCGGGGATGTAGTCCATCCCGCAGTCGTTGGCCATGGCCAGCAGGATGTCATCGCGCCCGACGATGCCGGCGGCCACGAGTTCATCGGCAACGGCGCGGTTGTTGTTGGCAGCCTCCAGGCGGGCCTGCAGGCCCTGGTCCTGGGTGATGAGTCCGGCGTTGACCAGAAGCTCGAGAATGTAATCGTCGTTCAACGCCATCTTGGGTGCCGATGATGGAGAATGCTGCGCACTTCTGCCAAGGGGAAATTAAAGCGGATCACGTAAAAAATTCGTTTCCCGCGATAAAGTCAGCACGAAGTAAATACTGGAGCGGCCAAACGGCGGGCCAAAACCGGGCAGGATGCGAGCATGCGGGAGGCGGCGCGTCCCCAACGGGGATGGGTGCCGAGCCAGCGGGTCAGGCCGTTTTGCCAGGAAACGCGCTGGTAGAGCGCGTGGTGTGCGGCGGTGTAGGCAGCGGCCAGCTGGTCCAATTGGCCATGGCTCAGGGCACGGAGGGTGAGGTCGGCGGCGAGTTCTCCACTGGCCAGCGCCATGGTGATGCCCTCGCCGGTGAAGGGTTCGACGACGCGGGCGGCATCCCCGGCCAGGAGGACCCGTCCGCCCGCGGGGCGGAAGGCGGGCCGGGTGATCGGCGCGCTGCTGCGCCAGGTGAGGGGACCACAGCCGGGAAAGTAGCGTTCGGCAATGGCCTGGGGTGTCGTCCGCGCCTTTTGTTGGAGCACCATGCAGAGATTGGCCTGGCGGGCATTGAAAGGAGCCAGGCCGAAGTAGCCCTCGGGAAAAAAAGTCATGTGCACCGCATCTGCCGCCCGGTCCACGGGGAGCGTGGTCTGCCAGGCGGTCCGGGGGCAGCGGGAGCGCGGAGCGGAAAGGCCGGCTTGGTGGGCCAGCCAGGAATTCCTTCCGTCCGCGCCGATCAGCACGCGCCCCTGGAATATGCCGTGGCTGGTGATGAGTGTGTTGTTGGGCTTTAGCTCGTAAGGGATGCAGCGCGTGCGCACTTGGGCGCCGGCCCGCCGCGCTTCTTCCAGCAGCCACTGGTCGAGGATTTCGCGGCTGACGGCGCGCTCGCCTCTCCCCCGGGCTTCCAGTGGCAGCGTGGCCGGACTGCGGAAGTCCGCGGAGATTTGCAGGTGGTGGATCGGATAATGTTCCAGTGCTTCGAATCCGCCGGTGAGCCCCTGCCGGTCCCAGATTTCCCAGCTCCGGGGATGGAGGCAGTCGCCGCAGACCTTGGGCCGGGGGAATTCGGCCTTGTCCAGGAGAAGGACATCGAATCCTGCGCGGGCAAGGATCAGCGCGGCCAGGCTCCCGGCCGGGCCTGCGCCCAGGATCGTGGCATCGTGATGGGTGGGCATCGGAGGGATTGCGGGGTTCGATGATGGATTACTCGGAATCGAGCCGGAGGCAAATGGCTTGCCGGTGCCAGGGCAGGCGGCTCCACGTGAAGCCACTCCAGCCGGCCTCACGTGCGAGGGCCTGCAATTCATGCCGGTTGAATGCCCGGCGGACGGAAAGCAGCGCATCATGCCGCGTCATCGGCGCGCGCAGCCAGAGAGTCACCAGGAGCCAGACCGCAGCGTAGGCCGCTGCCGAGCGCTCCAAATCGGCCACCACAACGCCCTTCCGGGCCACGCGGCGCAGTTCCCGCAACACCACGAGCGCCTCCGGCCCGCTGAAGTGATGCAAAGCCAGGTGGCAGGTCACCCAGTCAAAGGATCCATCGGCAAAGGGCAGCTTCGTCGCATCGCCTTCCCTCCATTCCACGCCGGCATCGGGGTGGGTCTTGGCCGCTTCTGCCAGTGTGAACGGATGCCGGTCCACGGCCACACAGTGTCCCGCCTGCAAGGCGTGCTTCTGCAGCACAGTCAAATCTCCGCTGCCACAGGCCACGTCCAGCAGCGATGCCCCAGGCTCGGCCATGCGGGCGGCATAGCGGGCCGCGGCATGGCCACCGAACCAACGGTTGATGGTGCGCAGGTGCGCCAGGTCCTCGGCCAATGCCCGCGGGTCCGCCTCCGGATGGTCCATCCACTCCGGTTCCCCCGGGTCAAACGCGCGGGCGGCCAAGTCCGGCAACATCACGGTCCCGGGGGCTGGGATTCGAGATCGCGCAAAATGTCCATCACCCGGTCGCCCCGCGTCAGGGAATCGTCGAAGCGGAAATACAGCTTGGGCGTGTATTTGATGTGCAGGCGCTGGGCGACCTCATGCTGCCATTCCGGCGCCAGGCGCGCCAGCTGGGCCAGAAGGTCGTCCGGCGCGATTTCCTCGCCCATGGCGCTGACATAGACGAAAGCCTGGCGCAAGTCGGGCGTGACATCCACCGAGGTGATCGTCACCACCACATCATCCAGCACGCGCGCCCGGGTGAGCAGGCGGCTCAATTCACTTTGCATCAACCCGGCCAGGCGGGTCAGTCGCAGATTGCTCATTCCCCAGTATGGCACCGCCTGAAGGATGAGGGAAACGGATTTCTTGCACGGGCCATTGCATCCTTGTGCGGGGAAGCTGCCCCCTCATCGATTCCGCACCCTTTCCTGCGCCTTCTCCATTCTTTCCTCTTGCCCCTCCAGGATCGCCGCTTAGCTTGCATCTTAACCAGTCGCGGCGGCGTGGAGGCGGATGAACCCCGCCAGGGCCGAGAGGCAGCAACGGTACCCTGACCTGCGCGGCCGCTGCGTCTGGCCCTTTTTCAGCCATCCCAAGTCAGTCTTGCCTGGGACTTTTCCGGCGCATAAGATCGGTTTATTCAAAAAGATGGTCGATATGAGCAGCATCCATTCTACTTCATCCCCAAATCCTCTCAAAACCGTGGCCCTCTTTGCCGCAGGCACCATTGTCGCCACCCTCGGCGCCGCTTTGCTCATTCGCCTGATGTCGGAGCGCTCGCTCGAGCATCTGGCCCGCTTGGCCAGTGGTGAGTCGGACTACGAGCACAAGCATCCCGGCCGCCGTTCTTGAGGGTCCAGGCTTTTTCCCGTCCAATGTGACGGATTCGTCACCGGTTCGGCACACTTGATGCGGATGCTCCGCAACGATGCACCCGCGTGCCCTGTGGCTGGCTGCCTGCCTTCTTGCCTTCCCGGCGGGCGCAGCCCTCCATGCGCAAACTGCGGGCGACCTGCTCAACAACAGCACTGTTTCCTTCAACGCGGGCGATTATGCCGCAGCAGAAAAATTCCTCACCCAGTTTTTGGAGGACTACGGCTCCTCCGGTGAGGCCAAGGACCAAATCGAGCCGGTCCTCCGGCTGCTCGGCGTCTGCCAAATCCAGCTGGGGAAATTCGAAGACGCCCTCACCACACTGGGCCGCTATCTCAAGGAATTTCCCGCGGGCCAAAAAGCGGAAGACTTCACGTTTTGGGCCGGTGTGGCCCATCTCAAACTGGATGACGGGGCCAAGGCCCGCAGCGCCTTCCAGGACTACCTCAACAAGTATCCCAAGGGCACCCGGGCGGAGGACGCACGCTTCACCCTCGGCCTGGCGCTCCTGAAAGAAGACAAGTTCAAAGAAGCGGCCGCCTACTACGGAGAACTCAAGCCGCCCCTGCGGGCCGACCTGGCCTGGCAGGCCGGAGTGATCCGGCTCTACGCACTCATCGAGTCCGGCCAGCACGATGCCGCACTGGCCCAGCTTGCCGCGGTGGACCCGCATGATCCCGCGGCCAGCCGCATTGCCTCCTATCACCTGCTGGCCCTCGATCTGGGCGGACGCCTCATGGAAGAGGAAAAATTCCGCCCCGCCCTCAGCGCGTTCCAGCGGGTCTGGAGCAAGACCCGCATCACCGCCCGCCAGCAAGGCCGCCTCGAATCCCTCCGTGAGGAAATCGAGCGCCTCGGCCAGGCCCGCGGCGCGGCGGATAATTTCGAACTCAGCCGCAAGCGCGACCTGGCGGCCCAGATCGAGCAGGAACTCGCGCGCCTGGAAAAAATGGCCGATTACGACACCGCCCTGCAGTTCCGCATCGCCCGCTGCTTCTATCAAATCGAACGCCACCGTGAGGCCTTCCTGGTGCTCAGCCAGATGGTCGAACGCCTGCCGGACAGTGATTTGCTGGCCCAGGCCGATTACACCCGGCTGGCCAGCCTCACCCGGCTGGAGCGCTGGGCGGAGGCTGTCGCTGTTGCCCAGGGCTTTGCCAAACGGTTCCCCCGGCATTCCGACCTGCCGGCCGTGCTATACCTTCAGGCGGAATCCCAGCAGCGCCTGGGAGACTACGCCGGCGCACACGCCACCTTCACTGCCATCGTCGGCAGCCATCCGTCGTTCCCCCAGGTCCAGCGCTGTGACTTCCTCGCGGGCTACGCCCTCCTCATGCTGGAGAAGAATGCCGAAGCCGCGGCCCACTTCGCCTCCATCCTGGAGCGCAACGCGCCCGGAGCTTTCATCGAGCAGTCCCGCTACTGGATGGCCATGGCCTGGCATTTCCAAAAGGACTATCCGCGGAGCCGGGAATTGTTCGGCGCCTACCTCAAAGCCCACCCCAAGGGCGCGCAGGCCGCGGATGCCGCCTTCCGCCGGGCCCAGGCCCTCTTCAATCAAAAACAGTTCGCCGAGTCTTATAAAGAACTGGAGGCATTTCTCCAGGCGCACCCCGGAAGCGCGCCCTTTGATGAAGCCTGCAACCTTCTCGGTGACTGCTACCTCGCCCTGGGTGAGATCGACCGCGGACTCGCCGCCTACCGGCAGGTCTCCGGGCAGGATGGGCGGCTTTACGATTACGGAATATTCCGCACCGGACAAGCTTACAAGGCACTGGAGGATTTTCCGGCCATGCGCGCCCACTTCGAGAAATTCCTCAAAGACCGCCCGCAAAGCCCCCGTTTCACCGAGGCCCTGGCCCAGATTGCCTGGGTTCACCGCCGCCTGGACGCACCGGAAAAGGCCCAGGAAGTCTATTGGAATGCCCTCAAAGTCCACGGCAATGACCCCGAAGCCGCAGGCGTGGAAGACATGCTCCGCACCCTGGCCCGCATGCACCGCAGTCCCGAGGAACGGGCCTCACTCCAGGCCCGTTTGTCCGATACTGCCGAACAGGCCGCCGCTTCCGCCCAGCCCACCCTGGCCGCGCGCGCCTGGTGGGCCCGCGCCGCCTTGCTGGACAAAGAAGAGCCCGGCCGCGCCCGCGAGTTCCGCCTGCGGGCGGCATCCGCCGCCCCGCCCCGCCAGCACAGCGCCCTCCTCCTGGCCGATCTGGGCGACGCCTTGCGCCAGTCCGGCAAGGCCGCGGAAGCGGAAGAATTTTACCGCACGATCCTCAGCTGGCATCCCCGTTCCCTGCTCAAAGACCGCGCCTACGCCGGCCTCGGCCTCCTGGCCCAGGCCTCCGGCAAAGAAAAAGCCGCCCTGGATTATTTTGCCCGCTTCGAAAAAGAAACTTCCGGCTCTCCTCTGCTGGGCGAGGTCCTCCGCGCCCGGGCCGGACTTCTGGCCGCGCGCGGCGACCTGGAAGGCGCGGTGCGCGACCTCGAACGCATCCTGGAAATCCCCTCCGCCAAAGGCCGTCCCTGGGCCGAGGCACTTTATCAAATCGGAGAAATCCGCCTCCGCCAAAACGATCCCAAGCGCGCCATCCCCTACTTCCAGCGCATTTATGTCATGTATGGGCGCTGGAGTGATGTGGTGGCCAAGGCTTACTGGCAGAGCGGCCAGGCTTTCGAAAAGATGAACATGGCCGCGGAAGCCGCAAAGACCTATCAAGAATTCACCAGCCAGGAGCACCTCAAAGAAACTCCGGAGTTCCCCAAAGCCCTTGAACGCCTCCAGCAGACAGGAGGCGCATGAACCGCCCCGGCCTCCGCCTTCCAGGAACTCGGGCGTCCCTCCTGCTCCGTCGGGCATCCTGCCCGGCCGCGCCTTTCTGCCTCTGCCTGCTCGCCTGCCTTTTCCCCTTGCCGGCCGCCGCCGATGAACTGCGCATGAAAGATGGCCAGGTTTTCTCCGGTGAGATTCTCGGCACCGATGGGATAACCCTCACCTTCCGCAGGACCGTAGGCGCCGGCCAGGCACAAATTCCCTACCCGCTGGCCAACATCCAGGAGGTCCGCTTCATCCTTTCCGCGGAAGAGCAGGCCCTCTTGACCTCCGGTGATCCCAAGGACCTGCCCGCAGCCGCCGCCCTCTGGGAGCGCCGCCGTCCCTACCTGGCCCTCAAGGCCAGCGATGCCGGCGCCTGGGCGCTCCAGGCCGTCCGCCTCTCCCTGGCCAAAAAAACAAAGAAAGCGGCCGAGGAAGCCGTCAAGTGGTGCGCGGAAGTGGAGAAAGGCGATTGGTCGGAGGAACGCCGGGCCCAGGCTGCCCGCCTCCGCCTCTCTGCTCTGGCCGCAGCTGGCAAGGCTGAGCAGGCCATTGCCGAGGCCGAGAAACTGCAAAATGCCTCCAGCGCCGATGAATCCGCCCTCGCTTCCGCCCGCGTGCAGGCCCGCCTGGTCAAAGCGGACCTTGCCGCCACCCAGCTGGCCGAACTCGAGAAAGAATGGCCCAAGTGGGACCAGATGCCCGAAATGCGCCGCCAGCGGGAGGAATTGCTCCATGCGGCTTTGGATGGATTTCTCTTTGCCCCGGTATTCCACCCGGAACTTGCCGCACTCGCCGCTGAGGGCCTCTGGAAGGCATCCGAGCTGGGTGAGAAAACCGGCCGTACCACAGAAGCCAGGACCTGGCTCCAGGAAATCGTGGACTGGTTTCCGGAGCCCACTTTCAAAACCCGTGCCGAAGAGCGCCTCCGCGCCCTGGAAAAGGCACGCCAACCCGCCAAAGAAAAACGCCCATGAACATCCGCCCCACCTCCCTCCTCTGCGCCGCCTGGCTGCTTTGTGCAGCCGCTGCCCCCGCGCAAACCCCGGCTCCCACCACCCAGGAGCAAATCGATGCCAAAGTCGCCGCCCAGCAAAAAGACAAGTCCCTCCTCGATATCTACGCCGATGGGGGTTTTTGGATGCATCCCATCCTCCTCACTTCCCTGGTGGCCGTCGCGCTGACCGGCTTCTGCGGCGTCATGGTGCGCAAGTCGCGCATCATGCCTCCCCAGCTGGTCAATGACCTCAACAACCTCATCCTTCAGCGCCAGGTCAGCCAGGCCCACCAAGTCTGCCTCGCCCAGAACAACCCCTTGGCCAGCGTCATCGGCGCTGCCCTCGTCAAAGCCAACTTCGAGGCCCCCATGTTCAACAAGCCCGCCATGGAAGCCGCCGCTGCAGAGGCCCTCGGCGCAGAAGAAGCCAAGCTCGGCATCTGGGTCAACTACCTCAACGTCTGTGCCCAGATCGCTCCCATGCTCGGCCTCTTCGGCACCGTCGTCGGCATGATCGAGGCCTTCAACCAGCTCGCCGCCGGCAAAGCCGAACCCTCCGACCTCGCCGGGGGCATCGGCGTGGCCATGACCACCACCGCCGGCGGCCTCCTCGTCGCCATCCCCGCCATGTGCCTCTACTTCTTCTTCCGCGGCCAGCTCACCGCCATCATGACCGACCTGCAGAAATCCGCCTCCCGCATGCTCGACCTCTTCACCGGCGAGATGAATCCCGATGGCACCCGCCCGCCCACCGGCCACACCATGCAGATACCCACCCGCTGAACACCCGCACCCCGATCCACCTTGCCCTTCATGCTTCGCGTTGTTTCGCGATCTTCCTGTTAAAACCATGATCATCCGCCGCCGCCCCGAGGAGCCTGCCCGCATCCAGATGACGCCCATGATCGACATGACGTTCCTCCTCCTCGTCTTCTTCATGGTCACCAGCAAGATCACCAAAGAGCAGAAGAAGCTCGAAATCAGGCTCCCCACCGCCGCCACCGCCAAAATGCCGGACGATCTCAGCGGACGTGACATCATCAACATCGGCCCCGATGGCCAATTCTACACCGGCGACACCCCCGTGGACATGCCCCAGCTCAAGCGCCACCTCCGCCAGCGCCTCATCGACTACCCGCCCCTCAAAATCCTCGTCCGCGCCGATTCCCAAACCCCCGCCAAGCAAATCAAAGAAGTCATGAAAGCCGCCGCCGAAGCCGGCGCCATCGAGGTCATCTTCTCCGCCTACACCAAATGAAGACCACAACGCAGAGCCGCAAAGGCGCAGAGAAAAACCGTGGTGCCCATGGTTTTGGGAAACGGTTTGCTTGCTGTGTGACCGCAAGGGGCTTTTCTCTCAGCGGAGGGTCCTGCGTTTCTTCGCTTCCTCCTCACACGCTCTGCGTCTCCGCCTCTCTGCGTTATCAAAGGTTGTTATGATCGTCCGCAAACGAGAACCCGAGAGCGCCGAAATCTCCATGAGCCCCATGATCGACATGGTGTTCCTCCTCCTCGTCTTCTTCCTCGTCAGCTCCAAGCCGATCAAGCCCGAGGCCGATGTCGGCCTCAGCCTCCCCGGCACCGTCGCCCAGGATGAAGTCCTCGAGCTGCCCGATGAACAGCGCATCGTCATCCAGTCCGGCGGCCAGGTCACGCTCAACGAGATGCCCATGGACGATCCCGCCAGCCGCGGCCTGCCCACCCTCCTGCACACCCTCAAGCGCTTCCGCGAATCCACCCAGGCCAACCAATCCGAAGCCATCATCACCATCGAGGCCGCCGATGATGTTCTCCACCAGCGCATCGTCGATGTCATGAACATCTGCGCCCTGGCTGGCATCAATGGCATCACCTTCGCCACCGAAGACGCCGAGGACGCCCTGTGAACACCGCCGCCGCACCCGCCGCCAAAAAACAGCACCGCTCCGTCCTCGTCTCCGTCCTCATCTTCAGCATCGGCATCCACATCCTCGCCGGCCTCATCGCCGCCGCCTACGTCGTCGTCAAGTGGATCGCCCCGCCCGAGGCCACCTTCGTTGCCAAAAAAATGGTCGCACTCCCCCCACAGATCATCGACCCCCGCATGGCTTCGGCCGAACTCGAAGCCGCCGCCCCCAAGCCCGTCCTCGATGAAAAAATCGCCAGCGTGCGTGAGACTGATGTCTCACTCCCCGATATCCCCCAAATCCAGACCGACCAGGTGGCCGACTTCGACCCCTCCGCCCTCATCACCGATGCCGCCGCCGGCCTGGGCGCCGGCGCGGGTGGGGGAGGCGGCGGCGGAGCGGGCGGGGGAGGGGAGGGCTCCGGACTCAGCTTCTTCGGCATCCAAACCCAGGCCCGCAGCATCATCATCGTTTTCGACATCTCCCAGAGCGTCCTCACCAAAGCCCAGAAGGCCGGTGTGCCCATCACTGCCATCCGTGAGGAAACCCTCAAGCTCATCGATACCCTCTCCATCAACACCAAGTTCAACCTCGTCCAGTTCAGCCGCATCTACCAGCCCATGGCCCCGGAAATGCTGCCCCCCAACGAGTCCGGCAAAGCCGCCGCCCGCCAATGGCTCGAACGCGAATTCCGCACCGATGGCATGCTCCCTCGCTCCGTCCGCGGCGCCCGCAGCCCCGAGGCCGGCCAGGACAACGGCATCGCCTTCGTCCTCCGCGGCGTCCTCGCCATGCAGCCCGACGTCGTCTTCCTCATCTCCGACGCCAGCTTCCAGTCCGAGAACCACAGCAGCCAAGTGCCCTGGGTTGAAGTCGAGGACGCCGTCAAAGCCCACGAAAAAGCCGGCGGCCAGACCAAAATCCACGTCATCGGCTTCGAAATGAAGCCCGAGGACAAAAAAGAACTCCGCAGCATCGCCCGCCGCACCGGCGGCACCGTCCGTGAAATCGGCCAAGACTGACCTCCCTCCCCCTTGGCTGGGGCGTCCTTGCAGGGGACGCGCTCCGCGTCCCGGTCAAAACACACGCGCTCAGCGCCCCCCCCCCCTGCATCCCGCCCTCCACCCGGATCACTTTTCCCCGATTGACCGCTTGATCTTATGGAGAAAGTGCCGATGATCAGAACGATGCCGCAATCAGGTGCAGCGGAGCCATTGAAGATCACCAAGGAGCTTCTCCTGGAGATCGGGGGATGGCGGGCGATGAAGGAAGGCCGTGCCCTCTGGGAGTGCGGCAAAGTCAAAGAAGCCGCCTACGAGCCCCCCCTCCTTCACGGCACCGTTCAAACCGGCACCAGCACCGTCAACGCCCGCCTCAATCTCGGACGCCGCCTTTCCGACGTCGAGAACCTCTGCTCCTGCCGCCAAGCCCGGGAATACGGCACCGTCTGCGCCCACGTCATCGCCCTCGGACTCGAATACCTCGCCAGCCAGGGCAACGGCAGCCATGCCCCCTCCACCAACGGCTCCGGCAATGGCCACCGCCCCGCCGCCCTCGCCGCCACCGGTGCCAACGGCCATGCCCTCCCCCCCCAGGCCCTCGATGCCTCCGGCCCCCGCCTCCACTACATCCCCGCCTCCGAGGCCGCTGACAATGCCCAGGTCCTCGAACTCCACCTCCAGCTCCCCATCAAACTTGCCGAGGCCTGGAACGCCGGCGAACTCCGCATCCTCTGCCAGGGCGTCCAGCCCGGCCACGCACCCCACCCCCTCGAGCACTTCTGCGGCGATGAACTCCGCCCCTACGCCGTCTCCGAGGCCGATGCCCCCATCCTCGACCTCATCCGCCGCCTCAACCACGGCCAGACCCCCGGCATGTGGACCATCGGTGCCAAACACTTCGGCGAATTCTTCACCGCCCTCATCGGCCACCCCCGCGTCACCCACGCCAAAAAAGAACCCCTCGAAGTCGCCCGTGCCGCCCAGCGCACCCGCCTCCACCTCGACCTCCTGGACTCCGGAGAACTCCGCCTCCACCTCGAAGAACCCACCGGCACCGAGGGCGATTTCCTCCAAAGCACCCACGGCCAGTGGCGCCTCCGCGCCGGGCGCCTCGAGAAAGTCAACAGCCTCCCCCTCAGCTACCTCAGCCTCCGCCAAAAGGACGCCCTCATCCCCCGCGCCCAGATGGCCCACTTCTTCCAGCACGAGATTCCCTACCTCGAACGCCAGGCCGACCTCATCCTCAGCCCCCGCTGCTCCGAACTCCAGTTCACCAAGCTCGTCCCCGAAATCCGCGCCACCCTCGATGGCCTCCTCTCCGGCCTCAGCTGCAAAGTCGAGGCCGTCTATGGCGACAAAACCTACATCCTCCAGGGCAACGGCGCCCTCCAGACCGTCGAGATCGACCAATGGCGCCCCGACCCCGCCGACCCCCTCAAATACTTCATCCGCGACCGCGAGCGCGAACACCGCGCCCGCCAGGAAGTCCAGACCGCCGGCTTCGCCGCCGGCACCCGCAACCCCGAACTCTACACCCTCGCCGGTGAGAGCCGCGTCGGCGACTTCCTCGCCAACGTCCTCCCCCGCTGGGAGCGCATCTGGAAGCTTGAGTTCACCCCCCGCCTCCGCCAGCTCCTGGACAAATGCGACCGCATCGAGCCCGAGATCACCATCAACGAGAACGGCCAGGACTGGCTCGCCGTTGATATCCAGTTCAAAGAAGCCCGCGGCGCCTCCGCCCTCACCCACTCCGATGTCCAGCGCCTCCTCCAGATGGGCGCCAGCCACCAGCGCATGAACAACGGGCGCATCGCCCTGGTCCCCATCCACTCCGTCCGTGAGTTCCAGGAAGTCATCCGCGATTGCGATGCCCACCAGAACGGCGCCGGCATGAAAATCTCCCAGCGCTACGCCCGCTACCTGGGCGAGTCCCTTGAAGTCAACGGCTGGGCCCTCACCGGACGCTCCTCCTGGCAGCCCCCCGCCCAGCTCACCGCCTTCCAAAAGCTCACCCTCGATCCCTCCATCACCGAACTCCTCCGCCCCTACCAGCACACCGGCGTCGAGTGGGTCCACCACCTCGCCGCCAACGGCATGTGCGGCATCCTGGCCGATGAAATGGGCCTTGGCAAAACCCTCCAGACCCTCGCCTTCCTCCACCACCGCCGTGCCGCCCGCGCCGCCTCCGGCGCCCCGCCCCGCCCCGCCCTCGTCATCTGCCCCACCAGCCTCGTCTTCAACTGGCGCGATGAAGCCCAGCGCTTCACCCCCGGCCTCAAAGCCCTCTCCATCCATGGCGCCAAACGCGCCCCCCTCTTCGACCAAATTCCCGCCCACGACATCATCATCACCTCCTACGCCCTCATGCGCCGCGACCTCGAGCGCTACAAAGACACCGAGTTCGACTGCATCGTCCTGGACGAAGCCCAGCACATCAAAAACAAAGGCAGCCAGAACGCCCAAAGCGTCAAAACCCTCCAGGCCGCCCACCGCCTTGTCCTCACCGGCACCCCCATCGAGAACTCCCTCCTCGACCTCTGGTCCATCTTCGACTTCCTCATGCCCGGCTACCTTGGCTCCGCCAACGAATTCAAAAACCGCTACGAGATCCCCATCGCCCGCGCCAACGATGCCGCCGCCCAGGACCGCCTCAAACGCCGCGTCCGCCCCTTCATCCTCCGCCGCACCAAGGCCGAGGTCGCCTCCGACCTCCCCGCCAAGCTCGAACAAGTCGCCTACTGCGAACTCACCGAGGAACAAAAACAAGTCTATCAATCCATCCTCGAACAAAGCCGCCGCAACCTCTTCGACCTCACCGGGAAAAAGACCCCTGAGCAGAGCCGCATCGCCATCCTCACCGCCCTCATGCGCCTCCGCCAGGCCTGCTGCCACCTGGAAATGCTCCCCTTCGACGAGCCCCGGGAGTGGAAAGAACCCTCCGCCAAGCACGATTACTTCATGGAACTCCTGCGCCAGGCCGTGGACGGCGGCCACCGCATCCTCGTCTTCAGCCAGTTCGTCAGCATGCTCAAACTCGTCGAGCGCAGCCTCAAGGAAAAAGAAGTCAAATACTGCTACCTGGACGGCAGCACCCTCGACCGCCGCAGCGAGGTGAAAAAATTCCAGGAAGACGACACCATCCCCGTCTTCCTCATCAGCCTCAAAGCCGGCGGCACCGGCATGAACCTGACCGGCGCTGACATGGTCGTCCACTTCGATCCCTGGTGGAACCCCGCGGTCGAAGACCAGGCCACCGCCCGCGCCCACCGCATCGGCCAGAACCGCATCGTTCACTCATACAAACTCATCGCCCGCGGCACCGTGGAGGAAAAAATCGTCAACCTCCAGCAGAAGAAAAAAGAACTCGTGGCCAACACCCTGGTCAGCGAAGAAGCCTTCATCCGCAACCTCACCTGGGAAGAACTCCAAGGCCTCCTCGAGTAGGAGCGGGGTCACCTCGCGACAAGGCACAGTGGGCCCCATCCCGGCGAACAAGCCCGCCTCGGCAGGCGTTATGGGAGGCTCCCACGAAACAGCGCCAGTGCCAACGGACTCACACGCTGACCCCTGTGTCAATTGTCAGGAGTGGACCCCGAGCGCCCGTGACCCCGAGCGTCAGTTGGGTGCTTTTTTTGGTGCTGCCCCCTCAACTGTAGTACTCACAAAGTTAGTACTGCCGGTTGATTTGGGTTGTTGTTGACCTCATGCCCGACGCAGGGAGGCGTAGCCGACCGTAGTCGGGCATGCGCCGCAAATTCTTGCGGGGTTTGTTTGTTCAGCGACCCGTG
>Ga0209172_10004459_pt1 | contig 18813 bp, 15 predicted proteins | sample LarsenN4metaG_FD_184113 | JGI IMG/M metagenome (GOLD analysis project Ga0209172, IMG submission 184113) | Hot spring sediment bacterial and archeal communities from British Columbia, Canada, to study Microbial Dark Matter (Phase II) - Larsen... ... | reverse complement strand
TGGCGACGCCAGGAACGCCACCGCCTCCGCGACCTCCTCGACCGTACCCATTCGGCCCAGGGGAATGCTAGCGACCACCTCCCGGCGGCGCTCCGGAGGCCATTCCGCTGACATCTCCGTCTCGATGGCGTGGGGGGCGATGGCGTTTACCGTAATGCCCCAGGGGGCCAGCTCGCGGGCGAGCGTCTTGGTCAGGGCAATCATGCCCGCCTTGGAGGATGCGTATCCGGGAGCGGATAGGATGTCCCCTGTCCGGGCCGCGATGGACGCCACGTTGATGATGCGACCCCAGCGGGCGGCTTTCATGTAGGGCACCGCTGCCCGGCAGCAGTAGAAGCACCCGGTCAGATTCACAGCCAGCACGGCGTCCCAGTCCTCCAGAGACACCGTCTCCAGGGTAGCCCTCCGGATGATCCCGGCGTTGTTGACGAGGATCTCGGGCCCGCCCAACGTCTCGTGCACAGACGCACACATGCCCCGCACGGCTTCCCAGTCCCGCACATCCGCCGCCACGGCCACCGCGGTCCCTCCGATGCTACGGATGCCCGCCGCCACCGCCTCCGCAGCGTCAGTGAGGATGTCGCTCACCGCAACGCGGCAGCCTGCGGCGGCCAGGCGCAGGGCGATCCCGCGCCCGATGCCGCGGCCAGCTCCGGTCACGAGCGCCGTTCGTCCTTCCCGAGACATCATTCCGTCTCTCCCGGTCGCAGCAGCGCCTTGACCGCACGCCCCTCCACCTGCGCGCGGAAGGCCTCATCCCATGCCGCGAGGGGCAGGCGCATCGAGATCAGGGGTCCCGTCCGTACCTTTCCGGCGGTCAGCAGGTGCAGCGCGGTAACCCAGCTGCTGTGTCGACTGCTCAGGGAGAACTGCACCTCGACGCCCTTGAAGAAGGCGGCGCCCCAGGGGAAGGTCAGTTCCGGGCGCCCAAGGACACCAACCTGACAGATCCGACCCAGGGTCCGCACCAGGCGGGGCAGCAGGGCGACCGCGGCCGCCGAACCCGACGTCTCGATGACCACGTCAGCACCCTGACCGTCAGTAAGACCCATGATCCGTTCCGCGACATCCTCCTCATCCGCATTCACGACCGCATCGGCACCCAGCTGGGTCGCCGCCGTGAGGCGCACGGGAGCGCTCCGGCGTGTGCCGCTGATGAGCACCCGGCCAGCCCCACAGGCACGCGCCACCTGGAGGCAGAGCAGGCCGATCGCCCCTGGCCCCAGCACGACTACGGTCTCCCCCGGAGCGACGCGCGCGCGCTCGATGACGGCGTGCACGGCGATGGCAGTAGGTTCGGCTAGGGTCGCAGCCTCGAGGTCCAAAGCGTCGGGCACCCGGTGGAGGAGCTCGGCCGGCATGGTGAGGTACGGCGCGAAGGCCCCATGCCGACCGATCCCGGGCGCCCGCTTGTGAGCGCAGACGTGGCGGTTTCCCGTGCGGCAGAGGAAGCAGACGCCGCAGCTGCCGCTGCTCGTCTCGGATACCACACGATCCCCGGGTGCGAACCCCTGGACGCCCACGCCGACGGCCTCGATGATACCCGCGAACTCATGGCCCAGGATCATGGGGGGCCAGTATGGGTGCTCATCGCGGTAGATGTGGAGATCGGTGCCGCAGATGGCCGCGCTGTGTACACGGATCAGAACCTCCCCGTGACCAGGGACCGGATTGGGCACCTCGCGCAACTCCACCAGATCGACGCCACGAGCGAGCTTCATCACGCCCCGCATGGTCTGCCCTCTACTGTTTGATGGCGCCCGCCGTCAGGCCCTGGACGAGCCAGCGCTGCATCAGCAGGTAGAGCACAATGCTGGGGATGCCGCCAATGAGCGCCCCGGCCATCAACTCAGGCCAGTTCACATAGAACTCCTGCACGGTGCGGGCGATGGCCAGCGTGACGGTGACCATGGCCTCGCTGTGAGTGAGCGTGGAGACCCAGAGGAGATCGCCCCAGGCCAGCAGGAAGGCGAAGAGGATGGTAGCGACGATCCCGGGCATCACCAGAGGCAGCACGATGCGTGTGAAGATGCCGAACCACCCGCATCCATCCACGCGCGCGGCATCATCCAATTCCCGCGGGACGCCGTCGATGAACCCTTTGAGCATCCAGGTGGCGAAGGGGAGACAGATTGTGAGGAAGGCGATGACGAGCCCCGTGCGCGTGTCGTAGAGGCCAACGGCCGAGAGGGTCTTGAAGTAGGGGCCCACGACTAGGACGCCGGGAAGCATCTGGGTGGTGAGGACAAACCCCATCAGGAACCCTCGCCCGCGCAGCGCGAACCGGGAAAACCCATAGCCTGCCAGAGCGCCCAGGAAGCTGGAGAGCACCGCCGTGCTCAGCGAGACCACGGTGCTGTTCAGGAAGTAGACGCCGTAGTTCTTGCGGACCCACATGATGACGTAGGCCTTGAGTGTCGGCCGATCCGGCAGCCAGACCACCGGGATCTCCAGGGCTTCGGTCTCGCTCTTCAGCGACGTCAGAAGCATCCACAAGAACGGAAAGAGGATATAGATGCCGACAATTGCCAGGAAGGCGTAGACGGCGACGGTGGCGACCGGGAATCGCGAAGAGAGGCGCACGGGTTACTCCTCCCGGACGATCATACGCACGTAGGGCACACTGATCACGAGCAGAAGCACCGTCATGGCGATGGCCATGGCCGAGGCGTACTCGAACCGGAAGAACTGGAAGTACTGCCTGAAGACCTGGGTCGAGAGGACCTCGGTCATCGTCCCCGGCCCCCCGCCGGTCATGGCCTGGACGAGGCCGAAACGGCGCACCTCCCAGATCGTGTCCAGCGCCAGGGCGACGACCAGCACTTTGCGCAGACCAGGGAGCGTGATGGAGCGGAAGCTGGCCAGCGGGCCCGCACCGTCGATGGCGGCGGCCTCGTAGAGCTCTTGCGGGATGGCCTGGAGCCCCGCCAGCAGGATGACCATGACGAAGGGAAAGCCACGCCAGATGTTGGCCAGGATCACGCTGAACAGGGCCAGACGGGGGCTGGCGATCCACTCCAGGGGGGCGGGAATCAGATCCGCCCGCAGCAGCACGTCGTTCAGGACTCCGTACAGCGGGTTGAGAATCCACTTCCAGACGATTCCGGCGACCACGTCGGGCACGACCCAGGGGAGGAGCACCATGATCCGCAGAGGGGTGCGGCCAGCCAGAGGTCGGTTCAATATCATGGCCAGGAGCATCCCCAGGATCACGTGGGCGGCCACACTGGCCGCGACGAAGACGCCCGTCTGCCGCACGACCTGCCAGAAAAGGGAGGAGCGGAGGAGCAGCCGGTACTGCACCAGCCCCAGGTTGACGGGCGAGCCCTGCTCCGAAAAGCTCAACCGCAGGCTGGTGAAGGCGGGATAGGCGAGAACCACCGCCAGAAGGAGGACCGCCGGAGCCACGAAGAGGTAGCCAACGGTCCTATCCCGAAGGCGACTCCCCCACGCGCCGGGACGCAGCCAGGGTGCAGCGACGGTCACGCAGTCTGCCCTCGCGGCGGGTCTCTATCGGCGTCGGGCCAGGATCTCCTCCACCTTCGCGTGCGCATCCAGCAGCGCCCGCTCTGTCGATTTGGCTCCGGTGATCGCCTCCTGCAGGGCCGTGGCAAAGGCGTCGAAGATCTCCGGCCACTCCTTAATGAAGGGCTCCAACCGGGCGTGCTCGAGTTCCGCCACAATGACCCGCGAGAACTTGTCGGTGCGCACCAAGGGCAGTGTATTGACATCCTTGCGCGACGAGATCACCCGGTTGTCTTCGAAGAACTTCTTCTCGATCTCCTTGCTGGAAAGGAATTTGATGAACTTCCACGCCTCCTCCGGGTAGCGGGTGTGGGGACTCATGATCCAGGCGTCGAGCCAGGCCGCGGTAATCGTCTTCCGCCCCTTCGGAATGGGCGCGGCCTCCAGCACCTCGGCGGCGTTCAACTGGGGGTTGAGGGCGTTAACAATCGGATAGGACCATCCCGACCCGATCTTCATGGCGATGCGCCGCTGGGCCATCTGGATGCGAACGTCCTGCGGGCCGAAGGTGGTCACGCCCGGCGGCACCACCCTGTGCACGGTGGCCAGCTCCACGATGAACCGGAAGGCCTCTCGGAACTCGGGAGTGTTCATGGCGGAGCGACGCCCATCCTCGGTGATGAAGTCGGCGCCAAAACTCCAGACGAAGGGCATGATGCGCAGCGGCAGGCCTGGGTTCTTGGACGCAGGCATGCTGAAGCCCCACTGATCGAGGCGTCCGTCCCCATCGGTGTCTCGGGTGAGCCGGCGCGCATACTCCTGAAACTCGGCCCACGTCCTTGGCGGCTTGGCGGGGTCCAGGCCGGCGGCGCGGAACAACTCTCGGTTGTAGATGAGCACAATTGACTGGAAGTCGTCGGGCATGGCCATCAGACGCTCCCGGTGGGTGAGCATCTTCAGGGGGAACTCGTACCAGGCCTTGAGGAAACCAGCGGGTTCCCGCTGGACGAAGGGCGTGAGGTCTGCCGCGCAGCCCAATTCGAAGAACATCGCCAGAGAGAAGTTGTGCAGCTTGACAACATCGGGCATCCGCCGCGCGGCACACTCGGCCTGATAGCGGGGTTCCTTTTCGCCATAGGAGATGGGCTCTGGGATGATGCGGATTCCGGGGTTGCGGCTCTCAAAGATGTTGATCGCCTCCCGGAGCGACCGGCCCCAGACATCCTCGACCAGATGCCAGTTGGAGAACCGCAGGGTGACGGCCTCGCCCGAACGGGCAGGCGTCAAGACACTCAGCAGAAGCGCCCCGGCGACCAGGGCGCACAACACGGTCCGGCGGAGCCGATCAGTCGCGCTCATTCGTCGCACCTCCCGTGCGTGATGTGACAGACGACGCGAGCACTCCGTTTCGCGCCTGGTAGAACGAAAGATCGTGAGAGATTCGAAAGTGGAAAGCGGGTAGCCCGGTGTCCACATCGTGGACAATCTGTCCTCATGATAAGTATACGACGTTTCCCCAATCGCTCCTGGGGACGCCCGCTGCCGCCGGGGCCGGAGTGGTCACCGGGGGTTCTCCACTCCTGTGGACGAGCCTGCTAGAAACCGAAGTCGATGTTCAGGTCGTAGGCGACGCTGCCGACGACGATCCCCGGCAGGCGCAGCATGGCCGGCGATGGCCGGCGGGAGACGCAGGGGACCGAACATTAGCCGCCCGCGGATGGTGGTAAGAATATCCAGCGTTACCGCGAAGTCACTGACGCCAGGATCCGACCGAAAGTAGACCGACCCGCGCAGGGAATTCCCCGGCGGAATCTCCACAGGTCGCAGCATCCGGACTTCCACATCCCGGGCATACAGGGCCGGGCCCTCCGCCCCGATCAGCACACCGATCGGCCCGACTGAAAACCACCAAGATGAACACCGTCGGACCACGCACCGCATCGCGGGCCTGCTCGACCGTGAGCGGCCGAGCCGGTCCCCCGCGGTCCGGCGCGACGGGGATCTCGGCGGGATCAACACGGATCCGGATGGGCGACGTATTCCGGATCGTGAGTTCAACCTCCAGCAGGGAAGGGATGCGCCGCGGCACGGTGCCGGAGACAGCGACGAATTCATTCTCCACGAAGCAGGCGGGCCCGGACGGCGCGGGCTGGGCCGCGGCCGGCAGCGGCCCCGGCAGAAGCAGCATGACCGCAGCCAGGATCATGGCCATTAGCCGCATCGCAGCCACCCCCCGATGGAATCCTACTGGAGTAGGGGACGTGCTAGGCGGCGCGCCAGCCCTCCGCGCGCAGGGCGGCATCAAACGCCGCCAGGAAGGTATGGACGTTCCCGGCGGTGCTGCCCTCGCCCATCAGCCCGATGCGAAACACCTTGCCGCGCAGCGGACCCAGACCCCCCGCGATCTCAATGTTGTGGTCTTGCAACAGCCGGCGCCGGACGGCGAGATCGTCGACGCCCACCGGCACGGCCACGGTCGTCAACGTCGGCGCGCGCTGCTCCTCTGGGACATACAGGCGCAACCCCAAGCGCTGCAGCCCCTGCCATAGAGTCTGGGCGGCGCGCCGGTGCCGTTCCCAGCGCGCCTCCAGACCCTCCTCGACCACCAGGCGGAGGCCCTCCCGGAGCCCATAGATCATCGTCACCGGTGCCGTGTGATGATAGATCCGCTCCGTCCCCCAATAGGTCTGCAACATGGACAGGTCCAGGTACCACGATTGGACCTTGGTCCGACGTTCGGCCATGCGGGCGCGGGCCCGCGCACTGGCGGTCAGGGGAGCCAGCCCCGGCGGGACGCTCAGGCACTTCTGGCTGGCAGAATAGCAGACATCGATCCCCAGCTCGTCGACATCGAGGGGAACCCCGCCCAGCGACGCCACGGCATCCACGAGGAGTAGGGCGTCGTAGCGCCGGGCCACATCCACGAGTGGCGGCAGCGGCTGCAGGATGCCGGTGCTCGTCTCCACGTGGACCGCGGCGATCACGCGGGCCCCCGAACGGCGTACTGCCTCCTCGACGGCCTGGAGATCGACGATCGTGCCCCAGTCGGCCCGCGCGGGAACGACCTCGGCACCGGCACGCCGGGCCATCTCGGCAATCCGCTCGCCGAAGTACCCCGCAATCGCGACGACCATGCTTTCCCCGGGCTCCACCATGTTCACGATGGCCGCCTCCATCCCGGCGCTCCCGGTGCCGGAGATGGGAATCGTCAGCTCGTTCCGCGTGCGGAAGACCCGGCGCAGCAGATCCATCGTCTCGTCCATTACCTGCAGGAACGCCGGGTCCAGGTGGCCGAGGATCGGCGTGGTCAGCGCCTGCAGCACCCGTGGCGAGACGTTGCTCGGGCCCGGGCCCAGTAGCAACCGTTCTGGAATTGCGGTAGACATCCGTTCACCTCTCGATCTGCTCGGCGGAGGTACCCCTTCGGCTCAGGCCCGCAGGAGGTTACGCACCATAAACAGCACGTTGGCCGGCCGCTCGGCCAGGCGCCGCATCAGGTAAGGATACCAGTCCCGCCCGTGCGGGGTAGCCACGCGCACGGTGAATCCCCGACGAACCAGGTCCGTCTGCAGCCGCGGACGCACGCCGTAGAGCATCTGGAACTCGAAACGGTCCCGCGGGACTTGGTGCGCCCGGATGAAGTCGATACAGTGCGCGATGATGCGCTCATCGTGCGTGGCGATGGCGGTGAAACCACCCTCCAGCAGCATCGGCTCCGCCAGGCGGACGAAGTTACGGTCCACATCGGCTTTGCGGGGATAGGCAATGCCCGGGGGTTCGAGGTAGGCTCCCTTGACGATGCGCAGATTGGGCCGCAGCGGCAGCAATGCCCGCAGGTCGGCCTCGCTGCGATAGAGGTATGACTGCAGCACGGTCCCTATGTTCGCGAGCCCATCCTCCCGCAGACGCCGGTAGATGCGCAACGTGGCGTCAACGCGCGGAGAGTCCTCCATGTCGATACGTACGAAGTTGCCTAGCTCACCGGCGTGGACGGTAAGACGGCGGATGTTCTCGTAGGCGAGTTCGTCGCCGATCTCCAGGCCGAGGTGGGTGAGCTTCACCGCCAGAGTGGTGCGGAGCCCCTCGCGTTGGATGCGGTCGAGCACAGCGACGTAGGTCTCGGCGACCTGCCGCGTCATCGCCGCGTCCCGGACGCTTTCCCCCAGCACCGTGGTGTTCGTCAGCAGGCCCGCCTCGTTGAGGCGCCGGAGGACGACCACGCACTCATCCAGGCTCTCTCCGGCGACGAAGCGCGCCGCGCCCAGACGCATCCCGTAGCGGCGAACGAATCCTGTCACGACGGCATTCTGCGCCGCCGTGAGCAGGACCCGGCGCATTATGAGGTGCGAGGACATCATGGTCCCTGCTCGTCTCGGGGCGCACCTCCCCCGCCGGCTTTCAGGAGGGCGCCCCCGTCGGCGCCGTCACCCCCGGCGACGGCGGAGTCGTTCGGTCGCCTCCGCGTCGACCCGCAGCCCCTCGTCGAACACCACGCCGTAGTCCCGTTCCGCGGCCTCCCGGCTGACATACCCGTCCAGCACGTCCACACGGACGCGCTCGGGGTCGCGCTGGAACGGATCGCCAAACCCTCCGCCTCCGCCGGTAAGCAGGTCCACCACGTCTCCAGACTCGAGGGCGAGCCCATTCACCTTCAGCATGTGCCGTTCGTCCGACCTTCCGGGGTTGACGACCACGTCCGGCCCCACAGCTGTCCCGCCGGAGAACAACCCCCAGGCCGGCGTGACCGCGCGCTCGAACCAGAGGTAGAGGCGCGCCGGCGCTTCCAGTCTGATGGTCCGGTAGATCCCGCAGCCGCCCCGAAAACGGCCCGGCCCGCCGGTGTCAGTACGGAACCCGTAGCCGGTGATCATGGCGGGATACTTGCTTTCGAAGATTTCGATGGGCAGGTCCTTGAAGGCTCCGTTGACGTTGTTGATGAGCGCATCCTCGCCGTCCCCGCCGGCAAAGCCGCCCCACCCGCCTGGGTGCGGCGCGACCATCAGGAAGCGCTCCCCGTTGTGCCGCGGATCGAAGCCGTCCAGATACGCGACCATGGAGTCGCCGTAGTGGGCGGCGGCCACCTTCTCGGGGAGCGCCGGTGAGAGGGCCCTGACGATCAGGTCGATCAGCAGGCCGCAGGGCGTGAAGTACCATTGACACGCGGCCGGCTCTTCGGCGGAGAACATGGAGCGGGGCGGGGCCTTGACCGTAAGCGCCCGAAACGTACCCCCATCCACCGGCCGGTCGGGGTGGATCAACAACTTGAAGGCTACGCGGCAGCCTGACACCGCCTGGGCAAATCCACAATTCACCGGACCGTGTGTCTCGGGCGAGGAGCCGGCAAGATCGATCGTCATGTGGTCGCCCTGAACGTCCACCTGCACGCGCACGGGGAGGGGGCCGGTCCCCAGGCCATCGTCATCCAGGCACCCCTCCGCAGTGTAGTGGCCGTCGGGAATGGCGGCGACGGCGGCGCGCTCGAGTTCCTCGGACTGACGGTAAATCTCGCGCCGGGCGGCATCGTAGGCCTCGTAGCCGAAACGGTCGAGGATCTCTCGAAAGCGCCGCTCCCCCGTCCGGCAGGCCGCCACCTGAGCGTTCATGTCACCGACGAGCGAATAGCCGAAGCGGCCGTTTCGCCGCAGCAGATCAATGATGTCCTCCCGCGGCTCGCCCCGCTCGTAGAGGCGTGTCGGGCCCCAGCGCACGCCTTCCTGGTAGATCTCATGGGAGTCCATGGGCCCGCCCGGATCCTTCGCGCCGACGTCGAGCCAGTGGGCCCGCGTGGCCGCAAAGCCGACCAGGCGGTCGCGCCAGAAGATGGGCGCGAAGATCGTCGCGTCGTTGAGGTGGGTGCCGGTCATGTAGGAATCGTTCATGTAGAAGATGTCGCCGTCCCGGAACACCTCCCGCCCCTGCAGGTCGGCCGTGAGCTTGACGCACGCTTCCAGGTTGCCCAGGAAAAGCGGAACGCCCACGGACTGCCCTAGGACATCGGCGTTGTCGTCGAGGATGGCGACTGCGCAGTCCACGCCTTCATAGATGATCGGCGTGTAGGCGCTGCGAATCAGGGTCGCATTCATGTCCTGCGCGCAGGCGGTGAAGGCGTTGCGGATGATTTCCGTGGTGATCGGATCGGGTTTCATCATCGCTGCACCATCAGCAAGTTTCCGAGATCATCAACTTCCAGACGATAGTGGGGCGGGACGACCGTCGTCGCCGTCTCCTCCGCCACGACCAGGGGCCCGGGATAGCGGGCGCCCGGCTGCAGCCGCGAACGCAAGAGCACGAGCGTCTCCTGCGGCTTCCCTGCGAAGACCACGCGCCGCCGCCGGAGGACTGGATCCTCGCCGCCGGCGGGAGGGCGGTAGGGGACGGCCCGGGTGTGCACCCGACCCAGGGCCGCTACGCGCAGGTTGACGAATTCGACGGGAGCGCCCGGCGTGGCATGGCCATAACGCGTCCGGTACGCCGCGTGGAAGGCGACATCGATCGCCGGTAGGGCCATGTCCGGGGTAATGGGGACGTTCACAAAATACTCCTGACCCACGTACCGCATGTCCGCCGATCGCCGGTAGTACACGTCCGTCTCGCGGGCGCCCTGATCACGGAGGAGCCTGCGCCCTTCTTCCTCCAGATCGCGGAAAACGGCGCCCAGTGTTCCAGTGTCGGCCTCAGTGAACCGCCGGTAGTGCGTGCGCACCAGGTCATGCCTCAGGTCCGTCTGGAGCATGCCCCAGGCAGAGAACGCGCCTGGGTTCCAGGGGATAATCACCTCGCGGATGCCGAGCTCATCGGCCAACCAGGCCGCGTGCATGGGGCCCGCGCCGCCGAAGGCAACCAGCGCATACTCGCGCGGGTCGATGCCCTGCTTGATCGTGATTGTCCGCATCGCGTCTGCCATGTTGGCGTTCACGATCGCCAGCATCCCCTCGGCAAAGGCCACGTCGTCGAGACCGACCCGCGGGGCTACCCGTTGGAGGGCGTGGGCCGCCGCGGACACGTCCAGCCGCATGCGGCCGCCCAGGAAGTAGTCGGCCTCAAGCCGGCCGAGGAAGAGGTTCGCGTCCGTAACCGTGGGCTCCGCGCCTCCTCGGCCGTAGCAGGCCGGACCCGGAACGGCACCGGCGCTCTGCGGGCCCACCCGAAGGCCGCCCGCCTCGAGCCAGGCCAGCGACCCACCGCCAGCGCCGATGGTGTGAATGTCCACGAGCCGCATCAGCACGGGCAGCCCCTGGAGTGCGGTTTCGCTCGAGATAGTGGGGTGCCCGTCCACGATAAGGGACATATCGAAGGACGTCCCGCCCATGTCCACACAGAGAAGGTTGCGCCGGCCGGTCAGGTGCGCCAGCGCGACACCGGCCATCGTCCCACCAACAGCGCCAGCACCCCGAATCGCCTCGGGTACACCGGGGCGCGCCAGCGCGGCGCCACCCATCGTCCCCCCGACCGGACCGGAAAGTAGAGTCTGGACAGGCAATTCCCGCGCCCGCGCCGCCGTCGTGATGCCGCCGCTCGACTGCATGACGTGGAGGGTCGCTCCTACCCCGAGCTGCGCGAGTTTTGCCTCGAGGCTCGCCAGGTACCGCTCCACGCGGGGCGCGATGTATGCATTCAGCACAGCCGTGGAGGCCCGCTCGTACTCCCGCCACTCCCGCGCGACCTCGTGCGAGAGCGTGATCGAAAGCCCCGGGCACTCTCGCTGGAGGATCTCCCGGACACGCAACTCGTGGGCCGGATTCGTGTAGGCGTGCAGCAGGCAGACGGCCACCGCCTCCACGCCTTCGCGGCGCACCACGTCGACGATCGGCCCAAGACTGCCCTCCTCGAGGGGCGTCTCCACGGACCCGTCCCAGCGGAGGCGCTCGGCCACCTCGTAAACGTCACGGCGCGGCACCAGCCGCTCGGGTTTGCGGTATTGCAGCGCATAGAGCTTCTTGCGGTCGTGGCGGGCGATGGAATAAGCATCGCGGGCGCCGGCCGTCATAACCAGCAGGACGCGCGTGCCCTTGCGCTCCAGAAACGCGTTGATACCGACTGTAGTGCCGTGCACGATGAACCCGATCTCTTTGGGTTCAGGAACAACCGCCTGGAGTCCCTCGAGGACGCCCTCCGCCGGGTCGGCCGGAGTCGAGGAGACTTTGCCGGTCAGCGTGCTTTCCGTCTCCGCGTCGGCCACGATAAAGTCTGTAAATGTCCCGCCGATGTCCACCGCCACACGGTAGCGGCTCATGGCATCACTCCCTCGTCTGCCGCCCCCACGCGTCCAAAGCCACCGCGGTGGCCAGGATCACTCCCTTGAACACCTGCTGGTATACCACCTGGACGTTCAGCAGGTTGAAGCCATTGCCGATCATCTGCAGGAAGAAGGCACCGAGCACGCTGCGCCAGACGGCGCCTTCACCGCCAAGGATGGACGTCCCGCCGAGCACAATTGCCGTGATCGCGTCGAACTCAATCCCGGGGTTGGCGTCAGCCTGCGCGGTCTGGACTTCGGAAGCGAGGATAACCCCGGCGATGCCGCCGGACAGCCCCGAGAGGGCGAACGTGGCGGCCCGAATGAGCCCGAGGCGCACGCCGGAGAGGCGGGCGGCCTCCGGATTTCCCCCTACCGCATAGACGTAGCGGCCGAAGGTCGTCCGCGAGAGCAGAAACCCACAGAGCAGCGCGAACCCCAACCAGACGAAGATCGGGTGGTTGATCCCCCCAGTCACGCCGAGGCCAAGGATCGTGAAGCGTTCGTCGGGCACAGACACCAGGAAGCCGCCGGTGATGGCGATCGCTACCCCGCGGATGATGATCGCCGTGGCGAGCGTCGCGATGAACGCGTTAACCCGCCCCACCGTCACCAGAAGGCCGTTGCCAATCCCGAAGCCGAGCCCGGTGAGGGCGCCAAGAGTCAAGGCCAGCCCGAGGCCCAGCCCGGTGCCAATGAACGCCTTCGCGGCGATGATGCCGGCGAAGGCCGAGACGGCGCCGACCGAGAGGTCGAAGCCGCCGGCGATGAAGACGAGGGTCCCCCCGATGGCCATGATCCCGATGGGTGCTGCCTGAAAGGCGAGATTGGTCAAGTTGGCCTTACTCATAAAGACGCCGCTGGCGATCGACAGCGTGGCAAAGAGCCCAAGAAACGCGATGACCACGCCGTAATCGCGCACCACCGCGATGCGCTGGCGGCGGGTCAACCCTCGGATGGGCGGGGCGACCGCGGTGCTCTCGCGATTCGTGCTCACGGTCCCGACCGCTCCGCCGCCTCGGTGGCGAACGCGGCGTGCAGAACAGCATCCCCGCTCATCGTGTGGCCGTCGAATGACGCCACGATCCGCCCGCCCCGCAGGACCAAGATCCGATGGGCCAGTCCGAGGACCTCCTCGTGTTCAGAGGAGATGAGCAGAACCGCCATTCCCTCGGCGGCAAGGCGATGGAGCAACTCGTTGATTGCACGCTTGGTGCCCACATCAACGCCACGCGTCGCTTCATCGGCGATCAGGACGCGCGGCCGGCGGAACAGCCATTTGGCGAACAGCACCTTCTGCTGGTTTCCGCCCGAGAGCGTGTTGATCTGAGCGCCCGGCCCCTTCGCGCGCACATCGAGACTCGCCATGAGGTCCAGCGTGCCCCGGCGCTCGCGGCCCGTCGCGACGACGCCATAATGACTCACGGTCTCCAGGTGCGGCAGCGTCACGTTTTCCGCGATCGAGCGCATCAGGACGAGGCCCTGGCCCTTGCGGTCCTCGGGCAGCATGACGATGCCGGCGCGTAGCGCGTCTCGAGGGCTCCGGATCCTGACCAGCGTACCGTCGATACGGATCTCCCCGGTGTCCCGCCGGTCGGCGCCGAACACCGCGCGGGCCACCTCCGTGCGCCCGCTCCCGATCAAACCCGCCAGGCCGAGGATCTCGCCGGCCCGGATCTCGAAGGACACGTTCTCGAACGCGCCGGATCTGGAGAGATTCCGCACGGACAGCACCATGGGGGCATCTGGAGGAGGGAAGACCTTCTGCGGGAACGCCCGTTCCACAGTGCGGCCGATCATCCCTATCACAAGTCGCTCCGGCGTCTCCTCCGCCGCGGGGGAGGTGCGCACCACGCGCCCATCCCGCAGGACCGTGACCGTGTCGACGAGCGCCAGCACGTCCTCCAGAAAGTGCGAGATGAACACGATCGTGGTTCCCCGCTCGCGGAGGCGCCGGATGATGCCGAAGAGGCGCTGGGCCTCGTCGGTCGTGAGCGCCGACGTCGGCTCGTCCATGATGATCATTTCCGCGCCGCGGGCGATCGCCCGCAGGATCTCCACCTTTTGCCTGTCGGCCACCCGCAGCGTCCGCGTGAGGGCGTCCGCCGGCAGGTCGAGGTGCACTTCCGCGACGAGGTCCCGGTAGCGGCGGCGCATGGTGCGGGTGTCCACGATCCCCAGACGCGCGTCCTCGATGCCCAGGAAGACGTTCTCCAGAACGGAGCGATGGGGAACGAGCGTCGGCTCCTGGGCGATGAGCGTGATCCCGTCCGCGAGCGCGTCCCGCGGCGAGTGGTAGGTCGCCCGCCGGCGATTGACCCAGAGTTCCCCCGCGTCGGGTCGAAGCGCGCCCGCGATGATCTTCCCCAGCGTCGACTTGCCCGCGCCATTCTCGCCCACGAGGCCGTGGATCGTGCGCCGACGGATGACCAGGTCGACGTGCGCCAGAGCCTGCACGCCTCCGAACCATTTGGTCACGCCTCGGGCCTCGACGTGGAAGTCTTGCGCGGCCGCGATCGCGAACTCAATCACTCCCCCGCTGCACATCCCGCGGCGATGCCGGCGCCCCTGCCGGCACCACCGCGGGTTCTGCGATCGACAGCGTCAGATCAGGAATGAAACTCCGGACTGAACCGGTCCACGTTGTCCTTCGTGACGATCGGCCCCACCGGGCTGAAGACAAGGGGATCGATCGACCGTCCCTCGACGCGCTCCCCGCGCAAAGCCCGAATCAGGAGGTCGGCCGCGATTCGGCCTTCGGTCCGCGGCAGATAGACGGCGCAGGCGAACTGCCGTCCCTCCCGGATGGCCTTCACGGCCTCAAACGTACAGCCATTCCCGACCAACTTGATATTTGCCGCCAGGCCCTTCGCCCGGGCGGCGCGGTACGCCCCGTCGATCATCTGGTCGCCGCTGCTGACGATAACGTCAATCTCGGGATGAGCCTGAAGGACGTTTTGCGTGGCCGTCAGCGCGGGCGCGGCCAGATACCCCCCGGGCTGGATGGACACGATCTTGATGCGCGGGTAATTCTTGAGCACCGAGAGCAGACCGTCTGTGCGTGCCTTCTCGAGCGGAAGCTGGGGGAGACCCGGCAGCCAGAGGACCTCGCACCGATTCAGGCCCTTGCACGCCTCGGCGACCAATTGGCCCAGGTGCTGCCCATTCTCGTAGAACCCGATCCCGATCTGGGCGATGACTCCCGAAATCTGGATCCTCGTGTTCCTGACGTCCGGCCCGCAGGGCACGAGCGTGCAGGCGATCCTAATCCCCCGCTTGAGGCCTTCCCTGATGACCGGAGCCAGGGGCCCACCGTCGTTGGGGCCGATGAACCAGGCGTCGAACCGCCCGGAGATGAGGGCGTCCCGCAACTGATTTACCTGCTTGTTTGTCTGAAATTGGGCGTCGAAGACCGCTAGCTCGACGTTGCCATACCGCGCAGCGCTGTCCTTGACCCCTTCGTATGCAGCGGTCCAATAGGTGTTGGCCGCCGAGGCCAGGAATACACCGAGCCGGATCTTCTTCTGCGCGTGGGCCGGCGGCGTGGCGCTGAAGGTCACCAGCACGGCCAAGGCACCGGCCAACGCCAGCGCGATCACTCTGCTCCCCCTCGTCATCTCGATTCCCCCTCTCGAATCGCCTCGCGCCCCTCGTCCAGTCAGCACCGTCGTTTCGTTTGGGCACCACCTCCTCTCGCCGCGACCTTCCCGGCAGGGTCCCGACCCGCCGCCGGGGATCAGCTACCGATGACGCTCTCCGCCGGCCACCTGCCGCCAGAGCTCGAGGCGTCGAGCCGTCCGCTGGGCGATGTGAATGCGGAACGCCTCCGCAGCACGCTCCGGGCTCCGGGACCGTACGGCCCGCAGCATCACCTTGTGGGCATCCACGAGCCCGGTGAGTTCGTACGCTTCCTCCGCATGGTAGGAGAGGTAGAGTCGGATCTGCCCCTCCAAACTGCTCCAGAACTGGAGGAGCCGGCTATTGCCTGTCGCAGCCATGAACGAGCGGTGGAACCCGATATCGGCATCGACGATGTCTGCCCACCGTCGTGCCTTGACCGCCTCCGTGAGCCGATTCAACTCGTCCAGAGGTCCGCTCAACTTGGAACTCGGCGACGACGCCGCCAATCTCGCGGCGTAAACCTCCAGGGCTATTCGGGCCTCGGCGATTTCCTGCACGTCCTGGAGGGTCAAAATGGTCACATGGACTCCAGTCATCGGCACAATCGTGACCAGACCGTCCTTCGAAAGAATCCTGAGCGCCTCGCGAACGGTGCTCCGACTCACCCCCGCCTGCGCGGCCAGGGTGGTCTCCGTCAGGCGTGTCCCCGGGGGCATCTCGCCCCTCGTAATAGCCAGCCGCAGCTTGGCGGCCAGTTGATGCGGCAGCGTTTCCCGTTCGACGCTGAACTTCCTATTGACAGACGGTATGCCAGTCGACTGTTGGACAATTTCCATCTTGCCTTTAGGCTGCTCCATGTGAACGCGGCTGTCAAGTCGGTGCCAGGAGACGAAGAGCGGTCAGAGGACAGGCGGCCGGAGGAGCAACTCGCGCGTCTGGCGGGCGCGGGCGCGGATGTCCGGCTGGGGGAGGCCCTCCAGCTGCACCAGCACCTCCGCGGCCTGCAGGATGATGCGCTGCAGGTCGCCTTCTTCGACGTCGAATTCGCGCACCAGCGTCTCCCACTCTATCCCCTTCGCCCAGGCCTCCACGGCGGCGGCGCGGCGTTCGGCGGGAGAGGCGATCGCGCGGCGGCGGCGCCGGTCCCACTCCTGGCGAAATTCCTGCTCGAAGGCATCCGGCTCCAGCCCCGCCTCCTCCTCGAGCCGGATCAGCCGGCGAACCAGCGACGCCAGTCCGCCCAGGTGCACGCCCTCCCCGCCCGACCTGGGGGCGCGCTCCGTCCCCAGCGCGGCGGCCATCCCGGCCAGACGCGCCGGATTCCCGGGGACGCCGTCGCGCCGCACGATCTCCGCAAGCACCAGGGTCCGCGGGTGACGCAGGCGGGCGGCCCAGCGGCCGTTTTCCGTGAGGCCGGCCTCCGCGTCGAGGTAGCCCAGGGTCTGCAAAATGACGGCGCGGAGCAGGAAGACCCGCGAGAGCGGATCGCGGGTCCGCTCCAGCGCCTGCGCCGCCGCGCCGGGCGGCAGACGGTGGCGGATGCGGCGGGGACGCACGTACTCCGTCCCGAACTGCTCGGCTTCGTACGCCGCCAGAGAACGCTCGAGTTCCTCCAGGGCCCGCGCCAGCGTCCGCCGCGCCAGCAGGTTGAGGACCTGCGTATAGCCGGGACGAAAGGCCGAGCGGACCGGCTCGGTCTCGGCCCCGGCGAGGGCGACGCCCAAAGCGGCCTCCGCGCGGGAACTCGCCGGCAGCGCCACGACCCCGACGCGATCACGGCCGCGGCGTCCCGCCCGGCCGATCATCTGGTGGAACTCCGTTGCGGTGAGGTCGACGCGCCCCTCGGGGCTCTGGCGGGTCAGCGTGCTCAACACCACGGTGCGCGCGGGCACATCCAGGCCGCTGGCCAGGGTGGTCGTGGCCGCCACAGCGCGGATGAGGCCCTGGTCCAGCAGATCTTCCACGGCCAGCCGCCAGGCGGTGAGGTGTCCGGCGTGGTGCGGCGCAACGCCGCCGCGCAGCAGCAGCGGGCGGAACGGATGAGTTGCGAGGTAAGGGAAGCGCTCCTCCCAGACCCGGAATCCGGCCCGACGCTCCCCTTCTCCCGGCAGGCGGACCGGACTGAGTTCCCGCGCTGCCTCGTCGCACTCGCGCCGGGAAGGGAAGAACAGGATCGCCGGCAGGAGATGCGCCGCATCCAGTTCGCGCACCGCGGCGGGAAGCCACCCGCGCCGCCGCTCGCCGCCGTGCACCCGCGGCGCCAGATGCTCGGGCAGCAGGTGCCCCCGCGCATCCAGCAGGATCACGCGCAGCGGCACCGGCCGCTCCTCTTCGCGCACCACCGCCGGAGGCCGCCCGCGGACTCCGGCCAGCCACTGCGCCAGGTCGTCCACATTCTGCAGGGTCGCGGAGAGCAGCAGCAGGTGCGTGGCCGCGGGAGCCAGGAGAATGATTTCCTCCCAGGCCATGCCGCGCTCGGGATCGCCCAGGTAGTGCGCCTCGTCCAGCACCGCCAGGTCGGGAGCGAGGCGCCCGTCGTAGAGGGCGTTGCGCAGGATCTCGGTCGTCGCGACGATGAGCGGCGCATGGGGCCGGATGCGGCGCTCTCCCGTGAGCAAGCCGACGTGCTCCTCACCGAAGAGGCGCTGGAAGCGGTGGAATTTCTGGTTGCTGAGCGCCTTGAGGGGGGTCGTGTACCAGGCGGTGCCGCGCCCGGCCAGAATCTGCGCCATGGCGCGCTCGGCGATCCAGGTCTTGCCGCTCCCCGTCGGCGCGGCGACGAAGACGTCGCTGCGGCCCACCGCGACCAGGGCTTCGACCTGGAAGCGCGCAGGGACGAAGGGTCCGGACGGGACTTCGCCGACCTCGCGCAGGAGCGGCTGGAGGCCCGGATGGAGATCCGTGACCGTCACGCGGGTCGGTGGTCGCGAATCCGGGTGAGGTCGAACCCCAGCACGTCGAAGGGCCGGACGCCAGTGTACTCCGGACCCGTCTTGTTGGAGTAATAGAGATTCATGATGAGACCTTTGAGTCCCAGTTCGATCAGACGCAGCGGCGCGCCGAGGGCCGCCGGCAACCGCGCCGACAGGCCGAGGAGGCGGAGGAACGCGCGGAGACCGCCGTCGGGGAAGACGGAGAGGACCTGCAGGAGCAGGCGCAGGCTGGCCCGGTCGCCCGGCGTCATGTACGCGAGCAGGTCGTCCACGTACCCGAGGCACCCGGTGGCGGAAAAGGATGGCAGACCTCCGTCGCCCGGCAGCATCAGGTCGCCGATGCGCTCAAGCGTACGTAGCGCCCGCCAGCCAAAGAAGGCGGAAGGCGCGCCGGAAGCAGCCCGAGCCGGAAGGTTGTCTGGAGCCGGGGTGATCACGATGCGAGCATCCCCACCGACGCCCTGTGGCTCAGGGCCATGATTGTCAGCGCGGGATTGATCCCCGGGGCGGCGGGGAAGATGCTGGAATCCGCCGCAAAGAGATTGGGGAACCCGTGGA
>Ga0209172_10004458_pt1 | contig 18816 bp, 18 predicted proteins | sample LarsenN4metaG_FD_184113 | JGI IMG/M metagenome (GOLD analysis project Ga0209172, IMG submission 184113) | Hot spring sediment bacterial and archeal communities from British Columbia, Canada, to study Microbial Dark Matter (Phase II) - Larsen... ... | reverse complement strand
CAACCTCGCAGGAGCAGCCTATCGGCCGTGTATCTCCATCGCGCTCGCCTACCGCGCCGTGCTCAAACCTCGGCCCTACTACGCCCTGCTGGCGGAAGACCGAATGGAGCCGGTGCTGTGGGTCGGCATCGAGAACCTGAAGTGCGCCGGGCGCGCCCCCGACGGCTGGACGCTCTTGGTCGCTCAGACCGGGCCGTCTTACAGTCGCTCCCACATGGCAACTGCGGACGATGCCCTGGTTCGGACGGTGTCGAGGACGGTGCGGCGCATCTTCGCCGGGGAACTCGACAAGCCCGAGTGGTCCCACGTCGTGCGCTGGGAGCGGTCACAACCGGAGCGCGTCGTGCTTTTCGACAACGCCAACCAACAGGGCGGCAGGCTCATCGTCGCCGGGGACGGCACGCTGGCTGGGCGCGCCGAGAACGCCTACGAGACCGGACTGCGAGCCGCGCACCTCGCCGTCGAGCGCGTTCGCGGCACAGCCTAATTGCGATGAGTGCGCGTTCCGCGGGGGGCGTGGAGCCGGATAGGGGGCTCCTCGCCGTCGTGCGGCAGCGCCTCCTCCGCGGGGACGCCCCGCACGCGAAACCAAGCCCGACGCCCAAGCCAGCCCAACACGACCATGCCGCACAAAAGCACGAACCAGTCGCCCGTCCTGGCGTAGAAGGTCCACCCGAACCGCGGCGAGACCGATATCGCGGCACTGATGCCGTCGCCGACGCCGACTTCGCGCACGATTCGCCCGTGGCGGTCCACCACCATGCTGACGGCGTGCGTGTCGGCTCTGACAATCGGAACGCCCAACTCAGCGGCGCGGAACGGCGTGTAGGCGGCGTGCACGGACTCGACGAACGCCCCCCGCGACACGGGGTCGAGCGTGGGCAATGCGATGACCTGCGCCCCCGCCGACACAACGGAGTCGCGCATCACCTGCGGATAGCAGGAGTCGTAGCAGATGTTCAACCCGATGCGCAAGCCTTTGAATTGCGCGCCGACCGCCTCGTCGCCGGGCTGCCTGTCGAGGCGCTCGCCACCGAACAGTTTGCGCTTGGCGTAACGCGGTGACTCGCCGGAAGCCGAGAACAGAGCCGCCACGTTCCTCGGCGGGTGCGAGCCGTCCTCGAACGTCGTCACGAACGCGGGATGCCCCGGCGAGGACGCCAAAGCCAGGAGCGCACCGCTGCCGCCACCCGCAGCCGCGCCGTTGCCGCTCAACTCGGGAAGCACGACCAGTTCGGCACCCGTATCTCGAGCCAGCTCGGACAGGTGCTCGAGGTCGGTTGAGAAGGTTTGGACGATGCCGACACGGAGCGCCACCTCGTCGTCTCCTTCAGGTGTCGCCGTGAGCGTTCCCAGAAGGAACGCCACCGCATATGCGCTCGCAGCCCCCATGATGAGCGACGGACGGCGGGATGCGACAGCCCGAACCCAAAGGAGGTTCAGCGCCCACAAAACGTACGAAACCGCCCAGATTCCTGCCACCGAAGCCAGCAAGAGGAAGCCCTGCGCCCGATACTGACTGAGCGCGAAGTGCACGGGCAGTTCGAGGAGGGACAGCGCCTCGAGCAGCACTGGCACAGCAGCAAGCACCCAGACGCCCCAGCGTCCGAGCCTGTGCAACTCTGCGAACACACCCATGGTAACCGCCAGAGTCACGCCAAAGATCGCAAGGCCCGCCGCCGCCCAATCCAGGGGTCCGTCGGCGGGGTGCGGCGAAAACCAATGCAGAGCGACAACGCCGAGCGCCGCGCCTGCAACCAGAAGTCCGCAAAGGAACCCGGCAATGAACCTCGTCCGTCTCACCGCAAGCAGAGCGGGAACCAGGGCGACCCCTGCCAACCAGTGGACATCCCGCGGGGGCAAGGAGAGGATAAGCAGCGGCCCCGAAACGGCCGCCGCCGCAAGCACTAGCAGAGATCGCTGTGCGAGGGCGCGGACGCGGTTGCGCAGCACCGCGCCTCCGCGTTAGTAGTGCCAGTCGAGGTCGGTGGCTTCCTTGGCGTGCGCCTCGATGAACTCTCGGCGGGGCTCTACTTTGTCGCCCATCAATTTGGTGAACACCATCTCGGCCTCGGTGGCATCTTCGGGGTGCAGGCGGATTTGGATGAGGTTCCGCCGGGCAGGGTTCATGACCGTGTCCTCGAGTTGGTCGGCGTTCATCTCGCCGAGACCCTTGAACCGCGTGATTTGGATGTCTTTCCTCCGCCGACGAAGGTCCTTCAGAATCTCGTCCCGCTCTTTCTCAGTGTGAGCATAAAAGACGTCGTCCTTTCCCGCTTTGATGGTAAACAGCGGCGGAAGGGCGAGATAGACGTATCCGCCCTCCACAAGTGGACGCATATAGCGATAGAAAAACGTTAGGAGAAGCGTTCGAATGTGCTCTCCGTCAACGTCGGCATCGGAGAGGATGATGATCTTGTGGTAGCGGAGCCGTCCAATGTCGAAGCCGTCGCTCTCGCGCTTGCCGTTTCGCCCCTCTTCCTCGCCGTCGCCGTTCCGACCGAAATCCATGGCGATGCCGGTGCCGATGGTTGAGATGAGCGCCTTGATCTCCTCGTTGTCGAGCGCCTTGTCGGGTCGGGCTTTCTCGACGTTAATGATCTTTCCCTTGATCGGAAGGATCGCCTGGAAGCGCCGGTCGCGCGCAGACTTAGCGTTACCGCCCGCGGAGTCGCCCTCGACGATGAACAGTTCCGCCTTGTGAGGGTCCTTCTCGCTGCAGTCCGCGAGTTTTGCCGCCAAGCCGTAGGAATCGAGCGCGCTGCTGCGCTTCACAGCCTCGGCTGCCTTCTTCGCCGCCTCGCGTGCGCGCTGCTCGATGATCGCTTTCTCGACGATGCGCCGGGCGATGGGCGGATTCTCTTCGAGGAACTCCATCAGCCCTTCGCCGACGATCGAGTTGACGATGCCCTCCACCTCGCTGTTGCCCAATTTCGTCTTCGTCTGACCCTCAAACTGCGGATGGAGCAACTTGACGGAGATGACCATGGTCAGACCACCACGCACGTCATCGCCGGTGAAGTTCGGGTCTTTCTCTTTCAACTGACCGGACTTCCGCGCGTACTGGTTGATGACGCGGGTCAGCGCGGTCTTCGAGCCCGTCGTGTGCGTACCCCCCTCGACCGTGTTGATGTTGTTGGCGAAGGAGAGCACCGTCTCGGCGTATCCGCTGTGATACTGGATGGCGACCTCGACGTCCACATCGTCCCGCGACTTCTTGAGGAAAATCGGCTTGTGCAGCGGGTTGTGCGCCTCGTTGAGGTCCTCTACCAGCGCCTGGATGCCCTTCTTGAACTGGAACGTCTCGTTGTCTTCGGGGTTCTGCTCGCTCACGAACGTGAGCGTGACTCCGGCGTTCAGGTAGGCAAGCTCGCGCATGCGCTCTTTCAACCGACGAGGTTCGTAGGTGAGCGTCTCAAACACCTCCGGGTCGGCGGACCAGCGGGTGTACGTTCCGGTCTTGTTCGTCTTCTCTCCGCGCTTCACCGGCGCCTGCGGCTTGCCCCGAACATAGCGCTGGTGCCATTGGTAGCCGTCGCGCTCGACGGTCACTTCGCACCACTCGGACAGAGCGTTCACGCATGAAACGCCTACGCCGTGCAAGCCGCCGGAGACGCGGTAACCGCCACCGCCAAACTTGCCGCCGGCGTGCAGCGTGCACATAACGACCTGCAACGCCGACACACCGTACTTCTCATGCACGTCAACCGGGATTCCGCGACCGTTGTCCTCCACGCTCAGCGAGTTGTCTTTGTGCAGCGTGCAAACGATGCGGTCGCAGTGACCCGCGAGCGCCTCGTCAATTGAGTTGTCCAGAACCTCGTTGAAGAGGTGATGCAGTCCGCGAGCGCCTGTGTCGCCGATGTACATCGCGGGGCGCTGGCGAACCGCCTCGAGACCCTCGAGAACCGTAATCTGCTTGGCGGTGTACTTGCCGGTCGTTGTGCCGTCGCGCTTAGCCTTCGCGACGCTCTTCTTGGGAGCGGGCTCGGTAGCGCTTCCCTTCTTCTTGGGCGAGGCAGTGACGGCGGTTTTGCGCGACGCAACCGCGTCCTTCTTGCGGGTTGCGGCGCCTTCCTTGGCCGCCTGAGAGGTTTTCCTTGCCATGTTCGTAAGTTGCTAATCCGTACCGTTCCCTCGCCGTCCCTCGGCGGGAGCATTCCTTGGGGGCGGATCGCTTCCCGATTGTACCCGTTTCAGGCGTCCGATTGCACGCCCCAGCCGCCTCCGCCGGGCGTCTCGATGATCAGCCTGTCGCCTCGGCGCAGCCGCGCCGAAGTCTTCGACCCCAGCGGTTCAACCTGCCCGCCTGAGCGCATAATCCGGTTGCTTCCGGGCGCCCCGTGCAGGCCCCCGAACGCGCCTGGCGCTCCGCCCAGCCGCCGATCGGAGAGGATCGAAACCTCACCCTCCTCGTCGAGGAATTCGAGCACTCGAACGACCCCTTCGCCCCCTCGGTGTCGCCCCTCCCCGCCGCTGCCCTCGCGCAGTTCGTACCGAACCACCCGGAGCGGCAACTCGACTTCCAGCGTCTCAGACGGCGTGTTCGCGGTGTTCGTCATGTGGCTGTGCCACCCGGAAGCGCCTGCCCTCTCGGGGCCACCGCCACAGCCCCCACCCAGGGTCTCGTAATATGCCCAGTCACGCGCTCCTAATGCAACATTGTTCATTGTGCCTTGGCTGCACGCAGGAATCCGCCCCGGCAGCATCGCCGCCAGCGCTTGCAAAATGACGTCCACGACGCGCTGGCTCGTCTCCGTGTTTCCGCCTACCACAGGCGCAGGGAAGGCGGCGTTCACGAGACTTGCGGCCGGCGCGATGACCGTCATGGGAGCGAAGCACCCCGCATTCGTTGGGGTATCCCCTGCAAGGCAACGCACGACGTACGCGCAGGCGGAGCGTGTTACCGCCTCGGTTGCGTTCAGCCCGATCGGCTGCTGCGGCGCGGTGCCGGTGAAATCGAACTCGGCGCCCCCCTCCCCGTCGAGGCGAAGGGTGAGCCGTATCTCCGCCTGTTCACCCGCTGCCGGCACATCCTCGAGAAAGTCTTTCGCCGTCCACTCTCCGCGGGGCAGTTCGGCGAGGGCTGTCCGCGTTCGCGCTTCAGCATAGGCGCGCGCCTCGCCGATGAAACGCGGCAGGTCCTCACCCAACCGAGAGGAAAGTTCCTGAAAGCGTCGGACGCCCACAAGCACCGCCGCGCGCTGCGCTTCGAGGTCGCCCTCTCGCTCGTCTGGGTTGCGGCTGCGCGCCAGCAGCTCTTGGGTCGCGTCGCGGGTGAGGAGTTGGGGATGGACGATGACCCCCTCTCGCCGCACGTCATCCACAGGGCTGAAGCTACCGGGTGCCTCACCGCCTACATCGGCGTGGTGGGCGCGGCATGCGACATAGCCAACGACCCGGCCCGAGTGCTCGACCGGCGCGAGCAGCGAGATGTCGGGCAGGTGCGTTCCGGCGAAGAAAGGGTCGTTGCTGATGCCAAACTCGCCCGGCGCTAGGCGAGGTCCTTCGCGCAGCCATCGAAGCATGAGAAACTCCATTGCGCCGAGGTGAACGGGGATGTGCGCCGCCTGCGCGACCAGTCTGCCCTCTTCATCGAACACCGCACATGAGAAATCGCGCCGCTCTTTGATGTTCGTCGAGAACGCAACGCGCTCCAGCGTTGTGCCCATCTCCTCTGCGACGCTGGAGACGAGTTCCGTGAAGAGGCTGACTCTCGTAGGGTCGAACTGCACGCACGAAGATTATGGCGCTACAGGATGTACTTCGACAGGTCCACGTCGCTAACCAAGTCGGCGAGTTTCTCGTTGACGTAATCGGCGTCTATGCGAATCGTCCGCTCCACCTCGGGCGCATCGAACATGATGTCTTCCAGTAGCCGCTCCATGACGGTCATCAGCCGTCGCGCGCCGATGTTCTCGGCGCGAGTGTTCACCAAATGGGCGAGGCGCGCGATCTCGTCCAGCGCCTCGTCGCTGAACTCGAGGTTGACCCCATCGGCGGCGAGCAGTTGTGAGTACTGCTTCGTCAGCGCGTTTTTCGGCTCGGTTAGAATTCTTCGCAGGTCGGCTTCTCCGAGGTCCTCCAGTTCGACGCGAATCGGCAGCCGCCCCTGCAGTTCAGGAATCAGGTCGCTCGGTTTGCTGATGTGGAACGCTCCTGCACCGATGAAGAGGATATGGTCGGTGCGCACCGCGCCGTACTTCGTGGCGACGGTCGAGCCTTCGATGATGGGCAGCAGGTCTCTCTGCACGCCTTCGCGCGACACGTCCGGGCCTGCGCCGCCCTCGCGTCCGGCGATCTTGTCCAGTTCGTCAAGGAACACGATGCCGGTCTGTTCGGTTCGCTCGATCGCCTCTTTGGCGACGCTCGCGGCGTCAATCATCTTCCGCGCCTCCTCTTCGGTGAGAATCTCCTTCGCCTCGGCAATCGTGACGGAGCGCTTAGCAGACGCCCGATTGGCAAACGCGCCGCCAAGTTGGTTCGCGATGTCGAGGCCCATCTCCTCGAGTCCGTGCGGTGAGAAGATCTGGACGAACGGCGACGCGCTCTCCTCGACCTCGATTTCGATTCGCTCGTCGTCTCTCGCGCCGCTGACCACCTGCTCGCGCACCCTCTCTCTACGGCGGCGAATCGCCTCGCGCACGTCCGCTTCCTTTTGTTCGACTTCAGGGTCGTCTTCTGGGCTGAGCGGCGCGAAGGCGTATGCGCGGCGGCCCGATTCGGGCGCAACGAGGATGTCGAGGATGCGCTCGACCGCTTGCCCGGCGGCGCGTGGGCGAATCTCTTCGGTCTTCTCGGCTTCGACGATTCGATATGCGACCGCCACCAAGTCGCGAATCATGCTGTCCACATCTCGCCCGACGTAGCCGACCTCGGTGAACTTGGTCGCTTCGATCTTGATGAATGGAGCGCGGGCAAGCTGCGCCAGGCGACGGGCGATTTCGGTTTTACCGACGCCGGTCGGCCCGATCATCAGAATGTTCTTGGGGATGATGTCTTCCTGCTGCTCGGCTGGAAGCATCTGGCGGCGGTAGCGGTTTCGCAAGGCGATTGCAACGGCGCGCTTCGCCGCCTTCTGCCCAACGATGTAGCGGTCGAGTTCCGCGACGATTTCACGGGGCGAGAGTTCCTCAATGGGAAGGGGAGGCATCGGCGCATCAGTTTACCCGTCTAATGCCGGTTCCCCCGCAGTCCATCCACAGGCAGCACCGAACCCGGCCCGCGGCACAACGTATATGCAGGCATGAGGACGATCTGTTTGATGCTCATCGTAGTCGCCCTGGGAGCTTTCCAGGGTCGCCCGCAGCGCGCGCCCGAGTTGCAGGTCGGCGATAAGGCGCCGGACTTCACGCTCAAGTTGCTCAATGAAGAGAAGACCTTCAAGTTGAGCGACAACTTCGGCAAGCGGCCGACGGTGCTCATCTTCGGCAGCTACACATGACCACCCTTCCGCGCCCAGGTTGGGCAGCTGGAAGAGATGTACGCCAAGTACAAGGACAAGGCTGACTTCCGCGTCGTCTACATTCGAGAAGCGCATCCAACCGACGGCTGGCAGGTTCGCGCGAATGAGCGTGACGGGGTACTCGTCAAGAACCACGAGAGCGAGGAGGAGCGCGCCAAGGCCGCAGGAGCGTGCGCCGCCGGGCTGAAACTCAGCATGCCGATCCTGATTGACGACATGAACGACACGGTGGAGAAGGCATACCAGGGCTGGCCCGACCGCATCTACATCGTCGGAGCGGACGGCAAGATCGCCTACAAGGGCGCCCGCGGCCCCTCCGGCTTCAAGCCGAAGGAAGCGAAAGAGGCGCTGAAGAAGCTGCTGGGCATGTGAACGGGAGGCGCCCCAGCGTTGCGCACGGGCGTGCCAACCGCCGCCCGCGTGTGCCATAATGCGCCCCTCGGAGTCTAACAGCACTGATGGCAGACGAAACTGTTGAAATGAACGAGGGCGCCGCGGAGCCGGAAGCCGCCGCGACGCCGGAAAGCGAACCCACTTCGGACGCCGGCGCCCAAACGGCGGCGGCGCCTGACGCCCCACCAGCGAGGGAGCGGCATCAGGGCGCGCCCGCGAGGCGCTCCCCCTCCTCGGACAAGGAGGACGACCGGCGCGACACCTCGCAGGGCCGACCCAGGCCTCGGCGACGGCGGAAGGTGAGCTTCCTCAGCCAGAACAAGATTTGCGAGGTGGACTACAAGGACATCGCCGTCCTCAAGCGATTCACGAATGACGAGGGCAAGATTCTCGGCCGCAGGCACACCGGAACCACCGCGAAGGAGCAACGGATGATCGCCCGGGCGATTCGGCGCGCGAGGGAGATGGCGCTTCTGCCGTTCGTGGCTCTCGACAGCAGCAGCGGCGGCGGCGGTCGCGGCCGCTCGCGAGGTCCCTACGACCCGGGTCACGACCGCAGCCACGGCGACTAAAGCACCGAGAGCGATGCGACTTCTCGGCGGGCTGGTCCTACTCCTGCCGGTCTTTTGTCTTCACGCTTGCTCCGGCTCTCGAGCTTACATGCCGCTCGACGAGGGGCGCTCGTGGAGGTACGCGGTCGTGGACGCCTATGGCCCCCGGATGGCGCTGCTCAAGGTTGAGCGCGAAGCGCGCGTGGGCGACCGGATGGGTGTTCTGCTTGCCGGCGACGACGGAACCTCCCGCCTCGCGTGGGCCGGGAACACCCTAATCGGATCGGAATTCGTCGGCTGCGCATTCGACCCGCCGATTCCCCTGCTGGAGGCAGGGACTGAAAGCGCGAGTTGGGAGTGGCGCGGCGCTGTTCGCCGAAGCGGCACGGTCTCATCCGCCCACGTTCGAGCCTCCCAACAGCCTTCCACGACCGAAGACCTGGGCCGGGAGGTTCCTTCGTTACGGGTAACCCTGAGCCTGAGCGTCGGCGGGAGAAGCGAAACGGTAGAGACGCATTACGTTCGAGGCGTAGGCATCCAGCGCCAGGAAGTGCGGCGAGACGGGCGCCAGGTCTTGCTGGTAACGCTGGCTACCGGCAGGTAGCGCCTACTCCCACTCGTCCTCTTCCTCTTCATCGAGGTATCGGAGCACCTCTTCGCGCTCCTCGATTTCTCGCAACTCGTTCAGGTCGTAGGGGTCGCTCTTGAGGGCGCTGAACCCGCTGATGATGAGGTACAGCGTGCCGATGGCGAACACGACGCCGATAAGCGGTATGCGCGTGAAGATGGCGGTGAGCAGCAGACAAACAGCCGCACCGGCGAAATAGAGATAGGCTCCAGAGCGATAGAGTCGAAGCATTCGCGGCGTAGGGTCAGTATACCCTCAGTCCTCGCCCGGCGGGGTGAGGTTTTCGAGTAATCGGCGCAGGTGCTTGGCGTTCGCCATCAGCCACGCCGCCCGCCGGTCGCTGCCGAGGGCGAACTCCGAGGCGAAGTCCACCATGGCGAACACCTCGAGCAATTCGTTCACCCGCCGGTGGAAGGTGTCGGTTCGTTCGTCCTCGCCGGGCGGGGGAGCGATTTCGCTGCAGTGCCGAAGCGCGGCGACCGTCGGGTCCAGCTCGCGTCGCTTGCGCTCACGCACTACGCGCGCAACCATGGTCACGGCGTCGAGGTCCGCCACATAGAGGTCTCGCCGCTTGCCCGGGGGGCGGTATCGTCGGACGACGCCCCAGTCCATCAACTGCCGAAGGTTTGTGGAAGCGCTCCCGCGGCTGATCTTGAGGCGCTCGATAATCTCGTCCATGGTCATCGAGTCGCCGGTAATGAACAGCAGCGCGTGAATGTGCGCCATGGTGCGGTTGATGCCCCAACTGGTGCTCATCCGTCCCCACTCCTCGATGAACACTTCGCGCGCTACATCGAGCGCCTCTTCGGTGGGGTCGGTCGGCTTTCGCATCGGCATGCTCTGCCATTATGGGCGTGCGCGATGCAGTAGACTCGCGGGCGTGGAGAGAAAACCCATCCGCACGGAATCGGCGCCCGCTCCGATCGGACCATACAACCAGGCGATCGAGGTTTCGGGCGCTCGGATGCTGTTCATCAGCGGGCAAATCGGCATGGGCGCAGACGGCGCCATGGCGGGCGACACCGTCGAGGCGCAAGCCCGACAGGTGTGCGCCAACCTGCTCGCCGTGCTCGAAGCGGCGGGAATGACGGCGCGCAACTTGGCGCGCACGACCATCTACCTCAAAGACCTGAACGACTTCGACGCCGTGAATCGAGTGTACGGCGAGATGGTCGGCGACGAGCCGCCCGCGCGCTCGACGATTCAGGTGTCCCGGTTGCCCAAAGACGCGCTCGTGGAGATTGACGCCATCGCGGTCGGCTGACCGGAAAGAGTGCGCAGCAATTCAAAGAGCGCGGTGGTCGCCCGCTCGCCTTCGCCTGCATTCTCCAACGCAGCCAGCAGTTGGTGAACCAGCGCCGTGCCGGGAAGGGACGCCTTGACCTCCCGTGCTGCCTCAAGCGCATAAGCGAGATCCTTCTGCTGATTGGCGACGCTGAAGCCGGGCGTGTGGTCGCCCGCGATCGCTTTGGGTCCATAGTTCTGCAGCGACCAACTGCCGCCTGCGCCCGAGCCGATGAGCTCGATGCACGCCTGAAGGTCAAGCCCTGCCTTCTCCGCGAAGGACAGGCACTCCGCCATCGAAAGCAGGGTAAGGCACACGGCGACTTGGTTCGCCATCTTCATCATCTGCCCGGAGCCGGCGCCTCCCACCAGGCGCGCGGTTCGTGTGTAGGCTTCGAGGTACGGAAGCGCTCGGTCGAAGTCCTCCTCCCGTCCACCGCAGAAGGCGGTCAGCGTGCCGTTCTGCGCGCCGATGGAGCCGCCGGTTACGGGCGCGTCGAGCAGATGAAGCCCCCTTTCCTCCAGGCTGGACGCAAGTTCGCGAGCCGCTCGCGGCGCGATGGTTGAGTGGTCTACGAACAGCGTGTCTTTCTGCGCGGTCAGCGCCATGCGCTCGACAAGTTCCAGAACGTCCTCGGTGCGCGAGACGCAGACGAAGATGACCCTCGCTGCGTGCGCCAAGTCCTCGAGGTGTTCAGCAATCTCCGCCCTGCCGCGAAGCGGTTCAGCCTTCGCCGGAGTGCGATTCCAAACAGTCAGGCGATGCCCCTTATCGGCGAGGTGCCCCGCCATCGCCGCACCCATCACGCCAAGCCCGACAAATCCGATGGGCTCGCTCTTCGTGGCGCTCATAGGTTCACGCAGTTGGGCGCTTCACCCGTGCCGGCGAACTCGACGCAGATCCTAACCGTCTCGAGGGCGACCGCGTTCTGCGCTTCGTCGGTGCTTGCGCCAATGTGGTGGGTGCAATACACGTTCGCGTGATCCTTGAGCGGGCCGGCGTATTCGCCCTCAGGAGCCGCCGGCTCGTCGGCGAAGACGTCAAGCCCGGCGCGGATGCCTTTCGTGGAGACCGCCTCGAGCAGCGCGTCCTGGTCAACGATCTCCGCCCTGCTCGTGTTGACGAAGAACGCGCCCTCTCGCATCGCATCGAAGAACTGCTTCCCGATCATCCCTCGCGTCTTGTCGTTGAGCGACGTTGTAACGGCGACGATGTCAGACCGTTGCGCGAGGTCGAGCGGGTCACTTGCCTTGCTTACGCCGAGGTCGCGCGCCTCCTGTTCGGTCATGTGGTTGCTGAGGACGACGACCTCCATCTCGAACGCCTTAGCCCGGTTCACCACCAGGCGTCCGATGTGCCCCAGTCCGATGACGCCGAGCGTGCGCCCTTTAATGCCCCTCGCTTGGCTGAACTCCTTCTTGTTCCACTTGCCCTGCCGGAGGGCTAACACGTTGTCTGGGATGCGGCGATCGAGGCTAAGGATGAGCCCGAACGTCAACTCAGCGACCGCGGCGGCGTTCTTGCCGGGGCAATTGGAGACGCGGATGCCCTTCTCACGCGCGGCGTCAACGTCAATCGTGTTGTAGCCTGCGCCCGCGCGAACGATGAGGCGGAGCGAGTCGTTCATCATCTCCGCCGTAACCACTGTGGAGCGCACGATGAGCGCATCCGGCTTCTGCTCGGCTATGGCGTCGCGCAGGGCGTCTTCCTTGAGCGGCGGGTCGTAGACGACCTCGAAACCGGCGTCCTTCAGCCCTTGCAGGCCGACCTCTTCGAACTTGTCGGCGACGAGAACCTTCATCGCGCGGATTATGGCGCGGCGCGGCGGGCCTGCGATCCTTGGGACCAACGATCAGCGTTCCGATCGTGGTACCACTCTGCAGGACTTCGTCTGCTGCGGTTTCTTCTCGAACCTCGCTGCGCCCTAAGACTTGCGCCCCCGCCTGCGCCCGAGCAGAACGGCGATACCCGTGCCCAGAGCCATCCAAGTCATCGGTTCGGAACCCCCTGGACGCCATAGGAAAAGTCCCACGTGCCGGCTCCCAACAGGTCCGATGTCGGCACAAAGTTTCTTCCGTATCCGTTGAAATAGGACCGACCATCGCCGAGTAAACCTCCGACTCCGTTCGCTCCGGACGTCGTGCCTGCCCGCCCGAGGAACCAGCCACCGCCGCAGCCGAACGTGATGGGCCGCACCATCAGCCAGTATTCACCGGGACCCAGCTCGATATCCAGGTCTGAGATGGTCAAGGTTCGCTCCTCGAAGCCTTGCCACGAGCGACCGGTCGGCTGCTGAGTTGAAGGCCTGCCGAAGCCGCTGAACAGCACCGTTCCACCGTTTCCAGCAGAGACACCTGACCGAATCTCAAAGTCCGCGCCCGATGAGTCGTAGTTGAAAAACGCGTTCACGAAAACAGCGTTGATTCGCCAACCACCTTCGGGCACGATGAAGTTCTCGTACACCGCGGTCATGCCTCTGTAGTTGCTGCGCTCGTCGTTGAAAGCCGCCCGGAAGTCGAACTCGCCCCCATAGAACAAGGTAGCGCCCGCAAAAAGTGGGCCGCCGCCGTGCTCTATATGGTGCAGCGACGAACCGTCGGAGCGGATAAACAATGGGTGGTCGTCGTGATGGTGCTCGTTGTCCGCAAGAACCGTCAGAGCCAACGCACACGTTGCGAGAATGAATGCGAATCTAAACATGAGCTTCTCTGCCTCCTTTCTACTTCATCGGTAGACGGCGCGAAGTCAGCGCGCTGCGGAACCTCCGAATCGGATGGCGGGCCGGTCTCCACCTCGCACAAAGCGGATGACTCGCCAATTCCGAGCGGCAGCTCCGAACTCAATATTCCCTCGCGCATGGCACAATGGTACCGAATCCCTCCCGTCTTGTCAAGTCAATTTCCGGGGGCGCGCCAGCCCCTCGGGTGTCTGCTATCCTTCGCCCCGTGGTCGCCCTCCTCTGCGCGCTGCTCCTCGCGCCGCCCGTCCAATTCGGCTTCGCCGAGACGCGCCTTGAGGTCGAGCCCCCCTTCCCTCTCGGCGGATACACCGAACGGCGCGACCGGATGGCGGACCCTGGCGGCGACCCGCTGTGGATTCGCGCCCTGACGCTCGCACAGGGCGAAACGAAAGTAACCCTCGTCTCTGCTGAGCTGCTCACGATCCCCGGCTCGCTGGTCGAAGAGGTTCGCCGCAGGCTGGGTGACGACCGCACGCTGTTGGTCGCCGCCACCCATACCCACTCTGCGCCCGACAGCCAGATGTTCAACCGGCGAATGACGTTCAAGATTCCCGGCATCGCGCTCTTTGAAGAGCGACGACTCCATGAGGCCGTTGCGCTGATCGTGGATGCCATCCGACGGTCGGAGCCGCGAGAGACGCTCGTGAGCGTCGATGTGCGAGCGGGGTCGGCGCGTGCGAACCGCCCGCGGGTAGAGGGTGGGCGACCGCTGGAGCAAGTTACGGGCGTGCGCCTCACGGGCGAGCGAACCTCGGTGACGCTGCTCCACTACGCCGCTCATCCCACCCTCCTCTCCGAGCACTGGAACGTTACCCACGGCGACTGGCCCGGGGCCTGGGCGGGTCAGCGGCGACGGCGCATGTTCTTCAACGGCGCGATGGGAGACCTGGCGCCGGTCGCCGAGTCGCCACGAGAGATGGCGGCAATGCTCGATGCCGCCATCGAGTTTGTCGAGCCGCTCACCGTCAGGGGTCCGCAGTTAGGTGTTGCGAGGGCGAGCGTGCTCCCCGGAGCGCCGCGCCCCCACCCGAACTTTGCAGCAGGAAACTCGCTGCCCGAGCCACTCGCGGAGATGCTCGTTCAGCGCTTCGCGCCACCGAGAGGAGAGGTGACGGTCGTGCGACTGGGCGGAGTGGCGTGGATTGGTGTGCCGTGTGAACTCGCGTCTCACCCCGGTTTGCGCATCATGGATGCGGCGAGGCGGCGGGGCATTGAGACGGCGCTGGTGGTAAGTTTCGCCAACGACTGGATGGGCTACGTGGTAACGCCGGAGCAGTACGACGCAGGTGAGTATGAGGCGACCCTCTCGCTGTATGGGCCCGGGATGGCGGAGCGCGTCGTCTCGGCTGCGGTGCAGGCTCTAAGGTCGCTTCCAGGCGCGCCCCAAAAACACGAAGTTGATCACCAATTGATGCGAAACGCGATGCGATAGACCGCGCGCTTCAGGCTTGCCTCGGCTGCGGCAGCCGCGGCATGCGCGCCACCCGTCGCGTCGGCGTCCTCGAAGCGGATGATCGTCTTGCCCCGCGCGAGGATGCGGTCGCCACTCGCCGACAGTTCGAACACCTGGGGTACAGAATCGAAGAACTCGTTCAGCGGCTCGATGACCTTCTTTGCACGCTCTTCTGCGTCTTCGCCCCCGAGGCGGAACAGTTCGTCATTCCCGAGCGTCACGATTACACCGCTCTCGACGGCTTTGTACGCGACGCGAAAGTCGGTCGTTACCTTGCTTCGCTCGACGGGGACGGCTTCCTTCTTCAGCAATGCCTTCAATCGCTCGGCGCGCACGCGGCTCGGCGGGTGCGTGCGCATGATGCCCCAGTCGAACCGCGGGCTGTTCTTCTCGCGGAAAGCGAGTCGCTCCATGAACGTGAGCAGCCCCACGGGATTGTATTTCGACCGCAGCATGTAATACACGGCGGCTCGGTCTGCATCCGTCTCCGCCTCTTGGCTCCAGCCGCTTGTCAAAGCAGTCAGCAGCAGGTCTTGTCCGATGAGCGCGAGGTTCGCGTCGCGCACTGAACCTGCGAGCAGCGCGGCGATGACGACCGGCAGCGTGAAGATTTGCGTGCGCTCCTGTTGGCGGCTCATCGTAACGAGATGTCGGTTCGCCGCGTGCGCGATTTCGTGCGCTAATACCGCCGCCAACTCGTCATCCGACTGCACGAAGTCGAGCAGTCCGCTGTTGATGTAGATGAACCCTCCTGGGATGGAGAAAGCGTTGACGTCCTCATCCTGCACCACCTTGAACGTGTACTCGAACACGTTGTGCCGCTTGTCGCCGTATGTGGCGACGACGTGGTGCTCGCGGCTGATGACTGCCAGTTCCTGTCCGATGCGGTTGACCCGCTCAAGCAGCGACGCGTCCTCTGACAGCGTAACCTGCTTCTCAATCTCAGCCGCGTACTTCTGGCCGAGCTCGACGTCCCGCTTCAACTCCTCCTGATGGCGCTTGTCGGGCTCGGTTTGAGCAAGGCAGGGCAACGCCGCGCCGACTAGTGCGAGGGCGGCGACTGGGGCAAGGCGAAGGAGGTATGGCACTCGTGTCATCAGACGTTCGGCTTGAGTCGGTGGGTTCAGCCTCATCAGGGTTCTACGCGAATCTCGCCCCGTTCGTTCTCACGGCCGAGCAAGGTCAGCCGAACTGGGATGAACTGACGGACGACCCAAACCACCGTCGCCAGCGTCGGCGTGACGCGGCTGGTCGTGAAGGAAGCGTGCTCTCGGCAAAGCGCCGCCGGCAAGACCAACTGGTCGGCGAGGTGGGCGTCCACTCCGCAGCCGCTGTTCAAGAACTCGATAAACCCGGCGTACGCCTCATCAACGACCTCCTCCATCGGCTTGCCTCGCTGGCCGAGCGACTGGCCGCCGCCGAATCCTCGCTCCATCCGGGCAGTAACCGTTACCGCCGCCCCCGGCGCGCCTGACTGCGGCCGGAGCACGCGGACGCCGAGCTCCAGGCCGTCTCGTCGAGCGAGCGCTTCCAGCCGCTCGACGCCGCGCGAGCGAACGTGCTCGGGCAACTCGCTGGTTACGACGACCGCCTTCGCGTCCAGCAGTTCGCCGGGCGCTGAGAAGTCGAACCCGCACAGAGCGCTCGGCTCGACCTCCATCTCCATCTCTCCCGCGCCGCCGCTCGTGTATCCCGCATAGGCGAGGGAGGACCACGCGCCTACGCCTACCTCCGCGAGCGCGGAAAGCGTTACCATCTCGAGATACTCGTGCGTAGGCGCGTACGGAACGTGCGTGCCGCCACGGAGTCGGAACCCGCTGAGCCGCCCGGCTTGCGAAAGCGGAACGACGAGCGTTTGCGCGATCAGCGTCGCGCTGCCGCTCGGCGAGACGCGCGCCACCTTACCGATGTCGAGGTTGCCCCGATACGGTCGCAGCGCCGCTCGCGGCTCGAAGAGGATCTCCGAGTCGCCCAACTCCCCCCTGGATACCGCGCCCGTGCAGTGCGAGAAGATGCGCAGCAGCGCGAGGTCCACAGGGTTTACGCCGGGGCGCTGAAGCCCACCGCGAACGTTGGCGATTCGGACCGCCTGCCCCGTCAGCGCCGACAGCGCGAGCGCCGTGCGAACGATGGAGCCTCCGCCTTCGCCGTGTGCTCCATCAATCTCAAGGAACTCTACTTGCAACCTCGCTTTCCTCTTCCTGGGGCAGTTGCTCGACGATGACCCTTCGCACGCGGCGGCCGTCCGTGTCCTCAACGACCAGGCGCCAGCCCTCCCATACCACCGATTCTCCTTGTTGCGGCTGCCTGCCAAACAGTCCGAACACGAAACCGCCGACCGTGTCGTACTCCTCGCTGTGAATCGAAAGCCCGATCTCGCCGTTCAGGTCGTCGAGGTTCATCCTTCCGTCCACCGAGAAGCGACCGTCCGGAAGTTGGATGACCTCGGGTTCCTCTTCGTCGTATTCGTCCACGATCTCGCCGACGATCTCCTCGACCAGGTCCTCGATGGTAACAACGCCTGCGGTGCCGCCGAACTCATCTTGAACGACCGCCATCTGCGTCTTCCCGCTGCGGAACTCGGCGAGCAGTTGCTGCAGGCTCTTGCTCTCCGGTATGAAGAGCGCGGGGCGCATGAGGTCGGAAAGTCGCGCACCGTTGCCGTTCGCCAAAGCCGCGAGGATGTCCTTGGCGTGAACGATGCCGACGATGTTGTCAACTGTTTCGTGATAGACCGGGATGCGTGTGTGCCCGCTGCTGCGGATGACCTCGGCTACCTCTCCAATCGAGGCGTTCACCTCGACGGCGTGTACGTCGGTCCTCGGCGTCATGACTTCGCGTGCCACCGTCTCGCCGAACTCGATGATCGAGTGAATCATCTCTCGCTCGTCTTCGACGAAGCCGCTTGCCGGGTTGATGCTCTCAACCATCTCTCGCAAGTCATCCTCTGTCAGCACCGGCGCGGAAAACAGAGGCTCCGTTTTCAGGCGCCCCGCGAAGAAGCCGCCAACCCCCTCAGCGAGCACCACGAACGGATAAGCGATCCCACGCGCCAACAACAGGAACAAACGAAGCCGTAGCGCCCACGCCTCGGCATGCATGCGTCCGTACCCACGAAGGGGCAGCTCGAACACGGCAACGTTCACCACAGCGACCAGCAGCACGACCGCGACGACGACCAGCGCAACGCCGAAGCCGCTCCCCTCCGGCAGGATGGATGCGCTGAACGCGACGGCGCTGAACGCCGCGGCGCAGAAGATGCCCGCGCGCAAGAGGTGCGAAAGCACGTGGCACGTCGCCTGGTGACGCTGCGACTCGTCCGCAATCGCGTGCAAAACGGGTGCGCTCGGATCCTTCTCTTCTGCCAGCACTCGAATTCGAGAGCGCTTCAGCCCGGAAAGGGCGCCCTCGGCGAGGTGCACAAGCCCGTTGACGAGAAGCAGAAAGAGCACGACTCCGAGCGAGACCCAGCCTTCGTCGAGCGTCATGCTCAGCGTAACCGCACTCACCGCCCCCGTGCTTCCCATCATCGCCCCGTCACCCCGAAGAGGAAGACCGCAAGCAAGATGCCGAGCGTTGCGCCGAAGCACAACTCGAACAACGAGTGAACCTTCGTCTCGTACCGGCTTTGCGCGATCATCGCCGCGAGGAAGACGCCGATGCCCGACACGACGAGGTTGCCTGACAGGAACACGATTGCCCCGGCGAGGAAGAAACCAAACGCGGCGTGACCGCTGACCAAACCGCCTCGCAGCACTTGTCCGCGCTTGCCCAAGCCCTTCCCGACAACCACGAGAATGAACAGAACGAGCGCGCCCAGAACCATCTTCGGAACGATGTGCTGGTCAACATCGGGCGATGATAGCTGCAACTTGATGTCCTGCCAGCGCCCCTCCCCGAGCAGCAGCAGCAGCGCGGCGGTCATCGCAGTAACCGACGTGATGAGAACGCCGCCGGCAGCCATGTCCTTCGCCATCTTGGCAAGCGGATGGTATTTCGGCTGGACCATGTCCACAACCGCTTCGATTGCCGAGTTGAACATCTCTGCGACAAGCACAAAACTGATCATGAACAGCAGAACCAGCAGGTCGCGAACGCGAAGGTTGAAGTACACGCCCATCAGCAGCACCAGAACGACAACGTACAGGTGCACGCGCATGTGGCGCTGAGTTCGAAAGGCATACACAACGCCATTTACGGCGATGACAAACGGGCGGAAGAGGTCGCGTGCCATTAGTGCGGTAGCGACTCCCAACTTGGTGACGGTCGAAGGCCTGCCGCACGGACTGCGTCGAGCGTTC
>Ga0209172_10004456_pt1 | contig 18823 bp, 17 predicted proteins | sample LarsenN4metaG_FD_184113 | JGI IMG/M metagenome (GOLD analysis project Ga0209172, IMG submission 184113) | Hot spring sediment bacterial and archeal communities from British Columbia, Canada, to study Microbial Dark Matter (Phase II) - Larsen... ... | reverse complement strand
CGCAGCACCAGCTCGTCGCTGTCGTCGGCGATGCGCACGACGAGCTGCCGCCGCGGGCGGAACTCCACGCGCGCGTCGCGCACCGTGCCCTCGACCTGCGCCGTCTCGCCTTCGCGCGCGTCGGCGATGCGCACGAGCCGCGTCTCGTCCTCGTAGCGCAGCGGCAGGTGCAGCGCGAGGTCGATGTCGCGCACCAGCCCCAGCCGCTCCATCGCGCGCTGCGGCGCGGACTTCTCCTTCGTCGCGGCGGCGCGCGGGTCGGCGGCGGGAGCGGGCATGGAACAATTCTGCCCGCGCCGCACCGACCCGCCTGCCGCGGCGCGCTCGCGGCTCCGACCCTGCGCCCGACCCTGCCCCCCGATGACCCGCCGCTACACCACGAGCGACTTCGACTTCGCGCTGCCGCCCGAGCTGATCGCGCAGCATCCGGCCGCCGAGCGCAGCGCGTCGCGCCTGCTCGACGGCACCGGCGACGCGCCGGTCGATCGCGTGTTCCGCGAGCTGCCGGCGCTGCTGGCGCCGGGCGACCTGCTCGTCTTCAACGACACGCGCGTCATCAAGGCGCGGCTGCACGGCGTCAAGCAGCCCGGCGGCAGCCGGGTGGAGGCGCTGGTCGAGCGCGTGCTGCCGGGCCGTCACGAGGTGTGGGCGCACCTGCGCGCGAGCAAGTCGCCGAAGCGCGGCGGCGTGGTGCGCTTCGCCGACGCGTTCGACGCCGAGGTGCTCGGGCGCTGCGGGCCCGAAGAGTCGCTCTTCCACCTGCGCTTTCCCGACGACCCGTTCGCGCTGCTGCAGCGCCACGGCCACGTGCCGCTGCCGCCGTACATCGAGCACGCCGACGACGCCGACGACGAGCGCCGCTACCAGACCGTGTTCGCCGCGCGGCCGGGCGCGGTGGCCGCGCCGACGGCCGCGCTGCACTTCGACGAGCCACTGCTCGACGCACTTGGCGCGCGCGGCGTCGCGCTCGCGAACCTGACCCTGCACGTCGGCGCCGGCACCTTCCAGCCGGTGCGCGTGGAAGACCTCGCGCAGCACCGCATGCACAGCGAGTGGTTCGAGATCCCGCCGGCGACGGCCGACGCGGTGGCGCGCGCGCGCGCCGCGGGCGGCCGCGTGGTGGCGGTGGGCACGACCACCTTGCGCGCGCTGGAATCGGCCGCGCGCGGGTCGGCCGACGGCGCGCTCGTCGCCGGCGCCGCCGAGACCGACATCTTCATCACGCCCGGCTTCGAGTTCCGCGTGGTCGACCGGCTCGTCACCAACTTCCACCTGCCGCGCAGCACCCTGATGATGCTGGTGGCCGCCTTCGCCGGCCACCCGCGCGTGATGGCGCTGTACGCGCACGCGGTGCGCGAGCGCTACCGCTTCTTCAGCTACGGCGACGCGATGCTGCTGGCGCGCGCGGCGACGGACTGATCGACGGACCGATCGCGCACCGTCGTACGGAGACAATTGCGCGATGCTGCGCTTCGAACTGCTCGCCACCCACGGCCGCGCGCGCCGCGGGCGTCTGACCCTGAACCACGGCGTCGTCGAGACGCCGGTCTTCATGCCGGTGGGCACCTACGGCAGCGTCAAGGGCGTGCTGCCGCGCGACCTCGACGCGATGGGCGCGCAGATCATCCTCGGCAACACCTTCCACCTGTGGATGCGGCCGGGACTCGACGTGCTGCGCCGCTTCGGCGGTCTGCACCGCTTCGAGCGCTGGCCGCGGCCCATCCTCACCGATTCGGGCGGCTTCCAGGTCTGGTCGCTCGGCGACATGCGCACGATCTCGGAGGAGGGCGTGCGCTTCGCCTCGCCGGTCAACGGCGACCGGCTGTTCCTCACGCCCGAGGTGTCGATGCAGATCCAGACCGTGCTCGACTCCGACGTCGTGATGCAGTTCGACGAGTGCACGCCGTACGAGACGAAGGGCCACGTGACCACCGAGGCCGAGGCACGCGCGTCGATGGAGCTGAGCCTGCGCTGGGCCGCGCGCTGCAAGGCCGAGTTCGAGCGGCTGGGCAACCGCAACGCGCTCTTCGGCATCGTGCAGGGCGGCATGTACGAGCCGCTGCGCGAGCACTCGCTGGACGCGCTGGTGGCGATGGACCTGCCCGGCTACGCGATCGGCGGCGTGAGCGTGGGCGAGCCGAAGGACGAGATGCGCCGCATCGTCGCGCACACGCCGCACCAGCTGCCGGCCGGCAAGCCGCGCTACCTGATGGGCGTGGGCACGCCGGAGGACCTGGTCGACGGCGTCGCCAACGGCGTGGACCTGTTCGACTGCGTCATGCCCACGCGCAACGCGCGCAACGCGCACCTGTTCACGCGCTTCGGCGACCTGAAGCTGCGCAACGCGCGCTTCCGCGAGGACGAGCGTCCGATCGACGAGAGCTGCACCTGCCACGCCTGCGCGTCGGGCTTCAGCCGCGCGTACCTGCACCACCTCGAGCGCTGCGGCGAGATGCTCGCGCCGATGCTGGCGACGATCCACAACCTGCACTACTACCTGAACCTGATGCGCGAGATGCGCGACGCGCTCGACGCGGGCACGTTCGACGCGTGGCGCGCGCGCTTCGAGGCCGAGCGCGCGCGCGGCGTGTGACGCGGCGCCGCCGCCGCGCCCCGCGGAGGTTCAGGCCGCCAGCAGGCGCGACACGCGCTCGCGCAGGCCCTCGGGCGTGACCTGCGCCGGCGCCACCGCGTCGCCCGCCACCAGCCCGACCCGGCTGAACAGGCCGCGGCGGAACGGCCGCACCATGGCCTCGCCGTCCTCGACGCGCGAGAAGAACGAGCCCCACAGGTTCTGCAGCGCCACCGGCACCACCGGCACCGGGCGACGCTCGAGGATCTTCATCACGCCGCCCTTGAACGGCTGCAGCGCGCCGTCGCGCGTGATCGCGCCTTCCGGGAAGATGCCGAGCAGGCCGCCGTCGGCCAGCACGCGGTCGGCCGCCTCGAAGGCCTCGCGGTAGACCTTCGCGTCGACCTTCTCCGGCGCGATCGGGATGGCCTTGGCCAGCCGGAACAGCCAGCCGAGCACCGGCACCGCGAAGATCCTGTGGTCCATCACGAAGCGGATCGGCCGCGGGCTCGCCGCCATCAGCAAGATCGCGTCGACGAAGCTCACGTGGTTGGCCACCACGATGGCCGGACCCTCGGCCGGGATGTGCTCGTCGCCGCGCACGCGGAAGCGGTAGATGCAGCGCGACGCGACGAAGGCCACGAAGCGCAGCAGGTACTCGGGCACCAGCATGAAGATGTAGAAGGCCACCACCGCGTTGAGCAGCGCCGTGGCGAGGAACACCTCGGGGATCGTGAGGCCGAGCTTGAGCAGCAGGCCCGCCACCAGCGCGCTGGCGATCATGAACAGCGCATTGAGGATGTTGTTGGCCGCGATGATGCGCGCGCGGTGCGTGGGCGTGGCGCGCAGCTGGATCAGCGCGTACATCGGCACGCTGTACAGGCCGGCCGCGAGCGACAGCAGCAGCAGGTCGGCCAGCACCCGCCAGGCGCCGGGTGTCGCCACGAAGGCCGCGACGCCGGCCGTGCGCGGCGGCACGAAGCCGCGCGAGGCGAGATACAGGTCGAGCGCGAACACGCTCATGCCGATCGCGCCGAGCGGCACCAGGCCGATCTCGACGTGCCGGCGCGACAGCGACTCGCACAGCAGCGAGCCGATGCCGATGCCCACCGAGAAGACGACCAGCAGCAAGGAGGCGACCTGCTCGTTGCCGCCCAGCACGTCCTTCGCGAACGACGGGAACTGCGACAGGAACACCGCGCCGAAGAACCACATCCACGAGATGCCGAGCAGCGATCGGAACACGACCACGTTGCCGTGCGCGAGCTTCAGGTTGCGCCAGGTCTCGGTGAACGGGTTCCAGTGGATCGCGAGCGCCGGATCGGTGGCCGGCGCGCGCGGCACCGCGTGCACCACCACGCGCCCCAGCACCGCCAGCGCCACGCAGGCCCAGGCGGTGTAGCGCGCGCCGTCGCCGGGGATCGCGATCAGCAGCCCGCCGGCCACGTTGCCGAGCAGGATGGCGACGAAGGTGCCCATCTCGACCATGCCGTTGCCGCCGGTGAGCTCGCGCTCGTCGAGGTGCTGCGGCAAGTAGGCGTACTTCACCGGGCCGAACAGGGTCGAGTGCAGGCCCATCAGGAACACGCAGGCCAGCAGCGCCGGCACGTGCGCGTGCGAGAAGCCCCAGGCGGCGACCGCCATGATCGCGATCTCGAGCCACTTGACGAAGCGCATCAGGCTCGCCTTGTCGTACTTGTCGGCGAGCTGCCCCGAGGTGGCCGAGAACAGCAGGAACGGCGCGATGAACAGCGCGCCGATCACGAGCCCGGCGAGCGACGGCGGCAGCCAGCTCACCTGCAGCTGGTAGGTCACCATCACCGTGAAGGCGAACTTGAACAGGTTGTCGTTCGCCGCGCCGAGGAACTGCGTCCAGAAGAAAGGCGCGAAGCGGCGCTGCGCCAGCAGCGCGAACTGGTTCGGATGCGCGGATGCACTCATGTGCGGTTCTCTCCCTCCCGTGAGCCGGCGGCGACTGTAGCCGTGCCGCGCGCGAAGTGTCGACGCGTGTCGAACACGGCATCGGCCAGGCGCGCCGATCCGTCACGCAAATGGCGCTTGAGCACGAAGTCGAACAGCAGCGCGTTGTGCTCGCGCAGGCGGCGCAGCGGCGCCACGGCGCGCGCGTCGAGCAGCCCTTCGGCCGCCAGCCGCGCCGGCGCGTACAGCGGCATCACGCCGGGCAGCGGATGGTCCGAGCCATGCATCAGGCGCTCGTGCCAGTCGGCGCGGCGCAGCACCGTGCGCCAGACGTCGGCCGTGCGGTTGGCCTGGAAGAGCGCGGAGATGTCGGCCAGCAGCAGGCCGCGCCACGCCGGCTCGTCCATCACGCGCGCGAACAGCTCGAACGACGGCACGCGCGGCGCGGACGGCCGGTCGGTGTCGAGCGCGAAGCCGAGCGAGCCGGCATGCGCCGCGATCACGCGCACGCCGTGCGACAGCGGCACGCGCGCGAGCAGCGGATTGCCGAAGGCCTCGCGATGCGCGCCGGGCACGGCCTTCTCCTCGCCGAAGTGCACGACCAGTGGCACGCCACGCGCGCGCAGGCGCTCGTAGAACGGCACGCAGCGCGGGTCGCGCGGGTCGATGTTCATCGCGCTGGGCAGCCACTTCACCGCCAGCGCGCCGGCCGCCAGCGCCGCGTCGAGCGCGGCCAGCGCATCGTCGCGGTACGGATGGACCGAGGCCACCCAGCGAAAGCGCTGCGCGTGCGTGCGCGCGACGGCGGCGGCGTACGCGTCGGGCACGTGGAAGGTGGTCCAGTCCTCGCGCGGCCGGCCGTCGTCGTCGTGGGCGCGGTCGAAGGCGAACAGCATCCATGCCGCGCCGGCCGGGAAATCGGCGGCCATGTCGAGCAGGCGCTGCACGTAGGCGCGGTCGATCGACGGCGCGTCGCCCGGCACGCACGCGGCGTTGAGGATGGCGCGCTTGCGCACGTACTCGACCGGCCGCCACCACTGGTCGAGCGACGGATGGACCGTGCAGCCGGAGCCGGAGTCGCCGGTGCCGAGCAGGTGCGCGTGCGTGTCCCACAGCGCGGCGGGCGCCGGGCCCTCGAAGGCGCGCTGCACCAGCTCGTGCGCGGCCAGGTCTGCGGGCAGGGCGCCGCGGCAGGGATTGGCGAAACCCTCGCCGAACGCGTAGCCCTGCGCGCGCGCGGGCAGCGAGGTGAACAGGCCGGCGGCGAGCCCCGCGCAGCAGCCGAGCACGTGACGGCGCCGCATCAGCGCACCACCCGCGGCGATTCGCCGAGGCCGCTGCGCTGCAGCCAGTCGAACACCGAGTCGACCGTCACGCTCTCGATGCGCCCGGCGAAGCGCTTCTCGTTGGGATGGTCGTCGAACGCGATGTGGGCGGCCGTGATGCGCGCGCCGAGCCGCTCGAAGGTGTTGACGCGCAAGGTCGTCGGCCGGTAGTCGCGCAGCTGCAGCCAGGCCTGCGCGCGGCCGCGGTCGGTCGCGGCGGGTTCCACGGCCGACGCCAGGGTCTCGATCGCCCACTGGTTGCTCTGCTGGTAGCGCTGCGCCCAGGCGTAGGCCACCATGCTGTAGGCCGGCGTGTGCAGCCGCGTCGCGCGCCGGTCGTCGACCAGCGCGTCGAGCACGCGCTGCTGCAGCTCGGGCTTCAGCACGACGTACGCCGCCTCGTAGCGCCACGGGTCGTCGAGGAAGAACTCGCCGAGCCCCTGCCGGTACACGTCGGCCAGCGCCGTGCCGCAGTGGTTGAGCTTGTGCACCACGCGCCAGCGGCCGCTCGCGGGCTCGCGGTACGCGAGCCCGAGGTGCGACCACGCGAGGCCGTAGCGCGACAGGTCCTGGCCGGCGCGCGCGAGCACCACCACCTTGGCGCCGCTCGCGTCGAGCGCCTTCGCGGTGCGCTCGGCCAGGCCCAGCCCGCGTTCGAGCGACTCGGCCGCGACCGGCCGCGTCTCGCACGAGCGGCCCGCATGCGCCGGGACGAGCGCCGTCAGCGCGGCGGCCAGCGCCGCCGCTTGCAGCAAGGGCTTCATGGCTGCAGTGTCAGCGCGTCAGGCGCTCGTTGTGAAGCAGCGCCGTGCCGATCTCGTTCGGGATGAACGCGATGGCCTGGCCGGCCGCCGAGAGCAGCCAGCCCGCCGACAGCGCGGTGACCACGACGGCGGTGCCGGCGCCGACCACCGACGCCTCGGCCGCACGGCCCGCGAAGGTGATCGACGCGCGGGCGCCGTCGGAGGCGCGCTCCAGCACCCACACCGTGCCGGCGGCCGAGGCCTGCACCGCCACGACGGTGAGCACGGCGCCGGCCGACAGCAGCATCACCGGCGCGGCCACCGACACTGCCACGGGCATCATCAGCGACAGCGCGCTCGCCGCGCTGGCATCGGACGGATGCGGGCCGTGCGCCGCCGCGGGCAGCGGCGCGCCGCCGAAGGCGATGGCGGCGGCCGCGCCGATCGAGAGCATCGACAGACGAAGGGTCTTCATGACGGGGCTCCTCGCTCGGCGGCGCGTCACTGCGCTTCTTCCATGCGGCGCGCGAGGCGCGCTTCGATCAGGTCGGCGTCGTGCGCGTCGCGCAAGGTCTTGGCCAGCGTGAAGGCGCTGGAGATCAGGTACAGCCAGCACACCAGCAGGTAGGCCTTCCAGGTCGGGCTCACGCCCATGCGCCACAGGCCCCAGCCGGTGAGCGCCATCGCCGCCGCGAAGCCGCCCCACACCACCAGGCTCCACATCGGCGTGTCGGAACGGCGCTGCTCGTTGTCGCGCACGAACTTGGCGAGTGCGAAGGCGGCCGACAGGCAGAACACGTAGCCCATCACCATGAAGGCGCGGTCGAGGTCGTCGCCCGGCAGCCATGCGAGGCCGCTTGCGCACAACAGGACGGCGAGGCCGAACGAGATCCAGACCTGCAACCTCCAGGCGCGCGTGTCACGACGAACTCTGTGCATCTCCATGAGTGCCCTCCGGGCCGTTGAACATGGCGCGCATTCTCTGGATCGGCGCGGCCGGTGCAACGTCGTCGTACGACGCTTCTCGTGACGGGCTTCTCGGTATCGTGATCCGATACCGTCCTAGCATCCCGGCATGAGCACGACTGCCGACCTGATCGCCGCGCTGAAGGCCGAACTGAAGGCCGCGCACATCACCTACGCCGAGCTGGCGCCCAAGCTCGGGCTGGCCGAGTCCAGCGTCAAGCGCATGTTCGCCAAGGGCGACATGCCGCTCACGCGCATCGACGAGGTGCTGCGCGTGCTGAAGATGGACTTCGCCGAGCTCGCGCGCAAGATCGCCGACGCGCAGCCGTTGCGGCGCGAGCTCACGCACGAGCAGGAGGCCGCCGTGGTGGCCGACCGCAAGCTGCTGCTGATGGCGATCTGCTGCCTCAGCCAGTGGACCTTCGACCAGGTCGTCGCGACCTATCGCTTCACCGAGGCCGAGGGCGTGAAGTACCTCGCGCAGCTCGACCGGCTCGGCATCATCGAGCTGCGGCCGATGAACCGCTACCGCCTCAAGGTGGCCAAGACCTTCCGCTGGCGGCCGCACGGCCCGGTGATGACGTACTTCCGCCGGCACGTGGTGGCCGACTACTTCGACGGCGGCTTCGACGGCGAGGGCGAGATGCTGATGCTCGTGCACGGCCAGATCGGCCGCTCGCTCGCCGCGCTGTTCAACGAGCGCCTCGCGCGCGTGGCGCAGGACTTCGCGCAGCAGCACCTGGCCGACCAGAAGCTGCCGCCCGATCAGAAGCGGCCCTACACCCTGGTGATCGGCATGCGCTCGTGGCTGTTCGCGGCGTTCCGCGACCTGAAGCGCAACGGCGCCGACTGAACCGCCGCGACGACACCCGCAACGCCGCGGCGCGCTCAGGTCCCGATCACGCCGCCGTCGCGCCTGCGGATCACCACCGTGGCCGAGCGCGGCCGGCCGCCCGCGCGGTAGTCGGGCCAGTTGGAGAACTTCGCCGGATCGGCCGGGTCGCTGCGGTCGCTCGGCGTCTCGCCGGGATGCTGGATGTTCACGAACACGGTGCGGCCGTCGGGCGTGAAGGCCGCGCCGGTCACCTCGCAGTTCACCGGGCCGGTGAGGAAGCGCCGCATCTCGCCGGTGGCCAGGTCGCAGGCCAGCATCTGGTTGTTGCCGATGCGCGCGAACTCGCCCTTGTACATCTGCGTCGCGTGCGCGTCGGTCTGCACCCACAGCATGCCGCGCGGGTCGAACATGATCCCGTCGGGGCAGGCGAAGATGTCGCCCTTGATGTTGCCCTGCGCCTCGGGGCGCGGATTGGCCGGGTCGCCGGCGAGCACGAGGTGGTTCCAGCGGAAGCTCGTGGCGTCGAAGTCGCCGTCTTCCTTCCAGCGGATGATCTGGCCCATCACGTTGTTGGCGCGCGGGTTGGCGGCGTCGACGCCGGGGTTGTTGGGCGTGCCGCGCGCGCTGTTGTTGGTCAGCGTGCAGTACACCTCGCCCGAGCGCGGGTCGATGGCCAGCCACTCGGGGCGGTCCATCTTCGTCGCCCCCAGCCGGTCGCTCGCCTGGCGCGACTTGATGACCACCTCGCCCTGGTCGGCGAAGCCGTTGGCCGCGCTCAGCGGGCCCTGGCCGTGCACCAGCGGCAACCAGCGGCCGGTGCCGTCGGCGTCGAAGCGCGCGACGTACAAGGTGCCGTGGTCGAGCAGCTCGCGGTTCGCCCGGGCCCCGCCGGGCGCGATGCGGTCGCGGCTGACGAACTTGTAGATGTACTCGAAGCGCGCGTCCTCGCCCGAGTACACGACGGCGCGGCCGTCCTTGGTCACGGCCACCCACGCGCCTTCGTGCGCGGCGCGGCCGAGCGCGGTGCGCTTGACGGGCGTGGCGGTCGGGTCGTACGGGTCGATCTCGACCACCCAGCCGAAGCGGTTGGGCTCGTTCGGGTGTTTCGTCGCGTCGAAGCGCTCGTCCGTGGTGTGCCACGGATAGAACGAGTCCTTGCGCAGGCCCCAGCGGCGCTGGTGGGGGTCGAGGTCGTCGCCGGCGCGGAAGTAGAAGGCGAAGTTCTCCTCGCCCGACAGGTAGGTGCCCCACGGCGTCATGCCGCTCGCGCAGTTGTTGAGCGTGCCCAGCACCGTGCGGCCGGAGGGGTCGGCCGCCGTCTTCATCAGCGCGTGTCCGGCCGCCGGGCCCTGCACCGCGAACGGCGTGGCGGCGGTGAAGCGACGCGCGTAGCGCGACGGCCGCACCATGCGCCAGCGTCCGTCGCGCAGCTCGACCTCGATGACCGACACGCCGTGCGCGTTCTGCGACTTGGCGGTCTTCTCGGCCGTCCAGTCCTTCATCCCGTTCGGGTGCAGCAGGCCGTCGTCGGTGTACTCGTGGTTCATCGCGAGCAGCCCGCGCGTGCTGCTGCCTTCGAGCGGATAGAAGTGCAGGCCGTCGTGATGCATGCCCATCTGCAGCGCCTGCTCGGCCGCGCTGTTCGACGCGTCGGGCTTCCATTCGGGCATCGCGCCGGCCACGCCGATCGGCTCGCCCCACGCGGCGATCACCTCGGCCACGTAGCCGTCGGGCACGACCAGGGTGTCGGCGCTGGTGACCGGCACGCCCTTGAAGCCGGGCGACGGCCGCGTGCCCGCGACGCCGGCTGGCCCCGCGCTGGCGCAGCCCGCGAACTGCGCGAACAGCGCGCTCGCCGCGAGCCCGAGGCCGCCGCGCAGCACGATGCGCCGCGCCGGGTCCGACACCTCGTGGATGCTCGGGTTGGCGCTGCGGTTGGAGTCCTCCATCGTCGAGAAGTCCTTGGCCATGGCAATGCACGCTGAGCGGGAAGTGGCGACCCCGGGACTCTACGGCGCGCGCGTGACACGACGCCACACGGGTTGACCTGAGGGGCGGCGCGTCGGCGGTGCTCGCCGCCCGGCGCGCGACGATCGAGCTTCCCAAAGTGCGCGACCGCCACGCCGTCCGTTCGGGCCGAGCCACACCATCCGTTCAGCCCGAACGGCAGGCTCACGACGTACGAGGGCTTCGACGAGCTGGGCCCGAACGGGATCGAGGCGTCGTCGACTCCGGAATGTTCAATAGACTCGCCCGATGCCGTCGTCAGCCGCGCTTCGCACCGTGCTCACCCTGGGGCTCGGGGCCGTGGCGGCGGCGGCCTGCGAGTGGGCGCGCGTGCCGCTGCCCTGGATGATCGGCCCGCTCGTGGCCACGGCCGCCTTCGGCATGGCCGGCGTGCCGGTGGCGGCGTCGGCCACCTTGCGCAACCTCGGCCAGGCGGTCATCGGCGCGGCGCTCGGCCTGTACTTCACGCCGCAGGTGCTGGCGCTGGTGGCCGCCAACGCGTTGGCCATCGGCGCCGGCATCGTGTGGGCCGTCGCGCTCGGCCTCGCGTTCTCGGCCTTTCTCGCGCGCAGCAACCGCGGTCTCGCGGGACTCGACCGCGTGACGGCGTTCTTCGCCGGCGCGATCGGCGGGGCGTCGGAGATGGCAATGCTCGCCGAGCGTCACGGCGCGCGCGTCGACCTCGTGGCCGCGGCGCACTCGATGCGGCTGCTGCTGGTGGTGCTGATCGTGCCGTTCGCCTTCCAGTGGTCGGGCCTGCAGGGGCTGGACCCGTCGCTGCCCGGCCCGCAGGAGGTCGACGCGCGCGGCCTCGCCGCGCTGGCCGCGCTGGTGGGCGCCGGCGTCGGCGCTCTCGTGCTGCTGCGCCTGCCCAACCCGTGGCTGCTCGGCCCGCTGGCCGTCGCGTTCGCGCTGACGGTCGGCGGCGTGGAGTTGTCGGCCGTGCCCAAGGTGCTGTCGAACGCGGCGCAGCTCGTGATCGGCGTCGCGCTCGGCACGCGGTTCACGCCGGCCTTCTGGCACACCGCGCCGCGCTGGCTCGCCACCGTGGCCGCCGGCACCGTCGCGATGATCGCCGCCAGCGCCGCCTTCGCGTGGGCGCTCGCGTGGGCGAGCGGCCTGCACCCCGCGACCCTGATGCTCGGCACCTCGCCCGGCGGCATCGCCGAGATGTGCATCACCGCGAAGGTGCTGCAACTCGGCGTGCCGGTGGTCACCGCGTTCCACGTCACGCGGCTGGCGGCGGTGCTGCTGCTCGCCGAGCCGCTGGCGCGCAGATTCGGACGCACACAGGTCGCGTCGCGCGGAGCCGGTTAGCGCAGCCAGCGCCCGCCCGGTCGCCCGAAGGGCGCTGCGCCCCCTCGGGGGGCAGCGAACGCGGTGAGCGTGGGGGCTCGACCAGCGCCCGCCCGGCCGCCCGAAGGGCGCTGCGCCCCCTCGGGGGGGCAGCGAACGCCGTGAGCGTGGGGGCTCGATTCAGGCCGGAGGAATGCGCAGCAGCTGCCCCGGGTAGATCTTGTCCGGGTGCTTCAGCATCGGCGTGTTGGCCTCGAAGATCTTCTGGTACGCGTTGGCGTTGCCGTAGAACTTCTTCGCGATGGCCGACAAGGTGTCGCCCTTGGCCACCGTGTGCCACTGCGACGCGTCGGCCGGCTGCGCGACGGTGAGCAGGTCGTGGACCTGCGCGACACCCTCGACGTTGCCGCAGCACAGCACGATCTTCTCCTTCGTGGCCTGGTCGGGCGCGACACCCTCCACCGTGACCGCGCTCGTGGCGCCGTCGAAGGCGACGCTCAGGCCGTCGGCGCGCAGCTGGTTGGCCGCGATGTAGGCCTCGATCGCGCGCGCGGCCTTGGCGTTGAGTTCCGCGGCCTTCGCCTGCGCCGCCGCCGGGTCGGGCGCGCTCTGCACGGCCGCGGCGGCGGCTTCGGTTTCCTTGCGGCCGAACAGCTTCTCGCCGGCTTCCTTGAAGAACGACACGATGCCCATGGTCATGACTCCCGGTCGGTGGTTGGCAGGGACGGGCAGCATCGCACGCTTCGCCGCGCCGCGCGATGACGCGCAGGTGACCGACCGTTTCGGTGGGGCGCTGCGCGGCGCCGGCGGCGCGACCCGGTCGCGCGCACCGCCGGCGGCCGAGACCCGTCACGCAGGCCTGGTCGCGTCGTATCAGGGCGCCAGGCCGAGCTCGCGCAGGCGTGCGTGCAGCGTCTCGGCGAACACGCGATAGCCTTCGGCGTTGGCGTGGATGGGGTCGGACTTCAGGCGCTCGTCGCCCAGCACCTTGGCCCACAGTCCGCCGACCAGCGGGGTGCGCAGCGCGTCGGCGACGTCCTCGTACAGCGGGTGGTCCGACAGCGCGCCGGTCAGCGCGCCGGCCAGGGTGGGCCGCGGCACGCCGACCAGCAGCACCTGCGCGCCCGCGTCGCGCGCCGCGGCGACGATGCGCTCGAGGTGGCCTCGGGTGTCGGCCTCGGGCAGGCGGCGCAGGAAGTCGTTGCCGCCGATGCTCACGATCACCAGCGCCGGCCGGTGCTCGGCCAGCAGCGCCGGCAGGCGCTGCAGCGCGCCGCCCGAGGTGTCGCCCGGCACGCCGGCGTTGACGATGCGCCAGCCGGTCGAGGTCGCCAGCACGCTCGGCCAGCTCGATTCGGGCGTCGCGCCGGTGCCGAAGGTGATGGAGTCGCCGAGCGCCAGCACGGTCGAGCCGGCCGGCAGCGCGGCCAGGCGTTCGCGCTTCGAGCAGCCGGCCAGTGCCAGCAGCGCGGTCGCGCCGAGCCGCAGCGCGCCGCCGAGCAGCGCGCGTCGCGTGGGTCCGTTCATCGTCTCAACCCGTTCCGTGCAGCAGCCCGAAGGCCACGAGGTTCACGCCCAGGTGCATCGCCACCGACAGCGCGTAGCCGCGCCACGGGCGGCGATGCCGCGCGCCCCACAGGAAGCACAGCGACATCAGCACGCCGAGCATCAGCACCTCGGCGCCGTAGAGCACCTTCACCGGCGCATGCGCGAGCGCGAACAGCGCGGCCGCGAGCCCGACCGACAGCAGCGCCGCGCGCGCCGGCCACCACTGGCGCAGGCAGAACAGCGCCGCCGCGAACACGAGCCACAGCACCGCGTTCTCCACCAGCGGCGCGGTGAACAGCACGTGGCGCGCCTGCGTGGCCGGCGGCGCCGCGGTCACGACGCTCACCACCGGCCGCTCGATGCGCAGCGCCGCCGCGCCGAGCGCGAGCGCGCTCGACCACAGCACCGACAGCAGCACGGCCGCCAGCACCAGCCGCAGCGGCGGCTGCACGAACCAGCGTTCGAGCTGCGCGAGCGCGGGCGCGGGCGACAGCGCCCGCAGCGCGCGTGCGTTCAGCGACTCAGGCACGGCGCCCCGCCATGCGCGAGCGGAACAGCTCGACCACGCTCACCTCGCGCGGGCCGGGCTCGACCTCGAACGCATCGCCCGCCGCCACCCGGCCCGGCTCCAGCACCGCGAGGTAGAAGCCGCACCAGCCCGACTGCACCATCAGCTTGCCCGCCTGCGCAAAGCCCATGTGCGCGGTGAACTTGAAGCACGGGAAGCGCGGCTCGCTGACCACCAGCACGCAGCCGGGCAGGCGCAGCCGGTCGCCGATCCACGCGTCGGCCTCCACGAGACCCTCGATCGTCAGGTTCTCGCCGAGCGCGCCGGGCGGCAGCGCCGCGTCCCAGCCGGCGACGCGCGCCTGCGCGCGCACGGTGCGCCAGAAGCCGTAGTGCTCGTGCGGGTAGGCGTAGACCGCCTTGGCCAGCCCGCCGTGCACCGACGGGTCGGCCTGCTCGTCGCCGACGAGGCCGAGCCGCCGCACCTCGACCGCACCGGCCAGCGCGCGCTTGTCGATGGCGCTCATCACGCTGCGACCGCCCGCGGCCAGCGGCCGCGCGCTGGCGACGTTGACGGCGACGATGCGTCCGCTCGATGACATGGCGCGCAGTGTAGAGAGCCGCCGCCGGCGTCCGGCGCGCCGTTTTGATCGCGCGCAAAGCGCCGTGATCGGCCGCGCCTAGACTCCGCCGACCGTGGATCCCGTCGCCGCTCCTGCCGAGGCCCCCGTCGATGACGCGACGGCGGGGCCGCCCGGCGAGTCCGTGTTCGTCGCGCGCGGGCTGTGCAAGGTCTACCGCATGGGCGAGGTGACGGTGCACGCGCTGCGCGACGTCGACCTCGAGATCCGGCGCGGCGAGTTCGTCGTGCTGCTGGGCGCCTCGGGCAGCGGCAAGTCGACCCTGCTGAACATCCTCGGCGGGCTCGACGTGCCCACCAGCGGCGAGGTGCGCTTCCGCGACCACGTGCTGACCGCCGCCGACGAGTCCGAGCTCACGCGCTACCGGCGAGAGCACGTGGGCTTCGTGTTCCAGTTCTACAACCTCATCCCGAGCCTGACGGTGCGCGAGAACGTGGCGCTGGTCACCGACATCGTGCCCGACCCGATGCCCATCGACGAGGCGCTCGCGATGGTGGCGCTCACGCCGCGCGCGGATCACTTCCCGTCGCAGCTGTCCGGCGGCGAGCAGCAGCGCGTGGCGATTGCGCGCGCCATCGTCAAGCGGCCCGAGGTGCTGCTGTGCGACGAGCCGACGGGCGCGCTCGACTACGCCACCGGCAAGCTGGTGCTCGAGGTGATCGAGCGCATCAACCGCGAGCTGGGCACGACGACCGTGGTGATCACGCACAACGCCGCCATCGCCGGCATGGCCGACCGCGTGATCCGGCTCGGCGACGGGCGCGTGATCGGCGTCGAGACCCACGCGCACAAGCTGTCGCCGGGCGAGCTGTCGTGGTGAGCCGATGAAGGCGCTGGACCGCAAGCTGCTGCGCGACCTGCGGCTGATGTGGAGCCAGGCGCTGACCATCGCGCTGGTGGTGGCCAGCGGCATCGCCGCTTCATCACCACCTTGTCCGCGGTGGACTCGCTCGCACTGGCGCGCGAGCGCTTCTACGCGTCGGGCCGCTTCGCCGACGTGTTCGCGAGCGTCAAGCGCGCGCCGCTGGCGCTGGCCGAGGTGCTGCGCGCCGAGCCCGGCGTCGCCGACGTGCAGGTGAGCGTCGAGCACACGGTGCGCGTCGAGATCGACGGCGTGGCCGATCCCATCGTCGGCCACCTGATCGGGCTCGACCCGGCGCATCCGCCGCGCATGAACCGCGTGCGCGTGAGCGCCGGCCGCATGATCGACGCGCGCGCCGGCGCCGACGAGATCGAGGCGCTGGTGTCCGAGGGCTTCGCGACCGCGCGTGCGCTGGCCCCCGGCGCCGCGTTGCAGGCGCTGGTCAACGGCAAGCGGCGCACCTTGCGCATCGTCGGCTTCGCGCAGTCGCCCGAGTACATCTTCGCCGGCCTGGGCGGCATGCCCGACCTGCGCGGCTTCGGCGTGTTCTGGGTGCACCACGACACCCTCGCCGCGGCCTACGACATGGACGGCGCGTTCAACCGCGTGGCCGTGAAGCTCGCGCCGGGCGCGAGCGAGCCGGCCGTGATCGCATCGCTCGGCCGCCACCTCGCGCGCTGGGGCGGGCGCGAGGCGCACGGCCGCGACGACCAGCCGTCGCACGCGATGCTCGACAACGAGATCAAGGAGCAGCGCGTGCTCGGCACCGTGCTGCCGGCGATCTTCCTCGGCGTGGCGGCGTTCCTGCTCAACGTGGTGGTGTCGCGGCTGGTGTCCACCCAGCGCGAGCAGATCGCCGCGCTCAAGGCGCTCGGCTATCCGAACGCCGCCATCGCCGCGCACTACCTCAAGCTCGTGCTGCTGATCGTGGTGGCCGGCTTCGCGCTCGGCGTGTGGGGCGGCGACCGGCTCGGCACCGGCCTCGCGTCGCTGTACGCGGAGTTCTTCTTCTTCCCGAGCCTCGAGCACCGCATCGCGCCGTGGCTGCTGGTCACGAGCTTCGGCATCGCGCTGGCGACGGCGGTCGTCGGCACGCTCGACGCGATCGGCGCGACCGTGCGGCTCGCGCCGGCCGAGGCGATGCGCCCGCCCGCGCCGGGACGCTACCGGCGCACCGTGCTCGAGCGCCTCGGCTGGCTGCGCGCGGGGCCCGCGTTGCGCATGATCCTGCGCCACATGGAGCGCCGCCCGTGGCGCAGCTCGCTCGCGATCGGCGGCGTGGCCGCGTCGGTGGCCATCGTGGTGATGGGCAACTTCGTGCGCGACGCGATGGACACGATCGTCGACTCGGCCTTCAACCTGCAGATGCGCGCCGACGTGATCGTGTGGATGGCCGAGGCGACCGACGACCGCGCGCGGCTCGAGCTGGCGCGGCTGCCGGGCGTGACCGCCGTGGAGTCCGGGCGCGACGCGGCCGTGCGCTTCGTCAACGGCCACCGCAGCGAGCGCGGCTCGATCCAGGGCTACGCCGCGCGGCCCGAGCTGCGCCGCATCGTCGACATCGACGGCCGCCAGGCGCGGCCCGACGCGGCGGGCCTCGTGATGACCGACCGGCTCGCCGCAAAGCTGGGGCTGCGGGTCGGCGAGCCCGTGCGCGTCGAGGTGCTGGAAGGCCGGCAGCGCACGCTGGACGTGCCGCTGGCCGCCACGGTGCGCGAGATGATGGGCCTGAACGCCTACATGGAGCGCGAGGCGCTGAACCGCCTGCTCGGCGACGGCGACGTGTCCTCGCAGTACTCGGTGGCCGTCGAGCGCGGGCGCGAGGACGCGCTGCTCGCGGCGAGCAAGTCGCTGCCGCGCGTGGTGGGCGCGTTCAGCAAGGCCACCTTGCTGCGCAACATGCAGGAGATCAGCGCCCGCAACATCCGCATCATGAGCACGGTGCTGACCCTGTTCGCGGCGGTCATCGCGGTCGGCGTGGTCTACAACAACGCGCGCATCGCGCTGGCCGAGCGCACCTGGGAGCTCGCGAGCCTGCGCGTGCTGGGCTTCAGCCGCGCCGAGGTGTCGGCGCTGCTGCTGGGCGAGATGGCGATCGGCATCGCGGTCGCGCTGCCGCTGGGCATGCTGCTCGGCTGGGCGCTGGTGCACGCGATCGTGTTCGCGCTCGCGTCGGACCAGTACTTCTTTCCGGTCGTCATCCACGCGCGCACCTACGCCTGGGCGGCGATCTGCGTGCTGGCCGCGGGCGTGGCCAGCGCGCTGGTGGTGCGGCGGCGCATCGACCGGCTCGACATGGTGGCGGCGCTGAAGACGCGCGAGTGAGCGCCGCAGGACGCGAGGGAGCACGCACGATGAAACGCAGGACCTTGCTGCTCGCGCTGGGTGGCACGGCGGTCGCCGGGCTGGCGCTGGCATGGGCCTTCGCGCCGCGGCCGGTGGAGGTCGAGGTGGCGCAGGTCGCGCAGGGGCGCTTCGAGCGCACCATCGACGAGGACGCGCGCACGCGGCTGGTCGAGCGCTACGTGGTGTCGGCGCCGCTGGCCGGGCGGCTCGCGCGCATCGGGCTGCGCGAAGGCGACGCGGTGGCGGCCGGCGACGTGGTGGCGTCGATCGCGCCGGTGCTCGCGCCGCTGCTGGACGAGCGCACGCAGCGCGAGCAGCGGGCGCGCGTCGCGGCGGCCGAGGCGCTGCTGCAGCGCGCCGAGGTGCGCATCGGCCGCGCGCGCGTCGGTGTCGAGCAGGCGAGCACCGATCTGCGGCGCAGCGAGCAGCTCGCGCGCGACGGCTTCGTCGCGGCCACCAGGCTCGACGCCGATCGACTCGCGCTGCAGGCGGCGCAGAAGGAGCAGGAGGCGGCCGAGGCCGAGCGGCACGTCGCCGCGCACGAACTGCAGCAGGCGCGCGCCGCGCTGCTCGCGCTGCGGCCGGGCGCCGCGACGGACGGCGGCTTCGCGGTGCGCGCGCCGGTGGCCGGGCGCGTGCTGCGCGTCGTGCAGGCCAGCGAGACCACGGTCGCGCTCGGCGCGCCGCTGCTGGAGCTGGGCGACACGTCGCGGCTCGAGGTGGTGGCCGAACTGCTGACGGCCGACGCGCTGCAGGCGCAGCCCGGCACGCGGGTGCGCATCGAGCGCTGGGGCGGGCCGGGGGTGCTCGACGGACGCGTGCGGCGCGTCGAGCCGGCGGCCTTCACCAAGGTGTCGGCGCTCGGTGTGGAGGAGCAGCGCGTCAACGTGCTGATCGACATCGAGTCGCCGCAGGCGCAGTGGCGGGCGCTCGGCGACGGCTATCGCGTCGGCGTGCGCATCGTCGTGCAGGCGGTCGAGCACGCGGTGCTGGTGCCGGTGAGCGCGGTGTTTCCGCTGGCTGGTGCCGAAGGTCCGGGCGCCGAACGCGCGTCGGCGATGGCGGTGTTCGTCGTCGACGGCGGTCGCGCGCGGCTGCAGACGGTGCAGGTGGGGGCGCGCAACGGCGCGCAGGCGTGGCTGACCTCGGGACTCGCGCCGGGCACGCCGGTCATCGTCTATCCGCCGGCGACCGTGCGCGACGGCGTCCGCGAGCGCGAGCGCAAGGTCTGAGCGGCGGCGCCGGGCGCCGCGCG
>Ga0209172_10004453_pt1 | contig 18834 bp, 13 predicted proteins | sample LarsenN4metaG_FD_184113 | JGI IMG/M metagenome (GOLD analysis project Ga0209172, IMG submission 184113) | Hot spring sediment bacterial and archeal communities from British Columbia, Canada, to study Microbial Dark Matter (Phase II) - Larsen... ... | reverse complement strand
TTCAGTCGTCCCTCCGGGACGATTGGCATCGAACAACTTTATCCCCAGCGATAAATCGCCGGGCTATTTTCAGTCGTCCCTCCGGGACGATTGGCGTCGAACAACTTCATCCCCAGCGATAAATCGCTGGGCTATTTTCAGTCGTCCCTCCGGGACGATTGGCATCGAACAACTTTATCCCCAGCGATAAATCGCTGGGCTATTTTCAGTCGTCCCTCCGGGACGACTGGCATCGAACAACTTCATCCCCAGCGATAAATCGCTGGGCTATTTTCAGTCGTCCCTCCGGGACGATTGGCATCGAACAACTTTATCCCCAGCGATAAATCGCCGGGCTATTTTCAGTCGTCCCTCCGGGACGATTGGCGTCGAACAACTTCATCCCCAGCGATAAATCGCCGGGCTATTTTCAGTCGTCCCTCCGGGACGATTGGCATCGAACAACTTTATCCCCAGCGATAAATCGCTCGCGCTTTTTCAACTGCCCCTCCGGGGCGAACGGTATCGGGTGAACTGACTCAAGGTTCATCGCGGTTTCACGTGTAAAGCGCCAATTTACGGCAATCCTGGCACAAGGACGAAGGATTCACAGTAGCCTTGCACACTTTCCGTGATGAACTTGGTTCAATTAAACATGAAGAGACGCGACTTTTTGAAGATCACCAGCGCAGGCGCAGCCACAGGATTTGTCTTCAGTGCCTGCGGACATAAAGAAGAGAAGCTCATCCCTCTGCTCGTTGCCGATCAGGAGATCATCCCCGGAGTCGATTACTGGAAGACGAGCGCCTGCCAGCAATGCAGCGCCGGTTGCGGCATTACTGTCCGTTTAATCGAAGGCAAAGCCAAAAAGATAGAAGGCAATCCGCTTCATCCACTCAATCAGGGCCGGTTGTGTGCGCGCGGGCAGGCAGGATTGCAGGTGCTCTATAATCCCGACCGCATCCGCTCGCCCCTCAAACTCAATGGCCAGCGCGGCTCAGGCCAGTACCAGCAGATAAGCTGGGATGAAGCTCTGAAGATGGTCACAGAAAAGCTCAAAGAGCTGCGCGTTCGCAATGAGGCCCATACTCTGCTCTTCCTGACAGCCCCCCTGAGCGGCCACACGCGCATCCTGGTCGAGCGATTCATGCAAGCCTACGGCTCGCCCAATCTCTTCATCCACGAGCTATTCAGCGATGAGGCAGTCCGCAAAGCGAATCTGCTCTCGATGGGCTATGATAGATTCGCATCATACGATCTGGAGAATGCCAATTACCTGATCTCGTTTGGCGCAGCGTTTCTTGAGACTTCTCGCTCGGTGGTTCGCAACAGTCTAGGATTTGCCCACAGTCGCCAGGGCCGCCCAGGAGTTCGCTCCAAATTCGTTCAAGTGGAGCCTCGTTTTTCTCTGACCGCCGCTAGCGCCGATGAATTCATCGCTGTGCGGCCAGGCACAGAAGGGGCCCTCGCTCTGGCTCTGGCGCATGTCATCATCAAAGAGAATCTTTACGACAAAGACTTTGTATCAAACTCAACTGCCGGATTTGACGAGTGGAAAGCAGCGGTGCTTAACGATTACTCGCCGGAAAAGGTTTCGACCATCACCGGGGCCCCTCAGAGGACGATTGAGCGCATTGCGCGAGAGTTCGCCCGATTCGGCCCGAGCCTGGCTATAGGGGGAGACGCGGCTGCCGCTCATACCAATGGGCTGTCGAATATGCTGGCCATCAATGCGCTCAATGCGCTGGTCGGGAGCATAGGGAGAAAAGGCGGCCTATTCTTCGCTCCTTCGCCGCCTCTGTCTCCTTTACCGAAGGCAAGCGGAGAGTCGGATCGACGAGCCGGTTCAACCGGTACTGGCGCGTCCGGTTCTTCAACCTTCCCTTCATTGCTTCAGTCGATCACTCTGTCCGGTCTGTCGAAGCGTCGGCCGATCAACGCGGCGATAATCTACAACACCAATCCGGCATTTTCGCTCCCTGAGCCAGCGCAGGTGCGCGAGTTTTTGAGCCAGATCCCGTTTATCGTCAGCCTCGCTTCATTCATGGATGAGACTGCTTCGATGGCAGACCTGATATTGCCTGCGCATACTTATCTTGAGGGCTGGCAAGATAGCATCCCTGAAATTGGCACAGGGGCCCCAATGATTACCCTGGGCCAGCCGGTAGTGAAACCGCTCTATAACACAAGAGCCGCGCAGGATGTGCTGTTCGGTCTGGCTAAAGAGATCGGCGGCCCGCCGGCGGAATCGCTGCCCTGGGCTACTTTCCTTGATATGCTGAAAACATCTTATCAGGGGCTCTACCGGCAGAAGCGCGGCTCGGTAGTAGCCGACGATTTCAACAGGTTCTGGGATGAAGTTGTCAAGAGAGGCGGCTGGTGGGATAGCGAGTTTCGCCAGCAGTTCCAGTTCGGTACCCCATCGAAGAGATATGAGTTCTCTCCTCTGCAAGAGAACGGCCGGGTAGTGGTAATGACTGCGCCGAAGTTTGAAGGTGAAGAAGCGCAGTTTCCCTTTCACCTTCACATCTATCAGTCAATTGCTCTTGGAGATGGGCGCGGAGCCAATCTGCCCTGGCTGCAAGAGCTGCCCGATCCTATGACAACAGTTATGTGGAACTCCTGGGTGGAGATCAATCCCGGGACGGCCCAGAAACTGAGCATCCGCGAAGGTGATCTGGTCTGGGTCGAATCGACGCGCGGACGCATTAAACTGCCCGCGCTCATCTATCCCGGCGCGGCCCCTGATGTGGTGAATATTCCCGTCGGCCAGGGGCACAAAGAATACGGCTCTTATGCTAAAGGCAGAGGAGCCAATCCAATAGAGATCATTGCGCCTCTGGCGGAGCCCGTTTCAGGGGCCCTGGCGTGGGCAGCAACGAGGGTGAAGATTTATAAGTCCGGCGAAGCGGCGAGGCTCGCCAAGTTCGGGACTGATATTAGAGAGCATTCGCAGCAAAGTATACGGAGGTAACCTATGGCTTACGACCAGCTTATCTTCCGATTGCACGCTATTCGCCGCATATTTGAGCGCAACATTGATGAGCAGGACATTCGCTATGTGCTGGAAACTGGCGAGGTGATTGCAGTCTATTCTGACGATCTGCCCTATCCCAGCTATCTCGTTCTCGGTTATTGCGGCGCTCGTCCCGTTCACGTCGTAGCCGCTGACAATCATGAAGGTAGGCAGACTATAATCATTACTGTTTATGAACCGAATCCAGCACAATGGGATCCGACATTCAGAAGGAGGAACACTCAATGAAATGCGTTATCTGCAAGCAAGGTGAAACCCGACCCGGCACAGCAACGGTTACATTAGAGCGACTCAGCATGACGCTGGTTGTGAAATCAGTTCCAGCACTCGTTTGTGAGAATTGCGGAGAAGAGTATCTGGACGAAGAGGTCACAGCCAGGCTGTTTCGTGAAGCAGAAGAGGCAGCCCGTGCGGGCGTTCAGGTAGATGTCCGCGAGTATAAAGCAGCATAGCAAGCGCCTATTTAAGTTAGATAAGGAGGGTACCCGATGCCACAATGGGGGATGGTCATAGACCTTGATCGCTGCACCGGCTGTGAAGCCTGTGTGGTGGCCTGTCATGCGGAAAACAATTTGCCGCTTACAAACGAGATCGAAGCGGCTAAAGGGCGCGCATTCAACTGGATTCGCATAGAGAGATATTTCGAGGGAGAGTTCCCTAACCTCAAAGTGCGCTTCATTCCTGTGCTCTGTCAGCAATGCGATGCGGCACCGTGCGAGCCTGTCTGCCCCGTCTATGCGACCTATCACAATTCGGAAGGGCTCAATGCGATGATCTACAATCGTTGCATAGGCACCCGATTCTGCGCCAATAACTGCCCTTACACTGTGCGCTTCTTCAACTGGTTCGATCCCCACTGGATTGAGCCGCTCGGCGAGCAGCTCAACCCGGAGGTAACGATTCGCGGGCGCGGAGTGATGGAGAAGTGCACATTCTGCGTTCAGCGCATTCGCAAGGCGCAAGACACGGCCAAAGATGAGAATCGTCCGCTGAGAGATGGAGACGTCAAGCCTGCCTGCGTTCAATCTTGCCCGACAAAGGCGATGTACTTTGGCGATATGAGCGATCCTGAGAGCGAGGCGTCGAGAATGGCCGAGAGCAACAGAGCATTCCACTTGCTCGGAGAGCTGGGCACAAGGCCGCGCGTCGTCTACTTGAAGGAGGATAGCTGGAGTGGAACACCGCATTCATCTGCCGAGTAATGTTCAGATAAACCAGGACCTGACGCGGCCAATAGTCAAGACCGGGCGCAAGTTCTATATTGCCGTCGCAATCCTGGGCGCGCTAATGGCCTGGGCCCTCTTCTGCTGGGGCTATCAAATCTATTGGGGACTGGGAGTGGCCGGACTCAATCGCCCGGTGATGTGGGCCGTCTATATTACTAATTTCGTCTTCTGGATAGGAATCAGTCATGCTGGCACATTGATCTCGGCAATTCTGCGAGTGTGCAATGCTCGCTGGCGCAGGCCAATAACGCGCTGCGCCGAAGCCATTACCGTATTCGCTCTGATGATCGGCCCGATGTTTATCATCATTCACCTGGGCAAGCCGTGGCTCTTCTACTGGGTGCTCCCTTATCCCAGTCGAGAGCTGTGGCCCAATTTCCGCTCACCTCTGTTGTGGGACTTCACCTCGATCAATACTTATTTGTTAGGCAGCATTACTTATCTCTATCTGCCGATGATCCCCGATCTGGCGGTGCTGCGAGATACCGTCACAAAGAGATGGCAGAAGGCGCTCTATCGCGCGCTCGCGCTCGGCTGGACCGGGACACAACGCCAGTGGCGCTCTCTGGAAGCAGCAATCACCATCATGGCTGTAATCATCATCCCCATTGCTGTGTCAGTCCATACGGTGGTGAGCTGGGTATTTGCAATGACCCTCAATCCAATGTGGCATAGCACGATCTTCGGCCCATATTTTGTGGTGGGGGCAATCTTTTCCGGTATTGCAGCATTGATTGTAGCCATGGCGCTCATCCGCAAGTTGCTTCACCTAGAAGAGTACCTGCGCCCGGTGCATTTCAACAATCTCGGTCTGTTGCTTCTGACAATGTCTTGCCTGTGGTTCTACTTCACCTTCTCTGAATACCTGACCGTCTGGTACGGCAATGAGCCTGACGAGATGGCCAGCTTCTGGTACAAATTGTCGGGAGGATTTGCGCCGTTCTTCTGGACGATGGTGGCTGCCTGCTTCCTGATCCCCTTCCCTATTCTGGCGATAAAGAAGTTGCGGACGATCACGGGGACCTTCATTGCATCGCTGTCGGTCTGCATAGGTATGTGGCTTGAGCGTTATATCATAGTGGTTGGGACGCTGACCCATCCCAGGCTCCCATTCAACTGGCATGAGTACACGCCGACCTGGGTAGAGCTTTCGATTATGGCGGGAGCATTCGCCTACTTCATCTTTCTCTATGTGATCTTCTCGAAGCTCTTTCCTATAATTTCTATCTGGGAATTGAAGGAGGGAAGAAGCGAAGAGGCGACGGTGACCGAGGCGAAGGCCCCTGCGGCGCAGGTCGGTTCTGAGTATGCTAATTGATCATCTGACCGGAGGTCTGTCGCCCGTTTCACGGGCTTGTAGCTCCCGGGGTTTCGCTACACTCCACCCTGGGCTTTATTCTGGCCACCCGCGTAGCGGGTCTTATGGAGAAATTCTTTTTGCGTCCTACGTCGAACGTCGAACGTAGGACATCGGACGTTCAAAATGTCTAAGACTATATCAGCTATATTTGACGCTCCTGAGCAAGCCGAACTGGCGGTGAGCGAGCTTGTCAGAATGGGCTTCAGTCGAGATCGGTTTAACGTTGTCTCTTATGAGCCTTTTCACAACCTGAGTTTCGGAGACAACAGCAAATCGCGTCTCCCGATAGTTGCTCTGGCAGGCGCAATTATAGGGGGACTATGCGGGGCCCTGCTTGTTATCGTAACTTCCAGATGGGTTAATCTGGAGACCGGCGGAATGCCTATTGTAGCTGCTGCTCCGACCGGGATGATAACTTTCGGGCTGGCCGGCCTGGGCATCATAGTGGCGACATTTTTAGGCGTGCTCCACGAGATGCGATTGCCCGATCTGAGATCACAGAGCCCGGATCCATCGCTCCTTGCCGGGGGCCTAATGATTACCATCGAGTGCAAGGAAGATCAACTGGAGGCAGTAGAGCAGGCGCTAAAGAAGTTCGGCCAAGGCTGTTGCCAAGTCGTCAAATAAGCCCCTGTCACAAGCTCTTTTGGCGCGATTACAAAATAACCGAAGACCATATCTGCTTGCGCCCGACACTGCCAGGCAAAGGGAATTTAAGCAGTGGCGGCTAACGCACATCTCTTAAAAGATTTTTTCTGAAATTATTGACGTTTCAAACGTCTTATCCTTGAGGGCTCAACTTACGCAGATTGCTGTAGAAAAGAGCCGCTCTTTCCTGCGGCGATTGGTAAATTGGTCTGAGAGCGAAAACGTTATGCAGCGCGCATCTTCACTCACCGATATTATCACCGGCTCGATCGACAACCGCATGATAGCTACGATGAGGCTGATACTGGCTTCATCAGCATTGATAATCATCTATCTAGATCCTTCTGAGCCTGATCGCCTGGTCCCGGTAACCTACGGGGCGCTCATCCTCTACCGTCTACAGCGCCATTCTCTACTTCCTCACAACCCGCCCCAATAGATTCTCCCAGGCGATACAGAACCGGTCATGGTCACACTGGGCAGATGTCGGCTGGTATCTGATGCTAATATCGCTGAGCAGCGGCACGAGCAGCATCTTCTTCTTCTTTTTCTTCTTCCCTATCCTGGTCGCATCTTTTCTTGGGGGATTCGCATCGGGTTTGCGCGTAGTAATAGTCTCTTCCGTCCTGTTCACTATAATCGGCTATACAACAGCGCCTAAGGGGCCCCAATTTGAGCTCAACCGATTTCTGCTGCGACCCATCTACTTGCTTGTGCTCGGCTATATGATTGCCTACTGGGGTGGCTTTGAGATAGAGATGAGGCGCAGACTTGGGCTGCTCAAGGAGGTCTCGTCAATCTCAAATCCCCGTTTTGGCATTAACCATACGATTGGGATGGTCCTGCAACGGCTGCTGAAGTTCTAAGATGCCGATGCTTGTATGCTGATAATATTCGATTCAGATAAGAATGAATATATGCTGCACCGAGCCGACCGGCGCAACCCGGAAGCTGGTGCGCTCCCTCAACCCATTAACGCAAATTTGACCCGTCAGATGCTCGTCCTTCCATCCACTTACGCGATAGTCTACAACCGAGAGATGAAAGGGTGGAAACGGTGGGACAAGAACTTCTACATATACGACGTAGAGAAGGGAGAACGATTGCATGAAGATCCGGGAGCAGCCCATGCGCTGGTGACTTTGTTTGACGCCGAGGCGCTGGTTACCGTTCCTGTCAATTATCACAATAAGGTAATTGGCCGAACCTATCTCACTTCGCAGAAGTCACTTGACTTTGATCATTCTGATGCGGACTTCCTCCTTCAACTCTTCAAACAGGTCATGCCGCTCCTCGACAATATCAGACTAGTAGATCGACTTGCTTCCGATGCGGCTGAAGAGGAGCGGCGGAGAATAGCCGGGAACATTCACGACAGCGTCATTCAACCTTATCTGGGCCTTCAACTAGGTCTAACCGGCGTGCGCGAAAGACTCTCATCCAGCATTGCCGATCCTGACAGGAGCAAGCAAGAGATAATAGAGACCGTTGCCGGCGCTGTCAGTCGAATTGAACATTTGATCGAGATGACTAATATGGGAGTCGCCGAGCTACGCCGATATATAAGCGGATTGAAAGATGAGGGGGAGCCGGTTGAGAGCTTGCCGACCTCAGTGCGACGATTCGCCGCTAAGTTCACTCGGGCGACCGGAATCGATGTGCAGATCATCGCCGAAGGTAAGATCATCATTAATGACCGGCTGGCAGCAGAGGCATTTCAGATTATAGCCGAAGGTCTGAGCAATGTCAGGCGACATACTCAGGCCAGGCGCGCTCTTATCAAAATGAGCTGCCTTAATGATCAGCTTATTCTGAGCATCGAGAATGATAATGCGGGCGGCGCGGCGATTAAACCTTTTATCCTCCGTTCAATCGCCGGGCATGTAGAGGCGCTTGGCGGCCGAATGCGCATCGAGGGGCTTGATGATGTCGCCACCGCCGTTATAATTGAGATTCCACTTTGATGCGTTGGCTGGGGGAACTATAGAGATTAAGAAGCAGCAGGATCGGGCGCTGCGGCGCCGGCAAAACAGGTCTATTTTAGAACTGTTTTGCCGGCGCCGCAAGCCGCTGAAACGGGAAGATGTTTTTCCCCAAGAGCTACAGACCCCTCGCCTGCTCACGGTAATTATTGGCGGCACTCTATGGCAACAGAAGAGATGAAACCTATACGAATATTAATCATAGATGATCATGCGATCTTCCGCGCAGGGCTGCGAATGCTTATTGAAGATCGGCCAACGATGGTAGTGGCCGGCGAAGCGGCAAACTGCGCTGAAGCTCTCGACATCACTGCGCGAAAACAACCCGATATTATCCTGCTCGACCTTGATCTGGGCAAAGAGAGTGGCCTGGACTTTATGCGCGAGCTGCTTGATACCTCTCCAAAGGCAAAGATAATCATACTGACCGGCGTGCATGATCCTGACACCTACCGCCGCGCTATCACTTTAGGGGCAACGGGGTTGGTGTTCAAGGAACAGACTGCTGAGGTACTGATCAAAGCTATTGAAAAGGTCCACGCAGGCGAGGCCTGGCTGGACCGCTCGCTGACGGCAACTGTGCTGAGCGAAATGTCGCGCCCCAGGGAGGCAAAGAAAGATGATTTGGAAGCAGCCAAGATTGCTACTCTGACGAACCGGGAAAGAGAGATCATTACTCTGGTGGCTCAGGGGTTAGGCAGAAAGGAGATTGCTGACCGGCTGTATATTTCGGAAGCCACGGTCCGCAATCACTTAACATCGATCTTCGGTAAACTCGATTTGTCGGATCGCTTCGAGCTGGTATTTTATGCTTATCGACATGGGCTTGCCGCCCCCCCTGATTAATCAACGACCCACTTCGCGGGTGCAGCGGCGCATCTCGATTACCGGCTCATCAATCTAAACCATAGACCTTGAGAAAAAGTTCAGGGTTAGTTCGGACGGTTTTGAGGGCCAAATACTTCGGGCGTCGGGCGCCCTCAAAACCGCTCTGCCTGTGCGTTGCACGCAGACATGCCGAAGTTCTTGCGCCTTCAAAGCAAACTAAAATTAACTTTGAGGGGGTGTTAGACGAGAGCCATAGGATCAAGTCCCCAGGCCTCAAAACAATTCATTTTTAGAACTGTTTTGATGTCGCCGCAGCGCCCGAAGTACTTGCGCCGAAGTTCTTGTGCCCGAAGCGACTGCAATCTTTTTCTCAAGGTCTATATTTATCTTAAAAGGTACGTGTTTAGCGTGTTTATAAATTGTGCGGCTGTGGCCGCTACGGATGTGCGGCGAGTCTCCGACTCGCCGGGGCCTGTTCCTTATATCCTTTAGCGGCTACGCCGCTGTTTCTTGCCACGCTAAACGCATACCTTAAAAGATATGGTGGGCTGTGCGCGAGGTTTCAGCTGATCGAGCGGAAACCGCACACGGAGACGAAAGGCGGATTTAGCTGCCGTTCATCAACATTTGAATGAGCATAATCATGTCCCTGATAGTTATCGCCTCATCTCTATCCAGATCCGCTGCCTGGAAGCTTTCGCCGGTCAGAAGGCTCTCCCCGGTAATATGTTGTATCAACCGCGTCAGATCATTAACGCTCACCTTCCCATCCAGATTCAAGTCTCCACGCAATGGATTGCGAACTGTAATTGCCGCCTGCGGCGAAACGGATTCATTGCCCATTAAATCTCGCACAATTGCTCTAACCGTGTATCTGCCGTTTGCCAGGCTTCGCGTATCGAAATTCATCTCATAGGGCGGGAGCGTAATCGGATTGCCAATCAGCCGCCCATCGAGCTGGAAGGAGACAGTATCTACCAGAAACTTGTCGCTGATTTCGGCAACGATGCGCACCGACCCGGCTACTACCTGCTCACTGACAGGAGCAGTCAATGTCACACGCGGGGCCCCTGCGCGGATCGCGCTCTCGGTGAATCCAATTATCCGCTCGCGGAAGATAGAGAGCAGCGCCTGTTTGTTGGCCCCGCCATACAGCCGATCATCTACCCTCAGCAGAGCCAGCGCCGCTTCGTAAAATGTCGCGTCAGACGAAAGATAGAAGGTATGCTCAAGAATGATCTTGTTGGCCGTGTCGCGCCCCAATCGCTGATTAATCTGCCACAGTACCCCTGACCAGATCTCCCCGTTCTTGTGCGCATTCTTTTGCAGGGCAAATTCTATCGGATAACGATTGACGCCATCTACTCGCCGCAGATGAGGAGGAGTAATTGAAGTGCGCGAGGTAGCATCCCATTCGGCTACATACTCTGACTGGAAGGCGGTAAACTGCTGGCTCATGGTAGCGGCAAAATAATCGGCAAATCCTTCAGCCAGCGCTGCGCTCTCGGCGCCGATTCCGAACCAGGGGCACTGATTGTCCTGAATGGCATGGCCATATTCGTGCCAGATCACCTCGGCATCCTCGCCGTCATTTACTCCTCCATTGCCCAGATATATGCTCTTGCTGGCAAACGAATAGTAGGAATTATCCTGATTGCTTCCCGGAATGCAGGCATGAGCATTTACCATAACTGTGCGCTGATTGACATTGAGGCCGAGACTTTGAATATATTCCTGAGCGGCATTTATCGCCCAATAGCTCTCCACTTCTTCAAACCGACGATCATCTCTTCGGTAGATGAAGTTGAGGTCCGCTTCATAAGCGCGCCAGGGGGTCAGCCCGGTGTCAACGTACAACCCGCGCAAGTATCCGCTGCCGTCGAGGTTGGTCAGTCTTACAGTAGTGTATGCGCTGTCAGGCACGGCATCAGGAGAATCGGATATATCAATACAGGTATTTCCCGTAGCAACGCGCGGATCTCTGAGGTTATTGTTCCTGGTTGCAGTAATAGCGTTGGTGATGAAGACCTGGCCCCTGCCTTCAGCTTTCGCTTGAAAAGATTGCAAAGCATCTCTCAGCTCAAGGAGCTGCCCGCTCTGCGCATCTACAATTGCCAGCCAATGCCTTACCGGGGCATCACTGCCGAAGGCGATCTGCCAGGCCAGTTGCGGGGCCCCATCCTGGAGATAGACTACCAGCCTGGGATTATCAATTATTTCCACATCGGAAATCTGTAAGCGTTGTTTGACGCTCTCAAAGGCGCTGCTTGCGCTCAGCTCCGGCTCTAATCGCATTGCCATATCAGGTCTGGATTTGACGGGAAGATAGGAGTTATTGACCTGAACGATCCGATTATCTCGGTCGAGGTGAACGGCGATCTGGCCGCCGAATACAGGCAGTCCGCCGTAAGTCTGCTCAAATCGAATGTGATGACCCTGTAGACTGTCGCGGGAATCTACCAGCGCGAGCTTGTAGGGATTATCGATCTGAAACAGAGAGCGGTGAGCAGAGAGGAAATCCCTGGCAGCCAGATCGGGCTGCTGCGCGCGCGCAAGACTCAATTGCCCGGCGACAATGCGCGGCCCGGCGCTCTGCTTACCCCAACTAACATATACCTCCTGCTCAGCTTGAGCCTTCAGTTGCTCAAGAGCAGACAATATCTCTTGCTTAATCACTGCATCCTGGCTCTGCGCTGAGCCTATCTCGCTGTTGGTCGGTAACTTTGCATTAGTATAAGGGGTATGAGTGGAACTAATTGCTAAAGCTAAAACGCAGATTAAAGCAAACCTGAGTTTACCATCGCCAAAAATAATCTTCATCAAATATGCCCCATCACTCTCCGCCAGTGGGGGGCAAAGACTGGTAAAATCTTTCAAAGTCTCGGAAGGGCTCTCAGAGATAGGTTTTACGTCCGACGTAAGGAACGTCCGATGTCAATAACGTTCGACGTTCGACGTTCGACGTTCTGACGTCGGACGTTTTTTCCGAGCCTACTGCTTCCTCTGCTCACCCTCCCGCTTTGTTATCGGCGATGCTGGTAGGAACGATAGGGCTTTTTGTTATGTCTGTTATAAAAAGACTATAAATTCTCTGTTGAGTACTGTTTGGAATTGGGTTACGAACTCATTAACAGCAATTCCCGGTCAAAGAACCCTCTGATTTGAGAGGGGTTAGAGGCTAAACGATGTGTTTGCAACGTTCTTTTCACTAGGGCCTCGGTGCATGGCGGGGTTTCTTGCGCAAGAAATATTCTTTCAGATAGCGCGGATTCCCACGCCAATCAATGATTCTCATTCTCACCGGGAATTGCTGACTCATTAAAGGGTTGATTCGGGGGGCAAGAACTTCGTAAATGCTTCGGGCGCCGAGCGCCCTCAAAACGGTTCTATTTTAATCTGCTTTAAGAGCGCAAATACTTCGGGCGCGAGAGCGCCCTCAAAACATCTCTTACTTTAATCTGTTTTGAGGGCGCTCTCGCGCCCGAACATCAGTGGGGTGCAATCAGTGCCATCGTCAGTTCAGGCGTGCAACACAATAAAGCTAAGAGGATTGCTGAAGTCCTGCTCTTGGTGCAATCAGTGCCATCGTCAGTTCAGGCGTGCAACAGATCCAGCGCAGCCCTCAGCTCAGCAAGCAATCTATTGGTGCAATCAGTGCCATCTTTAGTTCGGGCGTGCAACGCCCTCAAAACAGTTCTATTTTACCTCGTCAGTTCGGGCGCGAGAGCGCTCTCAAAACAGTTCTATTTTAATCAAAACATCTCTTACTTTAATCTGTTTTGAGGGCGCTCTCGCGCCCGAACCAATACTTTAATCTGTTTTGAGGGCGCTCTCGCGCCCGAACCAATACTTTAATCTGTTTTGAGGGCGCTCTCGCGCCTGAACCAATACTTTAATCTGTTTTGAGGGCGCTCTCGCGCCCGAACCAATACTTTAATACCTTTTTGGTTTGAAATCGGACTATTGGGAAGCGGCCCGATTTCAAACCAAAAACGGTATAAGACGTTCTACGTTCTACGTTCTACGTTGAACGTCCTATGTTCTAGGGTTCACGTTCTCCGTCCAACGTTCTTACTTACGTTCGACGTTCTAAGCTAAATATCGAACGTCGAACGGACGTCCTACGTTCTAGACGGAAGATTAAACGTCGAACGTATAGCGGACGTCGGACGTACTGATGTCGGACGTACTGACGTCGTAGAGCATCTTTACCTGGTAGCGGTTGGCGATGCCCCCTGAAGTATCTGGATCAGTCGGATCAGATCAAATATATCCACCCGCCCATCTCCATTTAGATCTGATCCTGCTGCCAGCTCTGGCGGGATTATCCCTAACAGCACTTGCACCATCACTATCAGGTCATTGTTGTTGATCTCCGTGTCTCCATTCAAATCCCCCGGCGACACCACCCGTCCGGGACTGCTGGTCACTCTCAGGTTCCCCACATTGTCCCTGGCTATCACTACTATATTCACCGGCCCTGCAGTCAATCCGCTCACCATTCCACTGAATGTCCCATCTCCGTTGCTGGTTCCGACTACCTGGGCTATTGGGGCCCCTTCTCTCTCCAACTTGATCAACACTCCGGTCGGGGCTATTCCGCTGGCCGAATCGGTCACTCTCGCCGTCACTCGGTTGGGCACTCCCGCCAGCAGCACTCCTGGGATTGGCTCTCCTTCGCTGGTTAATCCGATAGTCGGATTGATCAGCGTCGTGTTCGGCCCTGTCGCATCGACTATCATATTCGACTCCGCTTGCGCCGGGTTCCCTGCTCTGTCTGTTGCTATTGCTTTGACATCGTGCGGCCCATCGCTGAGATTGCTCACCTGGGCGGTGAATGTGTTGCCGTTGATCGTCGCCGGCACTGAACTTACCTCTATGCCTCCGCCGTTGCTCTTCTGCACTTGAACAATTACCGACGCTACTCCCGCCTGGTTATCGGAGACGGTTCCCGTCACAGTCACGGTTCCGGCAGTGAACTGTCCACTACTCGGAGAGATGATGTTTACTACCGGTCCGGTAGTATCTGCGCTAATCGTCAGTGTCCCCGTCCCACTGCTGGAGAGGAACTTACTGCCTCCACTGTAGCTGGCTACGATTGTGTAGTTCTTGACTGCTATATTGGCAGGCAGCGTGTAATTAACCGTTGCCGTTCCATTGGTCAGTGTGGCCGATGTCACCGCGCTGCCAATAGGTGTGGCTCCATCGAGCACCTGGAATGTCACTGTCCCTTGATCGACTGACGAACGTGATTGTTGTCGCCGTTCCAAAATTGGTTGCCGACCCGTCCTTATTGGTAACGGTTGGCTGGGCTCCATTAGGAGCCGCGTTGGCCCCTGAGAAAGTCAGGCTCTTATCGCCAGTGTAAGACGTCGCCGTGTTTCCTGAAGCAGTCTTGGCTGTGATTGTCAGGTTGTTCTCTGTTCCTGCCGTTTGCGTTGTCGATCCGGTAATCACTAACCTTGTAGCAGCAGCCGGTTCCCCTATGGCAAAGTCGCTGAATGAAGTGAGCCCGATAGCCTCTGTGGTAGTAGAGGTTCGAGCGCCGGTCGTGACATCGGACCAGGCGCTTCCACTGAACCTCTGAATTATGAACAGGTTTGTAGCGGAATTGGTATCGACATCGGCTGAGACGAATGTGAATACGGCATTGAATGTATCATTAGTATCAAGAGTAAGGGAACTGGAAAATGTCCAATGGCGATTGACGCTCCTCGACGAGTCGATCCCTGAAGTCGCGATATTGGGATGATCGCTGCCGGCGGTGCTGGCGGTTAAATTCCCCCCGCCGGTGATATTCATTGAGCTGAGGGCCACCGGAGTATATCTATCGGCGCTGCTGCCGATGTCGAATGTGAAGGATTGGTTGTTGCCAGAATTGAAAGACTTTTGCTCATTGCCAATGACATGCCCGCTGCTCCGCGTGACCGAGGCGCTGTGGCCGATGATCACTATATTGCTGCCGGTCGAGATAAATCCGCCATTGAGGTTAAGATTCTCGTTGACGGTAATATTCCCGACGAGTACTCTCGTGCCTGTCCCGGAAACCTTCAACTTCTGATAAGTCTCGGTTCTGATTGTCTGGGTCCCATTGCTATCGTATTCAACCGTATTGCCTGAAGCGGAAATATTGAATGTATTAACTGCTATGGCGCTTCCACGGAAGATAAGCATGCTATTAGTACCCTGAGTGAATGCGCGGGTTCCAGAGCCAGATCCGTTATCCAATGAAGTCTGGATTATGGTTGTGCCGTTGTTGGTGAATGTGCCGTGCACAGTCAGCGTGCCGGCAGTAACCGATCCACTGTTGGTAAATGCATCGCTGTTGCTATTACCAAAATCCAGGGTGCCGGTCAAAGTTATCGTCCCGCTGTTAGTGTTAGTATCTCCATCTAGAGTAAGTGTGGTTCCGCTGAAGGTAATGCCTGAACTGTTGGTGAATGTCTGAACGACACCTATCGTTCCCGAAGCTGTCTTGGTTCCTGAACCTGAAAGGGTCAGGTTGCCATACTGTGTCACAAACACAGTCTGATTGTCTGCCCGGTAATATTCCACAGTGCTGCTATTCCCGAGAGTGGTGGTGTTGAAATTGGATGGAAAGCTATTGGTTCCGCCGATCTTCAACGTCGCGCCATTACTTACTGTGAAAGTCCCCCCATTCGATGAGCGGTTGCAAGTGAAGCTGCCGAGATCGAATGTCCCGGCCGATATAGTAACATTGCCATCATTCGCGCCATCAACAATGACATTTCTCGACAGACTCAATGTGAGCCCGGAGTTGTTAATTGTCAAAACATTGAATTCGGGAGTAGAGCCAGACCCGCTGATCGATTTGGCCCCAGTTCCATTGAATGTAACATTACAGCTTGAGTTATTATCTAGAGCCATATCGAATGTGCCATTGACCGTGAGATTTCCACCTATGTTGAAACTGTGAGTGGCATTGTTGTTGGCCACGTTTATCGTCCCATTGCTGTTTACAATCACATCTCCGGTCACAGTAATAGTCCTTGCTGTAGTGTAGTATTGTTGCCCAGGGTTAATATCCCGCTACTTCCTTCGCCAACCGTTAGTTGCGTAATAGCGTTTGCCGGGCTGGTATCTAGAGTTACTGTGTGTCCATTGCGGATGCGAACTTCATTTCCCAAATTAGTACCTGGAGTATCTGAAGCATTACTGAAGCTACTGCCGCCGTCGGTGCTTATCTCCCATGTGATGGAGCTATTCCAGTTCCCAGTTTGTCTTGACCGGTAAATGGCATTTGCCACTGCATCTTTAAAGACTGCTTGTGCGGCGCGCCCAGATGATCGCCCTGTTGCAATCAGAGTATACTCTCTGCTGGAATCATTATTCTCAAGTCTCTCGATGATGAACTCTTCGTTGTTAATCCTGCCGTTCTCATCGGCTACGGCTGTCAGTGTGTGTTTATCGTGCTTTTCCGGACTCTCTTCCAGAATCGGTTCAACCGTCTCTCCCGGCTCCCATCCTCTGCCTATCATCTTCACCAGCTGCCCCGGCCTGTAGATCTTCTTATCCGTCCTTATCGTTGAGAACAGGTATGCCTCAATCGTATCCAGCAGATTCCCTTCCGCATCCCTACCGCCGAATATCATCGCCTGCGTCTCTGTCACCAGCGCCGAACCTGGAGTTGTCCGGCTCATCCTCATCCGATTGGTCGCTGCAAATTGCTTCTTATGCGGATTGTATAGCTCCACTTCTCCCGACACTACTCCATCTACGTTCCCTCCTGCGAACATCACCGTCCCATTGCCTTCCAGAAACTGCGCTGCTGCCCAGGCCCGTTTAAACGGCAGCCTGATCTCTGCGGGCGAAAACGCCAGCGTCTCGCTATTGCCCACCTCGGTAGTATCCAGATCATTCTCTCCGTCGTTGCCTCCGGCGATCATCAACTCGCCCGAAGGCAACAGAACTGCGCTGTGGCCCGCTCGCCTGACCGTCAATCTCCCGCTCTCGATGAATATCTGGTTCTCCGGGTCGTACCTCTCTGTTGAATCGAGCACTCTCTCGCCAGCGCGTCCCCCGGTAATCAGTACACTGCCATCGGGCAGCAGCGTCGCGCTGTGGCGCGAGCGGGCAGTGATCAAATTGCCTTCAATCAATGTGAATGTCTGTCGCTCCGGGTCAAACAGCTCTGCTGAATTGACGTTGCCGTCAGAGTTCTCTCCTCCCACGAGCAGCACCTTCCCGTCTCCGAGCAGCGTCGCCGTGTGATATGCTCGCGGCGCTATCATCTGCGCTTCAATGATCTGAGACCGCCTGGTTTCGGGATCGAATATTTCCACTATCTGAGTGTACCCGCCAGTAGATTCTCCTCCGGCAATGAGCACTTTGCCATCGGGGAGCCTGACTACTGCTGCGCCTGCTCGCGGCATCAGCATTCGTCCTACTACGCTCCAGCCATCTCTTTTGCCCGGCTGCTTGAGTCCCAGAGCAGTCCCCAGCGCATAGAACGGGCTGGCAAGAGAAGCCGGGTTGATCTGGCTGCTCAGCAATCTTCTCACCGATGATGCTTAAGAGGCGCTATATCCTGCTACAGCGATCAAGATAACAAAAATAATCAGCGCGGTAATGCTGGCGCGTAAGTGACCGATTAGCGTTCCTGATTTGGCAATTACGCAAGACAATAGCTGGTTATTCACGGGAATTCTATTCATTAGTAAACTCTCCTTAAACATGCTGATCTATGGGCTAGAGAATATCGGCGGCGATTCATTATCCAGAGCCACTCAGTAGTCACCATTGGGAACCGGTTCAGTGCGCAATACCGCTGTGCGCATGGCTACTATTGGTGCGGACAATACTTCGGCTGGGGCGGTTGAGAATCGAACCAAGACAAGCAAGTTCGTCCCTTGCTTGACTCTTCTCGCCAGTTTCAAATGCAATCCTCGGCGCTGAGATTATCAAGCTCAGTCTCTGTTTCAAATGCCTGGCCACTATCATCCACACCTCGTACTGTGGCAGGGAATGGGATGTTTATCCTGGTAGTTCTTCGGCGTTCTGCTATTAGAGTATTTTCTATCCCCAATCCTCTGGCAGTGCGGTAAACGTACAGAACCTGCGAGCCTAATAATACACAAAACGGCGCAGACGCGCATCAGAGGATAGTCCTATTTTCATAGGATTAAAGTCTCATTCTTACCGGGAGATTCTAGGATCATATCCTAATACGTTCTACGTTCGTAACTGCTCAGCCAAGAAACACCTATAGACCTTAAGAAAAATTGCGGTAGGTTCGGGCGGTTTTGCGGGCGTTGCACGAGCGCAAGTATCTGCGAGCGGAAGTTGTTGCGCCCGAAGTATTTGCGGGCGGAGGTTCTTTTTAGAATTGTTTTGAGGGCGTTGCACGCCCGAGCCTTTGCTGGCAGTTTTGCGGGCGTTGCACGAGTGGAAGTATTTGCGAGCGGAAGTTGTTGCGCCCGAACCAATCTTTTTTAGTTCGGGCGTCAAGCGCCCTCAAAACAATTCTAAAAATAAACTTGTTTTGAGGGCGTTGCACGCCCGAAAATGAACTTGTTTTGCGGGCATTGCGTGCCCGAAAATGAACTTGTTTTGCGGGCATTGCACGAGTGGAAGTATCTGCGAGCGGAAGTTGTTGCGCCCGAACCAATCTTTTTTAGTTCGGGCGCCAAGCGCCCTCAAAACAATTCTAAAAATAAACTTGTTTTGAGGGCGTTGCACGCCCGAAAATGAACTTGTTTTGCGGGCATTGCGTGCCCGAAAATGAACTTGTTTTGCGGGCATTGCACGAGTGGA
>Ga0209172_10004451_pt1 | contig 18864 bp, 16 predicted proteins | sample LarsenN4metaG_FD_184113 | JGI IMG/M metagenome (GOLD analysis project Ga0209172, IMG submission 184113) | Hot spring sediment bacterial and archeal communities from British Columbia, Canada, to study Microbial Dark Matter (Phase II) - Larsen... ... | reverse complement strand
AAGGCGTCGTAACCCGTCTCTTCGGACGCGGCGCGATGGTCGAGTACCTCCCCGGAAAGGAGGGCATGGTGCCGAACGAGCAACTCTCGCCACGCAACGTGCGCCATCCTGAAGAGGTTGTCAAACCGGGCGACGCGATTCGCGTGCGCATCCACGAGATTGACGCAATGGGTCGCGTGAACCTGACCGCGCTCGGCCTCGCGCAAACGCTCGAGGCGCTGGGCGACAATGAGAGCGCGGAACCGGGGGCTCCCCGACCGCGCAGCTCTCGCCCTCGCGACGGAAGGGGCGACCGGCGCGGCGGCCCGCGCGGAAGGGGCAGAGACGGCGGCGACCGGGACCGAGACCGAGACCGCGATCGAGACCGCGATAGCCGCGGCCCGAGGCGGAGGGAATCCAACGACCGGCCACCGCGCCAAGAGGCGCGAGAGCCGGAACTCGCTCCCCGCGAGGGCGCAAGCCTCCCGCAACGCGACGCACCCGACACGCCTTCCGCCCGGTTCCGACCGAAGCGGTAACGGCCCATCTCAAGAGGACAAGCCCCGACCGGCTACGGCCGGTTGGGGCTTCTTGCCGGCGCAGCGGAGGCACGTCCCCCTCAGACGTGCGTCGCTAACGCGCGAGCGCTCTCTGGCGCACGAAGTCGAGGTCCAGTCCGGCGGGGTCGGTCTTGCGCCCGGTGGGGGTGGCGATCTCGGCGTGAGAGACGATGTGCCGAATGGGGTGCCGGCTTGCAATCTCCCGAATCAGATTGACCAGGGCGGCCACTTGCGCCTCGGGATAGGGATCCCGGCCGTCGTTGCGGTTCACCAACTCGATGCCGATCGAGAAGTCGTTTGCCGCTTCCCTGCCGTCCGGCATTCGGCTGGCTCCGGCGTGCCAGGCGCGGAGGCTCTCCTCGACGTGCCGCAGCACGCTGCCGTCCCGGTCGATGGTGTAGTGGCTAGAGACGCGACTCTCCGGGTCTGCGAAGCGCTGGGCGACCTCTTCGGCTGAGTTGAGCACGGTTGCGTGGACGACGACGGTGTCCACCACCGTACCTTGGGGGCGGGCGTCGCAGTTAGGAGACGGGGCGTCGGTCCAACCCGCCATTCTACTGGGTTTCCTTTTGGAACGAAGAGGGAACGAGAGGATTGTGACCGAAACCGCTGGGCGGAATCTCGAACGACCCTACAGGATTCGCCCGAATCATCCGATTCTTTTACCGGGATGACCGTCCCGGAGGACCTAACTGGATGTACGAATCCTATTGGGGCTTGACTGAGCCACCCTTCAGTTTAACGCCTGACCCGAAGTTCTTGTACTTAAGTCGCGCCCACGAGGATGCGTTGATGATGCTGCACTATGCCATCAGCCGCAACAAAGGAGCGGCGATGCTGTGCGGGGACATCGGCCTGGGCAAGACAACGATTAGCCGGAAACTCCTGGAGTACTTGGATCCGGTGAATCACAGCGTCGTGCTGATCGTGAACCCGATTCTGACGCCGGTTCAGATCATGCACGAGATCCTGTCGCAACTCGGCTCGCCTTCGTCGTCTCGGAACCGGCAGGTGCTGGTTCAAGAGATGCACGAGGTGCTGATTCAGCACTACGAGCGCGGGAAGCGAGTCGTGGTGATCATTGATGAGGCGCATCTCATCAAGTCGAGCGCCACGCTCGAAGAGTTGCGGCTGTTGCTCAACTGCCAGATGAACGACTCGTTCCTGATGAGTCTGATCCTACTCGGGCAGTTGGAGTTGAAACCCAAACTTGAGAAGGTCCCCGCTCTCCAACAGCGCATCGCGGTTCGGTACGTGCTGAAGCCGCTGAGCGTTACGGAGACGGGCGAGATGATCGAGCACCGCCTTCGTACCGCGGGGTTTGCGGGCGAAAGCAGTCCTTTCACTCCGGACGCCATCTTCGAGATTCACAAGTACTCAGGCGGCGCGCCACGCTTGATCAGCCAAGCGGCGGACAACGCGCTCCTGGTCGGCGCAATGCAGAAGTTGAAGCACATTGACGGCTTCACGATGCACTCGGTGATCCAGGACCTCGCCGGCGGTGAGGAGGCGGCGTAGAGATGCATCTGGTTGACGCGATTCGAATGGCTGCCCAGCAGTCTCGCGAGCCGAAGCCGGGGGCTGCGGAACAGCCGACCTCTGAGGCTGTAGTGAGCGAGCCGCAGCCAACGCAACAGGAGGTTTCCATGAGCCCATCGCAATCTAGGCCCGCGCCACCTCCGCCGGCGGCTCTGGGCATTGAGACTCAAGCGCCCCTACCGGTGGACCCGGCGGTGACCGCCAACGCAGGCAGCGTGGTGCGCCTGGAACTGTTCCTCAGCCCCGAGCAGATGCACCAGCTGCTTCGCAGCATCTTGCAAGGCGCGCACTCTGTGATGACCTTGCGTGAGGCCTCGCAGTTCCTTCGCATCAAGAACGACACGCTTGTTCGAATGGCGGAAGAGGGACAGATTCCCGCGTTCCTTGTGGACGGGCGGTGGAAGTTCCCGCGGCAGGCTGTCGAGGAGTGGGTGACCCTGCAAGCGGTCTCCCGCAAGACCAACGATTCAGAGGTGGACAAAGATGTCGCTTAGTTTGTTCAGAAGCGAAAAGTACGTCGGAATTGACATCGGGCACTCGAGCGTTGCCATGGCGCAGGTCGAGCCCTCAGGCAACACGCTGCGGATTCTGCATCTCGGCAAGGCTCCGGTGCCCCCCGATACCGTCGCCGACGGCGTCGTGGTCGATCCCGACGCGATGGGTTACGCGATTCGCGACCTGATGCGCGAGCTCGGTATCTCGGCAACGATGGCGAACGTCGCCGTTGCCGGGCCAGCGGTCGTCGTTAGAACGGTGAAGATGCCTGTCATGTCGGAAGATGCGCTTCGCAAGTCCATTCGCTTCGAGGCAGGACGCTACGTGCCGAGTTCGATCGAAGAGAGTTACATTGACTTCGAAATCGTCGGCGAGTCCGACGACGGGCAGATGTCCGTTCTGATCGTCGCAAGCCCGCGGGACATGGTCGAGAGCAAAGTGCGCGCAGTCCAGAGCGCCGGCCTCGACGTCGAGAACGTCGAGGTTGAGGCGTTCGCGCAGTTTCGCGCCCTCGTCGAGGCTGATGACCTAAGCGACTTCGAGAGCCACACGGTCGCGCTTGTTGACGTGGGTGGAGAGGCGACTGAGGTGACGGTTGTGGACCACGGTGCGTTCTCCCTCACCCGCTCGATCCCAATCGGCGGCACGGCGCTGACCGACGCTCTGCGGAACTACTTCAAGATGAACGTTGACGAGGCGGAGAGCGGGAAGCGGTCGCTGGACCTGACGGAACTCATCAAGTCGGGGCCGCAAGAGAATCCGCCCCTGCGAGTGATTCAGCCGATCGTGGACGAGTTGGTCCGCGAGATTCGGCGCTCGCTGAACTACTTCCAGTCCCAGCAGAACGAAGCTGGCCAGCCGGCGCAGGTTACGCACCTGATGTTTTCTGGTGGCGGGGCTTTACTGAAGGGATTCCCGGAATACATCTGCCACAGGCTGAACATGACGCCCGTGGTTCCGAACCTGTTCGAGAACCCCCGCTTTGTTTACGCCGGTCATGAACCACCTGCCGACGCCGGCGCGTATGCCGTCGCGATCGGCCTCGCCATGAGGCGCGCCGGCAAGGCGGTCGTCGCCGCATGAGGAGAACAAAAAGATGCCGACCATCAACCTAATCCACGATCAGAGAAAGGCGTACCGCCAGCGACTTAAGACCTCGCGAATGTGGTTTGTCGCCTTCCTCGGCGCAGCTGTATCAACGGGCGGACTGACGGCGATGCTCCTTTTCGGCAGCATCGCGCTCACCGGCGAGGCGAAGAACCTTCAGTCGAAGGCTGAGGAACTCAAGCCGTACCGCGAGGTCATCGAGCAGAGCGAGAGAGCGTTTAGTCAACTCTCGCCCCGATTGACGACCCTCACCACGGCACGGACCGACACCGAGCGCTGGACGCGCATCCTGGAGCACATGAGTTACGTGATTCCCACGAATACATGGATCACGGGCGTCCGCTCGGTTCCGAACTCTGATGAGGACGCGCCGGTCGAGGTCGCGCTGACCGGTATGAGCGGCCAGCAGGAGAGCGTCGGTGAGTTCATGCTGCGCCTTCAGACCCTGTCGGACATTGCAAACGTTCGCCTTCGTTACACGGAGGAGAAGAAGACGCAGTTCGGCGAGGGGCTGGAGTTCCAGATCGTCTGCGACGTTCCGAACTTCAACGAGAGCAACAAGGAGACTAAGAATGACAGTACGCGGTCCTAATCCAACCGTTTTTGCGCTCCTGTTCGCGTTTGCTTTGTTGGCGGGCAGCGGCGCCGCCTACTGGCAGTACACGAACTACCGCGGCAAGGCGGCGCGCGTTGAGAAGCTGCGCAACGAGCTGGAGTCCTCTTCGGACCTCGAGCGTCAAGCGCAGATGGCGACACAGCGGGTCATTGATGCCCTGCAGGAGATCGAGCACCTCGAGACGACCGTCTCCACGGTCGAGTACGTGCCGACGCTGCTCAAGGACCTCCAATACACCGCGGAGGCTTGCAACCTGCGCGTAACCGGCGTGCGCCCCGCTCCACCCAAGCCAGAAAAGAAGGGCAAGAAGGGCGAGAGCGAGAAGAAGGCCGTAAAGCCCTACGAGGAGATTGATGTCGAGGTCAAGGTTCTCGGAGGCTTCGAGAGCACGATGACGTTCCTGCGCAAACTGGAAGAGTTTCCCAAGATCGTCTCCGTGCAGTACGTCAGCGTTGATCCGCGGGTGGACTCGCGAACGCGTGTGCTGACGGCGATCGAGACGACCTTTAACATCCGCGTGTATGCGTTTCCGACCGTGCCGGCGGCAAAGCAGCAGGAGGAGAGGTCGGAGACCGTCATCAACCTCAGCCCCGAGTCTCGAGGACTCAACCAGAGCATGGAGGAGTCGAACTGATGGCACAAGACAAGAAGAAACTGCTCATCATCGGAATCCTGTTCCTTGCGCTCGTAGCGGTGGGCACTTACCAGTTCATCGGATCTGGGCCCGCAGCCAAAAAGAGCAGCGTTGCGAAGCAGGAGGAGCCGAAGGACAGCGGCACGGTGCAACAGCCCGAAGACAACGAACCACCCAGCAACTTGCACGCCTTCGGGCTCACGCCGAGGAACCCGTTCCAGCCGGGCACGTTGCCGAACGAGCAGCAACCGAGCGAGCCAGAGAACAACAACCGGATCGTGCAAGCCCCGCCCGAGCCGCGCGTTAACACCCCGTACGGAGGCGACAAGCCGCCGTGGGACCCGACAATCCCGGGTGTTGACCTGAATCCCGGCGGAGAGCCACTGCCGCCCGTGAACGAGTTCACTTACACACTCATCGGCTTGGTTGACGGACCGACGCCGGTCGCGGTGTTCCTTACCGGAGACGGCGTCCAGAAGATGGTCAGAGTCGGTGAGTACGTAGGTCAGAACGCCAAGGTCGTCCGAATCCAGAACGGAACCGTGACGATCCAGGCAGACGGAAAAACAATCACCCAGAGGGTGGGAGGTAATTAGAGTGAGAAAGAACAGCATACGAATCGCAACGTTCTTGCTTGCCGCTCTCACGGCGTCGTTCGCACTTGCCTCGGGCAAGATCACGGCGTTCGAGGCAGCCAAGAGCGGCGAGGGAGCGATCATCAAGGTAGAAGGCACGAACCTGCCGAAGCCGAAACTGGAGACGGCGTACAGCGGTTCGCTCGCCATCCTTGTGTTCCAGGCGGTGCTTACGGGCAAGGCGGAGTTCATTCGCCTGAACGCTTCGAATGTGACGTACGCGAAGATCGCGCAGTTCTCGGCGAAGCCCCCGGTCGTCCGCGTGGTCGCCAAGGTCAGCCCCGCCGCGAGCATCAACATCGAGCAAACGGAAAGTGGCTGGAACATCCTGATCGGCACGCCGGCGAAGAGCGGGCTGAACCTGATCGAACAGGCGCAGCAAGCCGACCAGCAGGCGTTCAAGAAAGCGCAGGACGCGCTGAAGAAGGGGGTCCCTTCGACCAGCACGCCCAGTTCGGCCCAGGAGGCAAACGCGGAGGTGCACCACACGAGCAAGGTCGGCTCCCAGGCGCAAACACCGCTCGACGACATCCTTGAAGCGGCGAGGAAGCAGGATGAAAAGATGTTCATCGAGGCGATGCGACAACTGCGCGCTTCGAAGTCGACCAACGGCGAGCCGACCGCGCCCCAGGCCGACGCAGTAGTCACGACAGCAGAGGTGAAAACGGCAACGCCGATCACCGTTGACGAGACGAAGGTCTCTGAGCCCACGTTGTGGACGGCGAACAGCGGCGGCACCGCTGCTCCAGCCTCGGCACAGCGGCGGGTGTCGCTCGACTTCGTTGATACGCAAGTCGTTATCATCTTGAAGGCTCTTGCCGAGCAATCGGGTGCGAACATCGTGACGGCGCCTGCAGTTCAGGGCACGATTTCAGTAACCTTGCGGAACGTCACGGTCCAAAGCGCGCTCGACCTGATCACGAAGTTGGCGGGCGTGCGCTACGCCTACCTCGACGGCACATACATCGTCGGTTCTCCCGAGTTCATGCGCTCAATGATGATTCAGGATACGGGCGCGACGTCTCGGAACGGGACGGTGATGCGCGTTGTCCCCCTTGCCAGCCGAAAGGCCGGCGAGATCAAGCGCGCGATTACTCAAGCGATGACGATGGACGTTCTGAACGAGACGATCCAGATCATCAACCCGTCCGCGCCGATGGATCAGCAGCCGCCGGCGGCGAACGGCCAGAACGGCAACCAGAACGGCGCCCCCGCCATGGAAGGCGACGCGGACTACCTGATCCTGATCGGAGAGCCGGGCCGCGTCGAGCAAGCCAGCCTTCTGATCACGCAACTTGACCGGGGCCTCGCCGGCATCCACGGCATCACCGAGATCGGAGCCGACGCGTTGCGCCCTGTTTCGAAAGCGTATCGCGTTCAAGGCGGCCGCGCCGCTGAACTGGCGGCGGCTGTTGAGAAGTTCGCGACCGGCGTGTCTGTAGTGGCTACGCCAATGGGCAGCCGGGCGGAGCAATCTCTGGTAATCACAGGTCGGCCGGCCGACGTGGATCGCGTCCTCGAAGTGCTGGCGCAGATTGACGACGTAACTGCCGGCGGCGAGTGGGTCGTCGAGATCTACGACGTTCGTCACGCTGACCCGCGAGCGCTCAAGGCTCAGGTGGAAGAGAGCTTCGAGACGGTTCGCGTCGCCATTGGTCCTCAGCACGCTGCAGGTCGCAGCTTCACGCCTGCCGCGGCGGCGGGCGCTGGCGGTCAGGCCGGCGGTGGCGGTGGCCCTCTGGGGGGAGCATCGAACCAAGGCTCCGGCGGAGTGGCGACGAGCGCAGGCTTCAAAGCTTCTCCTCAGTACGGCGAAGAGGAGATGCGCGCGGTTCCGATGATGCTCGTGGTGAGTGGTCCGCGCGATCAAGTGACCCAGGCGCTGGACATGATGAGCAAGCTGGATCGGAAGACTCCAGAGATCGTGCTGGAGGCTCGCGTTGTCGATGCTAACAAAGAGGACCTGCTCAAGTTGGGCATTGACTGGAGCGCGGTCACCGGCTCTGCAGTCAAGATCATCAACCTGAACTATGGCCAGCCCGCTGCCGCTGACGGAAGCCCGTTCTCTGAGATCACGGGTCGGTTCGCGGGGCCCGGTTGGCTCGCAACCGGCATTGCGAACATTGACAAGTTGGTCGCACGAGACAAGATCCTCGCTCGTCCGAACGTCCGCGCGATGGACGGACGAGAGGCGGTCGTGTTCATGGGCGACATCGTGCGCTACGTCAAGTCCATCCAAGCCACGCAGAACGGTATCACCGTTGAAGTCGGCGAGGAGGAGGTTGGTGTGAAACTGAACGTCCTGCCTCGCGTGACGCGCGAAGGGCACATCATCATGGATGTTCAGCCGACGCTGTCGTTCATCAAGGAGTTCCTCGATGTGCCGGGTGGCGGTCAGATCCCGACCACTTCGATTCGCACCGCGAGGAGCACGCTGACGATTCGCAGCGGCGACACGATTGCGATCGGTGGCCTCATCACGGATGAGGACCGCCGCCAGATGGTTGGCGTCCCGATCCTGATGGACATCCCGATCATCGGCAACCTGTTCCGGCGCACGACGACGGACAAGGTGCGCCGCGAGATCGTCATCTTCCTCTCGGCTCGCATCGTGGAGGACGAGGAGGCGAACGCGACTCCTGGCGGCGCTCCCGCTGCTCCACGCACCGGTTCTGCAGGTGGCACCGGTTCCGGCGGGGGCAAGTAGTCCCACGACCGGGCGGCGGCCTTCCACCCACACGAGTCTCGCCTTCCCTACGGGAGGGCGAGACTCGCTCTTTCGCGGGAGCCGCGGGCGCCCTTCCACGGCAGCATTGCCGGGCTGGCGCAGGCTGGTTCATGGAAAGAGTGATCAGGGAAGCCGCAGCAACACGGAGGCAGGGATTCCGTTCGCATGATCAACGGAGAGGTATTTGTCCAGGAAGGGCTCATCAGTCAAGAGCAGCTCGACCAGGCCATCGCCAAGCAAAGGGAGCTCGGAGGCAACGAGCCCATCGGCAATGTCCTGGTGTCCATGGGCTATGTCTCGGAGAGGGACCGCGTGCGGTGCATGGGGCGGATTTGGGGCGTCGAGTTCATTGACCTTGCGGAGCATCCACCGGACTCGCAGGTCGTCACCAAAATCTCCTCAACCTTCGCAAAGAAGTTCAAGGTTCTCCCCGTCCGAGTTGTCGAGGGGCGTTTGCTGGTGGCAATGGCGAACCCGCTCGACATCTTCGTCATAGACGAACTCCGGCTGCTCGTCGGCATGGATGTCGAGCCGCTCATTGCGGTCGAAGAGGAGCTGACGGACGCCATCGCCGGCGCCTATGCCAACGACGGCAGCGTTAGCGACGCGCTCAAGGGCGTCATCGAGGATTTCGACGGTGATATCGAAATCACCGCCGGCAGGGACGACGACGAACTCTCCGCCGATGAACTCCGAAACCTTGGCGAGGAGGCGCCGATCGTCCGTCTCGCCAACCTGATCATCAACCAAGCGATCGGGGACGCCGCGAGCGACATCCACATCGAGCCTCGGCGCAACGAAGTCAAAGTGCGCGTCCGCATGGACGGCGTGATGCACGAGGTGATGACGCTGCCGAAGAAGGTGCAAGCTCCCCTCGTCAGCCGCTTCAAGATCATGGCGGAGATGGACATCGCCGAGAAGCGCGCTCCTCAGGACAACCGCATCGCCGCCATCGTTGGAGGCAGGCCGTACGACTTTCGCGTCAGCACTTTGCCGACGGTGCACGGCGAAAAGGTGGTCATGCGCGTTCTCGACCGAGGAAGTGTTAACATCGGGCTCAGCAAACTTGGTTTCTTGCCTGACACGCTGGCGCTGTTAGAGGACGTCATTGCGCGCACGTTCGGCATCATCCTCATCACCGGGCCGACCGGCTCCGGAAAGTCCACGACGCTGTACTCGATTCTCAACAAGATCAACAACGGCGAGACGAACATCATCACGATCGAGGATCCCGTCGAGTACGAACTCGAGGGCATCAACCAGTGCAGCGTGAACAACAAGGCGGGGATGACGTTCGCTGCCGGGCTGCGCGCAATGCTGCGGCAAGACCCAGACATCATCATGGTTGGCGAGATGCGCGACACCGAGACGGCGACAATCGCCATGGAGGCGGCGCTGACTGGCCACCTCGTCCTCAGCACGCTGCACACGAACGACGCCTCGAGCGCGCCATCGCGACTGATTGACATGGGCGTCGAGCCGTTCCTCATCGCGAGCTCGATCATCGCGGTGTGCGCCCAGCGATTGGTGAGAACCATCTGCCCGAAGTGCAAAGAGGAGTACGTTGCGACGCGCGAGGCGCTCCTCCGCTACGGCTTCCCTGTTCCTGAAGAAGTGGGCGCGGAGACCGGCGGCTCCGTTCACATCTACAGGGCGAACTCCTGCGACTCGTGCCGCAAAACCGGGTACAAAGGTCGTACCGGCGTGCACGAACTGCTGCGCGTTACCGACCCGATTCGCGACGAAATCCTAAGGAAGAGCGCATCGCACTCGATCCGCCAAATCGCGACGAGCGAGGGCATGCGAACGCTGCAGGAGGATGCCGTCCAAAAGATTCTTCTCGGTCAGACCACCGTGGACGAAGTCCTCAGGGTCATCTACTCGGGGTAAAGAAGATGTCTGCGCTACCTCACAACGACTCGGCACAAGCAGTAGACGCCATCCTACGCGGAGTGGGCGACCTTGCTGCGCTGCCGCAGGTTGTTTACAAGGTTGTCGAACTTACGGGCAGCACCATGACCGCAGCGCAAGAGCTCGAACGCACCATCTCCGTTGACCCCGGCTTCAGCAGCAAGATCCTCATGCTGGCAAACTCCGCGTATTACGCTTTGCCGAGGAAACTCACTTCCATCAGCGAGGCGGTTACAATGCTCGGGTTCAAAACTGTCCGACAACTCGCGATGACGATCGGAGTCTTCGAGGTGTTCATCGGCAAGAACGACGCGAACAGCCTGCGGCGTAGGACTTGGTGGCGCCACAGCGTAGACACCGCCCTGTGCGCTCAAACGCTTGCTCGGATCACCGGGATGGTGCCGCACGACGAAGCCTACACGTGCGGTTTGCTTCACGACATCGGCAAGCCGATCCTGGATCGGTACGCCGAGCCGCCCTATGAGGAGGTAACCGTGTTGGTTGAAGCGGGCATGGACGCCGTTCGAGCCGAGGCCCGCATTTATGGCTGCGACCACGCGAGCCTTGGCGGCGCGGCGGCGGTGCAGTGGGGTTTCCCCGAGACGCTCTGCCAGTCCATCCGAGAGCATCACGTTGCCGACCCCGAGCGGCCGACTGCACGTCTCGCAACGACCGTCGTGGCGAATGTATTTGCGAAACTAATCGTCGACGGCGCGAGCGGCGAGGAAGAGTCTGAGATCGTGCAGCGCTTCCCCGCTTGGGCGCTCTCCACTCTGGGACTTGACGAATTGAAACTGAACAACGCCCTACGCGCAAGCCGAGAGGCGGTTGCCACAAAGGCTGCGATGGGCGCATTCTAAGGAGGTACGGAAACAGTGTCTTCATTTGACTGGAGCAAACATATGCAAAACGAGGAGCCACCAGAGCGACCTCGCGAGAACTTGGTGGTTGACCCGCGAAACGGCGAGCCTATCCCGTTGCGCGTCGAGCAGGACGAGTCCCAGGAGGGGCAAGACCCGGAGCAACTTCGGTCGGTCGAAGACCTTCATGTGGACGACCTCCTCGCGGAGGCCGTGAAGCGGGGGGCGTCAGACCTGCACCTCACCGTCAATCTGCCGCCAACCGCGCGCGTTGACGGCGACCTGGTGCAATTGCCCTACAAGCCGCTCGACCCGCGGGACACAAACCGCCTGATGTATGAGATCATGAGCGACGAGCAGGTTACGCGCTTCGAACAAACGCACGAGGCGGACTTCTCCTACGGCGTAAAGAACGTTGGGCGCTTCCGCGTCAACGTCTATATGCAGCGAGACAGCATCGGCGCAGCCTTCCGCGCCATCCCCGCGAAAATCCCTTCGTTCGAGGACCTTCGGCTTCCCCCAATCCTGCGTGAGCTCTCGAAGCGAACCAGCGGGCTGATCCTGGTCACCGGTCCTACCGGTTCCGGTAAGTCGACAACGATCGCGTGCATGATTGACGACATCAACCAGAGTAGGCCGTGCCACATCATGACGATCGAGGACCCAATCGAGTACCTTCACTTTCATCAGAAGGCGATGGTCAATCAGCGAGAGGTTCACCACGACACGATGTCGTTCCAAAACGCCCTGCGCGCAGTGCTGCGCGAGGACCCGGACGTCATCCTCGTCGGAGAGATGCGAGACCTCGAAACGATTACGGCGGCGTTGACGCTTGCCGAGACGGGACACCTCGTATTCGGTACGTTGCACACGCGCAACGCGCCGCAGGCTGTGGACCGCATCATTGACGTGTTCCCGCCGGATCAGCAAGAACAGATACGCGTACTGCTCGGCAACACGATCGAGTGCGTGGTGGCTCAGCAACTGGTGCCGAAGTTGGGCGGCGGTCGCGTTGCCGCTATCGAGATCATGATCGCGACGCCCGCGATCCGCAACTTGATTCGCGAGGGCAAGACGCATCAGATGTACAGCGTCATCGAGACCGGCACCCAGTACGGTATGCAGAAGATGGATCGCCAACTCGAGGACCTCGTCAAGAATGGATACATCTCCTTCGACGAGGCGCTCATGCGGGCAATCGACAAGGAGTCGTTCGCCCAAGCCGTCCGAGCGGCGTAACGCATGTCCCGGTTGGGGTGAGCGTACTCGCGACCGCAAAACACGGCTCGCGGGACGCTCGCCCTTCCTCGGGGCGGTACAATTCGCACGTGGCTGACGACTATCCATACGACGACCCGAAGAAAGCAGGGGAGTCGGAAGATTCAGACGTAGCGGAAGGCGCATCCGGCGAGGGAGGACCGCAGGAGCAAGAACCAGTGACCTCCCCCCTCGCCGGGCCCCAGGCGGACCCGTACGGCCTAGGCTCGACCCGATTCGGGCTGGCGGCGCACGTCATCGCCGGATTGAGCTATTTCTTCTGGCCGGTGTTGCCCCTGATCTTCTATCTGATGGAGACGCAGAACCGGTTTGTGCGATTTCACGCTTTGCAGTCGCTGATCCTTGGTTTAGGCGCGGTCGGCGTCGCAATCGTCGCGTTTGTTCTCAGTCTTGTGCCGATCCTCGGCTTCTTTGCATCGCTCGCGCTGTGGGTAGGGTTTCTCGCGCTCGTGATCTGGGGAATCGTCAGCGGGTTCACCGGACAGTGGACGCGGCTGCCGATCGTCGGCGAGATTGCGGCGCAGCAACTGAAGCTCGACGGTTAGCGAACCTGGACGATCTCGTACGCTTCGATCACATCGCCTTCTCGGAAATCCGACCAGCCTGCGAACTGGATGCCGCAGTCGAAGCCGGCGGTTACTTCGCGCACGTCCTCTTTCAGGTGCTTCAGGGAGGCGACCTGCCCTTCGAAGACGACCTCGCCATCGCGTCGCACGCGCACCTTGCTGTTGCGCGTAATCTTGCCGTCGGTGCAGTGACTCCCCGCGACCTTGCCGACCTTCGTTAGGTTGAAGACGGCGCGAATCTCGACGGTGCCTTGGTACCGCTCCTCGAAGACCGGCTCGAGCATCCCAGCTACCGCTTTCTCGATCTCCTCGATGAGATCGTAAATGACGCGGTAAGTTCTTACTTCGATCTTGAGGCGCTCCGCTTCCTTCTTCGCCTGCCCTTCAATGCCGACGTTGAACCCAACCACGATGGCGTCTGCGGCCTCGGCGAGGTTGACGTCGTTGAGGTTTACGTTGCCTACGCCGGCGTGAAGAACCTTGACGTCGATCTCCTCGTTGTCAGTCTTTTCGATCAGTCCTCGAACCGCCTCGACGCTTCCCTGCACGTCCGCCTTGACGATGATGCGCAGTTCGCGCGTCTCGCCTTGTTCGAGCGCGCGCTTCAGGTCGGCGAGCGTGAGGTGCTGCGTCGCGGAGCCGAATTCCTGGTCGCGCGCCTTCTCTCTCAACGCCTCGATCTTCGCCTTGGCCTGCTTTTCATCGAGGTACACGACCAACCGCTCACCCGCCTGTGGCACCTCGTCGAGACCCAGAATCTCGACCGGAGTGGAAGGACCGGCGTCCTTCACCTCTTTGCCGGCAAAGTCGAACATCGCTCGGATGCGCCCATAGGTTAGGCCGACCGCTACGACGTCTCCCCTCTTCAGGGTGCCGTTCTGCACGAGGATCGTCGCCACTGGGCCGCGCCCCTTGTCTTTCTTCGCCTCGATAACCACTCCCTCGACGTCACCGGCGGGATCGGCTTTCAGTTCCATGATCTCTGCCTGCAGAAGGATGATTTCGAGCAGGTGGTCAACCCCTTCGCCGGTTACGGCAGAGACGGGAATCATCTCGACGTCGCCGCCGAAGTCCGTTGCTACGACCCCGTGCTCGACGAGTTGCTGCTTCACGCGCACGACGTTCGCTTCCGGGCGGTCAATCTTGTTGATGGCGACGATGATCGGCACTTCGGCGTTTCGAGCATGGTTGATCGCCTCGATGGTTTGCGGCATGACGCCGTCATCCGCCGCAACGACGAGCACGGCGATGTCGGTTACCTGTGCCCCGCGTGCGCGCATAGCAGTGAACGCCTCGTGGCCTGGGGTGTCGAGGAACGTAATCTTCCCCGGCCCGACCGCAACTTGATACGCGCCGATGTGCTGCGTGATGCCTCCGTGCTCTTTCTCAGCGACACGGCTCTCGCGGATGTAGTCCAGCAGGCTCGTTTTGCCGTGGTCTACGTGCCCGAGAATGGTTACCACGGGCGGTCGAAGCGTGCCCCCTCCGACGGTCTTTCTGCGGACCGTTGTCGCCTCATCCGGCTCCTTCCTTTTGGGCGCCTCCGCCCACCGAACGGCATATCCGAACTGCTTCACGGCGTCTTCGGCAACGTCGGTCTCAAGAACCGTAGTCAGGCTGGCTAGCACTCCCTTGCCGATGAGCGCCTTCTGCACGTCGCTCTGCGGCACGTCGAGGGCGGCGGCTATGTCGCGCGGCGTCGGCTTCGGCGCGAGGGTGACGACCTTCGATTCGACGAGTGTTCGAATCTCCTCGGCGGCAAGTTCAAGCGTGTCATCGTCCACCTCGACAGCGCCGTTCTCGGGGAATGCGCCGAGTTGCGCAAGCACAAAGGCGACCTGTGAGGGCAGCGCCCCCAGGTCCGATGCAATCTTCGTTAGTTCAACCTTCGCCATCGCGCTCCTTGGTCATCTGCAGCAATCGTCCCATACATTGTTCCCAATCCGCGGGCATGGATTCCACCCTTAGCGCCCGCAGCAGCAAGCGCTTCTCGAACGCTCGCGTGATGCATTGCTCGTCCGGGCAGAGCCAGGCGCCCCGTCCTGCCCCCACGCCGCATTGAATCGAGGCGTCGGCCCGTCGAACGCGCAGCATCTCGCCGGCAGGTCGCTTGCGCTTGCACGCAACACACGTCCTTATCGGCGTATGCGTCATCCTTGGGCAGCCTGCGTGCCCTCCTGATTCGCCTTCGATTCAGGCGTAACGGTGATGTCGTAGCCCGTGAGGAAGCCCGCCAACCGCACGTTCTGCCCGCCGCGGCCGATGGCGAGGCTCGATTGAGAGTCCGGCACGATGACATGCGCGGTACGGCGCCTTCCGTCCTGCGTCTCTACCTCCCCCAATTTGATGGAGAGCACCTTCGCCGGGCTCAACGCGTTGCCGATGTACTCGATCGGGTCTTCGCTGAACGGCACGATGTCAATCTTTTCGTCGTACAGTTCGTTCACAATGACCTGCACGCGCGCGCCTCTCTGTCCCACGCACGCGCCGACGGCATCCACGCGCTCGTCGTGCGAGCGTACGGCGATCTTCGTTCGATGCCCTGCCTCTCGCGCGATGCCCATGATCTCGACGACGCCGCTTGCGATTTCAGGCACCTCGACTTCAAACAACCTGCGGACGAGGTGCGGGTGCGTTCTTGAAACGATGACCCTCGGGCCCCGTTTCTCGGTCTCCTGCAACTCGAGGACGTAGACGCGCATGCGGTCGTTCGGACGATAAGGCTCGGTCGGAACCTGCTCCTTTCTCGGCAAGAAGCACTCTCCCCGCCCGACGGTCAGCAGCACGTCGCCTCCGCTCAGTCTGCGGTTTACGACTGCGCTCACGACATCTCCGACTTTGTCTTTGAACTCTTCACGCGTCCGCCGTCGCTCGGCGTCGCGCAACAGTTGCTGCAACACCTGCTTGAACGTACTGGCGGCGATCCGCCCGAAGGTCTCCGGCGCGATGGGCACCGGGATGAAGTCTCCAATCTCGACGTTCGGGTCGCGCCGCCGCGCCTCGTCAATCCCAATTTGGAAGAAGTGATTGGTGACGTGGCCGACGACCTCCTTCTCGCAGACCGCTTGAAGGTCTCCTGTTTCGAGGTCAATCTTCACGGTTACGTCACCGCTCGCGCCGACATGGCGCTTGTAGGCGGCAGCGAGGGCGCGCTCCAGTTCAGCCTGGAGGTCCGCCATGGACAGCCCGCGCTCGCGCGCGATCTGCTGCATGGTTTCAAACAGTTTCCGATCCATCGCTTCCCCGGCGCTCTGCTGACAAAAAAGGGACGGCCGGAGAGCCATCCCCCTGAATCCCCAGATGCGCCACGCATAGTATAGCATCTCCGGCGTCCGTAGGGGACGGCGGCTCGCCCCCTGCCAGGTAGACTTTGGGCGTGAGCCGCCTCCGCGTCCTCGTAGCGGACGACGACCCTATCATCCGCCTCGACCTCAAACAGATGCTTGCGAACCTCGGCTACGAGGTGGTCGCAGAGGCTGGTGACGGCAACGAGGCGGTGCTTCTCGCCCGCTCAGTCAAGCCCGACGTGTGCGTGCTCGACGTTCGCATGCCTGAGCGAGACGGCATCTCAGCCGTCGCCGAACTGGTCTCCGAGGGCATCGCGGCAGCCATCCTGCTCACCGCCTACAGCGACCAGGAGTTGGTGCAGAAGGCGACGGAGGCGGGTGCTTTCGCCTACCTCATAAAGCCGTTCAAGCCCCAGGACCTGCCGCCTGCCATCGAGGTCGCCGTTTCCCGCTTTCGACAGACGCAGACTTTGCACAAGCAAGTTCACGAACTGAACCAGCGGCTCGAGGCGCGGCGAATCATCGAGCGAGCCAAGGGGATGTTGATGCGAAAACAGGGCATCTCGGAAGAGGAGGCGTACGCGCGAATCCGACAGCGGAGCATGGAAACGCGCCGCAGCATGCGCGAGGTGGCAGAGGCGATTCTGATGACAGACGACATGTGAGGGCTTGCGCGGCTTGCTCAGAAGGAACTGACCAAGGAGGATAGATGATGAACGGACGACGAACCAGGACACTGCTCGCGGCGCTCTTGGCGCTCGCGGGGGCGCTCGCCATCCTCGCCGGCTGCACCGGCGGGACCAGCGCGACCGACGCTACCCCTGAAGCGCAAGCCGACGACGACACGCTCAAGGTCGCGCTCATCACGCCGACCGCCGTCAACGACTCCGGCTGGAGCGCGCTCGCCTATCGGGGCTTGGAGGCGATTCGAGTCAACCTCGGCGCCGAAGTCAGCAACGTCGTCGCCTCGACGCCCGCCGACATCGAGGACGCGATGCGCTCCTTCGCACAGAAGGGGTTCGACCTCGTCATCGGCCACGGCTACGAGTACAACCAGCACGGCATCAAGATCGGCAAGGAGTTCCCCAACACGGTCTTCGTTAGTTCATCGGGCGACCAGACGGCGAAAAACGTCGGCGCCTTCCGGTTCTACTTGGAGCAAGGCACCTACCTCTTGGGCATCCTCGCCGCGAAGATGTCGAAGAGCGGCGTCATCGGCATGGTCGGCGGGCCGGACGTCCCCAGCATCGAAAGCACCTTCCAGGCGTTCGAAGCGGGAGCGAAGGCGGAGCGCCCCGACATCACCGTCCTCAAGGCGTACACCGGGTCGAACGACGACATCGGCGCTGCAAAGCAACAGACGCTCGCCTTCATTAACCGGGGCGCGGACGTCATCATCCACCAGGCGAACGCGGCGGCGTCCGGCGTGTTCGAGGCATGCCGAGAACGAAAGGTGTGGGCGCTCGGCACCAACAGCGACCAATCCTCGGTTGCGCCCGATGTGGTGCTCGCGAGCGCGGTGATACGAGCAGAAACCGTCTTCACCGACCTTGCCGCTCGAGTGCGCGACGGGAAGTATGCCGGCACGGTGGAACTCGTCGGCGTGAAGGAAGGGGCAATCAACGTTGTCCTCAATCCGGAACTCCTCGACAAGATCCCGAAGGAGTACCAAGACTTCATGACGAAGAAGTTCGCCGAGATCATGAACGGCGAACTGGTCGTCCCGAAGCTGGAGTTCTGAGCCTGGAGATCGAAGCCCGCCGCGTTACCAAGCGCTTCGGCGATGTCGTCGCCCTCGACGAAGCGTCGTTGACGATTCGAAGCGGCGAGGTCCATGCACTCCTGGGCGAGAACGGCGCCGGAAAGAGCACCCTCGCCTCGATTCTTTCGGGGAATCTGCAACCCACCTCAGGCTCGCTGGCGCTGGACGGGCGGGAGGTTCGATTCCGCGATGCGCGGGACGCCCGCGACCTCGGCGTCGATGTAGTACACCAGCACTTCATGCTCGTTCCCGCCTTCACCGTGGCCGAGAACCTCGCCCTGTTCGGCGCGACGCAAGGTGTCGCAGGCCTGGACATCTCGCCCGACGCTGTGGTGCGCGACCTCTCAGTCGGGGAGCAGCAGCGAGTGGAGATTGCGCGCGCTCTCGCATCCGGACGCGCCATGGTTCTGTTCGACGAGCCGACCGCGGTTCTCACACCGGACGAGTCGCAAATTCTGCTCGACCGGCTGCGACTCCTCGCGGACGAGGGTAGGGCCATCGTCCTCATTACTCACCGCGTAGAGGAAGCGCTGGCTGTCGCCAACCGCATCACCGTGCTCCGGGGCGGTCGAGTCGTGGCAGAGCTGACCCCGCAGCAAGCGGACGAGCGATCCCTCGAAGCGCTGATCGCAGGAGGAGACGTACTACGAGACGCACCAAGCGATGAGACACACGCCGCCGATGAAGTGCGGGTGCGCGCGGAGAGCCTGCGAGTGCGGAGCGACCGGGGGCATCTTGCCGTAGACGGAGTCAGCCTGTCGGTCTCCGCGGGGGAGGTAGTCGGTATCGGCGGAGTTGACGGCAACGGCCAGGCGGAGTTGGCAGAGGCGATCGCGGGCGTCCGCGAACTCGAGTCGGGCACGCTCCGCACCACGGGGCGAGTGGCATACATACCTGGAGACCGCAA
>Ga0209172_10004450_pt1 | contig 18864 bp, 19 predicted proteins | sample LarsenN4metaG_FD_184113 | JGI IMG/M metagenome (GOLD analysis project Ga0209172, IMG submission 184113) | Hot spring sediment bacterial and archeal communities from British Columbia, Canada, to study Microbial Dark Matter (Phase II) - Larsen... ... | reverse complement strand
GTCACCAGTGTGACCGTTTTCGAAAAAACGCCGATTTTAGAGGCCTTTTCCAACATTGGCGACCAAGATCAGGAATCAGAAATGCACAATCAACTGAATCTATTCAAGTAACGTTGGGACAGTAGTGGTTTCGAAACGGGAATTAAAAGCCCGCTGGATGCCGCTATCCTCGAACGCCCGGTCGAAGATGGCGAAGGGTTCGCCAAGACCGATGAGATCCCGTTCGACTTTGAACGGCGCCGGCTGTCGATCGTTGTCGAAAGAGATGGGTCCATCCTGCTTATTACCAAGGGCGCTCCCGAAGGGCTCATTGATGTGTGTACGACCTATGAGATCGATGGTCGCGTGTCCAGTCTCGATCAAATCACAAAATTGCGGTGCCTCGAGACCTTCCGGGCCTTGAGCAAAGAGGGCTTCCGCGCCGTAGCGGTTGCCTACAAGAGCGTGGCGAAACCGGGGGGCTTTACGGCCGCCGATGAATGTGAACTTACCCTTGCGGGATTTCTAAGCTTCGCCGATCCGCTGCTCCCGGGTATTGCGGAGTCTATTGACGCACTGCGCCGCGACGGTGTGGAGGTGAAAATCATCACCGGCGATAACGAGCTCGTGACCCGCCACATTTGCAGCCAGGCGGGCATCGACGGAGGAAGGATTGTGCTCGGCAGCGAAATCGAGCGGCTGGACGAGGCGGCGTTCGCTCGGGTTGTAGCGCAGGCAAACGTGTTTGCACGGGTTTCACCAGCACAGAAGCACCGCATCATCCGGTCTTTGAAGGCAGCCGGACACGTTGTCGGCTTTCTTGGAGACGGTATTAACGACGCTCCATCTTTACACGCTGCAGATGTGGGCATCTCGGCCGGAGGCGCTGTCGATGTCGCGCGCGAGGCTTCTGACATCATCCTGCTGGAACGCCGACTCGATGTGCTTCACGCTGGCATCACCGCTGGCCGGAAATCCTTCGGCAACGTCCTCAAGTACCTGTTAATGGGAACCAGTTCCAACTTTGGAAACATGTTCAGCATGGCGGGCGCATCGCTGTTCCTTCCTTTTTTGCCCATGCTTCCAGCGCAGATTCTGTTGAACAACTTCCTCTACGACTTTGCGCAGATCACGATTCCCACGGACAACATTGACCCCGTCTATATCCGGCGGCCGCAGCGTTGGGATGTCCGATTAATTCGAAACTTCATGCTGATCATCGGTCCTGTGAGTTCGCTTTATGATTTTCTGACATTCTTTGTTCTGTTGTACCTATTTCGTTTCGGTGAAGTACTTTTCCACACGGGATGGTTTCTCGAATCACTTGCAACACAAACGCTGGTGCTGTTCGTCATCCGAACCGCGGGCAGGCCCTGGGCCAACCCTCCAAGCAAGCCGCTGATCGTAACGACACTGCTCGTCGTCCTGATTGGCGCGATCCTTCCGTACACGGCGGTGGCAGTTCCTCTCGGCCTCGCATCGCTGCCGGGAACGTACTTCCTGTTCTTGGGGGTGGTGATCGCAACGTACCTCGCGATTGTGGAACTCGTAAAGGAAAAGGTGATGCGGCGGCTGCTTTCATCCAGCGAGCCGACGAGTTTCATAACCATGCCTTGAGTTGACACATTTGACCGCAACACAGTTTCGAAGCTGTGAGTCTTGCCAATTTGTCCCAATTGCCGTTAGTCACGGTTTGCAAGCTGCTCTTATCACGGGCCCTGCAACAAATGTATGTCTGGACAGACGCGTGCATATCGGTTGGCAGGTGAATCTGCGAGACGCCTCGAAGCACAACACCGGCTCGATCTGAGGCTTCATTCAGATTCGTTCGTGGCGAGGCGGTCTTTAGGGAGGACAAAGTCCATGACTCCAATTCCGATCGAAGAATACCAGGATGCGATGCGCGACGCCGTTTGCGGTATGTGCGTGTGTTTTGCGGAAGACAGATGGAACCCAGGGAGGTGCGTTCACGAGAATTCGGGAGAGTGCGGCCTGTTTGCACACTTGGCCGAAGTGGTCGACGCGATTTCTGGCATCGATAGTGATTCGATGGAAGCCTACACGAAAGCACTGCGCCGAGAGGTCTGCGCGAAGTGCGACCACCAGGACGAGCGGGGTATCTGCGATCTGCGGGATAGCCGCGGGCCATTGCCCACTTGGTGCATCCTGGATGCTTATTTCAATCTCGTCGTCGGCGCCGCCGAGGAAGTGCAGGGCAAACACGCCGCTGGGACACCCTAATTTAATCTAGGAGTGGACGGTCGCCTGCCCCCCGCGAAGGCCAACCTGAAAGCTCGGACTGCGGCTCCTTCCATCTAATCCGCCGCCGGGTTCATAACCAGCGGCGGACGCGTCGTGTGTACGCATCGTACTCAACTCCAAATCGATGGCGAAGGTAGCCTTCCTCGCGAGCAATGATGAAGTGCTGCACCACCATTAGCGTTGGGATGAGCAATAGGATCGGCCACCACGTGTTGAAGAACAGACCGAAGGCTACCGTCAACAACGCCAACGCGAGGTACAAAGGATTTCGCGTGAAGCGGTAGGGTCCCGTAATCACGAGAGCGGTCGCAGGGCGGGAGGGAACGATGCTCGTGTGCACTCGCCGAAACGAGTGGAAACTGGAAGCCGTCAGCGCCACCCACACACTAAACAGCAGCCAGGCGAGTACCGGCCGGAATAGGTCTGCACCCGATGGGCAGACTCCAACGACGCTCCAACAAGATGCCACCGATTACAGCCACGGCATACACAAGGGGTGGGGGAAACCGTACACCAGGGTTATCTGGGCGCTGGCTCATCCCACGATCCTATCACGCGATATTCATCCTCTTGTGAGAAGCGCCGGCCCTTGGGCCGGGAATTGACGATTCGGCAGCTTCCGGTGATTTGAAACTGCTGCTGAGTCTGTTCGAAAGCTGGGTGCGAGAAAAGTAGTTGCGGCGCTTCCCATTGGCTCGCAAGCGGCAGTCGAGCAGATTCGACCGCTCACGGACGAGTTGATTGTCCTGCTCATGCCCAAAATGATCGACGATCTGAGGAACTATTATGACGACCTCGCCGAAGTCGCCGATGGTGAGATCGTCCGTTGCCTGGCCGAGCGGCGAGAAGCGGTGGAGGCCAATGTTGCATGATGCTGGTGGTTTCTTGATGAAGTCGGGCGCGCCAAGGTTTGCTGTTGTTGGAATGCTCCTGACAGGGCAATTTCTGCATGCCAGCCTCCTGCCGTTTCACCCGAAGTAGTCTATCAACCGCGCTGGCATTTTCTGTCAACCGGTGATCCCGTGGCCGGCCGCCACGCATCTCAGGATCTGAAATGCACCACTTGCCATCGAGTGGCCGGCGATGACGTCGGGCATCATCCCACGATTACTGGTCCGGCGCTTGGCAGTATGCAGGCAACGCAATCGGCCGATGAGATCGCCGGGTCCATTGTCGATCCCTCGCACGTCATCTCTGCAAAGGACGGAGATTGGAGGGAAACCACTCTGTCCAAAATGGGAGACTACCGCGACGTTATGACCGTCCAGCAATTGATCGACATCGTGGCCTACCTCAAATCACCACCCGGCCAGCGGGGCGCAACCTCGCCAATGCAACGCGCAAAGTGACCTACGATGGTGTGCGCGAACTCCGCAAGCGCCACAACTTGTAAACTTCGCCGGCAATTAACACCGGGAAGGCGAGCGCGAGGATGAGGATCCATTCCGCGACAGAAATGGGCTTTGTGTCGAGGTAGCCCTGAAGAAAAGGAACGTACACAGCAGCGAGCTGCGCTGCGAGGGCTCCCGCCCAGGCAGCCAGGAGCCATGGGTTCGAAAACAATCCAATCGTGCTGAGGGGCTGCCGGAGCGAGCGAAAATTGAACACATTGAATTTCTCCATCACGATCAAGCCGGTGAAGGCAACGGTCCGCGCGAAGTCGACGCCCGACGATGCGAGGTGAGTGTCAAACAACCACACAGTTGCAAGCCCCATGTACGCACCGATGGCCATGATCGCCACCAGGCCTGCCCGTCCAACGATTCCTTCATCAGGGTCGCGAGGCGGCCGTTGCATCGTGTCCTTTGAAGCCGGCTCCACGCCGAGCGCCAATGCCGTCAGCCCATCGGTAATCAGGTTAATCCACAAGATCTGTACCGGCAGCAGGATCAAGGGACTGCCGGAAAGGATGTTTACGAGAATGGCGATGATCTCGGCGGCATTCGAGCTGAGGAGGTAATGAACGAATTTCTTAATGTTGTCATACTGCCGGCGGCCTTCTTCCACGGCAGCGATGATCGAAGCAAAGTTGTCGTCGGTCAGAATCATGTCGGCGGCGCCCTTCGCCACATCGGTTCCACGCACACCCATGGCAATGCCGATATCCGCCTGCTTGAGCGCGGGCGCATCGTTGACCCCATCGCCTGTCATGGCCACCACATGGTTCAGGCTTTGAAGCGCGTTGACAATGCGCATCTTGTGCTCGGGGCTCGTACGGGCAAAAAGGACGTCATCGTCGAGCAGTCGTTTCAGTTGCTCGTCCGATGCCCGATTCAGGGCGGCGCCATCGATGGCGCGCTCCTTTTCCATTCCGATGTCGCGCGCGACGGCCGCAGCCGTTGCGGAGGCGTCACCCGTGATCATGATGACGCGGATACCGGCAGATCGTGAGAGTTCCATCGCGTTGGGCACTTCGGGCCTGGCGGGGTCAATGATGCCAACAATACCCAAAAAGGTGAGTTCGCGCTCGACGCTGTCTTCATCGAAGGCTATGGCGTCATCCAGTTCGCGGCTGGCCAGGGCCAGCGTGCGGAGGCCTTCACTCGCCAGCGACTGGTAGGCGGCGTACGCTGCGGCGCGGTCTGACTCGGTCATCGCACGCTCGACTGTCTTGTCGAGCACCCGGGCGGAGCGCTCGATGATCATTTCCGGGGCTCCCTTTGCATAGGCGATAGTTTTCCCAGCTGTGCGTTGGATCACTGTCATTCGCTTCCGCTCGGCGCTAAAAGGGATTTCGGCCAGAACTTCACGTTGCCGGCCGTCCCGCAGACCGGCTTTCTCCGCCAGTACGAGAAGGGCGGCTTCCGTCGGATCACCGATCTGCCGCCAGCCATTCGCATCCTTATAAATACGGGCGTGGTTGCAGATCATGCCCGTCCGCGCCAGCGATATGAGATCCGGCCGGTTTTCAGGCCCAACCGGCTCGTTGGCTTCGAAGAAGTCGCCGGCAGGTTCATAGCCGACGCCGGTGACCGAGAGATAGCCGGGACGAAGCCAGATTTTGCGAACTGTCATTTCATTGCGCGTCAGCGTGCCTGTCTTGTCTGTGCATACGACGGTTGCGGCGCCCAACGTCTCCGCTGCTGGAAGCCGCCGGATGAGAGCATTGCGTTGAGCCATGCTGCGGATGCCAAGTGCCAGAGTGATCGTAACCACAGCAGGAAGACCTTCTGGAACCGCTGCAACAGCGAGAGAAATTCCGACGAGGAACATTTCAATGAGCGGTTTCCCGGCGAACCAGCCGGTAACACCGACAACGATGGAAACGAGAACCGCAACAATGCCCAGTTGCCTCCCAAGCCGTCCCAGCTTCCGCTGCAGGGGTGTTGTCTCGCGATCGATCGATCCGGTCAACCTGGCGATCTTGCCGAACTCGGTAGCCATGCCGGTCGCGACAACGACGCCGGCGCCCCGGCCGTACGCAACGCTTGTTCCCATCCATAACATCGAGGAGCGTTCTGCCAGCGGAGCCGTGTCTACGACAGCGCATGTGTGTTTCTCGACAGGAGCCGACTCACCGGTCAGCGGGGATTCGTCGACTTTCAGAGTGAATCCTTCGACGAGCCGGAGGTCCGCCGGCACGCGATCGCCTACATCGAGCATCACCACGTCGCCTGGCACTAGCGTGGCTGCGTCCACCTGTTGCTGCTCGCCGTCGCGGACGACCATCGCAACGGGCGCAAGCATGCTCTTCAGCGCGACGAGCGCTTTCTCAGCCTTCCATTCCTGAAGGAAACCCAGGGCGCCATTGAAGACTACGATGGCCAATATGGCGACCGCATCGGCCAGTTCTCCAATGGCCGCGGAAACGACGGCGGCGACCGCAAGAATGAACATCATGGTTCCGGTGAACTGACGGAGCAGCACCGTGTACCACCGCTCCGCGATCTCCGTGCGCAGAGTATTTGGGCCGTAGAGTTTCAGCCGCTCCCCGGCGTCGATGGCGCTCAGTCCGCGAGACACATGGGTTTGCAGTTGGTTCACAACCGCCGCGACTTCCAGAGCGTGCCAGTTCATTTCCTCTATCCTAAAAGAACTAGATCGGAATGCGCTGTGCATGAAGTGATCCAGAACCGGAGGCGCACATGTTCAGGCACATCCTTGTCCCAGTTGATTTCACGCCCAAGAATGCAGGCGCGATTTCGGTCGCGACTAAGCTGGGGCGACGCAACTCCGAGGTTACGCTCTTGCATATCATCGAAACCATCGAGAACATTCCGATCGAAGAAATGAAAGAGTTTTATGGAGAGCTTGATCGGAAGGCCCGCAGAGACATGGCGAAGCTGGAGAAGACCGCCGCGCAATCCGGAAGGAGAGTAAACAGCAAGGTGTTATACGGCAAACGTGTTGAAGAGATTGTCCGATTTGTCATGGAGAAATCCGTGGATCTGATTGTCATGAGCTCCCATCGGCCGAATCCCGACAATCCCGCCCGTGATTTTGGGACGATCAGCCATCGCGTGGCGATCCTCTCGCCCTGCGCCGTGTTGCTGGTGAAGTAAGGCGCGCCTCGCTTACCTCACTCGCTGCCGGAGCTGTACCATGACCCCATCTTGCACCTGATCGCTGGGGTGGAGAATCACAGTCTCACCCTCGATGAGGCCGCGCACAATCTCCACTTCACGCGAGCCGCGATGTCCAAGGTCGACAGGACGTAACTTTGCCTTGCCGTCAATAATGACAAACGCCGCCCAGCCTTCATCATGCGGGAAGAACACGGACGATGGAGCCTTCAATACAGTATCTCCATGCCATAGCACAATCTTTGCTTCAACCCGATAGCCGTCACCCAGTGCGTCGGCGGGCTGTGTCAAATCCACAATGAGGTTGACACGCTTGTTCCTCCACGCCTATTGGCGATCGATCACACAATCACAACAAGCTGTCTGACATTTTGGCGATTTTCTTCGTTGAACTCTGTGGAGCTTCGGTCAATACGACATGAAATTTGTGTTCTGACCTGTACCGTTGATTGTGAAATCGCAAGAGAGCGTCACAGATTCTTGGGGATTTGGGAACAAGCGGTGCGCTTCACTAATGGTTTGATTCGTGCACGAGGAGAAATGCAAACCAGATTTCTTTAAGGAGTCGTTCAAATGGCAACACATTCCGTCTCTATCCGCAAAACCGAATCTCTAATGGAGCAGATAGAGAAGATGCATCAACGAATCATGGACCGCGCTTTCGACATTTTTCGTGGTGACGGAGAAATTCCGGGCCGGGATCTGGAAAACTGGCTGAAGGCCGAACGGGAGCTGGTCTGGAAACCCGCGTTGGAATTGACCGAAAAGGATGGAGAGTTCCGCGTTAACGTCGCTGTACCGGGAGCCGATGCCAAGGACCTTCAGATTGAGGTCACTTCGGAAGATCTGCTCATCAAGGCCGAATTCAATCACGAACACAAGGAAGAAAAGGGCGAAATCCATACTTGCGAATTCCAGTCGGGAAGACTGTTCCGGTCCGTTCGTTTTCCAAAGCCGATTGACACGGAGAAAGTGAAGGCTGAACTCAAGAACGGCATGCTCACGATCACTGCAGCGGTCGCAGAGTCAGCGAAGGCGAACGAGATTCCGGTGAGGACGGCCTCTGCGTGAAAGGCTTCTCATGTGCGGGCTTTTGGCCAGCTCTAACCTGCCAGAAGCCCCGCCGCAAAAAGAGACAGACTGGCGCTTTCCTCTCAACAAGCGAAACTAGACTCCCGGCTGCCGTAACCGACGACCCCGCCGTTCGCACAGCCGCCTCGTCGTGCACGGAGGTTTTCTTCGGAATGCTTCAGATCAGCCTGTCCCCCTTTTCGCATTTTGGAAGGGCGCTTGCCAGATGACCTGCCTGGAGGTCTTTCATGGCACAAGAGAGTCGCACGGCGTGGCCGCAGCAGCTGTTGCCGCAGTTATTGCCTTTTCTCATCCTTGCTGGGCTTTTTATGTATCTAAGCTACTCCAACTCACGGTCAGCCGGACAGTCGGTCTCTTACAGCGAGTTTCTGGCCCAGGCGCAAGAGGGCAAGTTCGCACAGGTTGAGATTGCGGAACGGGAACTGGTCGGGGTTGTCAAATCGCCTCAACCGGGCCAGATCGAACGAATAACCGCGGCTCGCCCTCCGAACATCGACCAACCCTGGTTGGTTGATGACCTTGTCGAACGCGGTGTGCAGATTGTCGGGCGGCCGGAACAGCCGAATTCATGGGGCTTTGTCCTGGTCTGGCTCTTACCGCTTTTCCTGATTGTGTTGTTCGGGCTCGCTGCGCGTTCGCGTCAGGGAGCTGCTGGAGCTTTCGGTTTCGGCAAGAGCAAGGCGAAGATTTACGATCAGTACACGCACAGTGACGTGACGTTCGAGGACGTTGCCGGGGTTGAGGAAGCTGAGGCCGAACTCGTCGAAGTGGTGGATTTTCTCAAGAACCCGCAAAAGTACACAAAGCTTGGCGGCCGCATTCCGAAAGGGGTGCTGCTGGTGGGTCCTCCAGGCACGGGCAAGACGCTCCTGGCAAAGGCGGTGAGCGGCGAGTCGGGCGTGCCCTTCCTTTACATTTCGGGCTCTGAGTTCATGGAGATGTTCGTTGGCGTTGGCGCGGCGCGCGTTCGGGACCTCTTCGACCAGGCCAAACAGCGCGCGCCGTGCATTATCTTCATCGATGAGCTGGATGCGATCGGAAAATCGCGCGCAGCCGGCCGGGGCTTCGTCATGAGCCATGACGAGCGGGAGCAGACCCTGAACCAGCTTCTCGCGGAAATGGACGGCTTCGATAGCTCGTCGGGGGTCATCATCATGGCGGCCACGAATAATCCGGAGGTTCTTGACGCAGCACTCCTCCGAGCAGGCCGATTTGATCGTCAGGTGCTGGTGGATCGACCCGACGTGAAAGGACGCGAAGCCATCCTCAGCGTTCATGCGCGTAAAGTGAAGCTTAGTCCGAATGTGGACCTGGCGCTCGTGGCCTCGCGGACTCCGGGAATGGTCGGGGCGGATCTGGCCAATGTCATCAACGAGGCCGCTCTCCTGGCCGCCCGGCGGCAGGCCGAACTGGTCGAAATGCGCGACATCGAGGAAGCCATTGACCGAATCCTCCTCGGCCTGGAGAAAAAGAATCGTGTGATGAGTGCGGCTGAGAAAGAACGAGTGGCCTATCATGAGGCGGGCCATGCCTTGGCCGCGCGTTCGGTCGAGCATGCCGATCCGGTTCACCGCATCTCGATTATCCCCCGCTCAGTTGGCGCCCTCGGACACACCTTGCAGCTTCCGACCGAGGAACGATTTCTGATGACGCAGGCCGAACTGCACGATCAGATCGTGGTCATGATGGGCGGCCGGGCGGCCGAAGAGATTATCTTTCATGGCGAGATTTCAACGGGCGCCTCCAATGATCTTGAGCGCGCTTCCGAGCTTGCGCGACAAATGGTCACGCGTTTTGGCATGAGCGATCGCATGGGGCACTTGACCTACGGCCGGCCCTTGGCTGGAAAGTTCCTGCAGTCGCCCTTCGCGGCGGAAGACCGGAATTACAGTGACCGGACTGCCGAATTGATCGACGAAGAGGTGCACCGGATCGTCGATGAATGCCACGACCGGGCCATGGCGATCCTGACGTCACGACATGGCGATCTGGAGTGCGTCGCCCGCGAGTTGATGGAGAAAGAAACGATCGATCGCGAGCGTTTGGAGCAGTTGGTCAACCAGGAACCGCCGCTGATTCCAGCGGCCGCCGAGTACGCTACAACGTCAAAGTGACATGCAGACCTTTGTCAGAATCGAAGGAACGCCCCAACGCCGCCTGCGCCCAGGAGCCGTTGAGCTGCAGCGCCGCGGATTTGCTCAATCCTCGCGCCTGTGGCGAGCGCCTTCTCAATTGCGGACTGGATGACGTCATCCAAAGCTTGCAGAGCCTTGTCGCAATACTCGCAATTTAGGAAACGGGCAGGAAAGATGGCATCGCATGCGTCACATCGTGCTCCGCGCGCCGAGAATCCCTCCGCATACACGAATTCGTGAGCGCGCCCCTGGTTCAACGCGTCGATTGTTGGTTTCAAGCCAGTGGTCGCACGGACTTGTTTCGCGGCGGATGTAATCAGGATTTCAACTTTACTGTTTTCCGCCTCTCGTTCGACTCTTTGTCCGATCGAGGTTGTCGCCTCCAACACTTCGACGTCCGGAGCGTCAGCCGGCAACACGACGGATCCCACGAACTTGTGCCGCAGCGGCTTGGGCAGCGAACGATGAATCTCTCCCATGATCTCGTTCGAACCGGCAAGCATCAGACGATGAACAGGTTTAGAGCGAACCACTCTCTCCAGGTCGTGAACCAGCCGTCTGACATACGAATGGACGTGTTCGTCGGCCTTTCTCTGAAAATGGGATTGCGAATAAAGGTGGTCAAGACCCGTGGTCTTCGTATGGGTGACTTCACCGCTTGCGCACAGCTGCGCATGCTCTTCAATCTGCCTGAGCGTGACCGTGAATATCCGCGCCCCGCTCTTGTCAGCAACCACGACCACATAAGGTTCGAACTCATCCAAAGCCTCGAGTACAGGTTGGAGGTGCGCCTTCTGTTCCCACCGGATTTCGGGAGTGATGCCTGGATTCATCTCCCGGGCCCAGAGTGAACCATTCGCCTTGGCAAAGACGACGAGACTGCGGGCGCCAGGTTGGTATTTGCCCACGAAATCGCGTGCGAAGGATGAAGCGGCGCTAAACTCGCGCCGCTCGGATTCTTCTTCGAGCCGTCTTTCAATGTCGCGTAACCGCGTCTCAAGCGCGGCCTCGAAACCTCGGTTCAAATTGACTTGCTTGGACTGATCAACGTCCAGGTAAATGCTCAGCACTCTTCCCGGCGTTTTTTCGTATTCGTGGACTGCAGAAAGGTCGGCTTTCGTGATCATGAGTTGGACCTCCATCTGGGGCCTTTCTATCGGAGTGCACGTCTGATTCCCGTTCCTTCAGGCTCGGTTTTTGGGCTAATTCTCCGGCACGGATTTCAGCTCGGCTGCAACCTTGTTCAAAAAGCGCAGTAGGGCCGTCGCACACGAGCAATATGACCAGAAACTGCGGCGCCATGGACGCACATTTGATTGTTTGGCAAAGCCCAGCAGATAAACGTTGTGTTGTTCAAAGGCAACGAACGTGCAGCCAGAGCACTATGAGTCGAGACCGTCAAAAGAAACCAACCTATATCGTTCGGCCACAAACGGCTCTTTTGACCCGCGGGTTTGATCCGAAGCTTTCAGTCGGGTCGGCCCGTCCCGCTGTTTTTCGCTCTTCGACCTATGTGTTTCCCAGCCCCGAAGCGGCGGAACGCGCCTTTGCGATCGCGATGGGCAAGGTTGTTCCGGCCGACGGCGAGAATCCTGCTCTGATCTACTCAAGACTCTCTCATCCGAACGCCGATATCCTGGAAGACCAGATTGTGCCGCTCGAACCCGGCGCGCATGCGGCTGCCGTCTTTAACTCGGGCATGGCTGCAATCACTACGCTGTTTTTCTCGCTGTGCCAGCCGAATACGAGTTTCGTGTACACCGTACCCCTTTATGGGGGGACGTATCATTTCATTCATCGGGTTCTGGCGCCGCTTGGCGTGATGGGCATTCCCGTTCGCGCAGGAGACACCGCTGGAATGCGGGAAGCGATCCGCTCGTCGCCGAATCTGCGGTTGGTCTTCATCGAAACTCCGGCGAACCCGACGCTGGCCATGTCGGACATCGCTGCGGCTGCGGAAGCCGCTCGCGCGCGAACCGATGCACCGCTTGTAGCGGTTGACAATACGCTCATGGGGCCTGTGTTTCAGCATCCATTGCGGCACAACGCCGACCTTGTGGTGTACTCCGCCACAAAATATCTCTCCGGGTTTAGCGATATGCTCGCGGGCGTTATCCTTGGAACAAGTCCGCAGATCATTGAGGAATTGCGTGGTCTGCGGGCAATTCTCGGAAACATTTTGCAACCGGATGAGTGCTGGCTGCTGGACAGTCGACTGCCGACCGTCACCTTTCGCATGAATCGACAGAGCAAGAATGCCCAACACATCGTCGAAACGCTCGTTTCGAATCCACACCTAAAGGCGATCCACTATCCGCTTCGATTCGAGGATGCTGATCAACGCCGTATCCGCGATGCCCAGTGCCGGTTTCCCGGAGGCATGTTTGCGATTGCCCTTCGTGGCGGAAAGAAGGCCGCGTTCGATTTTCTGCGAAAACTGACGATCATCAAGAATGCAGTAAGTCTCGGCGGCGTTGAAAGCCTCGCATGCCATCCCGCAACCACAACACACTCGGAGATGTCTGAAGAAGAGCTACGTCAGGCGGGCATCAGCGACGAGTTGGTGCGCATCTCGGTGGGCGTTGAGGACTGGCACGATTTACTGCATGATATCGAACACGCATTAGGGTCGCAGTGACCCGCAGCTGTTTCACATGACTCACGCCAGGCGTCCAGACCCACTGGAAATCCACAAAGCCTCGCATTCTCCGGCAGCGATCCGGCAAAGATTGCAGGCGGGTCCTGTACACAGCTACGTGCGCGACTTCGTTTACGGAGCGATCGATGGCACAGTGACGACTTTCGCCGTCGTGTCGGGTGTCGCGGGCGCCGGGCTGTCCAGCGGCATCGTGATTGTGTTTGGGCTGGCCAATCTACTGGGAGATGGCTTCAGCATGGCTGCAAGCAACTTTCTCGGAACACGAGCCGAACAGCAACAAATTGAGAAGGCGCGGCGGGAAGAGCAGCTCCACATCGCGCTCTATCCAGAAGGCGAGCGCGAAGAGATCCGCCAGATTTTCATACAGAAAGGTTTTGCCGGCGAGGATCTGGAAAAGGCGGTCAAGATCATCACTTCCGACCTTCAGCAGTGGGTCGATACGATGTTGAAAGACGAGCTCGGGATGCCTCTCGAGCGGCCGTCCGCCTGGCGCGCGGCTCTTTCCACTTTTGCCGCCTTCGTCGGCATGGGACTGTTTCCACTGCTGGCGTTCATTGGCCACTACTGGGCGCCCAGTGCGGTCACCAATCCCTACCCTCTCAGCGCGTGGGTGACGGGCGTGGCTTTCGTCGCGACCGGAGCCGCCAAGGGACGATTCGTGGGTCGGGCCTGGATCTGGTCCGGCCTGGAGACGGTCGGTCTGGGTGGAGCGGCTGCTGGAGTGGCTTACGCAGTGGGCATGCTGCTTCGCGGAGTCGCCGGTTGAACAGAACGTGATCGTGACGCCGCACGTCGCATTCAACAGCGCGGAAGCCTGGAAAGGATTCTGATCACCACAATCGACAAGATCGTGGCCTTTGAAAGCATCCCGCCAATCAATGTTCGTGCAGGAGGGGTGTGACAAATCGCGGTTTCTAAACCACTCTGTTTCCCACAGACGGCCATAACGACGACACGCTCCACACTCGTAAAGTCTATTTTGACAACCTGACACGGAGGCCATTCCTTCCACCGCGAATCGCCCCACAAATGCCCAGAAAATACAGCGTTCTACGCCCTCGTAGATAGGGAACACCGAATGCTTTTCAATTAGTGGTCAACCTTAAGAAGGAGGATGGCGATGACTTTCAAGAAGATCCTATTCCCAACGGACTTTTCGGCCAATGCGGACCGCGCGTTGGAGCATGCCGTCCACCTCGCCGACCCAGCTGACGCTGAATTGATCGTGCAGCACGTGGTCAGTGACTATTTCGAGAGACATTCCCATTGGGCGACGCTCTTCGACATCCACGAGCTTCAGAAACGCATGGATGGCTATGTTGTCAGCCGTGTGTTGCCGGCATTTGCAAAGAATCCAGCGGTTCGCGTCCGCCAGGTAATCTCCAAAGGAAAACCTGCTGAAGAGATCAGCGCGCTTGCGGAGAAGGAACTCGTGGACGTGGTTGTCATGGGCTCGGCGAAAGGAGTCGTCACAAACGATGTCATCCGCCGCACCCTACGGCCGGTCTTCGCCACATCCATGAAAGGCGGGTCGCATCCATTGGAAGTCAAACGGATTCTCGTGGCAACGGATTTTTCCGAACACTCGAAGAAGGTTGTCCGATACGCGTTCGATCTCAAGAAGGCGTTCAATGCGACGCTCTATCTTCTGTATGTCGTCGAAACGCCACGTGCGCTGGAGTTTGGAGTACGGCAGGGGGCTTTCTTTCAGACGATCGAAAAGATGAGGAAATGGGCCAACGACCAGTTGGTCAATCTTACGCCCGATGAATACGTCAACGACGCAACAGTCATTCGAATCGTTGACGAGGGCGGCGCCAGCGACCGGATCGCCGATGTCGCAGGCGAACTTGGGGCAGACCTGACCATCGTGGGAACACATGGATACGAGGGTCTGCGACGCCACTTCCTTGGAGGTACAACGGACGACCTTCTGACGAAGATCGACAGTCCGCTCCTGGCGGTGAAGTTGTAAGGGGGGAGAGCCATGGCAGCCATTCTGATTGCAGACGATGAGGAGATGTGCCGGGACTCGATCCAAAAGGTGCTCGAGAAGGAAGGCTACCTGGTGGAGTCCGCGGAAAACGTCGATGGCGTTCTGCTGAAGCTGCCTGAGCGCAAATTCGACCTCGTCGTCTGCGACTACAGGATGCCGGGAAAGACAGGAGTCGATCTCCTGCGTGAACTGAAAGAACGCAGCGAATCGGTGCCGGTTATTGTGATGTCTGCGTTCTTCGACGGAGCTACCGAGACGAGGGCCATGGCGATGGGCGCCGTTGACCTCATAAAAAAGCCGATCGCGCGGCGGGACCTCGTCGATCGCACAGCCAAAGCAATCAGAGAGGCGAAGGCATAAGTACTCCTTCGAGCCAGTCAGGCTAAGGAGATCGTTATGTCAGATTCAAAGAGAAAGGAGGAATTGCAATGATCCGAATTCAAAGAGTCCTGGCGCCGGTGGACTTCTCCGACGCCTCAAAGAAGGCGGTGGGCTATGGCCTGTCGCTGGCCCTGCGATTCCAGTGCAAACTATTTTTGGCCCATGTCATTCCCAACTGGCCTGGGTTCAACTACGCGTTTCCCACGGAGAGCTTTGAAATCGAGAAGAAGCATTTCGAAGACGCGAAAATCCAATTGCCATTGCTGATTGCGCCTGAATACCGCGATCGCATCAATCTGGAAACCATTGTTCGCGGGGGCGACATTCAGGAGGAACTGATCTCCATCATGAAGGAGGAGAATATCGATCTTGTGGTCATGGGAACGCACGGTAGGCGAAGCTTCGAGCGGTTCTTCCTTGGTTCCGTGACGGAGCGCATGCTGCGGAAGCTTCCTGTGCCGGTCCTTACCGTCTCGCATCTTGACGCCGCGCATGATCTGCACCGCGGCGAACCGGTCCCGCTGGGGCGCATCGTGTACGCGACGGACCTGACGGACGATGCCGAGGACGGGCTGCATTACGCGGCCGAGCTGGCGCGGGGCGTCCAAGCCGAGCTCGCGGTCCTTCATGTCCACGATGCCTTCGAGAACATGTCCTGGGGCACAGAGGTGGTGTTCTTACCTGCTGACGTTGCTGAAATCCGTCATAAGGTCAGAAAGCGACTTGAAGCCGCGATCTTGCCAGAACGGTCGAATGACCTGAAGATTGCGGCGGTTTATCGCGAGGGAAAAGGGTACGCGGAAATTCTGCGGTACGCCAACGAAACAAAGGCCGATCTGGTGATCTTGAATCTTCACGGTAAGAGTCGTCTTGAACGGGCGTTGCTGGGTTCCACCGCTGAACGCGTGATTCGCTCAGCAACCGTGCCTGTACTTTCTTTGCCGGCGCCGGCAACCTACGTAACCCGCCTGGTCAAAGAATCCGCCAACTCCGCTGCTTGATGGAGGAATCCGGCTGGGGTCGTGTCGTGCCGCCTCCAAATGCAACACGATTTAACCAGCCCGATGGCTACACCTCGCATGAGTGTGACGGCAGATCGGAACGGGACGTGCACTGAAGGGCCTCATAAAGGGAGGTCAAACACATGATGACGATGAAAGCCAACGTATTTGAGGGAAAGAATCAGATCCACATCCGCGAGAAGACCATCCCAAAACCTGGATTCAACGAGGCGCTTATCCGCGTGACGTTGACAACAATTTGCGGGACCGATCTGCATATCTTACGGGGTGAATACCCAGTCAAGGCCGGTCTCACCATCGGACACGAGCCTGTTGGAGTTATTGAGGAACTCGGGCCGGGAATCATTGGGTACAAAACCGGTGATCGCGTGCTCATTGGCGCCATCACACCGTGTGGTCAATGCGAATTCTGCCTTTCTGGCAAATGGGCGCAGTGCGGCGGCCGGCTGGGAGGATGGAAATTCGGCAACACGATAGACGGGTGCCAGGCGGAGTATGTTCTGGTTCCCAACGCCCAGGCCAACCTGGCAAAGATTCCGGACACACTCGCCGACGAAGATGTTGTGCTCTTAGCTGACATCGCCTCGACCGGAATTTCCGCCAGCGAAACCGCAAACCTTCAGCTCGGAGATGTGGTTGCCGTTTTCGCTCAGGGGCCAATCGGACTATGCGCCACAGCCGGCGCCCGGCTGAAGGGGGCGTCGTTGGTCATTGGTGTGGACTCCGACCCAGTACGCCTCAAGATGGCCAAACAAATGGGCGCTGACGAAGTGGTCGACCATTCGAACAAGGATCCCGTGAAAGAGATCTTCAGGATTACTGGAGGCCGCGGAGTGGATGTTGCCATCGAAGCGCTCGGCATTCAGCAGACGTTCGAGAGCGCGCTGCGGGTCGTGAGGCCGGGCGGCAAGCTTTCCAGCCTTGGCGTGTACTCCGGAAAACTCGACGTGCCGGTGGACGCCTTTGGCGCCGGGATCGCCGATATCCAGATTCTCACGACACTTTGCCCGGGCGGCAGAGAGCGGATGCGGCGGTTGATGGGGTTGGTTGCGTCGAAGCGGCTGAACCTCAAACCGCTGCTCACTCACGACTATCGGCTGGAGCAGATCGATCAGGCATACGATGTGTTCGGAAACCGCAAAGAGGGTGTTTTGAAAGTGGCGATCCGTCCGCACGTATGAGAGTTTCGCGAAGCAGTTTCGAAAGACCCGAGGCGCTATATGCTTAGATGGCTCTGGTGGACGGGTGGCGGACTGCTCCTTGCTATCACTTGCGGCATCCTTCTTGTTGGAGTGGCCTCGTGGCGATGGCGCCGGATGACTGGAGGTCTTATCGGCCAACTGACGCGACCCGTGGAAACGGATGTTGCGGGCGTGATCAGTCGGTCGTCTGTCGATTCGTTCGCGTTGCTCCCGCCACCCGTGCAGCGCTACTTCCTGGCCGTTCTCCGGGACGGCCAGCCGATGGTCCGAATGGCACGGTTGACACAGACAGGCACATTTCGGATGCTCGGATCGGATACACATGGCGGCTCCGATTTTGGTTGGAGCCGCTTCAGGGCGAGAGAAGTCTTTGTCACCGAGCCACCCGGATTCGTGTGGGATGCTCGTATCCGAACGGCCCCCTTCCTGAGCGTCCACGTCCGCGACCGCTACCTGCACGGGCAAGGTTCGATGCTGGGCGCTGTGCTCGGGCTCGTGAACGTTGTCGATGAACACGACAAACCGGAACTCGATGCCGGAGCCTTGCACCGATACCTTGCAGAGACGGTCTGGTTTCCGACGGCCCTGCTCCCTGGCCAGGGCGTCACCTGGACCCCAGTCGATGACTCGCACGCGGTGGCCACGTTGAGTAACGGCGGCCGCATGGTGTCGCTCGAGTTCTCGTTCGCTTCGACGGGGGAAATCACTGGGGCCTTCACACCCAACCGATACCGTGAAGAAGGCGGGCGGTACGTACTGGCGCCGTGGGGCGCCATCTGCCGGCATTATGAAGAGTGCGGCGGGATGCGCATTCCGATGGAGTGTGAAGCGTACTGGAAGGTAGGTGACAAGATCCTCCCATATTGGAGAGGGCAGATCACCCATGCCGACTACGATTTTGCGCCGTAGCGATCTGCGCCCAACCATTAGCTTACGCTGACGTTTTTCTCTCTTGATGAAACATGTACATTTGCTCGGGTGAGTTTCGATGAACAGCTTGCAGTCCGGTTCGCTGTGGCTCTCGGTATCGGATTGCTGATTGGCGCCGAGCGTGAAAGGCATAAAGGCCGGGGATCTATGCGGTCCGCGGCGGGCATCCGAACGTTTGCTCTTGTGTCACTGGCGGGCGCTTTGAGCCTTTCGATCGGTGGACCGGCTTTACTCGTCGCTTCCGGGATAGCTGTTGCAGGACTGGCCGCCCTTGGCTACCGGCGAACGAGTCAAGAGGATCCGGGGTTGACGAGCGAGATGGCGCTGTTCACGACGCTTTTTCTGGGCGCGTTGTGCGTCACTCAGCCCGTGCTTGCTTCCGGACTGGCGGTCACGGTTTCGATTCTGCTGGCCTCCCGCACCAGGCTTCATCGGTTTGTTCGCCATGTGCTGACGGCGCAAGAGGCCCAGGATGCGCTGCTGTTCGGAGCTGCGGTCCTCGTTATACTGCCGCTAGCGCCCGACCGGGCTGTCGATCCGTTCGGCGTTTTGAATCCCAGGACGTTGTGGAAACTCGTGGTTCTGGTGATGGCGATCAGTAGCTGTCGACGGGCACGGAAAACTGAACTTTTTTGAGCAAGCGCCGGTTTGATTAGTATCATCATCGCCGAAGCGCAGCGGAG
>Ga0209172_10004449_pt1 | contig 18866 bp, 23 predicted proteins | sample LarsenN4metaG_FD_184113 | JGI IMG/M metagenome (GOLD analysis project Ga0209172, IMG submission 184113) | Hot spring sediment bacterial and archeal communities from British Columbia, Canada, to study Microbial Dark Matter (Phase II) - Larsen... ... | reverse complement strand
CAGCCCGTCGAGCAACCTCGTGATCCCGGACGCGCTGAGCACGACCTGCTCGGCCAGGTCGACCCGTCGCAGCCGGCGCTCCGGCGCCCGGCTCAGCCGCAGGAGCACCTCGTAGTCGCTGAGCGTCAGCCCGTGCTCCACGAGCAGCTGGGCGCTCAGCCGCCGCGTGACGCTGGCGTGCGCGCGCAGGAGGCTCGCGAACGTCCGCTGTTCAGATGCTTGCGTGATCAACGCTTGACGCCGCACATTACTTCTGGTAGATTGCTTGCTCAGTCAATAGTAGCGCACTCAAAGGAGGGTAGGTTCATGCAGATCCTTGCAGAGACAGCGGCCAGCGTCATCCCCGCGGGAACCTGGTCGATCGATCCGGCGCACTCGACCCTCGAGTTCTCGATCACCCACATGGGCCTGGCCACGGTCAAGGGCCGGGCACTCGGCATCTCCGGCACGATCGTGGGCGGGCCCGAGCCTTCGCTCGCGGGCACGGTGCCCGTCGCCGGCATCACGACCTTCGACGAGAACCGCGACGCGCACCTGCGCTCGCCCGAGTTCTTCGACGCCGAGCGCTACCCCGAGCTGACCTTCCGCTCGACGCAGATCGTCGCCGAGGGCGACCGGCTCCGGATCGAGGGCGAGCTGACGATGAAGGGAGTGACGAGGCCCGTCCGGCTCGAGGGCCACCTGACCGGCACCGGCACCGACCCGTCGGGCAACGAGCGGATCGGGCTCGAGCTCTCGGCGACGATCGATCGCACGGAGTTCGGGCTGACCTGGAACGCCCCGCTTCCAGGCGGCGGCTTCCTCCTCCCGAACGCGGTGCAGCTCGCAGCCAGCTTCTCGGCGATCAAGACCGCATGAGCGTGCGGATCCTCGCCGTCCCCGGCAGCCTCCGCGCCGGCTCGTACAACGTCGCGCTCGCCCGCGCGGCGAGGGCGCTCGCCCCCGAGGGAGTCGAGGTCGAGCTGTACGAGGGCCTCGGCGCGCTGCCGCCCTACGACGAGGACCTCGACGGCGAGGACGCCCCGGCGCCGGTCCGCGACCTGCGCACCCGGATCGCCGAGGCGGACGCGGTCCTGTTCGTCACCCCCGAGTACAACGGCTCCGTCTCGGGCGTGCTCAAGAACGCGATCGACTGGGCCTCCCGGCCGCCCGGCGGGGAGGCGGCCATCTGGGGCAAGACGGTCGCGGTCGTCGGCGTCTCCACCGGGCAGTACGGAGCGCTCTGGGCCCAGCAGGACCTGCGGCGCATCCTCGGGATCGCAGGTGCGCGCGTGATCCCGGGAGAGTTGCCGGTCGCGCGCGCCCAGGACGCCTTCGACGAGCGCGGCCGCCTGCGCGACGCCCGCATCGCCGAGCGGCTGCGCGAGCACCTGGCGAAGCTCGTCGCCGAGGCGGCGCCGGTGGCGCTCGCAGCCTGAGCGGGCCGGCGGGAGCGGAGAAGGCGAGGGGCCGCGCGAGCGGCCCCTCGAACCCGGTGACCAGCGTTGGAGTAGTAGAGGCGCTTCCGGCCGGCCCCTTGCGGGGCGGCGGCGCGTATCGCGAGCCCCCTACGCTGGCTAGGCGATTCCCGGTGGTCCCGGGGGCACGCCCCTACCCGCTGGTACCTCCACTGCCCGTACTGTCGTCGCTCAAGCCGGACCACCTCCTTTCCGTGGTAGCGCCAGCATACGTGCCCCGGCGGAGCGGCCGCCGGCCCGCCGGCGCCCGCGCCTTCAGCCCCCGACCTCGGCGAGCACGACCGTCAGCTCCAAGCCTCGGTCGAGCGGGAGGGTCACGCTCGAGAGCGTCGGATCGGACTGCCGCGCGGCGCTGTAGGCGGCCAGCGTCTCGGCGTGCGAGAGGACGTTGTCGGCCACGACCAGCGCCCCGGGCTCGAGCGCCGGCCGGACGAGGCCGAAGAGCGCCTCGTAGTCGCCCTTCTCTGCGTCGAGGAAGACGAGGTCGAAGGCGTCGCCAAGCCTCCCCAGCGTCGCGAAGGCATCGCCCTCGACCAGCTCGGCCCACTCCTCCAGGCCGGCCTCGGCGATGTTCGTCCGCCAGGCGGCGCAGCGCTCGCGATCGTGCTCGAGGGAGAGGACGTTTCCGCCCAGCACGCGGGCGCCGGCGGCGAGCCAGATGGTCGAGTAGCCGCGGCCCGCTCCGATCTCGAGCACGGCGACGCCCGCCTGGGAGGCGGCAAGAGCGAAGAGGAATCGTCCCGTGGTGGGAGCGACCTGGCGCGAGCGGCGCTCGGGCGGCAGCCCCGCCGCACGCTCGGCCGCGTCCTCCGCCTCCAGCCGGGCGAGCGTCCCCAGCACTCGCTCGTCCAGCATCAGTCCTCGACCTCGACCACGACCACTCCCTCCTCGACCGAGACCGGGAAGGTGGCGACGGGCGCGAAGGCCGGCAGCGTCAGCGGGATGCCCGTCTCCAGGTCGAAGCGCGAGCCGTGCCGGGGGCACAGGACGACGCAGCCCTCGGGCTCCCACTCGCCCTCGCAGAGCGGCCCGTCGTCGTGGGAGCAGCGATCCTCGATCGCATGGAACCTCCCCCCGCAGTTGTAGACGCCGATCGTGCGCGCCCCCGCCGGGACAAGCCGCATCGTCCCGGGGGGCAGCTCCTCGAGCGGAGCGACCTCGATCCGGCTCATTCGAGCACGAGGTCGCGGACGGAGGTACCCCACTCCTCGGGCAGAGGCGTTCCCCTGGCCTTGTGCAGGGCAAGCTTCAGCACCCCGAGCCCGAGGATCGCGCACTTGAGGCGGACCGGCGTCAGCGGGATGCCCAGCTCCTCGAGCAGCTCCTCCTTGGGCATCGCGGCCGCCTCCTGCGCCGTCCGGCCGCGAACGAGGTCGGTCAGCATCGAGGTCGCGGCCTGGCTGATCGCGCAGCCCCGCCCGTCGAACCCAATCTCCTCGATCACGTCGCCGGCGCCGAAGCGCACGGAGACGGAGACCTCGTCCCCGCAGAGGGGGTTCTGCCCCTCGGCCTGGGCATCGGCGGGCTCGAGCAGCCCGTGGTTGCGAGGGTTCTTGTAGTGGTCCAGGATCAGCTCCCGGTACAGCTGGTCGAACTCGCTCATGCGTTACCCGAGGCTCTGCTTCGCCTTGTGGAGGCCCGCGACGAGGCGATCGACCTCCTCGGGGAGGGAGTAGAGGTAGAAGCTGGCGCGGGTCGTCGCAGCCACGCCGAGCTTCGTCAGCAGCGGCTGCGTGCAGTGGTGGCCCGCGCGCACGGCGACGCCTTCCCAGTCGAGCACCTGGGCGACGTCGTGGGGGTGCACCCCGGCGACGTTGAAGGAGACGATCCCCGCCCGCCGCTCCGGGGGCGGGCCGTAGACCTCCACCCAGGGCAGCTCGGCCAGGCGCGCGAGCGCGTACTCGACCAGCTCGTGCTCGTGGCGCTCGATCGCCTCCAGACCGATCGCCGCCAGGTAGTCGACGGCGGCGCCGAAGCCCACGGCCTCGGCGATGGCCGGCGTTCCGGCCTCGAACTTGTACGGCAGCTCGTTCCAGGTCGTGCGCTCGAGCGAGACCGAGCGGATCATCTCCCCGCCCAGGTTGAAGGGAGCCATCGTCTCGAGCAGCTCGCGCCGGCCCCAGAGCGCGCCCACCCCGCTCGGCCCGCACAGCTTGTGCGAGGAGAAGGCGAGGAAGTCGCAGCCGAGCGCCTGCACGTCCAGCCGGCGGTGGGGCGCGGCCTGGGCCGCGTCCACCACCATGATCGCCTCGCGCTCGTGGGCCCAGGCAGCGAGGCGCTCGACCGGGTTCACCGTCCCCAGCGTGTTCGAGACGAGGTTGGCGGCGACCACCCGGACCCGGCCCTCGCGCTCGATGTCGTCCAGCGCCTCGAGGATCAGCTCGCCCTGCCCGTCGATCGGGATCGCCCGGAACCCCGCCCCCGTCCGGCCTGCGATGTACTGCCAGGGGACGAAGTTGGAGTGGTGCTCGAGCTCGGTGACGACGACGAGATCCCCGGGCCCGAGGTTGTCGAGCCCCCAGGCGTAGGCGACGAGGTTGAGAGCCTCGGTCGCGCTGCGGGTGAAGACCAGCTCACGCTCGGAGGGCGCGTTCACGTGCGCGGCGACCTTCCCGCGGGCCATCTCGTACGCGGCGGTCGCCCGCTCCGCGAGCCGGTAGACCCCCCGGTGGACGTTCGCGTAGGAGTGCTCGTAGAACTCCCGCACGGCGTCGAGCACCTGCCGCGGCTTCTGCGCGGAGGCGGCGGAGTCGAGGTAGGCGACCGGCCGGCCGTTGACCAGCTCGTCGAAGACGGGGAAGTCCGCCCGCAGGCGGTGCGCGTCGAGGGTGGTCCGAGCCGTCACGGCCATGCCCGGATCGTACCGGCGCGCACGCGGCCCGGACCTCACCCGAGCTGGACGCGGCCGTTGCCGGCGGCCTGCCGGGCGGCGGCCCGCTGGGTTCGGAGCGCGACGAGCGCGCCCTCGAGCAGCTCGCGCACCCGGGCCAGCCGTGCTCGCTCCGACAGCTCGGCGAGCAGCTCGAGCTTCACCTGCACGGGCAGCTCCACCCGCGCGGCGAGGGCGTAGGAGAGCTGGGGTGCGTCCGCCGGCGGAGCCGCGACCTCGCTTCCGGCCTCGGTCCGGAGTCGCCCGAAGAGGAAGAGCGCCTCGTCGATCGACTCCGGCTCCGCCGGGTCGTCCTCGTCCTCGACGGGCTCGACCTGCCCCGTCGGAAAGCTGCGCCCGCTCGTCAGCGCGAGGAGCCGGAAGCGCTCGCCGCCCTCGACGAGGACGTTCAGGCGTCCGTCTTGGAAGCGGTCGAGCACCTCGATGACCGCCGCCAGCGTCCCGACGTCGCGGATCCCCTCCTCGTCGGCGTACACGAGCCCGAACTCGCGCCCCTCGGCCAGGCACTCGCCGATCAGCTCCCGGTAGCGCTCCTCGAAGATGTGGAGCGGGACCTGCTCCGTGGGCAGGAGGACGATCCCGAGCGGGAAGAGGCCCAGCTCGCTCACGCCGCGCGGACGAAACAGGCCAGCTCCCAGAACCTTCCGCCCCCGCGCCGCTCGAGGGCCAGCCCCGCCCGCGCCGCGGCCGACTCGAGCGCCGCGGGCGGGTGCACGAACACCCTGAACGAGCGGCGCGCGAGCCGGAGGCCGGCGTTCAGCACGCCGATCGTCGCCCGCACCCACCACGTCTCCCGCGGGTAGCTGAGGAGCAGGGCGCGCCGGGCGAGCCGCGCCGCGGCGGCGGTCAGCTCGACGCCGTCGGGCGAGCAGCAGACGACCCGGTTGAGGACGACCACGTCCGCAGGCTCGACCGCCTCCTGCTCGGCGAGGACGTCGGCGACGCGGAAGCGCGTGCGCTCCGCGACCCCGAGCTGCTCCGCCAGCTCCCGGGCGTAGGGCTCGTACGCGGCCACGAGCTCGACCACCTCGCCGCTGGCCGCACCCGCGAGGAGCAGCTCCGCCTGGATCGCGCCGACTCCGCCGCCCAGCTCGAGCACCCGGCCGCCCTCGACCCCCACCGCGAGCGCCGCGGCGACCAGCTCTCGTCCGATCTCGTCGAGCCCTCGCTTCCGGTAGCGCTCCAGGCTCCGGCGGGCGTGCCGCGGCTTGAACACCTGCTCGCACGGCCCGCTCCGGCAGCAGCTCGCCACGCCGCCCACGTGCCGGTCAGCGCTCGGGCTCGAGCTCGAGGGCAGCCGAGTTGATGCAGTACCGGAGTCCGGTCGGAGCGGGACCGTCGTCGAAGACGTGTCCGAGGTGACCGCCGCAGGTCGCGCAGAGGACCTCCGTGCGGACCAGCCCGTAGCTCGTGTCGGTCTCCGTGACCACGCTCTCGAGCGAGGCAGGCTCGACGAAGCTGGGCCAGCCCGTCCCCGAGTCGAACTTCGCCTTGGATCGGAACAGCTCGGCGCCGCAGCCGGCGCAGCGGTAGACGCCGGGGGCATGCTCGTCCCAGTACGCCCCGGTGAACGCCCGCTCCGTGCCCTTGCGGCGCAGGATCTCGTACTGCTCCGGCGTCAGCCGCGCCCGCCACTCCGCGTCGGTCAGCTCCACCTTCTCCACGGCTCGAGCGTACCCGCTCAGAGGACGACGAGCGAGACGGCCACGAACTGCGCGGCGGCCGCTGCCACCACCAGCGCGTGGAAGATCTCGTGGAAGCCGAGGGTGGCCGGGAAGGGGTTGGGCCAGGCAGCCGCGTAGGCCAAGGCCCCCAAGCTGTAGAGCGCACCCCCGCCGAGCACGAGCACAGCCGGCGCCACCCCGAGCGCGGGGAAGAGCTGCGGCGCAGCGAGCACCCCCACCCAGCCCACGGCGAGGTAGGCGACGGCCGAGACCCAGCGCGGAGCCTGGATCCAGACCAGCTCGACGAGCAAGCCGAGGCCCGCGCCGCCCCACACGGAGGCGAGCACGAGCGTGCGCAGGCCCCCGTCGAAGGCGAGGAGCGCGAAGGGCGTGTACGTCCCGGCGATGAAGAGGAAGATGGTCGCGTGGTCGAGCCGGCGGGCGACGAGCCGCGCGCCCGCGCTCCGCCAGGGGAAGCGGTGGTAGAGAGCGCTGACCCCGAACAGGGCCGCGAGCGCCGCGGCGTACACGCCGACGGCGACCCGCTCCCGCCCGCCGTCGGCGAGGATCGCCAGCGCGACGCCGGCGCCGAGCGCCACGGGGAAGGTCCACTGGTGGAAGACCCCGCGCAGGCGCGGGACGGTGCGCAGCGGCCGGCGCTCCCTGCCCGTCGCTAGGCCTCCGGGATCCGTGCCTCGAGCGCGGCCTCGAGCGCCTGCCGGACGGGGGCGAGGTCGACCCGGTCGAGCACGTCCTGGAAGAAGCCCCGCACGATCAGGCGCTCGGCCTCCGCGCGCGTCAGCCCGCGGGTCATCAGGTAGAAGAGCAGCTCGCGATCGATCTGGCCGAGCGTGGCGCCGTGCGTGCAGCGCACGTCGTTGGCCATGATCTCGAGCCCGGGGATCGAGTCGGCGTGCGCGGCCTTGGAGAGCAGGAGGTTGCGGTTCTCCTGGTAGGCGTTCGTCCGCTGGGCGCCCTCCTCGACCCTGATCATCCCCCGCCAGACCGCGCGCGCCCGGTCGCGGAGCGCGCCCTTGAAGGCGAAGTCGGAGGTCGTGTAGGGCGCGATGTGCTCCTGGAAGGTGTCGTAGTCCAGGTGCTGCGTCCCGTCGGCGAAGTACGCCCCCGTCACCCGCGAGGTCGCCCCCTGGCCGGCGAGGTCGTTCTGGATCCGCACCTTCCCCTTCGCGGAGCCGAAGCCGCCCGTGACCCAGTCGAGCTCCGCGTCGCGCTCGACCCGGGCGTGGTGGGAGGCGAAGTGCCAGGTGCCGCGGGAGAGGTTCTGGACCGAGACGTACTCGACCCTGGCGGCCTCCCGGACGACGATCTCGACCGCAGCGTTCGTGTACGCCTCCAGGGAGGGCGAGGCGGAGGTGTACTCCTCGACGAGCGCGAAGCGGCTCTCCGGCTCGGCGACGACGAGCAGCCGCCAGAAGAGCGAGCCGCCCGCGACCGCGTTCGCGACCCGGACGTACAGCGGCCGCTCGAGCACGACGCCGCGCGGGACGTGCACGAGCAGCCCGTGCTGCCACAGCGCCGCGTTGTGCGCCGCGAACTTCTCGTCCCAGCCGACGAGCGAGTAGAGGAGCTCGTGGTCCTCCGGCAGCGGCTCGAAGCGGATCCCCTCGGGAGCGCCTTCGATCTCGATCCCGCGCTCGCTCGCGCGGGCGAACGCGGTCGCGTCCAGCTCGAGCAGCGAGGGGGCGTCCACGCTCGCGGCGCCGCCGTTCACCGCCGTCCAGGCATCGGGGTCGAAGCCGGTGAGGTCGGTGAAGCGCCAGTGCTCGTCCGCCGTGGTCGGCAACGGAAGCGCGCGGTAGCGCTCCAGGATCTCGGCCCGCGGGGGCATCAGGGCGCCGAGCCGTCCGGGTAGGGCGCGTAGCGGCGGTGAAGGAGGATGCGGTTGCCGGCGGGATCGCTGACGCCGGCGCCTCGACAGACGCCGGAGTCCCACACCTCGCCGACCTCGAGCCCGGCAGCCTCGAGCTTCGCCTTCGCCGCCGCGACGTCGGGCACGCGCAGCGCGATCGTCGCCGGCGGCAGCGGCGCGAACTCGTACTCGTGCGTGTGCGGCGTCATGACCGCCAGCGTCACGTTGCCGGCCTCGTACTCGACCCAGTCCTCGGCGGGCGAGTTGGGGCTCCTCCGAAGGCCGAGCAGCTCGCCGTAGAAGCGCGTGGCCGCCTCCAGATCGGTTACCGGGACGCGGACGTAGTCGACCCGCTCGACGCCGATCACGGCGCGTACCTCCGGTGCAGCATGAGCGCGTTCCCGTCGGGGTCGCTGAAGAGGGCCATGTGGCAGACGCCGGTGTCGAACGTCTCGCCGTGGAACTCGACGCCCCTTGCCTCGAGCTCTGCCCGCGCCTCCTCGACGTTCGGCACGCGGAGCGCGATCGGCGCGCTGTGCGCTCCCCGGAACTCCTCCCCGACGTTGGCAGGGTCGAAGAGGTAGAGGAAGGCGTTCTCCCCGAGCCGGAACTCCGGCCAGGCGCCCTCCTCGGTCTGCTCGAGCCCGAGCGTGTCCCGGTACCAGGCGGTGGAGCGCTCGAGGTCGGTCACGGGCACGGACAGGAAGTCCAGGCGCTCGACGATCACCGCTCCTCCCTTCCTCGGGCCGGAGCCCCCGTCGCTCTCCCCGCCACGTGACAAGCTCCCCCCGCCAAGTGACAAACTGTCACTTGGCGAGCGCGCCTAGCCAACCGAGCCCTCCATCTGGAGCTGGATCAGCCGGTTCATCTCGACCGCGTACTCGAGCGGGAGCTCCTTCGTGATCGGCTCGACGAAGCCCGACACGATCATCGCCGAGGCCTCCGCCTCCGAGAGGCCGCGGCTCATGAGGTAGAAGAGCTGCTCCTCCCCGATCTTGGACACGGTCGCCTCGTGCCCGAGCTCGACGTCCGACTCGTCCACCTGGATGTACGGGTAGGTGTCCGAGCGCGACTCCTCGTCGAGGATGAGCGCGTCGCAGACCACCTTCGAGCGCGAGCCGACCGCACCCTTCGCGACCTGCAGGAGCCCGCGGTACCCGGCGCGACCCCCGTCCTTCGAGATCGACTTGGACGTGATCACCGAGGAGGTGTGTGGAGCGACGTGGACGACCTTGCCGCCCGCGTCCTGGTGCTGGCCCTTGCCGGCGAAGGCGATCGAGAGCACCTCCCCGTGCGCGCCCTCGCCCAAGAGCCATATCGCAGGATATTTCATCGTAACTTTTGAACCAAGATTACCGTCTACCCATTCCATTGTTGCATTGGAATATGCGACAGCTCTTTTCGTCACAAGATTATAGACGTTGTTCGACCAGTTCTGGATCGTCGTGTACCGGCAGCGGGCGTCCTTCTTGACGATGATCTCGACCACCGCCGAGTGCAGCGAGTCCGACGAGTAGATCGGCGCGGTGCAGTTGTGAGAGACGACGCCCTCGCAGACGTAGCTCTCGTCCTCCTCGACGCTCAGGTTGTAGACGGTGCAGCTCGCCCGCGTCTCCTCGATCGAGCGGATGGGCATCCACAGGTACCCGTTCGCGATGACCACGTCTGCCTTCTTCCGGCTCTCGCCCGTCTGCCAGTAGCGAAGAACGAGCTCCTCGAAGAGCGGATTGTCTGCCTTGCAGATCGCTACCTGCCACATCGCCTTCCGCGGGGCGCCTCGCTCGCTACGACTCAGCGATGCACGGATCCCGAGCGAGAGCAGGAGCTCGCGGAGACGCTGGGCAACGTCGCGGTTGGTCTGGTTGATGCGGTGAAGGTTCAGGACGGGGTCGTAGCTCCCCTCGCCGTCGTAGAGGCCGCGCACGAAAGCGGCGCGCTGCTCGTCGTCCAGCGCGAAGAGCCAGTCGGGCACGCGGAGCTCGGAGGTCGTCCGGCCGAAGGCCTGCGCGAAGAAGCGAGCAGCCCGGACGGACGAGTATCGGAGCGACCTGCCCTCGCGGCCCTCGTAGCGGTACTCCCACGCCTCCAGCCCGAACGCGTCCTCCATGACCTCCTCGACGAGGTCGCGCAGGTTCTCCTCGCTCGTCGCGCTGTCGAAGGCGAGGTACGAGGTGTTCGCGCTGACCGAGCCCTCGGCGACGTAGAGCCCCATCACGCGGCACATCGCCGGTGTCAGCTCGACCTCGACGCGCTCGGCGACCGGAGCGTGCCGACCACTGCCGACGAAGACGTCCTGGCCCCACGCTCCAGGCGCATCCTGCTCGAGGTCGATCGCGACGGGGAGCGCGAGGTAATCGCCCTTGCGTAACTCCCACGCCTCCCGCCACTCGGGCTCGAAGCTCGTGTTGTGGTCGCGCGCCCGCTCCCGCACCGCCACGAGGAAGGGGTGCCGCGGCGTGACCGCCAGCGAGCGATAGCTCTCTCCCGCGAAGGTGATCCGGAAGATCGGTCCTTCGAAGCGGCGAGACATCGTGTCGCGCACCGCGCGGAAGCGCCCTTCGTGCGTGAGCACCTCGTCGCCGATCACGACATCTTCGATCGGCTTCTCACCGTCACGGACCCGCACCATCGACCCCGCGAGGTGGCAGCCCTCGACGTAATGTACGTACGCATTTTCGTCGACGATGATCAGCGTGCGCTCGAACTGGCCCATGTTCTCGGCGTTGATGCGGAAGTAGGCCTGGAGCGGCATCTCCACCTTCACGCCCGGGGGCACGTAGATGAAGGAGCCGCCCGACCAGACGGCCGAGTTGAGGGCGGCGAACTTGTTGTCGTTCTGCGGGATGATCGTCCCGAAGTACTGCTTGACCAGCTCCTCGTGCTCGCGCAGGCCCGAGTCCATGTCCAGGAAGATCACGCCCTTCTCCTCGAGGTCTGCCCGCAGCTTGTGGTAGACGACCTCGGACTCGTACTGCGCGCCCACCCCGGCGAGGTAGCGCTTCTCCGCCTCGGGGATCCCGAGCTTGTCCCAGGTGTCCTTGATGTCGGCGGGCAGCTCCTCCCAGGAGGAGGCCTGCTTCTCGGTGGGCTTGATGTAGTAGTAGATCGAGTCGAAGTCGATCCCGGAGAGGTCGGCGCCCCACGACGGCATCGGCCGGGCGAGGAAGTAGTCGAGCGAGCGGTGCCGGAAGGCCCGCATCCAGTCGGGCTCGCCCTTGTGGTCGGAGATCGCGTCGATCAGCTCGTGCGAGAGGCCGCGCCCCGACTTGAAGACGTAGTGCTCGGGATCGGACCACCCGTACGCGTACTCCGAACGGATCTCGCGGACGACGTCGGTCTCGTGGGAGCTCACGTCGACTCCCTTCCGTCCCCGTTGGGCGAGAAGGCCTCGTAGCCCTCCGCCTCCAGCGTGTGGGCCAGCTCGGGCCCGCCCTCGGCCACGATCCGCCCGCCCATGAAGACGTGGACGTAGTCGGGCTGCAGGTAGTTGAGGATCCGCTGGTAGTGCGTGATCAGGAGCGCGCCCATCTCGGGCCCGACGAGCTGGTCGACGCCGCCGGCGACGATCTTGAGGGCGTCGATGTCGAGCCCGGTGTCGGTCTCGTCCAAGATCGCGATCCGCGGCTTCAGCATCGCGAGCTGGAGCACCTCGATCCGCTTGCGCTCGCCCCCGGAGAAGCCGTCGTTGACGTAGCGCGAGGCCAGCTCGCGCGAGACCTTGAGCTGCTCCATCGCCTCCTGGAGCTCGCGGCGGAACTCGGGGATCGGGATCGGGTCGTCCTCGCCGCCGGCACGCGCCTTGCGGATCGCGTTGATCGCGCTGCGCAGGAAGCTCGTGACCGTGACCCCGGGGATCGCGTGCGGGTACTGGAAGGCGAGGAAGAGCCCGCGCTGCGCCCGCTCGTCGGCGCCCAGCTCGGTGATGTCCTCTCCGCCGAGGAGGATCCGGCCCTCGGTCACCTGGTAGGCCGGGTGTCCCATCAGCGCGTAGGCGAGGGTGGACTTCCCGGAGCCGTTCGGCCCCATGATCGCGTGCCGCTCGCCCAGGTCCACGGCGAGGTCGACACCCTTGACGATCTCGGTGCCGTCCTCGAGCGCCACGTGCAGGTTCTCGATCTCGAGCAGTGCCACCTTCAGCTCACGCCTTCCTTGGGGCCAGCGTCACAGGCTTTTGCCATTTCTCCCGTGGAACAATACAAAAAAGCGGAATCGCGACCGGCGTCAGGGGATCCGGCACGGTCAGGCAACTCGTGCCTTGCTCCTGTCTAGCAGATGAGCGACGCACAGGTGTGGCTCGAGGTGCGGCTTGAGCCAATCCGCCGCGACGGACACGCCGACCTCCTCCAGCGCGCCTCGCACGAGACCGAGGTGCACCTGACAGACGACCTGCTCGTAGGCCGATGCCACCTCGGCGAAGGGGCAGCGCCTCATCAGGACCTTGTAGCCGTCCTCGTCCGGCTCGAGCTTCGGCTGAAAGCCCAGCTCCTCCAGGAGACGGACGACGCGGGAGATCGCCTCGGTGGCCGAAAGGCGGGTGAGCGGCGCGGGTCGCTGGACGAGGTAGCGGCCCCACGTCCGTCCGGCGTGCTCGGCGCGCGCACCGGCGTCCGGCTCCGAGCCCGCCAGGCAGCTGGCCAAGACCTGGGCCAGCAGCCGGTACTCGCCGGCCTCGGCGGGGCCCGCCAGCTCGCTCGCCGGCTCGTAGACGATCCGCGGGCGACCGGGACGGGTGCGCTGCTCGGCCCTGGCGGACACCAGGCCCACCTCGGCCAGGACGCCGAGATGCGAGCGGACCGTGTTCGGGTGCAGACCGACTCGGTCCGCCAGGGCACGCACGTCGAGAGGAGCCTCGACCTCGTGCAGGACCGCGAGGATCCGCGCCCGGCTGGCATCCCCCAGCGCTCGATGCAGCCGGCGCTGAAGCTCGCTCCCCGGCTCGATCGGGATCTTTTGCACCATGTAGATCGGAGTTTACGGACTTTGCGCGAGCGGGACGCCCGCCGGCCCCGTCCCCGTTGGCGCCGCGCTCGAGCTCCGCTCGCATGGGCGGACGGCCGCCCGAGCAGTCGCGCGCGTTCGCGCGCCTGTCCGGTGGTATCGTGCGCGTATGCCCTTCGGGATCTCGATCTGGGAGCTCATGATCCTGCTCGTCGTCCTGCTCCTCGTCTTCGGAGCGAAGCGCCTGCCCGAGATGGGCCGGTCGCTCGGGAAGGGGATGCGCGAGTTCAAGGACGCCATCACCGGCGTCGAGCAAGCCGCTTCCAGCGACGCGCAGCCTGCGGAGCTCCCGCCCGCCTCGCCCGTCCGCGGCGAGGCCGAGGCGGCCGAGGCCGAGCGGGAAACCGTCTCCTAGGAGACGCCTGTGCGCCGGTGGCTGCCCCGCCGCCTCCGCCACGGTGAGGAGGCCACCCTCGTCGAGCACCTCGACGAGCTCCGGGCGCGGATCATCATCGCGCTCGTCGCGCTCGTCCCGGCGTTCCTGCTCACGTTCGCCTTCCACACCCGCATCATCAGCTGGCTGACGGGCCCCCTCCCCGAAGATCGCGATCTCGTCACCTTCGGCGTGACGGAGCCGTTCACGACCTCGGTCAAGGTCAGCCTCATCGCCGCGCTCGCGCTTGCCCTCCCCGTGCTGCTCTGGCAGACGTGGGCCTTCCTCGCCCCCGCCGTCCACCCGCACCACCAGCGCGTGGTGCTGGCGCTCGTCGCCGTCGCGACCGTGCTCTTCGCCTGCGGCGTCCTCTTCATGTACTACGTCGTCCTCCCCGTCGCCCTCGACTTCCTGACGAGCTACGACGAGCGCCTGTACGAGATCCAGATCCGGGCGAGCTACTACTACTCCTTCGTCGCCTGGACCTTGCTCGCCGGCGGGCTCACCTTCCTGATGCCGATCTTCCTGCTCGGGCTCGTGCGCCTGCGCATCGTCAGCGCCGACCGGCTGCGCCGGAACCGGCGGCTGGCCTTCGTCGGGCTGCTCGTGTTCGCGATCCTGCTGCCGACGGTCGATCCCGTGTCCCTCGCCTTCGAGGTCGTCCCCCTGCTCGCGCTCTACGAGGCCTCGATCTGGGCGGCAGTGCTCATGGAGCGCCGCTGGCAGCGGAGCTGGGAGGACGAGCTGGCCGGGGCCGAAGGCGCGTGAGGGTCCTCTCGGCCGACTGGGTCGTCCCGGTCGAAGGCGATCCGATCCGGGACGGGGCAGTCGCGATCGAGGACGGCCGCATCGCCGCCCTCGGGCCGGCCTCGGAGCTGGGCGAGGGAGAGCGCTTCCCCGAGGCCGTGATCCTGCCCGGCTTCGTCAACGCCCACAGCCACCTCGAGTACGCCGTCTACGCCGGCTTCGGCGACGCCCTCGCCTTCGGCCCCTGGCTCGAGCTGCACGTCGAGCGCAAGCGCCGGCTCGCGCTCGAGGAGATGGAGGCGAGCGCCCGGCTGGGCGCGCTCGAGTGCCTCCGCTCCGGGATCACGACCGTCGGCGACGCCAGCTTCTCCGGCGCAGCCGCCACCGCCTGCGCCGACCTCGGGCTGCGGGCGGTCGTCTACCTGGAGGTCTTCGGCCGGCCCGACGCCCTCGCCGAGCGCTTCGCTCCCCTGCAGGAGCGGATCCGGCCCGCGCTCTCCGAGCGGGTGCGGCTGGGGATCTCGCCGCACGCCCCCTACACCTGCTCGCTCGACCTCTACCGTGCCTGCGCGGACCTCGGCCTCCCGCTCGCCACCCACCTGGCCGAGAGCGAGGCGGAGACGGAGTGGCTGACGACGGGCTCCGGGCCCTGGCGCGACCTCGCGGGCCTGCTCGTGGAGCCGCCGGGGACGACCGGGATCCGGGCGCTCGCCGAGGCCGGCGTGCTCGGTCCGCACGTGCTCGCCGCCCACTGCGTGCAGGTGGACGCGGAGGAGATCGAGCTCCTCGCCGCCCACGACGTCGCGGTCGCGCACTGCCCGCGCTCGAACGCGCTCCTCGGCTGCGGCGCCGCTCCGCTCGCGGCGCTGCGCGAGGCCGGGATCCGCGTCTGCATCGCCACCGACAGCCCGGCCTCGACGCCGTCCTTCGACCTCTTCGAGGAGCTGCGCACGGCGATCGCAACCGCGCGCACGCGCGAGCGCCGCCCCGACGCCCTCACCGCCCGCGACGCGCTCGAGCTGGCCACGCTGGGCGGGGCGCGGGCGCTCGGGCTCGAGGACGAGATCGGCTCCCTGCGTCCGGGCAAGCGCGCGGACCTGACGGTCGTCTCCCTGGCCCGCTCGCCCTTCCTGCCCTGGGAAGATCCCGTTACGGCGGCCGTGCTGGGCGGCTCTCCCGAGCGCGTCCTCGCTACTCTCGTGTCCGGCGAGCCCCGCTACGAGAAAGGAGGGAAGACATGGCTCGAGCTGATCGGCGCCGCGCGCAGCGCTCGCGGCCGGCTCCTGTCACCCGCCGCGCCGACGTCGTGATCGAGGACACCATGTTCTTCCCCCGGCTGCGCCGTCACGCGAAGTGGATGTTCGTGCTGCTCGCGGTCGCCTTCGGGCTCGGCTTCGTCGGCTTCGGGGTCGGCGCGGGCGGAATCGGCGTGGGCGACATCCTCCGCGGCCACGGCGGGGGCTCCGGCGTTCCCTCCGTCTCGGACGCCGAGAGGCGCGCCTCCGAGAACCCCCGCGACCCGCAGGCCTTCCGCGACCTGGCGACGGCGTACCAGGCGCGCGGGAGGACGAACGACGCGATCGAGGCCCTCGAGCGCTACGCCGAGCTGCGCCCGAAGGACGCGAACGCGCTGCGGGAGCTGGCCGGGCTCTACCTCGCCCAGGCGAGCGAGGCGCAGCAGCGCGCCCAGATCGCGCAGGCCCGCGCCGCGTTCCTCGCGCCGGGCTCGACCGTGGCCGGCATCTTCCAGATCGGCAACCGGCCGCTCGACCCCGACCCGATCACGAGCGCCGTCAGCCAGAGCATCGAGCAGGAGCTCACCACCGCGCTGACGGAGGCCCAGCAGGCCGCCGCGAAGGCGGTGGACGCCTACCGGCGCATCACCGCGATCTCGCCCAACGACCCCAACCTGCAGCTCGAGCTGGCGCAGGCGGCGGAGAGCGCGGGCGACCTCGCCACGGCGATCTCGGCCTACGAGCGGTTCCTCGAGCTGGCGCCGACCGACCCCACCGCGCCCGAGGTGAAGCGGATCCTGCGGCAGCTGCGCGCCCGATCCGGGGCGACGGGTTAGACTCGCGCACCGTGACCCGCGCCGCCCAGCTCAGCGCCGCGTGCGCCGCCGCCCTCACGCTCGCGCTCGCCGGCTGCGGGACGGGCGGCTACACGAGCACCGGCAGCCAGGGCTCCGGGAAGAAGCTCTTCACGCAGGCCTGCGGCGGCTGCCACACGCTCGCCGACGCCGGCACCGCGGGGACGATCGGCCCGAACCTCGACGACGCCTTCGCGCAGGCCCGGGCCGACGGGATGACCACGGAGACGTTCACCCAGGTCGTGGCCGGGCAGATCCGCTTCCCGATCACCGCCACCTCGACCGGGGAGCCCGGCATGCCCGCCGTCGACCAGACCCTGCCCGAGTGCAGGGACGTCGAGAAGGGCGCCTTCTGCGTCGAGGACCAGGACCAGGCGGTGCGGGACATCGCCGCCTACGTGGGCGCGGTCGCCGGCACGGGCGCAGCGCCCGCGAAGCCGACCGACGGCAAGTCGATCTTCGCCTCCACCTGCGGCGCCTGCCACACGCTCGCCGACGCCGGCACCGCGGGGACGGTGGGCCCGAACCTCGACGACGCGAAGCCGCCCAAGGCGCTCGTCGTCGACCGGGTGACGAACGGGCGCGGAGCGATGCCCTCGTTCAAGGACTCGCTCAGCCCGGAGCAGATCCAGGCCGTCGCCGAGTACGTCGCCCAGGCGGCCGGGAAGTAGCCGCAGGGGCGGCTACGAGCCGCCCGCGCCCGGCGAGGCCGCCTGCTCGAGGTCGACGACGACGTGCGTGACCGGAACGTCGTAGCGCTCCCGGACGGCCGCGACCACGCCCCGCTCGAGCCAGTTCGAGCGGCCCTCGGGGTGGGTGGAGATGACCACCTCGTCCGGGTGGAAGAGGCGCATCGCGTCCTCGATGGCGACGAGCGGATCCACGTCCCCCACCTGTCCGCGCGCCTGGATCCCGACCGCGGCGAGGTGCGCGAGCGTCTCGTCGAGGCGCCGCTGGGCCTCCGCGCGCGCCGGGTCCTCGTCGGAGGTCCACGTCTTGAGCCGCGAGGTGAGCGCTGGGCTGACGACGAGGAACTCCGTCTTCGCCGCGAGCGCCAGCTCGCCGATCGCGTCCAAGAGCTCCCGGCCCCCGACCGTCTCGTTCGCGACCACGAGCACCCGCCGGACGTCCGGCGGCCCCACGTGCTCGACCGGCTCTCGCGGGGGACGCGGGCCGCGCTGGCGCAGGTACACGACGACCGCCGCGGCGGTCAGCGCCAGCCAGACGGCGACCCCGAGCCAGGTGGCGATCCACGAGGCGACGACGATGAGCGCGAAGGCGCCGATCGTGAGCAGCAGGAAGCGGAAGGCCGCGGCCTCGCTGCGGAACGGGCTCTCCATCAGATCAGGTAGACCGTCGCGTAGACGACGATCCACATGATGTCCACGAAGTGCCAGTAGATCCCGGGCAGCTCGACGCCGTGGTGGTGCTCGGGCGAGAAGTGGCCGCGGAAGCCGCGCACGATCACCATCGCGAGCAGGCTCAGGCCGACGAAGACGTGCGCGCCGTGCAGGCCGGTCAGGCCGAAGAAGACGGAGGCGAAGGCGCCGTCGCCGGTGTTGAAGCCGACGTTCAGGTACTCGATGGCCTGGGTGAGCAGGAAGGCGAGGCCCATCAGGAAGGTGAGCACCATCCCGGCCAGGAACGCCGGCCGCTGGCCCCGCTTGATCGACTGCAGGGCCCAGTGCATCGTGAAGCTCGAGGTGACGAGGATGGCCGTGTTGATGCCCGCCACGAAGACGGGGAAGTGGAACGGCTCGGGCGGCCACGTCCCCGGTGCCTCCGGGTTCACCACCCGGACGAAGAAGTAGGCCGTGAAGAACGAGCCGAAGAGCATCGCCTCCGAGGCGATGAAGAGGAACATCCCCAGCACGCGCGCGTCCACGCGCGAGCTGACGTTGGCCGGGGGCGGCCCGTGATGCTCGTGCACCGCCTCGGCGTGCACGCTCACGCCCCGCCCGCCTCCACCGGGACGCGGTCGAAGACGACGTGCTCGACCGGGAGGCCGCTCTCCGCGCGCAGCCGGCCGACGAGGTCGCGCCGCAGCCAGCCCGAGCGCTCGCCGGGGTAGGTGGAGACGATGATCTCGTCCACGCGCTCGTCGTGGACGACCTCCATCGCGGCCGCGAACGGGTCCGGGTGCGCGATCTGTCCGTGCGCGTCGATGCCCTCCGAGCGCAGGAGCGAGAGCGCCGCCCGCAGCCGCCGCTCGGCCTCGGGATGCTCGCTCCGCGCGGGGTCGCTCTGGGGGCAGACGATCAGGAAGCTCGCCGGGCCCTCCCGGGCGCGCGCGCGGATGCGGTCGAGCAGCGGCTCGCCGAGCACGGTCTCGTTCGCGACCACGAGGACGTTGGCGCTCGCGCGGACTGCCTCCTCGCTGACGACGTGCTCGACCGGCCGGCCTCCGGCCACGCGCCGGATCTCCTCCACCAGGTTCCGGCGCAGCCACCCCGACTTCGTCTCGGGATGGGTGGAGACGATGATCTCGTCGATTGCCTCCGAGGCCAGCACGTCCTTGACGGCGGCCAGCGGCTCGTCGTCGAAGACGCCACCGTGGGCGGGGATGCCTGCCGCTCGCAGCGCCTCCAGCACCCGCTCGAGCCGGCGCCCGGCGGCCGCGCGGCGCGAGTCGCGGTAGACCACGTACCCGTGCCGGGGCTGGGTCACGGGCGCGACGACGACCACGCGCACCGGGCCTCGCTCGGCCCGCCGGCGCACCGCCTCGACCAGCTCGGGGCCGACCAGCGTCTCGTTGGCGACGACGAGGACGACGGTCTC